>Ga0302319_10004467_pt1 | contig 28714 bp, 13 predicted proteins | sample Bog_T0_2_FD_203319 | JGI IMG/M metagenome (GOLD analysis project Ga0302319, IMG submission 203319) | Peat permafrost microbial communities from Stordalen Mire near Abisko, Sweden - Bog_T0_2 | ecosystem: Environmental > Terrestrial > Soil > Wetlands > Peat | place: Sweden: Abisko, Stordalen Mire... | reverse complement strand
GGTCGCCCTCATGCAGTTGCGCTTCACTTCACTCGCCGTGACCAGCTTGTGACGGGACTTGCACCCGTAAGAGTGCGCCCATGCTGGGCGCACCAAAAAGCAAAGCGCGGCAGGATGACCTGCCGCGCTTTGGGCTAAGAGTTACTTGTTAGAAAATGAATTTTCCACCGAACTCCATGGAGCGCGGATCGTAGAAGGAGTTCACCGTCCCGAAGTTTGCGTTTGTGCTGACGGTTGGGGCGCTCGGGAGGGCGCTAAATGACGAGTTCACCCCGTTCGGCTCTGTGTGATTGAAAGTATTGAACGTTTCCACACGGAACTCGAATCTGGCGCCTTCCGTGATCGCAAACGACTTATAGAGCGAAGTCGTAAAGTTCGCACGGTTTGGTCCAGGAATTCCGTCTCTGCCCGAGCTTCCAAAGCCCTGGTTGGGGCCGCCGGCCCATGCCGGAGTTGGGAGACTCCACACAGTTGTGTCAAAGTAATTGCCGATTTTGCCAATCTTCTTGACCTTGCCCGACACATTGGGACGGTTGGTGTAGCCTCCGCCCAAGCCGATTGGATCGTAGTTGAGCGACAACCCGGGAACCGCGGGTACGCCGGTCTCGTCGATGATGGTACCTGCAAGTTCCCAACCGCCAAGAATGGTGTGTGCGAGACCCGCTTCCTTGAAGAGTGGAATCTTGTAGATGTAGTTGATGCTCAGGATGTGACGCCGGTCAAATCCGCCGGAGCCTTTGTCGTACTTGGTGTTGAAGGGGTTGGAGATGGTCGAATCATCCGTGCTGGTGATGTCGATTTCATGCGAGTAGGTGTAGTCGACTTCGCCGCTCAATCCCCAGCGATTCTGAAGACGGAGACCAGTCTGGAAACCGTTGTAGTTGCCGTTGGTATTGTCTTCTTGCTGGTTGATGCCGCCGAAACCATCGAAGTTACGCATCTGATCCGGAATCTTGATCACGTTTGCCTTTGGATTGTTCGGATCGTAATTCGGATTAGTGCCCGATTTGTTGCTCTGGTCGCCGGCGTTCGCGCGATTGTAATTGAGGTAGTCAGTCGCGGATCCGCCTGCCACGTTGAATCCCGGATTGTTGCCGGTCAGCAAAGGCGTGTTCAGAGAGTAGTTGTTGATGTTGCGGTCGGCGTTCTGATGCCAGGCGAGATTGCCGACATACTGAATCACCCAGATGATTGACGGAGCCAGCTGATCCTGTAGGCCGAGGCTGAACTGGGCAACTGCGGGCGCCTTGAATGTTTGATCGAGGGAAGTGCTCCCTTGAGCAAACAGCGGGGTCGCCGCAGCCTGTCCGGTGTTGTAGCTGATGTGCGGGTCGCTGAGGTACACACTGTTTGCGGAGGGTGTGTTTGCAAATGGTGCAGCGGTCGCGGCATTGTAGATGACGTTACCCTGCATGCGTTCATAGAAGGTACCGAATCCACCGCGCAAAACCGTCTTGCCATTGCCGAACAGGTCGTCGGAGAATCCGATACGAGGCTGAACGGTGTTGAAGTCGTTGTGTACCAGCGCTCTCGGTGTGCCATCCACACCCGCCAGGCGAACGCCGTTCAAGTAGAAGGCCGCACCGTTGACGGTCTGGAAGCCTGGGCCGTTTGGATCCTGGGACCCGTCTGACTTCCAGGTTGGGGCCTGACTGCTCAGGTAAAGGGCAGGATCGAAGGTAGCCACCTGGTTGGCACGCTCCCACGCCTGTGGCAGCGCATCATAACGAAGTCCGAGTTGCAGGCTGAGACGAGGAGTGATCTTCCAGGTATCCATCGCGTAAGCCGAAGGAGTCTGGTTGACATAGTGACGGATAGGCGCAGCCTGCGATTCCGAGTAGCTCGAGGACAGGCCCAGCAGCATGTCCATGAACGGATCGTTTGTCAGGCCCGAGAAGTTATAGCTTCCTTCCGCGCTCAGGAAGAGCTTCTGGTTCTTGGTGTAACGGTTGTAGCTTCCGCCAAACTTCATGGCGTGCTTGCCGGCGGTGTAAGAGATGTCCACCTTGGGCTCGTAATCTTCCGCGGCGTTGTGCCACGGAGCCGAACCCGGACTCTCCTGCACCCCATAGAAGCTGCCCCAGTTCATGTTCGGAGCCGCGGTTGCATTGTTATTGAAGAACTTGTTCACCTTGAACCCGGACGGAATGTTGCCGATCGGGGCATTGATGATGTCGATGATATTGCCGTCGTAGTTCATGCTTGCTTCGACGAGCAGGTTTGGGTTCAACGTTGCCGTCAGCTTGAGCGCTCCGCTGTTGGAAGGGTTACTCAGGACGCTGGTAATTGTCGGGAAGTTTCCGCCAGACCAACCCACCATCGGCGCAGGGAAGCTCTGCGAAACCGAGTCGTGCAGATAGTGTGCAAGCAGCTGGAATTTGTCGTTGATCCGGTGATCTACGCGCACAACGTCATCACGCACGTTGATGGGAAGGCTCGCTTCACCCAGGTATTGGTCGGTGGATGTATTTGGCTTTGGAACAATTCCGGAGGCGAAGTAGGCAAGTGCATTCGCGTCGAACAGGCCCGCAGGCACCACTCCGCCCGGGAAAGGCTGGCCCTGCACGCAAGTGGGGCAGGTCGCAGCCAGTTTGGCAGCGAATGCCGGGTCGCCGACAACGGGCACCACCAGAACATTGCTCGCGTTGAACTTGGGAGCGACGTAGGTCAGGTTCTGACCGGCTGTCGGGAAGTCCGCGGCTGGTAAGTCGTTCGCCAAGTTCGGAGGATTGCCCTGGATCAGCTTGCGCCACTCTTCGTTCCAGAAGAAGAAGGTCTTCTTCTTGTCCTGGTTGTAGAAGCCAGGAATGAAAAGCGGACCGCCCGCGTTGACGCCGAAGATGTTGTAGTTCAGCTTGGCGCGCGGGGTGGGAGTTCCAGAGGTGTTCTTGTTCTGGTAGCTGTTGGCATCGAATGCTGTATTGCGGTTGAACTCCCAGGCTTCGCCGTGGAACTTCTGGGTACCGCTCTTCAGCGAGAGGCTGACCGTAGCGCCGGAAGAAATGCCGTAGTCCGGCGGATAGTTCGAGGAGAGAGTTTCGAGCTGCGCGATCGCGTCCTGCGAAGGCAGAATGTCAATGCCGCCCGCGCCGCCGCGGTCATCGGCTTCGCCACCGTCGATCAACCAGATGTTATGGCTTTGACGCAGGCCGTTGACGCTGATGTTCGAGCTCGCGCCAACTGAGGTAGGAGTGTTGTTATCCGGCAAGGTCGAACTGACGCCGAGTCCGAGCGCAACGAGTGAAGCAAAGTTGCGATTCTCAGTAGCGATTTCAGTGATCTGCTGTTCGCTGACGAGTGTGCTTACCACATTCGAGTCGGACTGAATTGCCAACTGGTCCGATTCCACTGTGATTGTCTGGTCGACGCTGCCAACAGTCAAGGTTGCGTCGACACGTGCCGTCTGCGATACGTTAACTGCGATCCCTTTTGTCACGAAAGCGTCAAAGCCTTTCGCCGTGGCCTTCAGGTCGTAGGTTCCCACGTTCAAGCCGTTGAACGTGAAGTTGCCGCTGTCGTTGCTGACAGCCTTGAACACGAATCCTGTTTCCTCTTGCGTGAGCGTAACGTTCGCTCCAGGAATAAGTGCTCCGCCTTTGTCAAGAACTGTTCCTGTAATCGTCGAATTCTGCTGGGCATGCCCTGACAAGCAAGCCAACAGCAGAACAAGCGGTAACAGGAAGAGCCTGAACTTACCACTTTTCTCCCAATTGAATCTCATGCGTCCTTCTCCTTTAAAGCTCGTTGTCCATTTGTTTGGGCGCGAATGTGCGCACAAGTACGCAAACACTCACGTCGCGCGCGGTGTTAATCCCGCTTACTTCCTAGCCCAAAGGCGGTCTTAAGTCAGCCGCCGATTTGTGCGTTTACCTATCCCAGGCTGCAAGTGAATCACTGGACGAAACTGTGACTCGTCCGCACCTTATCCCCAAAGTTGGCAGTGATAGCAATGCCGGCGCCATGGGGAAAGCACGCCGGGAGCTTCCGGATCAACATGAATCACATTGGTCTCATTCGCTTGAAACCTGGGGGAAGCTCTTGAGGCCAATTCAAAGCTGACTAAAACCTTTTAGTGATCCGGTCGCAAATAATAATCAGCCTTAATATCGCTGTCAAGCGAGAATTTTGAGCGACTGAATCTGTTGGGGATTCTTGCCATATTGTGGCAGGATTTTTGTTCTGATGCTAATTGCCGCTCGATCCGGGCTTTCCCGTCCTGGTCCGGCGGACCCCGAGGATTTCTCTTTACAGTCTGTGCGCGCGGGAGTCCCTGGCCAAGTCAACAACCTGGCAGCCTTTTACGAAACCATGGGCTGGAAGCGCCGTGCGAACAGCACAAGGGCCGTCGATGTCTACTTTGGTTTCGAGTCAGGAATTGAATGCAACAGCGACTCGTGCAATATATACAATGTCGCATTTCATGGAACTTCCCTACCCTGAAACCGGCTGCACCACGTCTCTTCTGCTTGTTTTTTGGTAGGCCGGACTTCGGGCAGTTCTTGCGATGAGCAGGAATGAACAGCCATGCCCTTTCTCCATGGCGGATTATCCATTCTGTTGCACTCGGCGAAAGAACCATCGCGAACGACGGTAACTTCACGCTTGCCGTGAGATCAGTTATTGCCTTGGTACGGAGTGGCTTGATCGAGCCACACGGATGCTCGCGAGGATAGCCGCGCGAAGACCGCGGTTGTGACCAATGCCTTTTGCAATCAATGCGGTCGGTGCAGATCTAAACTTCTCAAGGTCCTGCGCAAACGGCTGGAATCGGCACGAAATGAAGCTTCCTTTTGCCCACGAGAAACGGGAATCGTGGAAGAGCGGATTGGTGTGTGTATGCGTAGATCGATGGATGTTGATCAATCAGGTGCAAATTCGGTCAGATTATTTCGCGTGCAGTTCTGCGGATGGTTTCTGATTCTGCTGACGACTGTCATTGTTCATGGGCAGGTAAGCGTGACAACCTGGCATAACGACACGTCACGCACAGGCCAAAACCTGAATGAAACAATCCTGAGCCCATCCAATGTGAACCCCACACTGTTTGGAAAGCTGTTTTCACAGACGGTGGATGGATTCGTTTACGCACAGCCGCTGTACCTTCCGAACCTGACAATCGGCGGAACCACGCACAACGTGTTGTTCATCGCCACCGAGCACGACACCGTTTACGCATTTGACGCCGACAATAACGGAGGCACCAACGCAAGCCCGTTGTGGAAGGCGTCATTGCTGAGTACTGCCTACGGAGCCGCGGCGGGAGCGACTACCGTTCCCTCCTCAGTACTGGGAACCGACATCCAGCCAGAGATCGGCATCACGGGGACTCCGGTGATCGATCCGGCATCCGGTACGCTTTATGTCGTAAGCAAGACGGAGGAAGGCAGCTCCTTTGTGCAGAGGCTGCATGCGCTGGACGTAACTTCGGGCGCGGAAAAATTCGGGGGCCCAGTTGTCATCACAGCGACAGTGGACGGCACCGGCAACGGCAGTTCGTCTGGGAAACTTACTTTTGATTCGGAATGGGAGAATCAGCGGCCAGGCCTTTTGTTGCTGAATGGTGTTGTCTATATCGGATTTGCGGCCCACGGCGATGTGGGTCCCTGGCATGGCTGGATACTTGGCTACAGCGCGTCAACCCTGAAACAGACGGGCGCCTTCTGCACCAGCCCGAATGGTGTCGGCGGTGGTTTTTGGATGAGCGGCGCCGCACTTTCCGCGGAAGTGATTGACCCGGTGAATCATCCCTTCGGCAGAATGTATGTTGCCACCGGAAACGGCGACTACACAGCCACCAAGCCGTATGCAGCCGGGATGGATTATGGGGACAGCATCCTCAATCTCGACTTGACAAACGGGGTACCGACCATCCAGGACGAATTCACGCCAAAGAACCAGGCCACAATGGACTCTGGAGATGGTGATCTAGGCTCATCCGGGGTGCTGATTCTTCCCAATCAGACTACCGGGAGTTATCCACACCTGGCAGTACTGGCGGGGAAGCCGGGTGAAGTGTATCTGCTCAACCGCGAGGGCCTTGGCGGCTATGACACGTCCGCGGACCAGGTGGTTCAGGAGTTGCCTTCTGGAGTTGGACAAACCGGGACTTGGACCATGCCCGCTTATTGGAATGGGAGTGTCTATTACGCCGGACGCCTGGATTATCTCAAAGCCTTCCCGCTCGTAAACGGACTGCTTACGGGGCCGACCATCAAGTCAACAGACACCTACGCCTATCCAGGAGCGAACCCGTCGATCTCGGCCAACGGCAACTCGCAGGGAGTCATCTGGACCATTAACTCGTCCGCATATCCAAACGACGGCCCTTCAGTTCTGGAAGCCTACGACGCGACCAAGCTCGGCGCCCCGCTGTACACAAGCAGCACCAACTCCTCACGGGATAGCGCAGGCCCCGCAGTCAAGTTCACGTTGCCCACAATCGCCAATGGCAAAGTGTATGTTGGCGCGCAAAAGCTCGTGAGTGTGTATGGGCAGTTGAGTGGGGCAGAAGTGACAGCAACTCCATTTATGAGTCCGGACCCGGAGACTTACACTGGCACAGTGTCGGTCAGTATCAGCGATGCTACAGCGGGCTCAACGATCTATTACACATTGGATGGGAGCACCCCGACGGAGTCCTCTGCGGTCTATTCGACATCCCTCAAGATTTCAGATACGACGACGGTAAATGCGATTGCCACTGCTTCAGGCTACGATCAGAGCGCGATGATCAGCGCGACATACACACTCGCCACGCAGACTGCTACGCCGAGCTTGAGCCCAGGGAGCGAGACCATCTCGCAATCGACGCCTGTGACGATCAGCGACGCAACATCCGGCGCCACGATCTACTTTACGACCGACGGATCGACGCCGACAACGGCATCGACAAAATACACCGGACCGGTAAGTGTGGACACAAGCGAAACACTGAATGCAATTGCCGTCGTTTCCGGCTACACCAATAGCGAGGTGGGAAGCGCATCTTACACATTGGACAGCGGAGAGACAGGGATTAATTTCCCCAGCGGATTCGCAGATACCGGGGGGATAGTGATTCTGAATGGAAGCGCCGATCTGGACGACTCTCGCCTGCAGATGACCGACGGTGGAACGAACGAGGCTTCGTCCGCATGGTATTACGAGGCAGTCAACATTCAAGCATTCACGACCACTTTCAGTTTTCAATTATCCAACCCTGCGGGGAACGGGATTACTTTTGCGATTCAGGGGAACAACACTGCGGCGTCGGGTAGTGACGGGTCAGGACTGGGCTATCAGGGCATAACCCAGAGCATAGCCGTGAAATTCGACTTCAATACTATTGTTGGCGCGGGCCAGGATTCGACGGGTTTGTTTACAAATGGGGCGGAGCCAACGACACCAGCGATCGACCTGAGTTCCACGGGCATCAACCTCAAGAGCGACGACACGATGGACGTGACACTGGCATACAACGGTTCCATTCTGTCAATGACCATTTCCGACATCGTAACCGGGGCAGCTTACACGACGAGTTGGACCGTGAACATCCCGTCGATCGTCGGCGGCAACACGGCTTATGTTGGATTCACGGGCGGCGCGGGAACACTCAGTTCGAGCCAGAAGCTGCTGACATGGGCTTACAACACCGTATCGAGCGGCTTACCGCTTTCGACCACCCCGATTTTCAGCCCGCCCGGTGGGACGTATACCTCGTCTCAGACGGTAAGTATGAGCAGTCTCACTTCGGGAGCGTTGATTTATTACACAACAAACGGGACCACTCCAACGACGTCTTCGACGGTCTACAGTAAGCCAATCACCGTGAGTTCGTCGAGTACAGTGAAGGCGATCGCTCAAGCATCGGGTTACAGCTCCAGTAGCGTGGGAACGGAGTCGTATACGATCGGCACTGCGGTCGCCGCCCCGGCGTTTTCAATTGCGGGAGGAACGTATACGGCCGGCCAGGTGGTGAGCTTGACGGACGCGACTCCAGGCACGAAGATCTATTACACGACCGATGGGACGAGTCCAACGGCCAGTTCGACCGCTTACACGCGCGCTCTTCAGGTCAGTCAGACCGAGGTAGTCTCCGCCATCGGAATAACCTCGGGGGCAGCGCAATCGCCGGTGGCGAAGGCCTCTTACACAATCAACCTGCCTGCTGCGATCCCTGCGTTCAGCCCGAGCGGCGGTCACTTCAATGCAACTGTGTCCGTCACTATCCTCGATGGAACCGCACAGGCAACAATCTACTACACCACTGACGGAACCACGCCCACCGTTTCGTCGAAGGTCTACACGGGCGCGATCAGCGTGGATAGCAGCACTACTCTGAATGCAATTGCAATTGCTCCAGGTTACTCGATTTCAAGAGTGATCACCGCGGTATATACGTTCCCCACTGCAACGCCGACTATGAGCCCCGCCGGCGGCACATATACAACTGCTCAATCGGTAACACTGAAGGATGTGACAACCGGAGCGTCGATCTATTACACGCTGGATGGAACCAATCCAACGACATCATCCACGCTATACACCGGTCCAATTACTGTGAATTCGACCGAAACCATCAAAGCGAATGCGGTTGCACCGCATGACACTCAGTCCAGTGTCGTGACTGCGAAATACACTTTCTAGCTTTTGGCGCGGATTTAACTGGCTCCGCGCCGTCAGATTGTGACTAAAACCTCGCTTTCGCACTGGCGGCGGACGTAAAGAGACGCCCGGAGCAGCCTGTTCTGCAAGGGGCCAGAGTTCGGGCTTTGCTCGCCGGTATCCTGTCCTTAAAGTTCTTGGCAAAACCCGGGAAGGTCAAATGCAGATCCTTCGACTCACCACCCCCAACCTCCATCCGAGCGACGAAGACCCGTCGCTTAGGACCCCGGAACTGAAAAGCGTTTGGGCCACTTTCGCTTAGGATGACAGTCTCTCTTTTGTTATGAACTTCCGGGGCAGGACATTGCAGGTTCGTTGAAATTCCTCAGACGTCATTTGAAACTGCCATAGCAAACCATGCATCAAAGCTCTGCGTGGGGCTGGTGGCAGGCCTGAAGTCGCCACACCTCAGAGTTCTCCACTGACAGGACGAGACTTGGACCGCCGGTCTTGTTGATCATTGCGGCTTAAGCAGGGACGTGGATGGTTTTGGGCTGGTGTACCGGGCACCCCGCGGCTGCGAGGTGTGCCAATTTCAGCTACACTGACACCGTCATTGGAATGCGAAATCAAAGGGAGAGTGAGATGCCGACGCAGGAAACAGAAACAACCAAAAGCCAAGGGACGAAACCGTTAACCGAAATGAATGCCTGGAAGGCACTGGGGGCCCACTTCGAGAGTGTTGGCACGCTGCATTTGCGCGACCTATTCGCCGGGGACGCGAGTCGCGGGGAGCGATTAACGGTTGAGACGCTGGGGCTGTTCGTTGACTACTCGAAGAATCGGGTGACGGACGAGACGATTGGCTTGTTGATTGAACTGGCACGGGAGTCGGGATTGCAGGAGCGGATTCAGGCGATGTTCCACGGAGACAAGATCAACTTTACCGAAGGGCGAGCGGTGCTGCATGTTGCGTTGCGCGCGCCGAAGGGTGAGCAGATTTTTGTGGACGGCGTGGATGTGGTGCCGGAAGTTCACGAGGTTCTGGACCGGATGGCGGCGTTCAGCGATCGAGTGCGGAGCGGGGAGTGGAAGGGACAGACCGGCAAGCGGATCAAGAATGTGGTGAACATTGGAATTGGCGGCTCGGACCTGGGGCCGGTAATGGCGTACGAAGCGCTGAAACACTATAGCCAGCGGGATATGACGTTCCGATTTGTCTCCAATGTAGATGGAACGGATTTCGTCGAGGCGGTGATCGATCTGGATCCCGCGGAGACGCTGTTTATTGTTTCGTCAAAGACGTTCACGACGCTGGAGACAATTACCAATGCGCAGTCGGCGCGGGATTGGCTCGTAGGCGGACTGGGCGGGGACGAAAGCGCGGTCGCGAAGCACTTTGTCGCGGTGTCAACGAATGCGGCGGGGGTAGCGAAATTCGGCATCGATACGGCAAACATGTTTGGCTTCTGGGACTGGGTTGGCGGACGCTACTCGATGGACTCGGCAATTGGCTTGGCAACAATGCTGGCGATTGGGCCGGACAGTTTCCATGAGATGCTGGATGGATTTCACCAGATGGACGAGCACTTCCGGTCAACACCGTTCGAGAAGAATATTCCGGTGCTGCTGGGGCTGCTGGGGGTTTGGAATGCGGAATTTCTGGGCGCGCATACAGTGGCTGTGCTGCCCTACGAGCAGTATTTGAAACGCTTCCCTGCTTACCTGCAGCAGTTGACCATGGAGAGCAATGGCAAGCACGTGACTTTGGCCGGCAACAAGGTGAATTACGCGACTTGCCCGATCTATTGGGGTGAGCCGGGGACAAACGGGCAACACTCGTTTTACCAGTTGATCCACCAGGGGACGCGGCTGATTCCCTGCGACTTTATTGGGTTTGGCCAGTCTTTGAACCCGTTGGGCCGGCACCATGACATGCTGATGGCCAACGTGTTCGCACAGAGTGAGGCGCTGGCGTTTGGAAAGACATTGGAGCAGGTGAAGGCTGAGGGAACGCCGGACTGGCTTGCGCCGCATCGCGTGTTCGAAGGCAACCGACCATCGAATACGATACTCGCAGCAAAACTCACGCCAGAGGTTCTGGGCAAGCTGATCGCACTCTATGAGCACAGCGTGTTTACGCAGGGGACGATCTGGCAGATCAACTCCTTTGACCAGTTTGGCGTGGAGCTGGGCAAGGTGCTGGCACAGCGGATTATTCCTGAACTGGAGAGCACAGGAGAGCCGGAGTTGAAGCATGACAGCTCGACCAACAATGTGATTCGCAAGTACCGCAAACTCAAGGAGTAGAGATGGCGATTCGTGGGTATCAGAAGCCGTTGTACATTCTTCCGTTTGACCATCGCGGGTCGTTTGAGACGGGGATGTTTGGATGGAAGGGTGAGCTCGACGCGGACCAAACGGCGCAGATTGCCGCGGCAAAGCGGGTAATCTACGAGGGATTCCAGAAGGCCGTGGCGGATGGAGTGCCGACGGAGAACGCAGGGATTCTGGTGGATGAACAGTTTGGCACGGCGATTCTGAAAGACGCAGCGGCAGAGGGGCACATCCTGGCCTGCCCGGCGGAAAAGAGCGGGCAGGAGGAGTTCGATTTCGAGTACGGCGAGGATTATGCGGCGCACATTGAGGCATTTCATCCGACGTTCAGCAAAGTGCTCGTGCGGTATAACCCGGAGGGGGACGCGGGGTTGAACGAGCTGCAGGCCGCGCGATTGAAGCGCTTGTCAGACTACCTGCAAGGTGCCAACAGGAGCCTCTTCATGTTTGAGCTGCTGGTTCCTGCGGAAAAGTCGCAACTGGCCAAGGTGGATGGTGACAAGAAGCGGTATGACCTGGAGCTTCGGCCGGGGCTGATGGTGGGCGCGATTGAGCAGTTGCAGGCGGCAGGTGTTGAACCGGATGTTTGGAAGATTGAGGGCCTGGACCGGCGCGAGGACTGCGAGGCAACTCTTCGCGCGGCAAGAGCAGGCGGGCGCGACACGGTCGGATGCATCATTCTGGGACGTGGTGAGGATGATGCCAAGGTGAGGGAGTGGCTGGCAACAGCGGCGAGCGTGCCTGGGTTCATTGGGTTCGCGGTGGGACGGACGGACTTTTGGCAGCCGCTTGTGGATTGGCGGGCGGGCAAGATTTCGCGAGAGACGGCGGTGGGGCAGATTGCGGGCCGGTATCGGGAGTTTGTGGATTTATTCAGTAGCGCGGCATCTGGCCAGCCGTAGCCAACTAATTGGCAGCGAGCTGGAGAATCAGAAGTCGTGGTGATCGTCGACCAGTGTCGCGATGGTTTGCTGTGCCGGGTTGATGACCGGGGGCAATCCTGACGGCGGATTGGCGGCTTCGGTCTGGGCGCGTAGCTTGGCGACGGCAAGCCAGTTGTCTTTGTGCGGGCGGTCGGCAATCCAGGGCGGAAGCTGCATGCAGAGATAGTCGCCGAGAGCTTCGGCGTAGCCCTCGTATAGGGCGCGCATATCGCGAAGGCGCTCATAGGAGTGCCCGTCTCGGCAGACGCTGACGCCGCTTTGGCAAAGCGTCCCGTAAAGTTGCTCGTACCGCTGCGGGGGCAAGCGGTCAGGGGCGTTGGTGACCGGGGCCAGCGAGAAGATTTGCGCCAGGTCGACCATGGCGTGGCGGGCCATGGCAAAGGTTAGTTGAGCCTGTCGCGCTTCGTGGCCTTGAACGCCCGCGATCAGCAGTGCGGATGTGTCGAGCACAGACGTGAGGGCAGAGATCCAGCTCTGGTTATTATGCTGGGAGCGGAAGTAGCAGAGGAGCGGATACGAGATGTGGCTCTCAAGGAGCTCGGCTGACCAGCGTTCCCATTCGACCAGCAGCAAGCCGAGGGCGCTTTCACCGCCTTCATAGGAGTGGCGGCGCAGGAGCTCGGCGGCTGTGGGCGGCGATCCAGCGCGGGCGTCAAGCAGAGAAATGCTGACCTCGCGGCGGGAGAAGGCACTGTAGAGGACTGGAAAATATCCCATGACGACGGCGAGGAAGCCGAACCCGGTTCCGGCTTCGAAGATGATGAGTTCGCGGGCCAAAGGGCTGTGGGGCGTGACATCGCCGAGGCCGAGGGTGAAGATGGTTGTGCCGCTGACGTAAAGGTCGGTACGAAAATCGGGCTGCTGGGTTCCATCGAGGAATGGACTGCCGAGGGACAAGTAAATGAGTCCGAAGCCGAGGACCATGACGCCGGCCCAGACAATGAGCAGAAAAATGAGTGACATGGGGCCATAGTAGCTGAAGGCGGACTCACGGCTGCCGGGATTGTGGAGTCGCTTGGCAAAGAATGCCCATGGTCTCCAGGTGACGATGTAGAAGATGCGAGTGAGCCGAAAACGGCCGGAAGCACGGCGGGGCAGAATGATGGTCTGGAATGCGTCCATCAGGACGGCGAACAGGCATACGATTCCAGCAATCAAGGTTACAATTCGCATCGGTCGACCCTCCACTTCCCTGCTTCGATTTTACTCAGGCGTAAATTGTTTCGCGGTGGCATGGTTTCTGGTGAGTTGCGGAATCAAGGTTTGTGTTGTTGGGAAGCGTTCGAAGAGCATCCCTCAGGGGCTAAAGCCCGACTGGTTCCATTCCCTTTGTGCCGGGGATGAATCCCCGGCCTACCGCACGATTGAGCCTTTTTATCAGGTATTCAGGACTTGTTTGAGGAGCACCGAGAGGCCGTTCCATGCGATCTGTACGCCGATGCAGAGCAGGATGAACGCGATCACGCGGAGAATGCCGTGGGCGGTATTGGCGGGAATGATCTTTGTGATTTTGGGAGCATACGCATAGCTGAAGTAGACAAGCAGGCTGAGCAGAACGATGGCGAGAAATATGCCGAGGTGGGCGAGAACGTTCTTCGCGATGGCTTTCTCGGATATATGCGCGGTAAGAGTTAGGACGGCGACCAGGGTGCCCGGACCTGAGGTTACGGGAAAGGTGAAGGGGTAAAAGGCCCGCTGTTCGAGGTCCCTGGCGCGGGAATCATCGCGTACATCCGTTTCTTCCTGCTTGTTCCGAGAGTTTGCGGTGGCGTTCTTCTCGTTCAAGACGGACCAGCCCATGGCGGCGATGACAACACCTCCGGATAGCTGGACGATGGGCAAAGAGATGCCGAAGAAGTTTAGAATGCCGGCGCCGAGTAACTCGATGATGACCAGGAAGATGACGTTGTTGATGGCGATTCTCCGCGCCAGGGAGTGATAGACATGCGCGGGCGCGTCGCCGACCAGGCCGAGGAAGACCAGGGCCGAGCCTAGCGGATTGATCAGCGGAAGCAAGACGCTGAAGGCGATAAGAAACGAGTTCCAAACCAGCAAGAGCAGTCTCCCTGGCTCAAGGATAGACTTCTGAGTCAGCGTTCGCCGGAATCAGTGAATGCGCAGCACCATCTTAAGTGTGTCAGCCGGGGATTTGGTCATGAGGTCGAAGGCCTGCTGGCCCTCTTCAAGGGGCAGTTCCGTGGTCCAGGGGCGGATGTCAACTTCGCCGGCGGTGAGAAGGCCCAGGGCACGCTCGAAGTCGGCAGGGGTGTAGGCAAAGGACATGACGACGCGGTGCTCTTTGCGGATGCTGGTAACGAAATCAATTTCGCTGCGCTCGTGGCCCATGCCAAGAAGGACGACCATGCCCCCGGGCCGGCAGAGGTCAAATGCGGCCTGACGAGCGGGGCCAGTTCCAGAAGCGTCGAGGACGAGGTCGAGGCCAGGGCTGACAAAGCGGGCAGCTTCTTCGCGGCCTGAGTCGGAACTGACGTTGGCGGCAAGCGTGGCACCCATGAGGCGGGCGGTTTGTAGGCGCACTTCGCTGACGTCCTGGATGAGGATCTCGCGGACGCCGAGGGCCTTTGCGGTTAGGAGGGCGAGCGAGCCCATGGTGCCTGCACCGACGATTCCCAAGCGGAAGAATGGGAGCGGGGCGGCGATGCGGAAGAGGTGAACGATGTTGGCGAGAGGTTCGGCAACCACAGCCTGGGCGTCAGTCAATTGGTCAGGAATTTCGTAAACCTGGGTTTGGGGGACGCAGACAAACTCCTGATAGCAGCCGTCTGTCTGGTCCATGCCGAGCAGACGCCAACGGGCGCAGAGGTTTTGCGCACCGCCCAGACAGGCGGAGCACCGCCCGCAGCTGATGAGCGGGTTGGCGACGACTCGCTTGCCATCAGTGGTGCGGCGGCCGACAAGTTCGTGGCCCAGCACTAGCGGGGGCTTTCGCCTGCGACTATGGCCTAGAAACCCGGAGATGTCTGAGCCGCAGATTCCGGCAGCCAGGATGGCAATTTCGGAGTCTCCCGGAGCCGGCAGCGGACGAGGATGATCTTCGATTGTGACTTGATTCGGAGCGGTGTAAACGAGAGCGCGCATCGGTTCTCCCTGTGTGCAGGATAATGCAACGCGACGGGAATCCCCTTCCCGATGAGCGAAACGAGGCACGGGTTCGCGTTGGTACGCGAGTATCTGGGCTAAGCATCGATTGGCTTCGGCCGGCCCAGGCCTCACTGGGGGATGGATCCATGAGGTTGTCCCAGGACGGCCGTCACACCCTCTCGGCCAATCGCCAGCAATTGGCCGAGGAGAGAATAAGCATCCTCCCTACTTCCCTGTTCCCGTCAACGTGATGGACTGCGGCGATCCGGTGGCCGTGTCCGTGATGGTGATAGCCGCGGTGAGAGCTCCGGTTGTTGTTGGTGCGAAGTGTCCGTGGACGGCGCAATTGGCGCCGGCGGCCAGGCTGGCTCCGCAGGTGTTGCCAAAGATGAACGAAGAGGTGTTGGCGCCGGTAACCGCAATGCTGCCGATGCCCAACGCCGACGTCCCAGTGTTGGTAAGTGTCACACTCTTTGAGGCGGTAGAAGCGCCAACTGTCTCGGTGCCGAATGCCAGACTGGTGGCCGAAAGAGACACGGCGGTTGGCGTAACTCCAGTGCCGCTCAGAGCTATGGACTGGGGCGAGTTCGTGGCGTTGTCAGTGAGAGTGACGGCGGCAGTCAGAGCTCCGGTTGTTGCTGGCGTGAAGTGTCCGTGAATAGTGCAGGTACCCCCCGGGGCCACGCTTGTTCCGCATGTGTTTGCGAAGACAAACGAGGACGCGTTTGCGCCGGTAACCCCAAAGCTGCCGATGATGAACGGTCCCGCGCCGGTGTTCGTGACCGTGACACTTTGCGATGCAGTTGACGTCCCGACAAGCGCCACCCCGAACGACATGCTGGTGGCAGATAACGAGATGGTGGTTGAGTTAGCGCCGGTACCGGAGAGTGCGATGGATTGCGGTGAGGCGGTGGCTGTGTCGGTGATGGCTATCGCCGCGGTCAAGGCGCCAAGCGCGGTGGGATCGAAGTGGCCGTGAATGGTGCAGCTGGCTCCAGCGGCCAGGCTGGTTCCGCAGGTGTTGCCGAAGACGAACGAAGATGCGTTGGCGCCTGTGATGGCAATACTGGTGACTCCCAGCGTTGAGCCGCCGGTGTTGGTCAGGGTCACGCTTTGCGAGGGTGTGGCAACACCCACATGGTCAAAGCCGAACGACAGGCTTGTGGATGAGAGAGTGACGGTGGTCGGGTTGACTCCGGTGCCGGAAAGAGCTACGGACTGCGGCATCCCGCTGACGCTGTCGTATATAGTGATGGCTGCGGTCATGGCGCCTTGCGATACTGGCGCAAAATGCCCGTGGATGATGCAGTTGGCACCAACGGCTACGCTGCTTCCGCAGGTGTTGCCGAATACGAAGGAAGATGCACCGGGACCGGTGACCGTTATGCCGCCGATGAGCAGTGCAGCGGTGCCGGTGTTGGTCAGCGTGAGCTGCTGAGACGCCGTTGTTGTGCCAACCTTGACAACGCCGAACGACAGGCTGGATACGGACAGCGACGCGGTTGTGTCCGCGCCCATGCCGGTAAGTGCGATGGCTTGCGGAGACCCGGGAGCGTTGTCAGTAAGGGTGATAGCGGCCGTCTGCGCGCCAGGTAGAGTGGGAGCGAAGTGACCATGGATGGTGCAGCTGGCACCGGCCGCAACGCTGGTTCCGCAGCTGTTGCCGAATACGAAGGATGAGGCATTGGTTCCTGTGACCGCGATGCTGGTGATGGCCAGAGCGGTGGCGCCGGTGTTGGTTAGCGTGACTAACTGGGATGCACTGGTTGTGCCCAAGGGGACGCCGCCAAAAGCAAGGCTTGTTGAGGAAAGAGTGACGGCCGGCGGTGATTGGAATGTGACCTTTCGGATTCGGTAGTTGTCTGAGTCCGCAATATAGAGGTTGCCGGAGGCATCGAGAGCGATGCCACTCGGATAGGCCAATTCAGCTGCTGTTGCCGAGTTGCCGTCGCCATTGTACCCGTAATACCCGTTGCCGGCGATGGTGGTAATGACGCCGGTGGAGGCGGAGACTTCGCGAACTGCGTTGGAAAAGCCGGAAATGTAGAGGTTGCCGGCATGGTCCAATGCGATACCCTGCGCTCCAATCTCAGCGCTCAGTGCCTGACTGCCGTCGCCGCTATAGCCGCCATCTCCGTCACCCGCGACGCTGGTGATGATACCGGTGCTCACGGTGACTTTGCGGACAGTGTTCGAGTTACCTGAGATGTACAGGTTACCGGCCCCGTCTACTGCCAATGTGTACGGGAAGGGGATTCCAGCTGCTAAGGCAGGGCCACCGTCACCGCTGGATTTGTAACTGCCGTCCCCGGCAAAGGTGGTAATGATACCCGTGTTCAGATTCACCTTTCGGATGACCTCGTTGTCTTCATCCGCAATGTAGAGGCTGCCTGCGATATCAAGTGCCAGGCCTACCGGGCTTGCCAGCTCCGCTTCGGTCGCGGGGCCGCTGTCGCCTTTGTAACCGCCGGTCCCGTTTCCTGCAATGGTGGTAATCACGCCGGTAGTCGCCGATACCCTGCGAATTACTTCGTTGTCTGTGTCCGTGATGTAGAGATTGCCAGCGGCATCAAAACCAAGCGCGGTGGGATAGTTGAGTTCTGCTGCAGTCGCCAGGCCGCTATCTCCGGTATAGCCGCTGGTTCCCATGCCGGCAACAATCGAGATTGTTCCAATGCCCGCAGCGACCTTCCAAACCAGATTGTTCTGGGTGTCGGTGAAGTAGACATCCCCTTTGGAATTGACTGCAATCCCTTGAGAGTAGCTAAACTCCGCGGCTGTTGCCGGACCTCCAACTCCGGTAAATCCGCTGATTCCGTTTCCGGCGATGGTCGTAATCAATACAGCTGGCGTAGCGGTGATGGAATAAGACGCGGCGACAACGGAGCTTGGCAGGTAGCCGGGAGCGACAGCAATCGCCTTGATGGTCACCTTGCCGGTAACGCTGAACGGGCCGAAATAGCCCGACGAGGCGCCATTCGGTGTGGTGCCGTCGAGGGTGACATAGATGGCCGCACCGGGCGTGGTATCAGAAAGAGTCACTGACTGCGGGCCGGCATAGGTTCCGCCCGAAACGCTGAAGACCGGCGCCGCCGTTGCAACAGTTGGAGGATTGACAGGCACAGTGACTTTCTCGATGCGCTGGAACCCGGTGCTCGCCACGTAGACGTTGCCTGAACCATCAACAGCAACTCCTTGTGGATAGCAAGCAGTCCCCGCGATGGCCGGACCGCCATCCCCACTCGCTGCATAGCAGGAATAATGGCTGCCAGCGAAGGTCTGAATGACTCCTGTCATTGCGGTCACCTTCCGGATGACCGTGTTGAAATAGTCGGCAATATAGAAATTGCCTGCGGTGTCTACCGCTACGTCATAGGGCCACGAAAGCTCGGCGCTTGTTGCCTGACCGCCGTCTCCGCTATATCCGCCAAGTCCATACTGGCCGCGACCGTACGATCCATATCCGTCGCCCGCCACGGTTGTGATGATTCCCGTGGTGGCACTGACCTCGCGGATGACATTGTTGAATGTGTCGGCAATGTAGAGGTTATTTGCGTTATCGACAGCAATTCCGTAGGGATCGTAGAACGTGGCACTGGTAGCCGGCCCGTCGTCTCCGGTGTAGCCCCAACTGCCGTCCCCCGCTACGGTCGAGATGTATCCGGTGCCGGCAGAAACCTTCCGGATTCGGGCGTTGTCGGTATCGGCAATATAAAGGTTGCCAGCGGAATCGAGCGCAATCCCATCGGGATAATTCAACTCCGCGCTTGTGGCCGGTTGCCCATCGCCGTTGTAGCCATAGAATTGGGTTCCAGCAAACGTCGAAATGATCCCAGTCGCTGCAGTCACCTTGCGAATTACGTTGTTGCCCGTGTCCGATATATAAATGTTCCCTGCGCTATCTACTGCGACCGAAGTGGGCCTGGAAAGTTCGGCGTTGACGGCCGCCTTTGTGTCGCCGCTATACCCGGCTGTTCCGTTGCCCGCCACTGTTGTGATTTGTCCGGTGGCAGCCGCAACTTTGCGCACGCGGTTGTTTCCAGTATCGGCTATGTACAGATTGCCTGCGCTGTCTGGAACGGCTTTGCCAGGTTCATTCAGGTCGGCGACAGTCGCCAGGCCTCCATCGCCTGTGTAGCCCTCCATCCCATCGCCGGCGACTGTGTAAATAAACGAAACCGGCGACCCCTGGATGAAGTAATCAGCACTCGCGGCTGCGCCCTGCGAGTACCCGGGGGCAATTGCTATGGCCCAAAGCGTTTCCGTCGTCGATACTGTGATTCCTCCCACCGGGTACGGCGTCGATGCAGCGGACGGGTAAATGCCGTTGGTTGTGTAGTAGATGGTGGCGTTGGCGGTTGCGTCTGTAATGGTTACTGTCTGTGTTCCCGGGTACGAGCCAGAAGCCGGTGAGATGACCGGAGTTGCCGCAGGCGGCAAGTTGATGGTGTAGGTGGCGGCAGCAACTGGACTCTGTAGATGGCCCGTGGCTGTAGCGACGGCGTTGATTGTCTCACTCGACGAGACTGTTATTGGGGTGTTGGTGTACGTCTTTGTTGATGCCGAGCCGGGCGGGATGGTGTCGTCAGTGGTGTAATAGATTGTTGCGTTGCTGGTGGCGTCGGTGATGGTCACCGACTGCGGCGCGGTGTAGCTGCCTGCGCCTGGCGAGATCACCGGTGCGGCCGTTGGCGATTCGGCTGTCCCACTGAGAGCAAAGGTCTGGGTTGCGTTGGTTGTGTTCAAGCTGTTGTCGGTCAGAACCAGCGAGCCGTTGAAGCTCCCAGATGCCTGCGGGGTAAAGCTGATGGGCAACAGGCAGCTTGCACCGGCATCCAGTGTGCTTGGAGTTGTGGAACTCGAGGTGAGAATCGGGCATGCACCGGCAGCATTGCTATCCAGGGTGAAGTTTGCCGAGATGCTGGGGTTGTTGCCGCTGCTGGGAAGTGGGAATGTCAGTGCGGCGTTGCCGATGTTTTGCAGGGTGACGGTCTGCGGGCTGTCGCTGCTGGTGGTGCTAACGGCCGGAGGCGCGAAGGTCAGACTTGGCGGATCGGTAAGGTCGATCTTGTAGACGGCAATAGGATAGACAGTGCCGCCATCGTTGCAACCTCGATCGGCTGCATAGATGTTTCCGGCTCCATCAACTGTCATGCTGGTTGCAAAACAAATGCCGCTACCGATTGCGGTATATGTGTATTCCCCATTGGACGGCGTGAGTTTGAAGACAGAGCTTGTGCTGCCGATGAGGGACTTGGCGGCGTACAGGCCGCCGTTGCCATCCACAGCAACACTGAAAAACCCGGTGCCAATCATGGTTTGCGCGTATTGCCCGTTGGACAGCGTCTCTTTATACAGGTTGGAGTTGCCCTCGTCGGTCAGGTAAATATTCCCGCTTCCATCCACTGCCAGCGTCTGGGGATTGATAAGACCCGAAATGACCGTGCTTTGCGCGTATGTTCCGTTCGCTGGAGCCTCCTTGAAGACCACGTGGTATCCGGCGTCCTCAACATAGATGTTGCCGCTCCCGTCCACGCCAACGCCATAGGGCACCGAAAAGCTGCTGACGATTTTGCTCTTCTCGTATCCTCCGCTTACTGGAGTCTCTTTCCACAAGGACCCGTTTCCTTCGTCGGTAACGTAAATGTCTCCGGCTCCATCCACAGCCACGCCATAGGGATAGGCAAAGCTGCTGTCAACGGTGGATTGGGTGTAACTGCCATGCGCCAGCGTCTCCTTGTAGAGCGTATGGTTGTCTTCGTCGAGAATATAGACGTTGCCGTTGCCATCCACGGCAACAAAGTCGCCTATCGCTGTGCCCAGGCCAGAAGCAACCGTACTCACCACGCCAGGCAGGAAAGTGGCTTGCGGAGCTACTCCTTCGCCATTCAAGAGTACGGTTGAAAGAAGGACCGGCGTCGGTGAATTGTTGTCATAGAGATTTAGTGCGCCCATCCTCGTTCCCGGCACGGTTGGCTTGAAGTTCACGGTGACAGAGCACGTATCCCCCGCGTTATAAGTGGCTCCGGCTTTGCAGGTTCCCGTCCCGGCATTCACAAAGTCCAAGCCAGGTACTCCCTGCGTCACTACCGAGGGCGATCCGAGTGTTTCGGACTGGCCGAAGACGAAGGATATGGAGAGTGGAACTGCACTCACGCTTCCCACGTTGACCGCGCTAAAGCTTGCAGTCTGTGGCTCTGGATTAGCTGCAGGAGCAGGCGCGACCTCGAATGCCAAATCCCAGTTGGCAAAGGGGGGCTCGTTGTAAGAGGATCCGAAGTAGTAGAACTGCCCGTCAGCATAGGAATTGCTTTCGCTATTGATAAATACACCGACCTGGCTATAGGCTGCATTCCCGGAACTGTAAGGGTTGAAAGTTCCGGGACCACCACTGACCGGAAGTGCCTGGCTGGGAAGGGTGACGACTAGGGTATACACGTCGCTGAGCGTTAACGGAACCGAAGCGAAATCGGCCAGGAGGAGCTGCGGAGTATAGTCACTCGGAGGCGTAGCCGTGACGGTGACCTGGCCCAAAGGATCCGAATAGGCGCCACCGCCCGCATACAGGCTGAAAACCAGGGGGGTATTTACAGGCTTTCCCGTGAAGTTAATCACGTAGAAGCCCGCCGAGACGTGTGAATCTACGGCCGTAAAAGACTGCGCAACACCAATCCATGTGTTCTCATTCGCCGAGTCGTTTGCAGCAACGTATTGAGCTGACGCCCCCACTCCTCCATTAGGGGGTGGGTAGTTGATGGTTTGAGCGCCGGCCTTGGGCATGGCGACCGAAGCAAGAAGACAGAAAACTAGAAAGCTAGGAACTGAGAGCAGTATCAGCTTAACTCGAGAGCTGCGCGGACTATTGCGATGGCAGGAAGGTCGCGGCAAACTGGTGGGCAGGCCGGCTCCGGAAATCGGTTCGTTGGTCGTGCAGGTAAACCAGGTTGAGTCTGAAGAAAGTTCGAGCATCTTGTTTTCCATCTTTGACCCCTGGATCGGGCAGGTTCAGACGCCCGGCGTTGGATGAGCGGTGATCGTCAGAGTGGGTTCCGAGTAGGAGGCGAATCGAGCTCCGGAATCAATGACAATTGGGTGGTTGGAGGTTTTCAGGTGACAAGAATCCGCATTACACTCACCTCGCACGAAGCGTTGAGGTCCAATTCCTCCGAATCGACCTTGTTCATCGCGCAGCTTCCGACAGTCTCTGTGATGCCGCACACATGCAGCAATTGCCGAGTGCCACCACAGGAGATGTCGTGAGTTTCCACGATCTTCTTTAGAGTTCTTAGCCCGGAACAACAGGAGGGAGGACCGTAGTTTATTCCCAAAGATTTCGAATTTGCAAGTTAAGGGGAAAGAGCAGATTTCTGAGACACCTGAAAACTGAAACCTGCTCGCCCGCAGTTGGAGGATATCAGCGTCCTAATAGCCCAACAATGACAAGGTTCAGCGCGCAGGGGACTCGTTGCGCTTATCGTGTCCAGCTGTTGCCTTCATGGGGCGAGAACGAAAGCTGATCCTATGGATGTGAAACGAGGTAAGCTAACTTTGCGGAGTCTGAACAAAGGAAGCACCCAATCTTCCTTATCTTGAGACCTTTGCTAGAGGGGACTGCCGAGAGGTAGGGCGAAGTGCCAAAGAAACTCGGACAGGCCATATCAGCTATCGGCTGGGGCTTACTTCCATGTTACTCGCCCTACTCGTTCCGTTCTACATTAGCCTTGAGGTCGATACTTAACTGCTGGCACTTCTTGTAGAGATGGCTTCTTTCGAGGCCCAGCGCCTTCGCGGTCTGCGTAATGTGACGGTTGTGCAGTTCCAGTTCTTTGAGAACTTGTGCGCGTTCGAAGTTCAGAACCCGTTCAGACAGGGCGCCGCTTGCAGTTGCGTCTGAGACATGGGCTGAAGCCTGAGATTGCCCAGCGTGGCTTGAGCGCCCAGCGGGAAGAGCCATTTCGACGGTCCCGACATCAACCTCACCCTCAGCAAGCAGCAGCAGACGCTCGACAACATTGCGCAGTTCGCGAATGTTGCCGGGCCACGTGTAGTGTTTGAGAGCATCGATGGCCGCATCGGTGAAATGAGTGGGCTTCCAGCCGTTCTGCGAACTGACCTGGCGCACGAAATGCTCGACGAGTGCGGGCAGGTCTTCAGTGCGCTGACGCAATGGCGGCAGTTGAACGGGAAAGACAACGACGCGATGATAGAGGTCGCGGCGAAATCCTCCCGTCTCAACCAGGTGCTCAAGGTTGCGATGTGTGGCGACCACAACACGCACGTCGACTGTGGTTGGTTTGTCTGAGCCGATGCGCTCAACCTCACCCTCTTCAAGGACACGCAATAGCTTGGCCTGCATGGCAGGTGGCATATCGCCGATTTCATCCAGAAAAAGGGTGCCGCGATGAGCTTGCTCGAACTTGCCGGTGTGGCGCTGCGCTGCGCCGGTAAAGGACCCTTTCTCGTGACCGAAGAGCTCACTTTCAATCAACTCAGCGGGAACTGCTGCGCAGTTGAGCGTGATGAACGGACCCGAAGACCGTGGGCTTTTTTCGTGCAGTGTGCGAGCCACCAGTTCCTTGCCTGTACCGGTTTCTCCGTAGATGCAGATGCGGGATTCGCTCATGGCGACGCGCTCAATCTGAGCCGTGACGCGCCGCATGGTTTCTCCAGCAAAGACCAGCGTGTGTTTGCCGACGCGGGTGCGCAGATCCTGATTTTCGGTTTCAAGGCGGGTGAGTTTCAGGGCGTTTTCAACCGTTACCAGAAGCTTCTCTGTAGAGAGAGGCTTCTCAAGGAAGTCGAGTGCGCCGAGCCGGGTGGCGCGGACTGCCATTTCAATGTGCGCCTGCCCGCTCATCATCACGACCGGCGCGGCGACACCGGCTGTCTTCAAATCTTCAAGCAGGGCAAGGCCGTCACGGCGCGGCATAACGACATCACTCAGAATCAGATCGAAAGGCTGTGTGCGGGCCAGTTCCAATGCACGAGTTGCGTTGTCGCAGACAACTGCTTCATGGCCTGCGAGGCGAAAGGCGCGAGAGGGAGATGCGAGCGTGTTGGCCTCGTCGTCGACAATGAGAATCTTTGCTTTTGCAGTCATGATTCGGTTCCGTCTGCACTGGGAAGCGTGATGACAAATGTAGCACCGCCACCCACTCGGCTTTCAACGGCAATGGCCCCGTTGTGGTCGGCCACGACGGATTGCACAATGGCGAGGCCAAGGCCAGTACCGTGCTGTTTGGTCGTGTAGTAGGGCGTAAACAGCCGCTCGCACTCTTCGGGCGTAAGTCCTTCGCCGGTGTCGGCGACCCTGATTTCTACTTTGTCTTCCTGCGATTTTGCCGAGAGGGTCAATGTGCCGCTGTCGGGCATTGCATCCATTGCGTTCAGGATCAGGTTGGAGAGCGCGCGATGAAGAAGCTCCGGATCAACGTCGATGAACAGCGTTTCGGATGCAACCTCGAGGACACAATTGATCATCGACCTTGGATTGGTGTCGTCGAATGAGGCCTGTGACTCGCGAGCCGCCGCCGGAAAGTAAAGCTGAGCGGCACGTCGCAAGGCTTCGTTCGCATCCATGCGCTCCAATTGCGGTCTGGGCATGCGGCTGAAATCGCTGAAGCTGCCAATGATGGTCTTGAGGTTGGCAATCTCCATGCCCAACGTCTGTGTGCTCTCGCGAAATACCTCATCGAATTCAGCAGGTGGCAGTTCGCGCGCTCTTACCAGGTTTTCGACGGTGAGTTGCAGCGGAAAGAGCGGGTTCTTGAGTTCGTGGGCAAGACGGCGGGCAAGTTCGCGCCAGGCCGCCACACGCTCGGTTTGCACCAGGCGATCGCGCTGGGAGACGAGTTGGCCGGTCATGTGATTGAAGCTGCGGGCCAGTGTGCCAATCTCGTCGCGCCCTCGCTCAGCAACGCGTGTATCCCAGTTTCCGCCAGCGACCTCTTCAGCAGCCTGGGCCAGCTGCTCAATGGGGCGCGAGACGCGTGCGGCAATCCATAGGCTGGCAAGAATTGCAAACAGGATTCCGCCGGCGGCTACTCCATAAGCGATGGCCCGAATGTGCTGCTGCGTTTCCACCATTCGGCTGCGCGAGATGGCCACCGTGAGCACTGCAAGCACTGCGCCGGTATCGCTCTTCAGCGGAATGGCGGTGGCGTTCACCGAGTCTTCGCGTCGATTGGTGAGATAGAGGATGGAGCTTGACTGGTGCCCTGTCTTGCGTGCCGAGTCGATAAGTGCCTGATAGCGAGCCGCGTTAGAGACCGGACCCGTTGTGCTCACCAAATGTGTGGGGTCGAATGGCGACGGTGCCTGCTGGAGTGCAGAGGTCGTATTGGATCCAGCGTCACTGTAAAGAGAGATTTGCATTCCCGGAGCAGCGGGCAGATCGGCGAGGGAAGCCTGATCGAGACGCGCGCCACCAAGGATGCGCATCGACTGTGCGCTCGCTGAGTCGGAATGGTGAACTGCACGTGATGCGAAGATCCCCAGGGCGGTGGTACCGTCCGGGAGTTCTTCTGATTTCAAAAAAGTTGTTTGTGTTTCTGCCGCTGCCGGCTCAGGATAGCCAAAGCGCGCGGGCCACTGCGCGGAGCTGACAATGTTGCCATCGGGCCCTACGATTTCAAGGAAGTCCAACTCCGCCTCCTGGGCCAGCGTTTGCGCCTCAGTGAGGTATGGAGAAGCATCGCCGGATTGCGCGAGCTCAAAGGCTATGCTGCGCGCGTGTTCGCTACTTGCAATGCGACCCACTGAAGCGGCAACCTCCGCGGACCGGTGCTGAAACTCGCGTTGAAACTGGCTGACAAACAGAGCGGTCTCTCCCTGATCACGCTGTTCGAAGACTTGGCGGATACGGAGCAGCACCGTCCATGCGACTGCGGCCACGCTGATGGCCACCATCAACGAGAGAACGAGCAGCAGTTTTTGGCGCAGGCTCACGGCGCATCCTCCAGTGAAACGCGAGCCAACTCCGGCGTGCCATCCGGGCCTAAACGCAAGTCGCGAACACGGCCGCTGATCGCGAAGGCGCGGGGAAGGTACAGAAGCGGTATCAGCATGTGCGAGAAAAGGATTTGGCGCTCGACTGTGTATAGGGCGGCGGGCGTTTGCCCCTGAACTGGAATCGCAAGGCCTGCGGCGCGAAGGATGGATTCCATCCCTGGTTGCGGTTGATTCGATTCGAGGCGCAGGAGCCGCAGTGTAAGGTCAATATGCTGCGGAACGCCGGTAGCGACCTGGACATTGAAGCCCGCGTCGCGCAGGTTAAGAGCAATGCGTTGCGCGGACAACTGCATGGTTGGGCCACCCTCCGCAGCAATGGTAAGCCCAGGAGGAGTGACACCGCCGCGCAGTTCGTGAGCCTTATTCAGATCTCGGTCCGCCGTGAACAGAAACGAGTAGCCTGTGATTTCGGCAGGCAGGAGCGAGGCAGTGATCTCGCCCTGTTTTTGAAAGATCACGTTGAACAGAGCTCCACGGTCAACTGCGAGCGCAATACTGGCTCGCAGGTTGAGGTTGGCCAGCGAACCGGAATCAGAGATTGTGAGCGCCAGCAACGAAACCGGGGGCGATGCAACGACTGTCAGCCTCTGTTCGCGCGCTTGCCGCAACTGTTCGGACGGTACCTCCACTAGGTCAGTACGGCCCCCGCTGATGTCGAGGAACTGGTCGCGAATGGAGCGGTGGGTGTGAATTTCCAGAACGTCGAGAAATGGACGGCCTTGCCAGCTACTGTCATTGGCGGAGAGAGTGAGGACGCCGTTCGAAAGGCCCGTGAATTCAAATGGACCGGTGCCTATGCTGCCTGGCGGGCTGCCCGGATTTGCGGCGCTGGTGAGAGCAATCCGGTATTCATCGCCACCCAGCAGTGCGGGGAGATTGGGCATCGGCGAATCGCAGGTGAACACTACCGATGTGCCGACCGCATGCACGGCTGTCCATGGGCAATCCGCCCCACAAATCGCCGTGAGGGAGGCAACCACGTTGGTGGAGTTCAGCGATGTGCCATCGTGAAAATGCACACCAGGACGGAGTTGAAACTGCCAGCGATGATCGTTGTTTTCAGATTTCCATTCGACCGCAAGGGCCGGACGTGCAGTGCCGTCCAGGCCGATAGCCGTGAGTCCGTGGAGAACCATGCGCCGGGCAAGGCCGCCAGGGCGCTGCCAGGGGTCGCCCTCGACTTCCACGCGCAGTGTTCCGCCGTAGTGGGGGCGGGTTCGCGCCGATATGGGCCGGGCCACCGCCGCCAAAATGCAGCTAATTACAATTTGCCGTAACACGATCCACCTCGTATGAATCTACCTGACCCTGACTGGCGGATCTGCGAATCGCCGCGAGGATGCTCTTGCCATCGGGAGCTGTCCATAACGCTGTGACGGTTCCGTCCATCGCGAGTGGAGTGCTTGCGGGAATGGCCTCCTGTGCGGGGATCTCATACGCGCGGAGGCTATCAGTGAGCGCCTCGCCGGAACCCGATACCACTATTTGCGTACCGGTGCCGCAGCCGGAGTGGAGCGAGGCGAAGTCGCTACCCCAGTCGCGTGTGCCGGCAATGGGCTTGAGCGCTCGTGATTCGGCCAGTTGCACTTTGCCGTCAATGCCATTGATCAGCAACCCGGCTCCATCTGCGCGTGGAATGAGTGCCGCCGAGTAGAAGGGCGGAAGATCGACGTCGAGATTCGGAGTGATAACCCCTGTGAAGTAGTTTCGCGCAGCGTTGTAGAATGCCTTGAGTTTTGGCGAACCATTGGTCGAATCCGGACTCAAAATCGGCCATGGGTCGTCGCTGTCCTGACAGTGGGACCCTGGCACCGGGTGTTCAGGACCTGGATCGGCTGGGACCGTGTCTGCGCCGGTGCACTGCACTCCTGGAACAATGGCAATGGTATTCCCGCCCTTTTCGTCTCCCAGCAAAATGCCGCGCGGATCACGAGTCCTACTCCGGCGGCTGCTGATTGTCAGCCGATTCTGCTCACGCGGGCCAGCCGGGTCCAGCGCATAGGTGACGAGTTTGTCAGGATACAGGATGACAATGCTTGAATCGGATTGGTTGGCGGCCAGGATCGGGTGATCCGATGGGGAGGCGAAGAGGCGCTCCTTGCGCAAAACCATCTGGTTCAGAGTGATGGACGGTCTCGCATCCGGAATGTCGACATGCACCATCGCAACATGTGTCTCGCTGCCTTCCGCGATCTCCGCCACCCAGAGGCGTTCGCGGAGATTCCCGCTCAGGGTGATGCGAATGGTGTTGGCGCTCTCTGCGCCGGAGAGTTGGACCCCATGGGCCTTTAGAGCCTCCTCCAGGGAGTGGGTGATTGCAGGGATTTCGCCGGCGGGTATTTTGGAATTATTGCGGAGGATGAGATGCGCCTGGCCGGGACCAAGGATTCCAGCAATCTGTTCGGCCAGCGCTGCGGAAGGCTGCTCCCATGGGCCAGAGGCTGCGCATGCCGGGGGCACCATCGGCGCGGACGCAACGATTAGGAGCAGCCAGAGCAGTTTCATTGGTGTCATGTTTCTTTCCATCTATCGTTTGGGCGGATTATATCGTTTGCGGCACCCCAGGCCTCAGAATCGAGACCTGGGATGCTCAGATTCAGGCAACATGAGGGGTTTGAACGAAGTCGCTGACGCGACGGACTGAGAGTTGTGACTAGCTCAGCGAGGCACTCCGGGTTAGGGTGAGAGGTCATAGGGAGGAGGTTCCTATGACCCCACTTCGCCAGCGCATGCTGTAC
>Ga0302319_10004465_pt1 | contig 28725 bp, 26 predicted proteins | sample Bog_T0_2_FD_203319 | JGI IMG/M metagenome (GOLD analysis project Ga0302319, IMG submission 203319) | Peat permafrost microbial communities from Stordalen Mire near Abisko, Sweden - Bog_T0_2 | ecosystem: Environmental > Terrestrial > Soil > Wetlands > Peat | place: Sweden: Abisko, Stordalen Mire... | reverse complement strand
CGGGACATCCGCTGTTTTCAACACGCCCGCGTTCTACACCCAGGTCTCGAGGCAATTTGACGCATTCCGGCCCTATTTTCGCTATCAGTATTTGAATGCCGCAAGCAATGAACCGGTGTTCCCGGACGTGGGGTTGCAACATGGCCCTTCGCTGGGGCTACGCTTTGACGCCAGCGAGTCCGTGGCCCTGAAGTTGCAGTACGACCGCAGATTCCTGCGCAACCAGCCAGCGGTGAACGGGCTGACCCTGCAAGCGGGATTTACGTTCTAGCGAGAACCGATCGAGCATGCGCCGACTGACGACTCTTCTGATTGTCCTGGTGTTAACCGGGTGTCCGCCGTCGAATGCGGGTCGAGCCGCTGTGCCTGAGTCCGAGGGGTTTCTGGAACAGCAGACGGGGACCACAGAGCCGCTGGTGATCGTGGTGAATCGCACGAATCCGGTGGATAACCTTTCCCTTGCAGAATTGCGAACGATCTTCCTTGGCGGCCGCAGCCATTGGGCCAATGGGCGGCGCATCACGCTGGTGATGCGGGGGCCGGGAGACCCGGAACGCAAGGCCATTCTTCGCGATGTTTGCGGCATGAGCGAAAGCCAGTTGAAGACCCATTTTCTTCGCGGGCTGTATTCCGGCGACATATTGGTCACGCCGAAGACTCTGGCGACGCCAGCCGGGGTGAGGAAGTTCATCTTCAACGTGCCCGGCGCGATCGGATACCTGCGCATCAGCGATGTGGACGCTTCGGTGAAGACGGTGCGGATCGACAATCTACTGCCCAGTGACAAGGGATACAAGCTGCACGCACAGTTTCAGGTGGCCAACGATGGCGAGTAAGGAACATAAGATCGGATGGAGCCGGCGCCCGGGGTATGCGCCGGGGTTTCTTGACCCGCTTCTGCGCCCTACTTCGCGCCACCATGCGGGCCTTTTGCTCTTCCTGGTCTGTTGCGGAGTGGCAGTGGTGGGGGCTTTTGTGATCCGCGATTTGCAGACGGCGAGCGCGGAAGCGCAGAAGATGTACTTCGGATCGGTGCATGGGCTGCAACAGATCGGCGAGTTGCAGTACTACGCGCAGGAGACGCGCCGCGCCACGCTTTATGCCCTGACCACCAGCGACAGCAACCTGCAGGTGGAATATGCGGACCAATCCCGGGATGCCGACCAGCGAGTGAAAGACGGGATCGCCGAATACAGCCGCCAGGCGAAGCCGCCAGCGGAGACCGCGGTCGCCAGCCGGTTGACCCGGGATTGGACCAATTACCTGAATGTCCGCGACGAAGTTCTTGCTTCCATCCTGGAGGGAAGCACAAAGGAGGCGGTGAGTCTCGATCTTTCGGGGGGCGTGCCGGCATTCGAGCTGGTGCGCAGGGACCTGAACGAAGTCAAGCGTCTTTACGACGACGATGCGTCGCAGCGCCTGGCTGCTCTGGTTGCCTCATCGCGGCGTTCCGCGTGGAGGCTGATCGGAATTCTGGGCTTTACGTTTCTGCTATCGGGAGGCGCCGTCTGGGCCATTCAAAGAAGCCGCATGCTGAGCGCGATTCAACTCGCGAAACTGCAAATGGAATTTGTGGCATCGGTGTCGCACGAATTGCGCACGCCCCTGGCTGTGCTGAGTTCGGCGGCGGACAACATTGCCGATGGCCTGGTCGAGGACAAGGCAGGAATGCGGAGATATGGCGCGATTCTCCAGAAGCAGAGCCGCAGCATGGGCAGGCTGGTGGATGAGATTCTGCTGTTTGCCTCGACCGAAGACCACAAGAACCGCTACCGGCTGCAACCTTTGGAGGTTTCGCCGCTGGTCGACTCGGCGGTGAACAGCACCGAAGGGCTGGCGCACGCAGCCGGCTTCATCATCGACCGCGAGATTGAGCCTGGTCTTCCGCTTGTGATCGGAGATGCGCCGGCGATCTCGCGGTGCCTGGAGAATTTGATCAGCAACGCCGTGAAGTACGGCGGAGACCACCGGCGCATTGTGCTGCGCGCCTATTCCGCGCCTTTGGAGCGCGGGGCGGGCGGAGAGGTGCGGATTGCAGTTGTGGATCGGGGCATCGGAATCGACCCCCCCGAACTCGCTCGGATCTTCGATCCGTTTTACCGCAGCCCGCGTGTGCAAGTTGCGCAGGTTCATGGAACCGGCTTGGGGCTGTCTCTTGCCAAGAGGATCGCGGAATCCATGGGGGGAAGGCTGTCGGTTCTCAGTGAACTTTCCGCAGGCAGTACGTTTACCCTGCACCTGCAAATTGCGAAAGGAGACGGCTCGCAGCCGGGCGCAACCGCTTCACCGCCGGCTGAATCGTCACGCCCATGAACCAGAGCATTCTCATCGTGGAAGACGAACAGGAACTGTGCATGACGCTGGGGGACCGGCTGCGCAGCGAAGGCTACGTTGTGGATTTCGCAGTGGACGGTCATGAAGGATTGGCGAAGGCCATCCAGTCTCCCTTCGATCTGATCATCCTCGACATCATGCTTCCCTTCCGCAGCGGGCTTGATCTCTGCACGGAGATTCGCCGCGCCGGCCTTGCCACCCCGATTCTGCTGCTGACTGCGCGCAGTCAGACGGTTGACAAGGTGGTGGGCCTCAAACTGGGAGCGGACGACTATGTCACAAAGCCTTTTGACACGCATGAACTGATGGCGCGGATCGAGGCCTTGTTGCGCCGCTCGCCAGCGCGGGCGGGCCTGGCCCAGGCGGGCGGCCCGCACTTCTACAAGTTCGGCACGATTGTTGTAGATGTTCGGAGAACCTTGGTAACCCGCGACGGCATAGCGGTCAATCTGACGGCTCGTGAGTTCCACTTGCTTCGTTACTTCGTGGAACATCCAGAGACCACGCTCCCCCGCGGCGAATTGCTGCAGGAGGTCTGGGGTCAGAAGGCCAGCACATTCACTCGAACCGTGGATGTGCATGTAGCCAGTCTCCGCCAGAAGTTGGAGCGCTTCCCCAAGAGGCCCGAAATGATCGTTACCGTTCCCGGGACAGGATACCGCTTTCAAGGCGGTAGCGAAGTGGTACAAGATTAGGTGGAAGAACCCTGCGGCGGCTTGCGCACACCGGCGGTCAGATTGAGCGGCCCGTAATCAGGACGGTCACACTGCTTTCACTGGCCGCCACGGCGAGCCGCAGTCACGCGGCTTCGATCGACGGATGAACTACTTGTCGGTCAATGCTGAACCAGCGCGGCCAAGGCTCGTTTCTGGTGTTCTTCCGTGTACCAGGTGGGGCCATAGGCTTCCAATAGCTCGAACAACTCCTCCAACACCGCCCTGGCCTGTACTGCCTGTGGCTGCCCAAGGCTCTTGGGTGTGCTCTTCGAGTTATTCGCCGGAACCATCAGAAGTAAGCTCACGTTTCTACTCCTCTCCATATTTTTCGTCTGGTTATCATGCCAGATCGCCCGCGGTTCGAAGCTCAGAATCCCATCCAGCGACTCCAGCCATACGCTACTTCTACACAATGTGACACGATCCGGGATGAACCGCGGTAAAAGGTTGTAATGCCCTTGTAAAAAGCGTGTAAGGCCGTTGAACGGAACGCGTGCACCGGGTTGGGCTCTGTCATGGCGGCGGTCCATCCATGAACAACGTGGTGGACCTTACCGCAACGCAGACGAATGCCGGGGATTTCACCCTGGCGCCGCCCGAAGGGCAAAAGCTGTCTCGTTGGCCCCACCCCAGGGGTTGGCCGGCGGTCTGCGAAAATAGAAGGAGATGCTCTCCCTGCAAAATGCCGGCAAGCGGTTTGGACCGCGAATCCTGTTTCTGGAGGCCAACTGGCTGATCCGGGCGCGCGAGAAGACGGCGCTGGTGGGCGCCAACGGCACCGGCAAGTCGACGCTGATGAAGGTGCTGGCGGGTCAGGAGACGCTGGACTACGGCCAGGTGCAGCAGACCCGCGGCATGAGCATCGGCTACCTGCCCCAGGAGGGCCTGCTGCTGACGGGGCGCGGCGTCTTCGAGGAGTGCCTGACGGTCTTCGACGAGCTGCGCGACATGGAGCGCGAGGTGGAGCGGCTGGGCGGGCAACTGGCGGAGCTGGAGCACGCCAGCCCCGAGTACGAGGCCACGGCAGAGCGCTACTCGACGCTGCAGGAGCGCTTTCATGCCCTGGACGGCTACGCGCTGGACGCGCAGGTGGGCGCGGTGCTGACGGGGCTGGGTTTCGGCAAGGAAGACTGGGCGCGGCAGACGGATGAGTTCAGTGGCGGCTGGCAGATGCGGATTGCGCTGGCCAAGCTGCTGCTGGCCAAGCCCAACCTGCTGCTGCTGGACGAGCCGACCAACCACCTGGATCTGGAAACCCGCAACTGGCTGGAGGACTATCTCAAGAATTATCCCTTCGGCTACATCCTCATCTCCCACGACCGGTACTTTCTCGATGTGACCATCGACCGCACGGTGGAGATATGGAACAAGCGGCTGAATGTGTACCAGGGAAACTACACCAAGTACCTGAGTCAGAAGGACGAGCGGCGGACGCAGTTGGAGGCGGCTTACCGCAATCAGAAGATCCAGGTCGAGCACCTGGAGTCGTTCATCAACCGTTTCCGCGCCCAGGCGACCAAGGCCAAGCAGGTGCAAAGCCGCATCAAGGAACTGGAGAAGATCGAGCGCATCGAGATTCCCGAGGAAGAGCCGGTCATCCACTTCAAGTTTCCGCAGCCGCCGCCCTCGGGGCGGATGGTGGTGGAGGCCGAGGATTTGTCGAAGAGTTACGGCTCGAAGCAGGTGCTGAGGGGGGTGCGGTTTGGCATCGAGCGGGGGGACCGGGTGGCGCTGGTGGGGGTGAACGGGGCGGGGAAGTCGACGCTGATCAAGCTGCTGACGGGGGCGGAGGCGCCGACGTCGGGCGAGGTGAAGCTGGGCCACAACGTGATCAGCGAGTACTTTGCGCAGGACCAGTACAAGGTGCTGGACGGCGACGCGCTTATGCTGGACGACATCAGCCGGGCGGCGGTGAAGGTTCCGGAGCAGGCGCTTCGGGCGCTGCTGGGCTGCTTTCTGTTCTCGGGCGACGACGTTTTCAAGCCGCTGGGGGTGCTGAGCGGGGGCGAGCGGAACCGCTACGCGCTGGCCCGAATCCTGGTGTCGCCGTCGAACTTTCTGTTGCTGGACGAGCCCACCAACCACCTGGACATGCGGGCCAAGGACGTGCTGCTGGACGCGATTGCGGCCTTCAGCGGGACCGTGGTGTTTGTGTCGCACGACCGCTATTTCATCGACCGGCTGGCGACGCGGGTGCTGGAAGTGGAAGGCGGCACGGTGACCAGCCACGAGGGCAACTACGAGGACTACCTGCGCTGGAAACTGGCGCAGAGCGATGGAGCGGCGTTGGCGGAGCCAGCGGCGAAGGGCAAGACGCCGGAGGTTGCCGTGGCGGTGAGCGCGGGCGCTGGGGCGAACGGCGCCGAGGCCGACGGGGAGGCCGCGAAGGACCGGCCGCGGCGGCTGAATCCCATCAAGCAGAAGCAGATGGAGGAGCGCTGCGCGTTTCTGGAAGAGGAGATTCCGCGCGTGGAGTCCTCGATCGCCCATACCGAAGAGCAGTTGGGGGTGTACGTCTCCGCCGCCGAATCCCAGAGGCTGAGCGACCTGGCCGAAGAGCTGCGCAGAGAACTGGCCGCCTTCACCGCGGAGTGGGAGGAACTGATGACGCAGTTGGAAGGCGCTTGATGGGATGTGAAAGTGAGCGAAACTTTTGGACAAAAAGAACACGTTTCGAGCTAAAACGGGGCGCTTTTCGGGCAAAAGAGGGGCAAAATAGGGCATTTAGGGTTACCGGTGAGTTAATATGTAAACTTTTCAAGTTATTGATTCGTTGATAGTTACAAGCCACTTGCGCCCCCCCAAAAGGGCCTATTTCGGGTAGGGGGGGTGGGGGTCAGGGCGATTTTTTCGATTTGGGGCACGAATTGGAGAGCCGCGAGCGCGCCCTGAGCAGGGTAGAGGAGCTGATTAGCGCTCGTTGCGGGAATGGCTTCGAAAAGGCTGAGTGTGGATTCTGGGGGCATGGCGGGCTCTCCGTATAGATATAGAGTGCGGCAAATGGGCATAATCTTCCGCAACCACCTGCGGTGGGGCTGGCTGCCTGCGGTTGGGCTGGCTTGCCTGCGGTGGGGCTGGCTGCCTGCGGTGGGGCTGGCTGCCTGCGGTGGGGCTGGCTGCCTGCGGTGGGGCTGGCTGCCTGCGGTGGGGCTGGCTGCCTGCGGTGGGGCTGGCTGCCTGCGGTGGGGCTGGCTGCCTGCGGCTTGGCGTGCGAAAGGGTCACGAGGGTGCGGGGTGGGATGGGGAATGGGACCTGTTTTGGGCTCATTCTGCAACTGTTTCTCGCCAAAATGCCGCGAAAAGCGCGGGAAACCGGGCCTAGAGCGAGACCAGGATAGTTGTACCCAGGAAGATCCAGAAGTCATTCGCGCGTGGTTCAACTATTGTGGCTCTGAAGGCACAGCAATTCTGGCTTCGCTCTGGAACATCGCATAATCAGCAACTTACGCGCTTTCAATGGCGGTTTAAGCAGTGCCCTTTCAAAGCCGCAGTTCCTATTTCTCGTCCGCGGCAATCACCGTCTTGGCCACGCCCACATTGTCGTGCCGGTCGTAAACCCGGACGGCGACCAGGTGCTCGCTGGTTTTGCCCTGAACCCCGCCCAGGGGGATGCGGAAGTCGTAGTGTTCGCGGCGCGAGTCCGACAAGGCCCCGACCGGCTCGATGTACTGCCAGGGACCGGCGTCGAGCGAGTATTCGGCGCGGGCGATGGGCGAAAAGCCATCCTCGGCGTCGAAGCTCACGCGCAACTGCTCTACGCAGGGCGAACGCTTGCAGTCCGGCTCGCCGGCTTCCGCCTTCAGCGCGGAGATCGACGGGGGCGTGGTGTCCACCTCGAAGCGTTCGCTCTCCTTGACGCCGGTGAGGGCGTCGGCGGGGGTGTGCGAGGGCGCGTCGGAGGCGACCACCCTGATCTGGTAGCCGCCGTCGGGGACCAGCGCTGCGTCAAAGCTGTAGGCCTTGTCGGTGAGGCCGTCCTTGAGCAGCCGCCAGACGGTTTCGCCGTCGCCGCGCAGGTAGAGGGCATAGGTCAGGTCGTCGCCGTTGTCGTCGTGGGCCGCCCAGCGGACGGTGACCGCGGTCCGGTCCTTGGCTGCCTGCAAAGGCTGGGCGACGCCAGGGTCGAAGGCCACGACCGCAATCTGGCTGGACGAGTTGGAGGAGGGAAAGGCAATGTTGACGGACTGCTGCAGGCCTCCGGGCTGGCTCTGGTTCAGGGTCATGGGATTGACGCGCGCCCCCGGAACCACCACGAGGTCATCGACCACAGGGGCCGCGTTCACGGGCAGGTAGTTCACGCCCACGCCGCCCAGGGTTCCCGCGCCGCGCAGCACGGCCTTCCATTGCAGGAAGCGTCCGGCCGGGGAAGCCACCGCGCCCTCGCGCAGCGGCTGCCAGTCGCTCCAGCCCCAGTCGTTGCGTCCCCGGGCCGGCTGCTCCACGTTGCCGGTGCGGGTCAGCAGTTCGTAGCCAACCGAGCCGGGCTGGACTTCGACGCGTCCAAAGCGGGCCAGCGCGCCGGCATCCAGCACGTCGCTCGCGTACTCGTGCCTGCCGACGGCTGGGGCCAGGCGGTAGAGCTTGCCGGTGTTGCCCGTGCCGATGAGAAAGCCGCCCTCGGCGTCCGGAGCGGCGGACAGGCTCAACCCCTGCTGCGCCTCCAGGTGAGCGACGTCGGCAAAGCTGCCGTCATCAGCTATTTTGAAGATGCGGCCCCGGTTGCCGGTGAGGGCCAGCAGGCCATCGGGGCGCGCGGCCAGGGCGTAGACGATCTCGTCCTTGCTGGACCACACGCGGCGCGGGGCCTGGGCCAGGCCGTCGGGGCCCGGAGTCAGGACGTAAATCTCCGTGCCCTCGGGTACCGAGGCGCTGGTGTTGGCCGCCAGCAGCGAGCCGGGTTGCACTACCGTAAAGCTGATCGAGCCGATTCCCTGCACCGGCAAGGGCGGCAGCGGGTTGCGGGTCTTGTCGCCCACGCTGGCCGCGTAGATGGCCCCCTTCGACCCCACGGCCACCGAGGTGATCTCGCGCCGCGGAGCCTCGAAGAGCACGTAGCCCTTGCCCTCGGGGCTGATGCGATAGACCAGGCCGGAGCCGTCGGTGCCGGCGATCAGGTTGCCCTTGGCGTCCCAGGCCAGGGAGCGGATGTGCTGCTCGTCGCACTTGAAGAATTGCTCCGGCGGCGCGCCGGGCTTGGCGGGATCGATGCGGTAAACGGCTGCGGGACCGCCGGTGGCGATGTAGAGCCGTCCGCTGGCGTCGAAGGTCAGGTCCCAGATGAAGTGCGAGTTGGCGTCGGGCTTGGTGAAATCCTGATTTGCCGCGCCGGATTTTCCGCCTGCGGCTCCCTCGGCGGACTTAACCGCGCCCAGCCGGCCGGCGTCGAAGACTACCGTAGCGCTGGCGGCGTCCTGCTGCCCGGTGGCCCCGGCCTTCAGCCGGTAGACCTTGCCGCTGGGCATGGCAGCCGCATAGACAAAGCCATCCGGCCCCATGCGAACCACCTGCACCGCCAAGTCCTCGGTAGCAAACAGCTTGAACGGCTTGCCGTCCGGCCCCACGCGCAACACGGTGGCCGGCGATGCAGTCCCTGCGAAGGCGGTCCCGCTTTTGTCCACGGCCACCGACCAGACGGTGGTCGAGGGCGTGGTCACCAGCTCGGTCAGGCCCGGCCCGGCGCGCAGTCGGCCATCGCTCGAAAGCGCGACCCCCTGCGGCGTGCCTTTCTCGAACTCCTCCAGCCGGGACTGGGTCCACAAGTGCGTGCCCTGCGCCAGCGCAGGAAGCGAGGCGGCGAGGAAGCAGGCCAGGGCCGGCGCGGAAAGGCGGAATGCGGAACGAAGGCGGCAAATGGTGCGGCTTGAAACTAACATTCTGCCGTTGAGTCTACTAAAGTTGGGCATCCAGCGCGCAGATTCAAGGGCTTAGTGGCGGGAAAACGGCAAGCGAAGCCATCCGCTTCTGCGTCCGGTAAGTGCATTTGCAGCTCAATCCGATTTCAGGTCGTGGGAACATGCACTCTTGCCTTTGCCGCGCCATTGTTGCCGCCGTTTTTCTAATTTCGTTGCCGCTCTCGGGCCAGGTTCATCACCAACGCCACTCCCGCTACCCCAACTCGCCTTCGAACGATCCCCAGTTGCAGATTCCCACCGACCAGGCGCAGTCCTGCTTTGTACCCGAGGGCGCCATGAGCGCCTATGAGCAGTTCCAGCAGTTCGACACCTATCCGCAGCCGGCCAGCAAGGGCTATCTGTGCATCGCCATCCCGGCAGGCAGAACCTTTGTCATCGACCACCTGTTTGCCGAGGCCGATTACGACCAGCCGCTGCCCTTCGGGGCCGAGTGGTACCTGGACACAGTGGTGGGAGACTACGACTCAATGGTCGGCTTTGCGGCCAACCGGACCGGCTCGGCCACCGCCAATCCGCACTACGTTCTCTCCCAGCCGGTGCACATTGCGGTCACCGGCGGCACCAGGGTGACGCTGATCATGCACAGCTACTTCGTCAGCAACAGCAGCTCCATCACCGAGACGCCGGGAACCGCGAGCCTGCTGCTGATTGGGCATTGGGAGTAGGAGCGCCGCAATCCGAGCGAATTACGCCCCGCCGCGGAACTGGATGATCCGCCGCCGGTCGCGCTTGGACGGACGGCGCTCAGGCAAAGGCGCGAACTCCTGCATCGCCTTGCGCTCGGCCGCCGCCTTGAGCCGCGCCGCCTTGCCGGATTCGGTCTCGCGGTAGAGGGTCTGCGCCACCGCCGCCGGGCCCCTCATCAGGCTCAGGGCCAGCACCTCGACCTGGAACTCGCCGCCCTCGTTCTTGACTTCGAGCAGGTCCCGCAGATGCACTTCGCGGGAGGGCTTGGCCTCGATGCCGTTGGACCGGATGCGGCCCAGGTCGCAGGCCTTGGAGGCCAGCGCGCGGGTCTTGAAGAAGCGCGCCGCCCACAGCCACTTGTCGATGCGCACAGATTCCATGCACCTATTCTCCTACAAAGACTCGCGTTGGGGGTCCAGCACGTCGCGGCAAAAGCCGAGGCGGGCCTGCGGACCGACCCAAATCGGCGGGCCCTGGGGGGCCTGTGACATTCACACATTTGTAACAACCGCGCGGCCTTTTCTTCCTTACACTTGTCCCACTATGTTCATCGATGCGCCTCTTTCCATTGAACGCCGCGCAGGTCAAGCCTCCGGCACGCGGATTCTCCGTCTCGTTGGCCCGCTCACCCTGCGCAACCTCTTCGAGTTCCAGGGAGAATTGCGCCAGGGTCTGCCGCCTCTGGTCGCCATCCTGGACCTCTCCGAGGTCCCCTACATGGATTCGGCAGGCATGGGCGCGGTCATCAATTACTTCGTCCACTGCGAGAAGAACGGAATCACGATGATCGTCGCCGGCGTGAGTTCGCGGGTGATGGAACTGTTCCGGCTCACCAAAGTGGACACGGTGATTTCCCTGGCCGGCTCGGTCGAAGAAGCCGAGTCTCGCCTCTAGGTTTCTGGCTCACCCCGTAGACATGGGCGCGGTTTGGTTGAGGAAATGCCGCTCCCCGGCACTGCCCGTCGCCAGCCGCAAAACCCTCCCCAGAGCCCCGCTCCCGCGGCCGGCCCACCGTCCTGCGCGCTCCCCATCTTCTCCGCTTGCCTACCCTCAAGTACACTGAAATATGGAGCTAACCATGCCGACCCTGTGGGCCAAGACACGCACCACGCTGGAGATGATCAAGTGGGAGCACTCCATCTTCGCGTTGCCCTTTGCCCTGACGGCGGTGCTGCTGGCGGCCCGCGGATTGCCTCCCTGGCTGACGGTGGTTTGGATTCTCGTCGCCATGGTGGCGGCGCGCTCCTCGGCCATGGCCTTCAACCGCTGGGCCGACGCCGAACTGGACGCGGCCAATCCGCGCACCAGGGGCCGCGCCATCCCCGCCGGGCTGCTCTCAAGGGAATTCGTGCTGGGCTTTACCGTGTTGATGGCCCTCGTCTTTGTCTTTGCCGCCGCGCAACTGAACCGGCTCACGCTCTATCTGTCGCCGCTGGTGCTGGCCGTGCTCTGGGGCTACAGCTACATGAAGCGCATTACCCGCTGGTCGCACCTGGTGCTGGGCCTGGCCCTGGGTCTGGCGCCCTCGGCGGCGTGGATCGCGGTGCGCGGCTCCCTGGATGCGCGCATCCTGGTGCTGACCGCGGCGGTGACCCTGTGGGTGGGCGGATTTGACGTGCTTTACGCCTGCCAGGACTTCGACCACGACCGCGCCGCCGGGCTCTTCAGCCTGCCCCAGGCGGTGGGCATTCCAGCCGCCTTCCAGGCCGCCCGCGCCATGCACCTCGCCATGCTCGGACTGCTGACCTGGTTCGCCCTGCTGTTTCATTTTCAAGCCTCCGGCTGGCTGGGCATCGTGGCCGTGGGACTCCTGCTGGCCTATGAGCACTCGCTGGTTTCACCGCGCGACCTGAGCCGGCTGAATGCCGCATTCTTCACCATGAACGGCGTGATTGCCATGGTCTTTCTCGCCTTTGTTGCGGCCGACTTGTGGCTGCGGAGCTGAATTCCATGCCTTCGGACGATACTTCCGGCAAAATCCCAATCGAGCTGTGGTATGGTGCAAGAAAGCACTTCCCCCAACCCCTCTCAGCGGCAACCGCCGCGAATCGACCGACAGGAGTACCCGCCACTGGTATGAGAATCGCGATCCAGGGAGAACCCGGTTCATTCAGCCACGAAGCAGCGATCAAGCTGGTCGCCGAGGCGGTGATCGTGCCTTTTTCGCTCTCGGCGGATGCGTTTGCCGCGCTCAGCAACGGCACCGTCGAGGCTGCGGTCATTCCGATCGAGAACAGTCTGGCCGGCTCGGTTTCAGAGCACTTCGATCTGCTGCAGACGCACGACGTGAAGGTGGAGCGAGAGACGCTGTTGCGCATCCGCCACAACCTGATCGCCATCTCCGGAGCCAACTCCGGCGAAATCGACCGCGTCTTCTCGCATCCGGTGGCCTTGGCCCAGTGCCGGCGGTTCCTGGCCGAGCATCCCCGCATGGAGGCCTTTGCCTTCTACGACACGGCGGGCAGCGTAAAACAACTGGTGAAGCTGAGAGACCGGCACGCGGCAGCGATCGCCAGCGAGGCCGCGGCCCACTACTATGGGGCGCACATCCTGCACGCCGGCATCGAAGACAACCCGGAAAACTTCACCCGCTTCTTCCTGGTGCGCCGCACCGAGGACACGGTGGTCGACCCGGAGTCGAACAAGACCAGCATCGCGTTTTCCGTCGAAAACCGGCCGGGCTCGCTGGTCGCGGCGCTTTCAGAGCTCTCGGCCATCGGCACCAACCTGACCAAGATCGAATCCCGGCCGGTGCATGGCAGGCCCTGGGAATACATCTTTTACGTGGATTGCCAGATCCGCTCCGCCGAGGAGGGCCTGCGCGCCCTGAAGGCGCTCAAGCCCCATTGCGTCATGGTGAAGGAACTGGGCCGCTACCGCGAAGCCCTCAGCTAAAGCGGTTTCATCTTCCACATGCCCTTGATGATCCCGCGGCAGGCGGACTTTTCTTGGGGAATAGACCACTTGGGAGCAGCGACTCCTGGGCGCGGCAATCATGGAGCCGCTCAAGAGCTCTTCCAGGAACTCCACTTTCGCTGAAGGGGCCGGGCTTCCGAGCACGCCTCTGGCGTGAGAAGTTTTCCTACTTTGAAAGAACGCGGCAGGCTCGCTTTTCGCTGCTGAAAAAAGGGGATGGGCCTGAGGCCCATCCCCTTTTTTCACAACTGCGGTCGAGAGCGGCCTTACGGCTATTTCGATCCTGCTGTTTCGAGAATCCTGGAAGCCAAGTGGCATTTCCCTTTAAGAAAGAGCCACCTTCCACGATTTCCAAAGGTCAGCACGAATTCGAAAACGCCCTAGAAGTGATAGGCCACGCCGAACACCGGATTGTAGATGTTGTACCACTTGTTGGTGGCCAGACTGGTGACGCCGAAGGTCGGCACCTTGGTGACCATGCCGCGAAACTCGGCGCGAATGTCGAAGCTGGGGCTGATCTCGTAGGCAACGCCCGCGCCGTAGACGCCGCCGATAGCGGTCTGCTGCTTCACCTCAAGTGCATACTCCCCATGGGTCCCGGTGTTGCGAATGGGCAGGAAGATGAATGCGCCCGGGCCCGCCTCAACAAATGGATTGTATTTGCGGAAATTGAAGGTGCGGACGTAGGCGCCCGAAATCTCCTGGGTACGCGTCAGCACGTCGGTATTGTAAACGGAATTGCTCTTGAAACGAATGTTGTTCTGATAGGTGATGCCGTAGTTGGCCTCGATGGCGCTCGAAGGCGTGAGCATGAAACGGTAGCTGGCCAATGCGCCAAAGGCGCGGTTCGCGCTCACATAAACGTCTGTTGACGAACCGATAAACGGCTCGATAAGCCCTGTACCGCTGAGGCTGATGTCCTGGCGGCTTTCCTGGGCGCGGCCTGCTGCCACACATACGGCGAGCAGAAATGCAATTAAGGCGATCTTCTTCATTCGGTCCTGAACCTCACGACTGCTCAACCGTCCGGCTGGCAACGAGCTTGTCGATTCCGGCGCTCCGGTTCGAGCCGGGCCCCACTCTCAGCATTGTAACTGGCCGGAGCGGTCCATGGCGGAAGCGGAGTCGCCTGAATGACCTGTGGCTATAGACGCAGGGGAAGCCAATCGGGTGTCCTGATGCCCTTGAAGCACGCGAATGACGCGCATTTCCCTCCCCTGCCCGTACCGCATCCAGGTGCAAAAACTCCCCTCTCAGCCGGTCCGCTCCACCTGGTAGTAAAACGGCGGACCCTGCTGCCGGGCCAGGGCCCGAACGGTGCGCAGGAAGGCCCGGGCGGCATAGGAGAGCGCCGCCTGACGCCGGTAAACCAGCCGCAGCACCCGCTTGACCTCCAGTTCGTCCACCGGAATCCGCACCAGGGCGCCGGTTTCCAGTTCCCTGGCCACCGTCAGATGCGGCACCAGCGCGACCCCGTTGCCCATGGCCACATAGCGCTTGATGGCTTCGATGGTGGGCAGCTCGATGCCCATATTCAAGGGCGTCCGGTAGCGTTGAAAGGCCTCGATCACCTTGCGGCGCAAGGGCGAAGCCACGTTGTGGGCGATAAAAACCTCCGCGCCCAGGTCGTTGATCGAGACCCGCTCGGCCCCCGCCAGCGGATGGCCGGGGCTGACAATGAAGGCCAGGCTGTCGCCATACACCGCGATGGTGCGGAACTGCGCCGGGTCGGGCCGGAAGGAGACCATGCCCAGCTCAAAGGTGCGCAGATTCAGTTCCTCGGGGATGTGCGAGGCCAGCATGCGGTGCACCGCGACGCTGATCTGTGGAAACTCCCGCCGGAAACGGTCGATGGCCGGTAGCAAATACATACACGTGTACTCGTTGGCCGCCAGTTGCAAGCTGCCCCGCTCCAGGCTCTTCAGCTCCCCCAGGGCGCTGGTGGCCTCGCGGCGCAGCGCCAGCAGACGCAGCGCGTAGTCGCGCAACAGCACCCCGGCCGCGGTCAGCGCCCCGTCCCGCGCCGCCCGGTCAAAGAGCGTTTCCCCCACCGAGGCCTCCAGCTTGCGGATCACCTGGCTCACCGCCGGCTGGGTACGGTGAAGCCGCACCGCCGCCCGCGAAAAGCTGCGCTCCTCGGCCACGGCAAGAAATGTTTCCAGTTGGCTCAGTTCCATATCAGTTGTCAGTTCTCAGTGAACAGTTGTCAGTTCTCAGTGAACAGTTGTCAGTTCTCAGTGAACAGTGGTCGGCGACGAGTTCGCAGTAGCCTGCCGGGCTCCCCCAAGCCTCGCTTTTGAGACCCGAGCTTCGCCGAATCACGCTAGAGTGCCTCCGGCCGCCAGGAACTGACAACTGAAAACTGACCACTGACAACTGCAGTATAAGCAATTGTAATCGCCCACCCAAAAAGAATAACTTTGCCTTATATAGCAAGATGCGAGACACTGACTGAAATCGCTCGTGCTTCCCCAAGCAGGCAGGACCATGATCCCAAATCAAGTAGTGTTCTTCGACACCACGTTGCGCGACGGCGAACAGTCCCCCGGCTGCAGCATGACCACGCAGGAAAAGCTGACCATGGCCCATGCCCTCGAGGACCTGGGCGTGGACATTATCGAGGCCGGCTTCGCCATGGCCTCAGAGGGCGACTTTGCGGCCATTGCCACCATCACTCAAGCTGTCCGCAAGCCGCGCATCGCCTCGCTGGCCCGCGCCAAGACCGAGGACATCGAAATGGCCGCCCGTTCGGTGCAGTTTGCCGACCGCGCCCGCATCCACGTCTTCCTGGCCTCGAGCGACCTGCATTTGGAATACAAGCTCAAAATCAGCCGGGGCGAGGCTCTGGACCTGACCGGCGAATCCGTCCGCCTGGCGCGTTCGCTGGTGGACGATGTGGAGTTCTCGCCCGAGGACGCGACCCGCTCGGACCGCGATTTTCTGGTCGAGATGGTGCGCGTGGCCGTCGAGGCCGGCGCCACCACCATCAACATGCCCGACACCGTCGGCTACAGCACTCCGGAAGAATACGGCCGCATGTTCGCCGAGGTCCGCGAGCGCATTCCGGCCATCGACGAGCAGGGCGTCATTCTTTCCTCGCACTGCCACGACGATCTGGGCCTCGCCGTGGCCAACTCGCTGGCCGCCATCCAGAACGGCGCGCGCCAGGTGGAGTGCACCATCAACGGCATCGGCGAGCGGGCCGGCAACGCGGCTCTCGAAGAGATAGCCGCCGCCCTCTACGTCCGCGCCGACCGCTACGGCGTCGCCACCGGCATCAAGCTGGCTAACCTCTATCCCACCAGCCAGGTGCTGGGCCAGATCATCACCTTCAAGCCTTCGCCCAACAAGGCCGTGGTGGGCGACAACGCCTTCGCGCACGAGTCCGGCATCCACCAGCACGGCATGTTGGCCAACCCCCTGTGCTACGAAATCATGACCCCGGCCCTGGTGGGCGTGGCCAAGACGCACCTAGTGCTGGGCAAGCACTCCGGCCGCGCCGCCCTGCGCCATCGGCTAGAACAGTTGGGCTTCGCCCTCACCCGCGAGGAGTTGCAACAGACGTATTATCGTTTTGTGGCCCTGGCGGACCGGAAGAAGAACATCTACGACCAGGACCTGGTGGGCCTGTTGCCCGACCAGATTCGCGAACGCCGCCACGAAACGGTCTCCGAGCTGGATTGAGGGGAGAGAGGACAAGCCATGAAATCGCGCGCTAGCGTGACGGTTTTATTGGGGCTGGTGGTTGCAGTATTGGTCTGGGTGTTCGCATTTAGGAGCGCAAGTTGGGCGGCCCCGATCACAGAGCCGCTGTTTATCCCTGGGACCCTGTTGGTACTCGCATTGACGCCTGCCCGCAACCATGCGCCGGATCTCAGTGTCATCATCTTGGGGTACGCGGTTGATTTCATTTTCACTTGGGCCGGTATGGCATTCGTTGTCGGACTCGTTATGCGATTGATCTCAAAGAGAAGAGTGTGTGCATGAACCTGAAGATATTAGTCACCGCCGGCGACGGCATCGGCCCCGAAGTCACCAACGAAGCAGTTGCGGTTCTGAACGAAGTGGCAAAGCTGGGCGGCCACACGCTCGAGCTCGAACACAAGCGCATCGGCGGCGTGGCAATTGTCGAAGACGGCACGCCACTTCCCGCCGATACGGTCGCCGCGGCTCTCAATTCCGATGCTGTGCTGCTGGGCGCAGTCGGCGGCAACGAGTTCAACTCGCTCTCCCCGGACAAGCGTCCCGAGGCCGGCCTGCTGGGCTTGCGCTCGGCGCTGGGCGGCTTCGCCAACCTGCGGCCTGCCTTTGCTTTCAAGGAATTGGCCGTCAACAGCCCGCTGCGGCCGGAGATCATCGACGGCGCGGACATTCTGTTCGTCCGCGAGCTGCTTGGCGGCCTCTACTTCGGCCAGCCGCGCGAGTGGAACAAAGCCAAGGGCGAAGCCTGGAACACCATGCGCTACACCAAGGGCGAAGTCGTCCGCGTGGCCCGCATCGCTTTCCAGTTGGCGCAAAAGCGGCGCAGGAAACTGACCAGCGTGGACAAGGCCAACGTGCTAGAAGTCTCGCAACTGTGGCGCGCCACGGTGATCGAAGTTGGGGCCGAGTTCCCCGACGTGACTCTCGATCACCAGTATGTGGACGCCATGTCCATGCACCTGATGAACCGCCCCCGCGACTTCGATGTGGTGCTGACGGAGAATCTTTTTGGCGACATTCTCAGCGACGAATCGGCGGTGATCACCGGCTCTCTGGGCATGTTGCCCTCGGCCACTCTGGGCGGCAAAGTGAATCTGTATGAGCCGGTCCATGGCTCCGCGCCCGACATTGCAGGCAAGGGCCAGGCCAATCCGCTGGGAGCGATTCTGACCGGAGCGCTGATTCTGCGCCACTCCGCCGGCCTTGAAGCGGAAGCCGCAGCCATTGAAGCCTCGGTGCGCAAGGTGCTGGAGCAGGGCTTCCGCACCCCGGACCTGGCGCGGCAGAATCCGCAGGGCTTCGCCGTGCTCTCGACGACCGAGATGGGCGCCAAGGTGCGCGAAACGGTGAAAGAGCAGCTTCTAGCTCCTAGCCGCTAGCGCCTAGCTCTTCGTGCTCAAGCAAGCGGCATTGGCGCACGACAACTGAAAGCTTCATTTTGAAGAGTCAAGGCATTCTCGGCAAGCAAGACCCGGCTAGGAGCTAGAGGCTAGCAGCTAGAAGCTGAATCGACAGGAGTTCCATGAGCACTGAACCGAAAACATTATTTGAAAAGGTGTGGCAGCAGCACGTGGTGGTCGAGCCCAAGGGCGAACCGACCGTGCTCTACATCGACCTGCAACTGCTGCACGAGGTGACCTCGCCGCAGGCCTTCGAGGGCCTTCGCCTGGCGGGCCGCAAGGTGCGCCGCCCCGACCGCTCCATCGCCACCGTGGATCACAACGTGCCCACCACCCTGGAGGGCCGCCTGAACATCGTGGACCAGATCGCGGCCAAGCAGATCGCCACGCTGCGCCAGAACTGCGCGGACTTCGGCGTCGAGCTGTACGACGTGGATTCCCGCGACCAGGGCATAGTACACGTCATCGGCCCCGAGCTGGGCATCACCAAGCCGGGCATGACCATCGTCTGCGGCGACTCCCACACTTCTACGCACGGCGCATTCGGGGCCCTGGCTTTCGGCATCGGCACCAGCGAAGTGGAGCATGTGCTGGCCACGCAAACGCTGCCGCAATCGACGCCCAAGACTTTTCGCATCGCGGTCGAAGGCACGGTGCCGACGGGCGTCACGGCCAAGGACATGATTCTCGCCATCATCGGGCAGATCGGCACCGACGGCGCCACTGGCTGCGTCATCGAATACGCCGGCTCGGCCATCCGCGCCCTCTCGATGGAGGGCCGCATGACCATCTGCAACATGAGCATCGAGGCCGGCGCGCGGGCGGGCATGATCGCTCCCGACGCGACCACTTTCGCTTACCTCAAGGGCCGCCGCTTCGCTCCCCAGGGCGCGGCATGGGATGAAGCCGTGGCCGAGTGGAGCAAGCTGCCCACCGATTCCGGCGCAAAGTTCGACCGCGAACTGACGATCGACGCCGCGAAGCTGGCGCCCTACGTCAGTTGGGGCACCAGCCCCGGCATGGTGGCGCCCATCACCGCGTCCGTGCCCGACCCCGCCGAGGCGCCCTGCGAGCAGGAGCGCAAAGGACTGGAGCGGGCCCTCGAATACATGGGCCTCACCGCCGGCACGCCGCTTGCAGAAGTCGCGATCGACCGCGTCTTCATCGGCTCCTGCACCAATGGACGCCTGGAAGACCTGCGCGCCGCGGCCCGCATCGCACAGGGCTACAAGGTCTCCTCGCATGTCGGCGCAATGGTGGTTCCCGGCTCGCAGGCGGTGAAAGCGCAAGCCGAAGCCGAAGGCCTGGACCGCATCTTCATCGAGGCTGGATTCGACTGGCGCGAGCCCGGCTGTTCCATGTGCCTGGGCATGAACCCCGACATTCTTTCCCCCGGCGAACGCTGCGCTTCCACCAGCAACCGCAACTTCGAAGGCCGCCAGGGCCGCGGCGGGCGCACCCACCTGGTCTCGCCGGAGATGGCCGCAGCAGCCGCCATTGCCGGGCACTTCGTAGACATTCGCAATTGGGCCGTACACGAGCCTGCGCTGCAAGGAGGAAAGGCTTAATGGAACCCTTTCGCACACTGACTTCGTTGGCCGCGCCTCTGGATCGGGCGAACGTCGATACTGACCAGATCATTCCCAAACAGTTTTTGAAGCGCATTGAACGCACCGGCTACGGCGACTTTTTGTTCTTCGACTGGAGCCGTAACGCGGCAGGCGAGCCCAACCCGGAGTTCGAGTTGAACGACCCGCGTTACAAGGGCGCGCAAATCCTCATCGCGGGCAAGAACTTCGCTTGCGGATCGAGCCGCGAGCACGCCGCATGGGCACTCTCGGATTACGGCTTCCGCGCCGTCATCGCGCCCACTTTTGCCGACATTTTTTTCTCGAACGCCGGCAAGAACGGCATTGTGCTGGTTCGACTGAGTGAAGAGCAGGTGGCCGAGTTGCTCACGAACGCGAAGTCAATTCCCAACTATCAACTCACCGTTTCGCTTGAAGCGCAGACGGTGACCGACGGCCGGGGTTTCAAGGCCAGCTTTGAAGTGGACCCCTTCCGCAAGTTCTGCCTCATCGAAGGCCTCGACGACATCGGCCTCACGCTGCGGCACGCGGCGGAGCTCGACGCATTTGAAACAAAGCACGATGAAGCAGGCTGGCTAAAGGCGAAGTAACGGCGGAGTTAGCGGAGCTAGCGGAGTTAACGAGACTTCCCAGCCGTCCGGGCTAACACCGCTAACTCCGCTATCACCGCACCCAGGAGCACCATGACCATCGCAGGCAAGCGCCAAAGCATTCCGTTGACCGAGGGCCCCAGCCGGGCCGCGGCGCGCTCTTACCTGCGCGGCTCCGGATTTGCCAAGGAAGACTTGCACAAGCCCATCATCGGCATCGCCAACACCTGGACCGAGATCGGCACCTGCAACGTGCACCTGCGCGATGTGGCCGAGGCTCTGAAACAAGGCATTCGCGAGGCCGGCGGCACGCCGATGGAATTCAACACCATCACCATCTCCGACGGCATCACCATGGGCACCCAGGGCATGAAAGCCTCGCTGGTTTCGCGCGAGGTCATCGCCGATTCCATCGAGTTGGTCGCCCGCGGTAACTTGTTCGACGGCCTCGTCGGCATCGGCGGCTGCGACAAGAACATGCCCGGCATCATCATGGCCCTCTGTCGCCTGAACATTCCCGGCATGATGCTCTACGGCGGCTCCATCGCGCCGGGCAATTTGAATGGTCCCAATGGCGAAGTCATCGACATTACCATTCAAAATGTCTTCGAGGGCATCGGCTCCTATGCCGCCGGACGCATCGACGACGCGGGACTCGAGGCTCTGGAGGCAAACGCCTGTCCCGGCGCCGGCGCATGCGGCGGGCAGTTCACCGCCAACACCATGGCCATGAGCGGCGAAATCCTGGGCATCTCGCCGATTCAACTCTCCGGCGTCCCCGCCACATCGGCCGACAAGCACGCCGCCACCCGCGAAGCCGGACGCATCTTGATGGACGCGGTCCGCGCCAACCGCCGCCCTTCTGAAATCATCACTCGCACCTCGATCGAGAACGCCATCGCCAGCGTCGCCGCCAGCGGAGGCTCGACCAATGCGGTTCTTCACCTGCTGGCCATCGCGCGTGAAATCGGCATTCCGCTTTCCATCGACGATTTCGATGTCATCAGCAAGCGCACCCCATTTATCTGCGACCTAACTCCCGCCGGTAAGTACGTAGCTTCCGACTACCAGGCAGCGGGCGGCTCGCGCCTGCTGGCCCGCCGCCTCATCGACGCCGGCCACGCCGACGGCTCCACGCTCACCGTCAGCGGCCGCACGCTGGCCGAAGAAGCTGCACTGGCCGAGGAGACGCCCGGCCAGGTAGTCATCCGCACCTTTGAAAATCCCATCAAGCCTACAGGCGGCCTGGTCATCCTGAAAGGCAACCTGGCTCCCGAAGGCTCGGTGATGAAAGTCGCCGCCGCCAACCGCGTCGAGCATCGCGGCCCGGCCCGCGTCTTCGACTGCGAAGAGGATTGTTTTGCCGCCGTGCAGGCTGGCCAAATCAAGCCCGGCGATGTGCTCGTCATTCGCTATGAAGGCCCCAAGGGCGGTCCCGGCATGAGAGAGATGCTGCAAGTGACGGCAGCCATCAGTTCCAACGCCGAACTGAGCGCGCATGTGGCTCTGTTGACCGATGGCCGCTTCAGTGGCGCAACGCGCGGATTCACCGCCGGCCACGTCGCTCCCGAAGCCTTTGTCGGCGGACCCATCGCGGCGGTGCGCGAAGGCGACATCATCCATTTCGACATCGAGAACCGTACGCTGACGCTCGAAGTCAGCGACGAAGAAATCGCCGCGCGCCTGAAGGACTTCACGCCGCCGCCATTGCGCTACCCCAGCGGCGTTTTTCGCAAATATGTGGACCGAGTAACCAGCGCATCTGAGGGTGCCACAACGTAAGCGAGGAAATGGCTGTGGGACTGTTTGGAAAGCTCGAGAAGAACACGCATGCATCACCTAAAGAGTGCGTCCTCGTGTTTCTCCACGCAGACCCACTGCCAGACGAATTCTGGACACTTCAAGACAAATTGTATGAAGTAATGGACAACAGCAACGTCGGCGAATTTGATGGGAATGAAATCGGCAAAGGCACGGCCACGCTTTTCTTCTACGGACCAGATGCTAACCAGCTCTTCCGGGGCGTCGAACCAATTCTCAAGGGATACCCCATGTGCCGCAATGCGCGCGTCGTACTTCGCAAGGGCGGACCAGGATCGCGGCAAACCGAATTTCAGTTGTAAGCAAGCAATGGAACGAAGTTGGACAGGGGACAGAAACTGACAACTGATCACTGACAACTGACCGCTCAACGAAGGAGTCACTCATGGGAACCATCGAAACTACGCAAGCCGCCAACGCCCACCTGACCACCCCCACCCGCCTCACCGGCGCAGAAATCGTGTGGGCCACGCTGGTGGGCGAGGGCGTCACGGACGTCTTCGGCTATCCCGGCGGGGCCATTCTGCCGGTCTACGACGCGCTGCGCAAGTTTCCCATCCACCACACTCTTGTTCGCCACGAGCAGGGCGCCTCGCACATGGCCGACGGGTATGCGCGGGCATCGGGCAAGGTGGGGGTGGCCATCGCCACCAGCGGCCCAGGGGCGACCAACCTGGTCACCGGCATCGCTACCGCCATGCTGGACTCGATTCCCATCGTCTGCATCACCGGCAACGTGTCCTCGAAGATTCTGGGCACCGACGCTTTTCAGGAAGTGGACATCACCGGCATCACGCTGCCGGTGACCAAGCACAACTTCCTGGTGAACAAGACCGAGGACATTGCCCCTGCCATCCGCTACGCCTTCCAGATTGCGCAATCCGGCCGGCCCGGCCCGGTGCTGGTGGATATCACCAAGGATGCGCAGCAGGGCACGGCGATCTTCGATTTTGCCGCCGCCAAGCCGCGCCCGCATCGCCCTCACCCCATGCTGAAGGTGGAGGAGCCGGATCTGGCCAAGGCCGCTGAACTGATCCGCAATGCCAAGCGCCCCGTCATCCTGGCCGGGCATGGCGTTTCCGAGTCCGGGGCCATGGAGCAGATTCAGACCCTGGCCGAGCGGACGCAGATTCCCGTGGCCCTCACGCTGCTGGGCCTGGGCGCCATCCCCGCCTCGCACCCCCTGAACCTGGGCATGATGGGCATGCACGGCGAGTCGTGGGTGAACCATGCCATTCAAGAGGCCGACTTGCTGATCGCCTGCGGCATGAGGTTCGACGACCGCGTCACCGGCACCACCGCCACCTACGCCACCAAGGCCAAAAAGATTCACATCGAGGTGGACCCGGCGGAGATCAACAAGAACATCAAGGTGGATGTGGCGCTGATCGGCGACCTGCGCGCCGTGCTCGAGGAATTGCTGCCCAGGATTCCCGGCCGCGACGGAGCCTCATGGTTGAAGACCATCGAAACCAGCAAGGGCGCCTCGGCCGTGCGCGACATCAAGAACCTGCCCGATCTGGGCCACCTCTACGCCGCTCACGTCATTCACGACATCTGGCGCATCACCGGCGGCAATGCCATCGTGGTCACCGACGTGGGCCAGCACCAGATGTGGGAGGCGCAATACTACCACCACGACCGGCCGCGCATGTTGATCACCTCCGGCGGCCTGGGCACCATGGGCTTTGCGCTGCCCGCGGCCATCGGCGCCAAGTTCGCCTGCCCGGACAAGGAAGTCTGGGTCATCGCCGGAGACGGCGGCTTCCAGATGACCTCGGCCGAACTGTCGACCATCGCCCAGGAAGGCATCAAGATCAACATCGCCATCATCAACAACGGCTACCTGGGCATGGTGCGCCAGTGGCAGGAGTTCTTTTACGAGCGCAACTACGAGTCCACGCCGCTGGTCTCGCCCGACTTCGTCAAGCTGGCCGACGCCCACGGCATCGCCGGCCGAGCCGTCCGCACCCGCGCCGAAGTAGCCTCCGCGGTCGCCGAAGCCCGCGCCGCCAAGGGTACGTTCCTGCTCAACTTCATGGTCGAAAAGGAAGAGTCGGTGTACCCGATGATTCCCGTCGGCGCCGCGCTGCACGAGATGATCCGCCGTCCCGGCAAAGACCCGCTGCTGGAAACGCCGGAAGACAAGTAGCAAGACAGTTGTCAGTTGTCAGTGGTCAGTTTTCAGTTGCCGGCGGCGTCCAGGCACGCCAGCAAAATCGATGACTGACAACTGATGACTGACAACTCATCACTGACAAATGATCGCTCGAGGCCTTTATGCTGCATACATTCGTCGCTTACGTGGAAGATTTGCCGGGCGTGCTGACGCGCGTGGCCTCGCTCTTCCGCCGCCTGAACATCAACATCAACTCGCTGACCGTGGGCCGCAGCGAGCGCGCCGGCCTTTCGCGCCTGACGCTGGTTTGCGAGGCCTCGGCCGAGGCCGGCCACCGCATCCGGGCCAGCCTGTTTAAACTGGAGAATGTGGTCGATGTGGACGACATTGCCCAGGCCCCTTCGGTGACCCGCGAACTGGTGCTCATCAAGGTCGCCGCCTCGCCGCACAACCGATCCTATATTTTTGAGTTGGTCGAGGTCTTTCGCGCCCGTATCGTGGACCTGGCGCCGGAGTCGCTGACCATCGAGATGACGGGCGTGGAAAGCAAGATCGAGGGGCTTATCCAGGTGCTTAACGAGGGCGAGGAGCGGATTCTCGAAATCTGCCGCAGCGGGAAGATGACCATGCGCCGTGGGCACCACACCAGCCGGGTGCTGCGCGCCATGGGCGCCGGGGACACCGAGTTGGCCCAGACCGGTGCGGCCGAAGCCGATGGTCAGCCCGAGGAAGCCTTTCTAGCCAGCGGGGCCGCCGAGCCGGAATAACCGCGCCGCGAAAGCCGCAAGCAGCTTTTTTTCGCAACCTATAACCCGCAAGCAAAGGAAAAAAGAGAAAATCATGGCCAAGACTTATTACGATCACGATGCCGACCTCTCCCTCATCCAGGCAAAGAAGGTGGCCATCATCGGCTACGGCTCCCAGGGGCATGCCCATGCTCTTAACCTCAAGGACTCCGGCGTTGAAGTGAAGGTAGGCCTCGGGTCCAACTCCAAGTCCATCGCCAAGGCGCAGAAAGCCGGCCTGGAAGTGGGCACTGTTGCCGACGTGACCAAATGGGCCGATGTGGTGATGGTCCTGGTGCCCGATCAGACCGCGGCCAAGCTGTACGCCGATGAAATCGGGCCGAACCTGGCCGATGGCAAGCTGCTGCTGTTCGCGCACGGGTTCAACATCCACTACAAGACCATCCTTCCGGCCGCCGGCATCGACGTGGCGATGGCCGCACCCAAGGCTCCCGGCCATCGGGTGCGCGAGGTGTTCACCGAAGGCGGCGGCGTTCCCTGCCTGATCGCCGTCCACCAGGACGCCACCGGCAAGGCGCACGCGCTCACCCTCAGCTACCTCAAGGGCATCGGCGGCACCAGGGCCGGAGTGCTGGAGACCACGTTCAAGGAGGAGACCGAGACCGATCTGTTCGGGGAGCAGGCGGTGCTGTGCGGCGGCGTGAGCGCGCTGATCAAGGCGGGGTTCGACACTCTGGTCGAGGCGGGCTACCAGCCGGAGAGCGCCTACTTCGAGTGCCTGCACGAGCTCAAGCTGATCGTGGACCTGATCTATCGCGGCGGCCTGGCTTACATGCGCTACTCCATCTCCGACACCGCGGAGTGGGGCGATTACGTCTCCGGGCCGCGGGTCATCAACGAGGAGAGCCGCAAGGCCATGAAGGCCATCCTGACCGAGATTCAGGACGGGCGTTTCGCCAAGCGATTCCTGGCCGACCAGAACTCCGGACGCAAGGAATTCCTGGCCTTCCGCGAAGCCGAAGCCAAGCACCCGGTCGAAGTGGTGGGCAAGAAGCTCCGCGCCGCCATGCCCTTCCTCGATCCGGTGACCGTGGAGGAAGTGGCCAAGAACCGGTAAGGCTGCTTCTAGCTGCTAGCTTCTAGCTGCTAGCTAAAACGACGCCGGAGAGCCGCAAGGCTGTCCGGCGTTTTTTTGTGAGGGAATTTCGGAGGGAGAAACGGCCAGGAAATTGCGATTTGGCTTTCATCCGGCCGCAAGTTTGAAGCGAGGAATGCTGCCGGCCGAGGCGGCTCGCGGAGCCCATCGGAGATGAACGAAAAAGCGGTGATTTGAGCTCAAAACGCATAAGGAACGCCCAGAAAGTGGGCAAAAATGGCCTTCTCTGTTTACTGAAAAGTTACTGGGTGCGTACTACTAAGCTGTTTATTTCGTTATACTTGCATGAGATGAGGGAGTCGAAAAAGGGGCAAAAAAGGGTAGGGGGGGTGGGGTGCGGGCATTTCAAGGCCGATTCCGTGGCTTGGCCCGCATCTCATTCCATCTACCAGAGTGCGCCAGGGAAGGTTAATTGTCGGCAAACAGGGTCAAATGAGAGGGCAGACAACCGCCGCCGGTCTGAACCCTCCGCGTGGGGTTCCGTTTCACGCGAAGGAATGTTGGCAACAGACGACGGTGCGTTGGCGAGGTGGGCGGGAGAGTTTGGGGTCCATGGTCTCCCCGGTCTCAAAGTCGAGACCGGGGGCACCCGGGCTTGGTGGCGGATTGAAAGGTTGGACCCGCCCGACGGGGAAAGGTTCGTGGTTTCCCAGGTCCGAAAATCCGGATCTGGGGCACCCAATTCTGGTGGCCAGGTGGGGGCCACCCAGCGACGAAGACCTGTCGCAGGGAATCCCGAGGGCTGGGGCGGCGAGCTACTTACTATAGTTCGGGCAATACCAATGATCCCGTGTTAGCATACGACTCTACTTCCTCTTCGTTCCGCACTCGAGGGCGAGCCTGCCCAAGGATGGCCGCATGCCAGGAATCGAAAGCAGCCAGCTCGACCGGCCGGCGGTTCGCGCGGGTCTCGCGGTGGTCATTGTTGCGGCGGCATTTCTGCCGCGGCAGATTTTCATGGTGCGTTTTGGGATCGAACTGCAGCCTTTTATCACCTTCTATCCCGCGGTGATGATTGCCGCGATGCTTTGCGGCTTCCGGGCCGGCTTGCTGGCCACGGCGCTTTCGGCTTTTCTGGTGGATTATTGGATGTTCCCGCCGATTGGGCGGTTGGCAATTACGAACGCCTCGCAGGCGATCTCTTTGGCTATCTTCATTTGCATGGGCGTTTTCATGAGCGCGGTGGCCGGGCGCTACCGCCGCTATCAACGGCGGTCGGCAGCTTTCGAAAGGGAGCAGGCGCTCCGCGAGACCCATCAGTCGCTCCAGGAGATTTCGGGCAGGCAACAGGCACTCTTCGCCAACATGGATGAAGGCTTCGCGGCCGGCGAGATGCTTTACGACGATTCGGGCGCACCGTGCGACTACCGTCTTCTCGAAGTGAATCATGCCTACGAAAAACAGACCGGCCTCAAGGCTGGGATGGTAGTGGGAAAGACAGTCCTTGAAGTCTTCCCGGACATGGAGAGGTCGTGGATCGAGAAATTCGGCGAGGTGGCTGCAACCGGGGTGGCGGCGCGCTTCGAGGGCTTCAGCCATAACACCGGGAAACATTATGAAACCTTCGCCTATAGTCCCTCCAGAGGCAAGTTTTCACTGCTGATTCGGGATATCACCGAGCGAAAGCTGGCGGAGCGGAAGCTCTCGGAGAGCGAGCAGCGCCTGCGGCTTTTTTTCGAGAATGCGCCTGCCGCCCTGGCCATGTTCGACGACCGGATGCGCTACCTCTACGCGAGCCGCCGCTGGATGGCCGACTATGGTTTGGGCGAACGCGACCTCCGCGGCGTGTCGCACTACGATGTGTTCCCGGAGGTTCCGGAAGCATGGAAGGGTGCCCATCGGCGCGGGCTGGCCGGCGAAGTAGTGAAGCAGGAAGGCGAATGCTTTGAGAGAGCCGACGGCTCCAAACAGTGGCTCCGGTGGGAGATAAGGCCCTGGCATGACATTGCAGGCAAGGTCGGAGGAATTGTCATCTCCACGGAGGACATCAGCGAACAAAAGGAGGCGGAAGAGAGGCTCCTGCTGGCCGCCAGCGTGTTCTCCGATACCTCCGAAGGCATCATGATCACCGCTTCCGACGGCACGATCCTCGATGTGAATGCCGCGTTCGTCCGCACCACCGGCTACAGCCGCGACGAGGTTCTGGGCCGCAATCCGCGCTTCCTCAGCTCCGGCCGCCACGATAAGGATTTCTACGACGAGATGTGGAGAGCGCTGATCGAAACGGGCCAATGGTCCGGAGAGATCTGGAACCGGCGGAAAAACGGGGAAATATTCGCAGCGGTGGAGACCATCACCACCGTGCCCACAGCGGACGGCGGTGTGCTGCATTATGTTTCGCTCTTCCACGACATTACCCGGCTGAAGGACAACGAACGGCAGCTTGAAAAAATGGCCTTTTACGATATGCTGACGGGCCTGCCGAACCGCGTCCTGCTGGCCGATCGCCTTCGACAGGCCATGCTGCAGGCGCGGCGACGGCAAAAGGTGCTGGCGGTTGCGCTGCTGGATCTGGACGGATTCAAGGCGGTGAACGATGGGCACGGGCATGAAGCCGGAGACCAGTTCCTTGCCGCCCTGGCCAACCGCATGAAGAACGCCCTGCGGGTAGGAGATACTCTTGCCCGGCTGGGCGGGGACGAGTTCGTCGCCATGCTGCCCGATCTGGACAGCGTGGCAGCCAGCGAGCCGGTTCTCGCGCGCCTGCTGGACACCGCGGCCGGGCCGGTGCAGGTTGGCGAAGCGTCCCTTCGCCTATCGGCCAGCGTGGGCGTGACTTTTTATCCGCAGCCGGAAGATCTCGATCCGGATCAACTGATGCGGCAGGCCGACCAGGCCATGTACCAGGCCAAGCTGGCGGGCAGAAACCGCCTGCATTTCTTCGATTCCGCCCATGACCAATCTTCGAGCACTCGATATGAAACCCTGAACCGCATTCGCCAGGGCCTGGCAGCCAACGAATTTGTGCTTTATTACCAGCCCAAGGTGAACATGCGCACCGGGCAGGTGGTGGGCGCCGAAGCCCTGATCCGCTGGC
>Ga0302319_10004464_pt1 | contig 28725 bp, 27 predicted proteins | sample Bog_T0_2_FD_203319 | JGI IMG/M metagenome (GOLD analysis project Ga0302319, IMG submission 203319) | Peat permafrost microbial communities from Stordalen Mire near Abisko, Sweden - Bog_T0_2 | ecosystem: Environmental > Terrestrial > Soil > Wetlands > Peat | place: Sweden: Abisko, Stordalen Mire... | reverse complement strand
GGCTGTTTTTACGGGGAACCTTTTTCCCCACTTCGATCTTTTCTTCCATCATAACACTCCGTTATCATCATTGGAGTGTTACCCCTTTTTAACCCGCCCTTGGCCCCATCAATTGTTAGGTCGCACAAAGTTCAGAACCATCACGTTTGAGAAGTTCTACGGCCCTGCCGGGGATCGCATCGTTAAAAAATGCCTGATCTTGGAAAACTCGCTTTGGGATCCGCTAAGGGACATTGAGCCGGAAGACAAGGAAGCCCTCTATTGGGATTTCAGCCGACGCTACTACGAGAAGCACCCGGACAAGCCCAAGAACGAAAACCCCAAACCAGCGGAATTTCGGAAAGCATTGAGCAGAGACCGTTTTTACAATGCGCTCCGCGTGAAGTTTGGCTACGCCATGACCTGTCATAAGGCGCAGGGCGGCCAATGGGGCACCGTTTCCGTCGTGTTCGATCTGGCCAGAAACGACGCCTACACCGTGAAACACTTGCGGTGGGCCTACACGGCCATTACGCGGGCTCAAAGGCATCTCAATGTCGTGGATGCGCCCCGCATTACCCCGCTGAGCATCCTGCACGGCAAGAAAGCGCCCGTGGCGGCTGCGCCGGTCCCCAGTGCCCTGACCACTCCCCTTCCATTTCAAACGCATCTGGAAACGGTCATCCGCAAGGAGCTGGGGCACGAAGGAATCAAGATCGCCACGCATCGCCCCGTTCAGGGTGGCGAAAAATACTTTTTCGAGCGGGACGGTAAAGACGCCGTGATGATCTTTTGGTATGATGGAGACGGCTATTTCACCAAGCTGGAAGACAAGGCCAAAGAGGCCAAGGTGTGGGACGGTCGCCTTATATCCGACATTGAGCGAATAGTTCGAGTGAGCGCAAAGTAAACGGCGTAATAAAATTGGATTTACAGATATTCACGCCCTAAACAATCCAATCCGCTACGCGGTGCCGAAACGCGCTACGCGCTGAGATTCACAGAAGACTTATTGGCTATATGGTAGATAAACCTTCTGCCTTTTATTTTTTGCCAAGTCAAGCGAAAAATTTAATCAGGCATTATTCACCTGTTCCGATTCGCTTTACCTCTGAGTGGGGGCTGTTCAAATTCAGAGTTTTTGTTGTTTGAAGGTAGCCTTGTAGTACGGCCGCCCACTGCGGAATCGTTTTTTGCCTGGCTTAAAGACTATGCCCTCGACTTGGAAATTATTTTCAGGGCCACCGGTTTTTAACAGAGTAAAGTCCTCCGGGTGCAGCCATGGCTCACGGACTCGCATTCTATTTTCGGATTGGTTCTGGTTGGAGTGCGAAGACGCGCCGCTCCATGATTGGCTTGAGCCTTCCGTGACTCTGGTCACCCAGCGCTGGCCGATGAGTTCGGAGGCGTATTTGTTGGTTTCGAGGCAGGCGTTTTGATGGAAGACTTGTGTCTTGAGGCCGGGGAGCAGAACCTGCGTGAAATCGCGGCCTAACCGCCCGTAAAGGTTGGGCAGGCTCTGGGTGAGATAAACACTGGCGCACTTCATCCCGCGAGCAATGGTCTGGAATTTAGCGTCTTCTTCGTTCAAGAAATACTGCGCTTCGTCCGAGGCGAGAAATACTTTCCGCCCCCTCCCTCCCGCTTTCTGGACGATACGCTGGAAGCAGAATTTCCAGATCATATTCGCCAGTATTCCCATGTTATCGTCTTCCATGACCGGAACATCGATCAGAATGATTTTGCCGTCCTGCACCGCCATGCTGGGGCTGATAGTCGTCGTGCCGCAAAACAACGGATAGATCGGATCGCGCAAGAGTTGCTCCAGAATTCCCGTGGCGCTGCTTACCACATTGGCCCGCGTTTTCTCGGCTGCGGTAGGAAGCTCCTGCAAAAGGTAGTCCCGGCACATGGCCAGATTGCGTGCAGACAATCCGTGCGGATTCGCTTGCGCCAGTTCTAAGGCCTGCCAGCAGGCTGACGTGTTTTTCCAGACGGCGCTCTCAACTTCACTAAGCGTCCGGGGGAATGACTTGATGATGGCTGATATGCGCGGAAGGTTGATCTCGCCGTAGGCAGCGAGCGAGAGTTCCGCCGGATTGCGCAGCATTTTCAACATCTCGTTTCTCCAGAAGGATTGATCCTCCTTGGCCTCCGCTTTGTGCATGAGTTCAACCAAGGTGAAGATGAGCTGCACCGCGTTGTTGACGTTGGTCTCGCCTTCCAGTGGGTTGTAACAAGAATTTCCTCCCACGGAAAAAAGCAGAATGTCCTGGGCTCGATTGGCGGCCTTGGCAAGGCGTATCCAATTGTCCCTTTCCTCGTCTTTCACACTGAGGACAAGTCCGCCGTAACCGGCTCGAAGAAGCGCTTCAAAAATCTTGGCCGCCGATCCGCTCGTTTTTCCTGAGCCGGTCGAGCCGAACGCCATCGTTCCTTCAAACGAATCGCGGACGGTCCATTTGTTGCCTTCTCCCCAGTCAAGGAGAGGCCTGTCCAAAGACAAATCTCCCGGCGAGTAGGCGATAATTTTCTCCATCAAGGTCAGGAAGTTCATGGCTGTTGCTCCTTCCCATAGATGACGAGGACACCAACTTTGTTGTGTTGATTGTCATAGACTAACTTCGCGTTTTGGTAGGTGGAGCCCTCCATGTCCAAGGTCATATTCGTTCCATCGTCCGAAAAGATAATGCGAACACCCGCATGCCGTAAGGCGTCCAAAGAATCGGGCTTCTCGTAATGTGACCTGGCAATGGTGGCACCGGCCATCATCCCGATGACAAACATGATGAAGAAGGCCACAACTCGGGTGTAGCGCAGGGTCATGCCTGCCGCTTCCACTGAGTCCATCCTATCCGCGATCAAGCCCGTCTTTTTGCTGAGGTCGTCCAGGATGTCCACAACCGGATCGTCCGGCATGGTCTTTTTGAGTGCTGGGATTTTGTCTTGCGGGTTCATGGTAGAATGACCTCCTCAATGGAATTCAGTTGCTCGGTGATGGCAGGGATAATGGTTTTGCAGCGTGACCGATGAACAAAGGGAAGGTCGGGTGAGACGCTACCCGCATGGATGGTGAGCGAGGCTTTATCCAGGGCTTGCATGAGCACTTCCAAGAACTTCGGCAGGGACAGCTCCCGGCCCTTTAGTTCCTTCCGTATGCGCTTGCGCAGGTTGCTCTCGTCGTAAGTGACGGGTTCACCGTTGACGGTGTTTCGCACGACCAGCCACCGCACCTTGACATTCAATTCATCGGTCCACCGCTTAAGCTGCTCCACCGTGTCCATGGTGGAAGTGACGGTGGCCACGATGGTGATGACGCAAGCAAGATCCCGCTGAATCTCTTCGACGCCGATGCTACGGAGCCATTCGAGGAATTCGTCGGATGTCCCGGCGCGCGAATCGAGCACCACCACGTCAGCGGTATCTTTGATGAGAGGATCAAGAATTTGGTCGATGGCATCGGCCTGCCTCATGTCCACGAATCCGGCTTCGGGAATGAAGCGGCACAAGGTGCTGTTCTCGTTGTCGCCGTCAAAGGCGGCTACCCGCACCTTCTTTTCCTTGAGCCACGAATAAATCAGGGTCGCGCCGAGGCTCTTGCCGGTGCCGCCCTTCGTTCCTGCGGTGATGATGATGTTTTTCATATTGTTCTTGTTTCCAGTTCAGTAATTGCCTCGCGCGATTCTTGGTTTTCCCACAAATTTCGACGGCGCTAATGGCTGATTTTTTGTTTCGTTTCTGAGTCTTAAAGGCTTCGTCTCCTTGGTTTTTTGTCGTACCTGTTCGGCAAAATTTTGTTTTCCGGTCGTGGATTTCGCAGATGTCTTTCTGCGTTGTTTTCTCACTCGCAAATGTCGCTGGGCATACTTCCCGAAGCTGCTGGGAGAGATGTCGGTCATCTCGGCCTTAATGACTTCGTACAAGGCGTGCAACTTCACTCCCTGCCTGCGTGCCTCCAGCATGTCTTCCCGGATAGGTTCCAACTTCGTTTCAACCCGGTTTCGAGGTATGAGCTTTGCGTGCTCCATCAACGTCTTTATGCCTGTCTTAATCGCGTCGTAATTCATTTCGCTGTTTTTGTTTGGAGCGCTGCCTACACCCCCGGACTGTGGTAGGCGCGGGCGTAGCCCGCACGAGTGAATGACCGCCGCGCATGCGACGGAATGAACCCTATCGCTAATGCGATAGGACATGGTGTCACGGCTCAAAAGCCGTCTGTTTGACAGTCTCCGTTCGGTCTTCTGCTTGAACAAAAAAAGCACCAAAAGAACGGATAAAATGATCACCATCAAAGAACAAAAGAACGCTGCCTCTGCCAGTACCTACTTCGACGAACACCTAACCCGCGACGACTACTACACCAAAGATGATCCTTCGCATGGAAAGTGGTTCGGCAAACTGGCACCTGAATTCCGTCTGTCCGGCGCGGTGGAAAAGGAATCATTCGACTGCCTCGCCTCCGGCTTCAACCCCAAGACTGGCACCAAGCTGACGGAGCGACTTCGATCTGGTCGCAATGCCTTTTTCGACTTCACTTGCTCCGCCCCCAAAAGTGTTTCCGTCGTCGGTCTGATTGCCGGGGACAAGCGGGTGGTGAAGTGTCACCAAGCGGCCTCCGTGAAGGCCATGGAGTACCTGGAACGGTCCGCCTGCGTTCGGGTACGAAAAGGGGCTGACGTGCTCACCACCAAGCGGGCCTACACCGGCAAGATCGTGGCAGCCCACTTTGACCATGAAGCTTCTCGTAGTCTCGATTGCCAACTCCACCGGCATTACTGCGTTTTCAATGTCACCAAGGCGGCTGACGGCAAGTTAATGGCGCTGGATACCCGCCGGATGTATGACCGGAGCAAGACGGCCACGGAAGTCTATCGGAACGAACTGGCCAAGGGACTGCTTGAGCTGGGGTACAATCTCCGGCCCACGGCTAAGGGGTTTGAAATAGCGGGTGTTTCCCCGGATTTGCTGGAGCGCTTCAGCAAGCGCCAGCAGAAGATTGCCGGAAAGGTCGCGGAACGCGAAGACGCCCTGGGTCGGAAGCTGTCCTCCAAAGAGCGGTCGGTCATTGTCCAGCAAACGCGCCCTGCCAAGGTTTCCCTTTCAACGGATGACCTGCTCGCACGTCTGGAAGGCCAGCTAACCAAGCCGGAGAAAAAGGAACTCGCTGCGCTCGTCCGCTACGCGGACCACTCAAGGGGCGGTGGCATGAAGATTTCGGAAAAAGACCTGGTCGCTGCCGCCCTTTCACGGGAGCCAAAAGGAAAGCGGGTGGCGGGGCATGAAGTCATCCGGCGCTGTCTGGTCATGGGCCGGGGTTCGGTCGATCTGGATAAACTGGAAACGGCTCTCTTCTCCCCGCGCAAGGGCTCCACCCATAACCTGGAGATTCCGTTCCGCTCGTTCGGGCGCAAGGACGCGCGGGTGGGTGTGTCCCTCCATTTCCGGGGCTACTCGCCTTCCACGTCAAAGCTGCTGTTCCGTTGCCTGGCTCTGGCTGCGCGCGAAATGGAACGTGGCTTCGGCAAACCCATCGAACTTTTCAAATGAAAACCTCCACGGATTGTTACGACTCCTTCGTCTCGGGTGAGATTCCGATTATGCTCAGGGTGGAGGCTGGCCAGTGCTGGGCGTTCCCCCTGGCGCAAATCCTCCACCTTAACCACGAGGGCCATCTGCTGACGGTCACGCTTTCCACGCATGACATCCGGGTCACCGGGGAGCATCTGGAAAAGCTGCTCCAAGAAATCGCTCACCACCGAGTGTCCGCCATCCGGCCCGGCAAGTCAGCCGACACGGTGGTCATCAAACAAATTGAAGTCGTTTCGGCCAACGGTGAATAACCCAAAAACATAAAATTCATGACTACAACCAACATTGATCCGATCAACCCCGGCCCTATGTCGCCGCTGGAAGCCATTCTCGCAGCCAAGAGGCTCGGCAAATGCCTCCTCATCAAACGGAGGAGCAAAGGAGCAGCAAAGCCAAGCTGGAGGCTGGCCAAGATAACCAGCGTCGATCCCACCAAAGGCACGGTCAAGGTGGTGGAGTTCAAAACGCTGAACCTCGCTCATATCGAGGAAGCGAAGTTTCCCTTCGGAAAAAAGGAGGAAATATGAGCCTCCGTCAACTCAGCTTTCAGGACCTGCAGAGGCTCGATCCAGCTATTCGCGAGCAATGGCGCACAAGCCATAAGAACGTCATAGTGTCTCTAACGATTAAAGACGCCATGAAGGGCGGCTACAAAGCAGACCTCATCGTCGTGGCGAGCAGCGTGTTCGTTCTTGAGTGGCTCGCGGAATACCTAGAAGTCAGTCATTCGGCGACCGCTTCAATCGATGACTGCATGGCAGTCGCAATCTCGCTCGTTCGGGAGGCCGTCCAACTGGCGGAAGTGCTGCCATGAAATTTCTAGTCGAGATCACCGAAAACGGGTTCACCAAAGTCAGCCCGATTCCCGCTCGCATGGGCATGGGAGAAGCATCCTCCATCCTGGGAATCAGTAAGACCGATTTGGCTCACCTGTGCTCCACGGGCGAACTTGAATTGATCGGGAAACCCGAGCGCAATCAGGAACGATACCTTTATGCAGAAGACATTCTCGAAAGAGCACGCGACAGGGGATGGCTCAAACGGATCACCAATGTGCTGTACGGCCACCATGGGGCCAGAAACGCCAAGGAAATGACACGGTAGGATCGGACTACCGTGCCCCATCGGCCCTAGCTGCTTAGAGCAGTCCCTTTAAGTTAGTGAAGTCAACCTCACCAGCGACCGGGGGATAGATCGAATGATGGGCGTCAACGACGGTTTGAAGGTCGTCAGCTACCAGATTGGGGACTTCGTTGCGACGAGCCAACACCGCGCCCATGTTGGCGAGCGACAGAGCCTTCTCATTCTCTCCACGAACAATAGCCGTGCTGATCTCATCAAATGCGTGTGCCAGGACACGCGGCAATGTTTTGATCATATCTTTCTCACCTCCTTTCATTTGATTTACGTTTTTAAGTTTTGGATTAGGCCGCTTCCTCCTCAGCGGTGAATTTCACGACTTTCTTGGCCTTGAAGTCCTGCTCGACAGATTCAAGGGAGGGGCAAACGACCCGCGCTTTCTTTGCGTAGGCACGGTGAATGGCCTCGCTGTCATGGCCTGGATTGACTATGGCGAACCGTTGAGGATACCCGCACGTTGGTATGCTCGGCCCCATGCGAAACGGTAGCTGTCCAATTTGAGGCCAGTCCGCTTGAGGGTCTCGCTATGCTGCGGTACCAGAGCCTTGGTGCTACGGCTACACTGGGAGCTGGAGTTGCCGATCACGGTATGATCGACTAAATCCTGAGGCGGCTTCCGGTTCCTCCCCGGCCACCTGGCTACGCATGTTTTTTTCTGTGCGAAGCTATCTTTACTGTTTTTCGAGCGACACGAGGGGCACCGTAACCCTTGAGATGTTCGTCTTTGGAGAAGTCTGGCTTAGGCTCGTCAGTCATCCTTTTCACTTCTTCTTCCCATTCCTTTTCGGCCTTGAGTTCGATTAGCTTGTCGCTCCGAAATTCTTGGAATTCATTCAAATCATTTCCCATCCACCAAACGAGCACGAACGCGCCGCCAAGCCAGCAATACCCCGTCGCGAAAACGACAATCATTACGTTAATCGGAATCGTCGGCGAGAATTGCAGAATTACGGTGCAAAGGGCAACGACGATCAAGGAGAGGAAGCTCGAATACCATCTTTCCCAAAGCAATTTTTTACGAAGTTTTATCGTTGCGTGCAGTTCTGCGAGAGACTTTGCCGATGGCTCGTCGGAATCAAGAATATCGTTGGCGGTATCCAAAACATTCCAGAATCGCACATCGAGTAGGGCAAAAATGACCGATCCTGCGCCTAACACGTAAGTCGTGATCTGGTCAGTCGCAAAAATGATGCGGAAACCAAATCCGATTGCAACCGAAAGCCATCCAATTACCCCTAAAGTGATGAGCCGTGAGAGGTGAAAAGGCATGCCTATACCTTAGCTGATACCTTATGCTCTGCTATTAATCTTTGCAGCCAACCCAGCATTTGCTCGTAGGCAGAAACGGGTTGAGGTATGCCGTTGACAAAGATAATCGGCAGTTCGGTCACGAGCTTCAATTCGCGTCCGCGACGCCATGTGTTGTCGTTAAATTCCATCTCGTAGTCCAATCCATCAGCGCTGTCGAGCGAGCGAGCAAGCGTTTCCAAAACCCGTTCGCGTTCATTGCTTTTCCTACGCTTCCACCGCAGTTCCAATTTTATCTCAATGTCCTTGGGCGAAAGAGGGCCTTTAAACTCAACGCCTTTGGGAACAGGAGCGCCAAACTGTTTGAAGAAGGTTTTGACCGCTTCCCAGTTTGCTCCTGATACCACGTTGACGATTTCAGACTCAGCTTTCTTGCGGCTTTTCTTGGCAGCATCTTGCGCGCCGGGCGGCGCTACCGGCGTGGATTCCAGCGAAGAAACTATGGAAAGCTTTTTAATGTCGGAAACCGGGCGAGCTTGGTTGGTCGGTAGGACATAATCCGCAAATTCGACGGCTATCGTTTTCTTGACCGTTTCCGAGATCAACCACGTAATGTGTTCCTTCAAATCCGACATCGAAACATTTTTGGATTGAATCGCCAAAACGTGATTCCCTTGGATTCCAAAAGAGCAAATCCCGTCCAAAAATTCCTTCTTCTTTTTTGCGTTCGGCTCCGCAGCGGCAATCTGCTCGATAGGTAAATCCTGTGCTTTTGGGTCAAGCTCCACTGCCAGTTGGTGCTGACCTTGAGTGTACCGCACAAGTGTCCCACAGTGCATCGTCTGATTGAGCCGATAGCTATTGATTGTGTGAAAAAGCGATCCGGTCAAGTCATGGTGAAGTCGAGCAAGCGGCATGGGCCTGGCAACGATTGCGGCCGCAAACAGGCTTTCGAGCGTCCCCGCCGCGCCCGTGACGCTGGCGACTTTGTGGTAACAAGTCTTGTCTTTGGTTTCAGCGGCCATCTGGGTTTGGAATACGGAAGCGACAATAGTTAATCCCCGACAAGTATATGTCGAGAAGATTGCGGTAACCGTTAGGCCGCTTCCTCCTCGGCGGTGAATTTCACGACCTTCTTGGCCTTGAAGTCCTGCTCCACAGATTCAAGGGAGGGGCAAACGACCCGCGCCTTCTTTGCATAGGCCCGGTGAATCGCCTCGCTGTCATGGCCCAGGTTGACCATGGCGAACCGTTCGGGATACCCGCATGCCTTGGCACGCTCCGCCCATGCGTAGCGGTAGCTGTAGAGCTTGAGGCCGGTCAACTTGAGGGTCTTGCAGCGCCTGCGGAACTCGCCAGAGCGGTTCTTATCCGCAATTCGCTGGATGGTTGGGAAGAGATAGCCGGTAGCCGGGCAGGCCCGTAGAGCCTTCTCCAATTCGGGTCCGATCTGGATGCAGGCCGGCTCCCTCGGGCCATTGAGTTTCTGCCGTTGGAATTGAACAACCCCGCTGTCCCAAAGAATATTTTCATGGGTGAGATTGGCAATGTCTACGGGAGCACCCCCGGTCTGCCACAACACTTCGTAATACCGCCGCCGTTCGGCGTTGTTCTCCTTGGCAAGAATCTGCTGGTGTTCATCCCAAGTGATGGAGCGGGTAATCCCATACTTGATCGGGGGCCAAGCTGCCTCCGCCAACACCCGTCGTAATAGCCAGTCCATCCGCAGGGCAGTGCCATGCAAGATGCGGAGCCAAACATTGGTCGAGGTTCCCCCGGCCTTGAGCACCTTCAAGAAATCGACTGCCACGGTTTCGACGATCTTCTTGTGCCGGATGAGGTCGAAGGGCTTGCTTTTGAAGGCCACTCCCGCCCGGTGCAGGGTGGAGTCCCTTACTTCACCTTTCCGCGCCAGCGAGTAATCCATGACCTCTTGCCATGTCCGCTGCGTCATGGTCGGGTCTTGGGCGGCTAGATGGGCCTCTGCGATTTTGTAGTTGAGAAGCCGATTGTCCTGCGCCTCGTTCAAGGCTATCGCGATACGCTCGGCCTCTTTCTTGTCGCGAGTTCCAAGACTCTTTTGCTTCCCGGTGGCAGCATCATGAACGTAGTAGATGCTCTTGCGTCGATATAATCTGTAACTGTTTTTCATTGGTTTTTGTCTCCGTTTTTTTGTTGGAGAGTTCCCAATGAACGACCGATGGTCTGCGCTCCCGCGCAGAGTGCCCGCAGAGTATCAACTAGCGCGGAAAACCGCGTTTCGCTGGCAATTCTGCTGGCAGTGGGCCATTTTCAAGCTATCGAAAAACGACAAGTCATTGTGTTCATATCCGTTATGACTTATGTCTCAAGGTAGCCGTCGATCTCCGGGCGGCAGACAGAGAGAGCATGAAAACACGAATCTTTGGTTCGTTGATTCTCTTCATTCTCGGTTTTTCGAGCGGCCAGGCGGATAACGATTCCGACGCGCTGGAGAAGCTGCGCAAGCTTTCGCCAGCACCTGCGAACGTGTATCAGATTGGTGAGGATAAGTTAACCCCTTTGCTCGTGGTGAAGGCGCGTGGAGTTTTCATCAATAACTCACAAACGCCTGTCCCTTTCGATCAGGTGCTGGTAGCCTTGGCTGCACTTCCCAAAAAAGCCTGGCCCTATGGGCGCGTGATCGAGTACTCCCCGGGTCCGATTGGCCAAAGCTCCCCCGGTGACTCGCCGCGCCAGACAGACGTAAAACAGGTTGAATCGATGCTGAAGCAAGCAGGAATCAGCCTTCGTCTGGCAACGAGCGATTAATTCGCAGCAGGTAAGGCTACAACTTCACCAGCACGTTCTCCGGCACCGAGCCGCGCTCGAAGGCGGAGATGGTGTCGAGCGTTGTCTTCGCGATATTCGCCAGCGCTTCGTGGGTGAGAAAAGCCTGGTGCGAGGTGATCAGCACGTTGGGCATGGAAATCAGCCGCGCGAGCACGTCGTCCTGCAGCACCTTACCGGAGAGATCGTGGAAGAAAATACCCGCTTCCTCTTCGTAGACATCGAGCGCCGCGCCGCCAATGTGGCCCGACTTCAACGCGTCGAGCAGCGCCTGCGCCTCGATTAGCGCGCCCCGGCTCGTGTTGATGATGAACGCGCCCGGCTTGAGTTGCGCGATGGTCCCGGCATTGAGAAAGTGGCGCGTCTCCGGCAGGAGCGGGACATGCAGGGAAATCACATCGCTCTCGGCCAGCAGCCGCGCCGAGTCGACATAGGTGACCGGCAGGTCGGTGCGCGGATAGGCGTCGAAGGCGAGCAGGCGGCAACCGAAGCCCGCCATGATTTTCGCGAAGACCGCGCCGATCTTTCCCGTGCCGACGATGCCAACCGTCTTGCCATGGAGATCGAAGCCGACCAGGCCTTCGAGGGAAAAATTCGATTCGCGGACGCGGTTGTAGGCCCGGTGCAGCTTGCGGTTCAGCGCCAGCAGGAGCGCCACGGCATGTTCGGCCACGGCGTAAGGGGAGTAATCGGGCACGCGAACGACGGTCAGGCCGAGTTCCCGCGCCGCGACCAGGTCGACGTTGTTGTATCCGGCCGAGCGCAAGGCAATCAGGCGGACACCGATTTCGCTCAGCGCGGCGAGGGCGGGGGCGTCGAGCAGATCGTTGACGAACGCGCAGATCGCTCCGCTCTCCGCGGCCAGCCTGGCCGTTTTGCGTTCGAGGCGGGCATCAAAAAAACGGAGGTCATGCCCGTGGTCCACATTTTGCTTTTCGAGGGCGATGCGGTCGAAGTGATGGGTATCAAAGACAGAGACGATCATAATTCATGCCACGGGCAAATTGATTGAACCATTAATTGCGTCCAAAATGTTAACAAAATATTTTACCGGACAACCCCTGGACAAAAAGGAAACGTGGATCATAACAACGCCTGCAGCATTATAAACGAGGAGTCGCCCGTTGTCCGGCCTCAGCAAGCCGGGGCTCAGGCCATACCTTTTTCGACGGCCACACGCCTTTCCTGGTTCATTCTCAGTCTCGTGACGCTCCTCTACGTCGGGACCAGCTTCGCGCCGGTTATCTTTGATGACAACGAGGGTCTCTACGCTGGCGCCGTGCGGGAGATGCACCAAAGCGGTGACTGGCTTATGCCCACCACCAATGGTTTTCCGCGGGTGCAGAAACCACCGCTCGTTTACTGGGCGATGCTGGTTTCCACCTCCCTTTTGGGAGAGAACGAATTTGCGCTGCGCTTGCCGAACGCGCTCGCGACGGCGGGCTGGATCGTGGCTACCTACCTGATCATGCGGCGGGTCGGAGGCGAGCGATTCGGCCTTGCTTCGGCGCTGGTGCTGGCCTCGATGCTCGGCGTGTGGGTCTTTAATCACCTCGTACAACCCGAGCCGTTTCTCGCCTGCTTTATTTCGCTGGCCATCTGGTGTCTGGTCGAGGCGCGATTCACGGCGAAGCCACAGGAGGCATCGTTGCCGCGTGACGCCATGGCTGGGCGCTTTGCTGGCGATCACTGGTATTTGCTTTTCTGGATTTTTCTGGCGTTGGGCGCATTGAGCAAGGGTCTGCACGGCGCGCTCTGGCCTCTGGGCACGGTGCTGCTGGCCGCGCTTTTTGTTCCAGGCTGGCGAGCATGGCTCCGTCCCGTCTGGAGCCTGCGCGGGATGCTCGTTTTTTTCATTCTCCTCGTGCCCTGGTACGCCTATATGGCCGTGCGGCTGCCCGGATTTTTATCGGCCCATTTCGTCAATGAGCAACTCGGCGCCTCCCTGAATACCCGTTATCCCGCCGATGCCCGCCAGCTTCCACTCGGGCAGTTTTACGCGCAACATCTTCTCTTCTGGATGCCATGGACTTTACTCGTCCCCGGCTCGATTTATGCCGCGATGATAGCGGTGCAGGCCGCGCGAAGTCGTTCCTACTTTTTCTCACCCGCCGCCCTCGATCTCGTCAAGCTCCTCGCATGCTGGCTGGTCCTTACCCTGATGTCGGTCGCCTTCTCCACGCGGCAGGATTATTACAGCATGAGTTGCTGGGGTGTGGTCGCCGCTATCCTGGCCTTGCCCTGGGTGATCAGCGAGTTTGCCCTGCCCTGCCTGCCCCGATCCTATTTGGCTGTCCCCTGCGCGCTGGTTGCCCTGGGAGGTTGCCTCGCGCTCGCCTTGGCGGCCTGGATCGCTCCGCGGCTTGGTGACCTGGGTGAAATCACCGCCTCTCCCATCCGCGATCGCGATACGTTCATGGACGCGATCGCCGGTATTTCTCCCGCCTTATGGGGCCAGTTCCTCACGCTGCTGGCGATCTTTGGCGCGGCCATGCTCGTGGCGGGGTTTGCCGCGACGCTACTGGCCTGGCGGAGAAAATCGTTTGCCGCCCTGCTTGTCCTATCCGGCGCGATGGCCGTTCCGGTTGTCCTGGCCACGGTCGGCTTTGGCATGATGAGCCCCTATTTCTCACTGGCTGGCCCGGCCCACGCGATCAATGCGGAGTTGGCCGCCGAGCCGGACGCCATCGTCGCCTGCGAAGCGCTGCCACACACCGCATCGAGCCTCTTTTATTATCTCAACGCCCGCATCCATTGGGTGAACGCTCCCTACGACCAGGAATACGCCCAGCGAGTGCTTGGCCTGGGTCGTGATTATTATTGGGATGACGCCGGGCTGCTCCAGGCGTGGCGCTCGTCCCATCCCGTCTATTTGATTTTGGAAGAGGACCGCCTGGCTTATTGGCAAGGTCTGCTTCCGCCCGGCGCGCGCGTGGTGAGCAAAAGCGGTACGCGACTCGTCTTGTGTAATCGGTAAGGTAGGGCGTTTTCAAAAAACTGTGGCCACAAGCAACGGGCATCGCCTTTCGGCCCGTAGGGCCGACCGAGAGTAGCCGGTGGCTTCAGCCACCGGAAAAACAGCCGGAATTCTCCGCCCCGGATGGGGCGGTTGAAAATCATCTTCTCCTTAAAGATTCGCTCAACCGTCCCTCGCGGGACGGAATGCTTTGACCGCAAAATCCGGTGGCTAAAGCCACCGGCTACTTTCAAGGGACCCTCCGGGCCCCGGAAGGCAGAGTTGCGGCTACGCTATTACTAAAATGCTCTAAGATTGCCCCACCAGCCGCTCGATCTCAACGCCGACCAGACAGACGTCATCGAGGAAGCGCTCCTGCCCGGAGAACTGCCGGACCTGGCTCAGCAGGGCATCGAGAAAGGCCTCTCCATGCTGGCGGGCGCAACCCTGGATCAGCCGGATAAATTGAGGATCGTCCGGCGACAGGTCCTTGCCTTCGCCGAGATCGCAAAGGCCGTCGGTGTAAAGAAGAAGAAAGTCGCCTGGCTTGACCATATCTTCCTCCGTGGGATAAACCGAATCATGGGCCACGCCCAAGGCAAAGGGATGGCGTTGCGAGATGTCGCCCATGGTCCGCACGGTCCGTTGCGCCCGGCAGACATGAAGCGGTTGCGGATGGCTGGCGTTGGCAAATCGCACCTTTCCGGTGGTGATATCGATCACCATGTAGAGCGCCGTGACAAACATGGAGGTCGAGAGGGGTTCAAAGAAATGATGGAGCCGCTGGTTGAGCTCGCCGAGAAAAGCGCCCGGATCATGCGCGACGCCGTGGATCTCCTCGACCAGGACCCGCTCGACCGCGGTCACCAGCGCGGCGTGAACGCCGTGCCCCATCACGTCGCAAACCAGCACCCCGGCTTGCGTGTCGGAAATCTGGGTGATGGTAAAAAAGTCGCCGCCGACGCGGCCTTCCGGCAGGTAGCGGTGGGAGAAGTGAAGGGCGCTGGCCGCCTCGGTCATCCCGCGGGGGAAGGAGGGATACGATTGCGGAAGCAGCGCCTGCTGGACTTCCCGGGCCAGCGCCAGTTCTTCGTCCATCTGCGCCTGCTGTTCGGCGAGCGCCTCGGTATATTCCCGGAGCTGCTCCGATTGCTGATGTTCATCGGTAACGTCGCGCGAGATGCCGCAGGTACCGATGATTTCCCCGGAGTCGTCCCGCAGCGGCACCTTGGTCGTCGAGGCCCAGGTGATGCGGCCATCGGGCAGGTTTTCCCGCTCCAGTTTGCCGACCATCGACTTGCCGGTGGTCAGGACCTGCTGTTCATCGGCGAAGGCATCCTTCGCATGTTCCGGGAGATATAAATCAAAATCGGTCAAACCGAGGATCTGGGAATCATCGTGCATGTGGTGAAATTCCCGCATCGCCCGGTTGACCAGAAGGAAGCGTCCCTGGCGATCCTTGAAATAGATGCGGTCGGGCGTGGTGTTCATGAGAGCCATGAGCAAATGATGATCGATCTGGGCCATAGACGACGTGAGGATGGAAAGGAGGGTGAATCAGCAGCGCCGAAAAGAGGCGGGGTGCGGTAATGCCATTGAGGTCGTCACAGTATGACACGGGACAGGGGCGATGAAAGTGTTTTGATTGGGCGGGGGGAACGGCCATTAATACAAAAGTATAATTTAGCTTGCGCCTCTTCTTTTCCTGCGGGAAATTGGCTTATGGCGTTGCGCGTCCTTTTCGTTGATTTCAATTCCTTCTTCGCCTCGGTCGAGCAGCAGGAACAGCCTGAATTGCGGGGACGTCCCATGGCTGTCCTGCCTGTGATGACCGACAGCACCTGCTGCATCGCCGCCACCTACGAGGCCAAGCGTTTCGGGATCAAGACCGGAACGAGAGTGGGCGATGCCCGCAAAGCCTGCCCGGGAATTGTCCTGGTTGAGGCCCGTCCCTCGCTCTATGTGGAGTATCACCACCGGCTTATCGCCGCCGTCGATTCATGCCTGCCCGTGACGCAGGTGCATTCCATCGACGAGATGAGTTGTGCCTTGCGCGGGCGCTGGCAGCAACGGGAGACGGCCCTCCGGCTCGCGCGGGAAATCAAGGCGCGGATTGCCGCCACCGTGGGCCCATGCCTGCGCAGTTCCATCGGCATCGCGCCGAATGGGTTTATGGCCAAGACCGCCTCCGACATGGAGAAGCCGGACGGCCTGGTCGTGATTGATGAGGGCGATTTGCCGGGGGTTCTTTTCCGGCTGGCACTCCGGGACTTTTGCGGCATAGGCGAAGCGAGGGAAGCGCGCCTGCTGGCCTGCGGCATCCGGACGGTCGAGCAGCTTTGCCTGGCACCCAAGGCGACGCTGCGGCGGGCATGGAACGGCATCGAGGGCGACCGGATGTATGCGCTCCTGCGCGGCGAGGAGATCGAGCGACCGCCATCGCAACGCTGCACCGTGGGGCACTCGCATGTCCTCGAACCGAAATACCGGACGCTGCCCCTGGCCGAGGCGGTCCTGCATCGGCTGCTGCAAAAGGCCACCGCGCGATTGCGCGCGCTCGGCTACATGGCGGGGGGACTGGGCGTGAGCGTGAAATTTCTCGGTCACCAGCGCTGGGGCGATGAGATCAATCTGCGCGCCACGCAGGACACGCTCGACTTCATCCGCGCCTTCGAATTGGCATGGAAGCGGTGCCCGTCGAATTTCCCACCGCCGCTGGCCGTGGGGGTGACCCTGTTTCATCTTACCGCTGTGCACAACATCACCCCGAACCTGCCGCAATTGGATGTCTCGCGCCTCGCCCTCGATCAGGCGATGGACAAGCTGAACCAGTCCTACGGCAAGAACACGGTTTACTTCGGCGGCGCGCAAGCCGCTCTGAGTTCCGCGCCGAATCGCATTGCCTTTACCCACATTCCCGCCCCGGAGAAGGAGCGGGAGGAATCGGCTGCGGGATAAAGTTTAGTCCGTCGAGGGCTGCGTGGCCGGGACGGGGTGGGCATCGAGCGGAGAGCCGGCGGCTTTCTTCTCCATGGGTTCGGGCTCTGTTTCGGCGGGGGCGTTGGTGGAAGCCGGAGTCATTGGCGGGGAGGCGGAAGGCGTATTCGTCGCCGGAGCGATGGGCGGATGGACGGGAACGGTGGCGCCCGCAGGCTCGTAATTGAAGTGCCAATTGGCGACCATCCATTCTCCGGTGGAGGCGTCCTTGACCCGGATATTTACCAGGGCCACCGCCTGGATCAGGTCGCGCGGCAGGTAAAGCCGGAGGGTGTTGGTCTGCGGATCGAAATCATGCCGGACCGTGCCGAAATCGCGCACCGAGGTTTCAATCGACTTGGGATCGAGCGTACCGGCGTAGCCGAGCCGGGCGGTAATGACGGGACGGGGGTCGGTGATGGTCGCTCCGGGGGCCGGATCGGCGGCATCGAGACCCAGCGCGCCCTGGCGCAGATAGGCCGCGAAATTCTTCTCCACGCCCTGGGTGATCGTGTAGCGCCCGATGCTGTGCAGGTCGGTCGTGGCGTGGACGGGATTGTCGGCGACGGTGAAAATCGCCTCATAACCCGCCGCGATGGCCGCATTCTCCACCTGCGTGTTGTACTCGCCATAGGGATAGGCAAAGCAAATGATCGGCTTGCCCATTTTTTGTTCGAGCAGCGCCTTCGAACCGGCGGTCTCGTTCTTCAGCCAATCGGCGTATTGCTCCGGAGTGAAGTTTTGCCACACGCCTTTCACCTTCTGGCGGTGCAGCTTCAGGTTGGGGTGCGTCATCGAGTGCGACTCGATATCGACGCCCTCCGCCTGAAGCGCGAGCAGGTCCTTCCAACTCGCCGCGCCGGGGCCTTCACCGACGGTGACGAAGTCAGGGTAAATAAAGAACGTCCACGGATAACCATACTTCTTCAGGATCGGCTCCGCATAGACAATCGCGCTTTTGTAGCCGTCATCAATGGTGATGCAGACGCAATTGGAGGGAAGCGTGATCTGGTGCTTCAGGAATTTCAGCAGGTCGGACATTGGGATGACGTGGTAGCCGTTGTCGTGGATATATTTCATTTCCGACTCGAAGACATCCGAGTTCATGGTCCACTGGTACATCGCGGGGATTTTTACGCCCGGCGCCTTGAACTGATGGTAGAGAAGGACGATGACCTTGCCTTCTCCTCCGGCGGAATGGGCGGGCAGGGGACTCGCCGGTGCCGGTTTTTCCGGAGCGGTAGTGACGGAAGGCGAGGGGACAGGTGCGCTCGCGCCTGCATTGGTGAGGGCGGGAGAAGGGGCGGCATTGGTCGCGGGGCTGGGGACAGGCATGGCCACAGGATTGGTCGTTTGGCCCGTGACCATATCGACCATTTCGATCTCCGCGCCATTCGCGGGACGATAAGAGGCCAGTTGAAAAGGCGACGAGTTGTTCTCACGCCGATCGTTCATCGTCGAAGGCGCGGGGGTCATCGGCGCGGAATTGGTATCGGGTGAAGATGGAGCCGCATTGGTGTCGGGCGCTGAAGTTGCATCCGCTGCCGGCGGGGTCGGGGAGGGAGTCGAAGCGTTGTCCGTCGCGGCGGGGGCTGAGTTGGTATTGGATGCCGGGGAGGCCGGGGCGCTGTCGGGTGTCGTCGCCGTCAGGTTAAGCTGGTCGACGTGAAATTTCTCGCGCTCGGCGCGGAAGCGGGCCTCCATTCGCATATTGGAGACCTCGAAGTAGACAATGAAGGCGACGATGAAGAGCAAAACGCCCGCCGCCAGGATAATGGAACGCTTGAGAAGCATAAAGGGTTCCCACCTTATCAGTTGAGAAACTTACTTTCAACTACTTCCCCACAACGCAACCTTGCTCTCCCGGTCGTTAGGCTCTAGGGGTAGAGGATGTTGCCGGTCTCGAAGATTTTCTTCCGCTATCTTTTTGTCCGATTGTTGGTGCCTTTCGCCGTCTGTCTCTGCGCCTGCACGCTGATCTGGATCATGGCCGACTTTCTCGGCAACGTGGAGGATTTCCTCGAACATAAGGTCAACGTGCTGGTCATCCTCCGCTTTTATCTTCTCCAGATCCCGAGCATGCTCGTGCAGGTGCTTCCCGCTGCACTCTTGTTTTCCACGCTCTGGACGTTGATGAGCCTCAACCGCCGCTGCGAGCTGGTGGCCTTTCAATCGGGCGGCATGGCCCCCATCTGGCTCTTCACCCCCTTTTTCGCCTTCGCCCTTATTCTCGTGATTCTTCTGGGGTTTGACCTTAACTGGCCCGCGGCCAAGGCCGAGATCACGCGGGAACGCCTGCTCGCGCAAGTGAAGGGACAAGACGCCAAAAGCAACGTTTTCAGGAATCTTCCCTACGTCGACAGCCTCAACCGCCGGATCTGGTTTTTCCAGAACCTGGATATCAATCAGAACACGGCCAAAGGCGTTGAGATTCTTCTGCGCGATGCGGACGGGCATGACGTCGTGAAATACTTCGCCGAAAAGGGCGAATGGAACGGCGATTTTTGGAGGCTGAGCGGCGTTCTAAAAATTACCTTCGGCGTCGCGGGCGGCGTGCAGGACCAGAAAACTTACCCTGAACTTGATTTGCCCGACATCACCACGCCGCCCAGGCAGCTCTCGCTCATTGTCTCGCAACCGGATCAACTCACCTTCTCGCAGCTTTCCCAGTATATCGACACCAGCACGGCGACCTCGGAACACCTGGCCAGTTATCGCACCGAGTGGTGGTACCGGCTGCTCTATCCCCTCAGCCTGATCGTCCTCATGCTCTTTGCGCTTCTCCAGGGCACGCGCACCGACCGCCGTACCGCCGCCGTCGGCGTGTTCTGGGCCATCGTCGTCCTGGTGGCATACATCCTGGTCATGGGTGTCTTCATGACCGCAGGTCGCTTTAACCGCCTCCCGCCCTTCATCGCCGCGATCGCGACCGAGGTGATTTTCGGTGGGATCGGACTCTATTTGCTCGCGCTCAGCAACGGCTGGGGGTGGCAGTTGCTGGAGATCGGCAAGCGCTGGAAAGCGCAGTGGGAGGAGTTGGGAGAAGAGCAAGAGGAACCATAGGACGTATATGACCGATACGACTTATAAGCTTTTGTCCCATTCGTCTTATAAGTCCCACTAGTCATATTCGTTATGAAAGAACCCGGCTTTATCCCTTCTCACGGTCACTATCAGAAGTTGCTGACCTATCAGAAAGCCGAGGTCATCTACAACCTTACCTTTCGCTTTTGCCACCGCTTTTTAACCAAAGGAGATCGCACGATCGATCAGATGGTTCAGGCCGCCCGCTCAGGCAAACAAAACATCGTGGAAGGCAGCAAAGCATCGGGTACCTCCAAAGAAATGGAGATCAAACTGACCAATGTGGCCCGCGCCAGCCTGGAGGAATTACTCGTCGATTACCGCGACTTCCTCCGTGTCCGGGATCAACCAATCTGGGAAAAAGATTCCAAGGAAGCTCGCTATATCCGCAAGTTGGGAAGCCAACCCAAGGCGACCTACGAAACCTATCGCGAACTTTGCGAGACCCGCCCGGCGGAGGTCATCGCCATCATGGCCCTCTGTCTCATTCACCAGGCGAACTATCTGCTCGACCAACAAATCCGCAGGTTGGAGAAGGATTTCATCCTTGAGGGCGGACTTCGCGAGAGAATGACCCGTGCGCGTTTGCAGCAAAGAAATGGGACTCGAAGAGATTGCTGATTCCTATATAGGTACCAAACCCTACACACTCGCCCCGCTCCACTTCAGCTTCTGCCGCAGCACCCGGTAAAAATCCGAGTGCGGCAGATAGGCAAGTTGCACCTTGGCCTTGGCTGGCTTGATCTCCAGCCATTCATGCGCACGGAGATTTCCACCAGGCCGACCGTCGAACTGCACCGCCGGTGCGGGAACGCCCTGCTGTTTGACGACCCGGACGCGGATGACCTGGTCGGTGCCGACGACCAGCGCGCGGTTGGTCAAGGTGTGGGGGCAGATCGGCGTGAGCACAATGGAATCGGCGTCGGGGCTGAGGATCGGTCCGCCCGAGGCGAGCGAGTAGGCCGTCGACCCGGTCGGCGTCGAGACAATCAGGCCGTCGCACACATATTCCGTGACCAGATAATCGCCCACCTCGACGCGAATCCGGGCCAGCCGCGAGGCGTTTGCGCGGGCCACCACGATGTCATTCAGCGCGCAGGGGATGACATGGCTTTTGCCATTCACATGGTGAAACGCCGTTTCCAGCACGAGGCGCGGGCTAAGCAGCAAATCCCTTGCGACGACAAAGGGAAGAATTTTTTCGACTTCCGTCTCGGCCACCGCCGTCAGGAAGCCGAGACTCCCGATGTTCACGCCGAGGATCGGCACCTGCGAAGGAAAGACCGAATCGACCACATCGATGAGCGAGCCGTCTCCGCCCGCGACCAGCAGCAGGTCCGATTTTTTTGCCAGCTCGATTTCCGACAGGCCGCTGCGCCGCATCAACGCGCCCGTCCTTTTCTCAAAAAGCAGCTTGAGATTCGGGTGTCCCTGCGCGAATTCGATCAGTTGAAAGAGAACGTCCTTCGCGCCCGGCTTCGAGCCGTTCACGATCACGCCCACCGTCACTTTTTTTCCAGCAGCCATAAAAATTCCTCATTACCGTCCCGGCCCGGCAGCGGCGAAGGAATCGTCCCCACCGACTTCACCGGAAAGTCTTCGTCCATCACCCACGCGCACAAGTCGCGCACCACCCGCGTTCTCACCCCGGCGTCGCGGACAATTCCACCCTTGCCGACCTCGGCGCGCCCGGCCTCGAACTGCGGCTTGATCAGCGCGCAGACCCGTCCGCCGGAGCTAAGCAGATCGAAGGCCGGAGGCAAGACCTTGCGCAAGGAAATAAACGAAACGTCGGCCACGATGAGATCGAACCGGTCGGGAAAATGGTCCCGCGCGTATGGGGCCAGGTCGCGCGCGTTCACTCCCTCATGGACGATGACGCGCGGGTCCTGCCGCAGCCGCCAGTGCAACTGCCCGTGGCCGACATCGACCGCGACGACTTCGCGCGCGCCATGCTGGAGCAGGCAATCGGTGAAGCCGCCGGTCGACGCGCCCAAGTCGAGACAACGCCAGCCTTTGACCTCGAGGGAAAAGCCGGTCAGCGCGCCTTCCAGCTTGTGCCCCCCCCGGCTCACATAACGGTCGCCGCCACGGACTTCAATTGCCGCGGACGCGGCACAAGGCTTGCTTGCTTTATCCCACCGTTGACCTTCCACCCATACTTCCCCAGCCAAAATCAGTCGTTGGGCCTGCTCGCGCGATTCGGCAAGGTTCCGCTCGACCAGTTCGACATCGAGGCGGCGGGGCTTCATCCCTTCGATCCTATGTGATTATGAAAAAAAATCAGGACAAAAGGAGGGCTTCGCAAAAATCGGGCCAACGCCACCACGACGAACCTTCTGTCCCCCGGCCGACTGCAGGCAAAAAGTCGGGTCTCGATCAAATAACCCTTGTGCCTTTCAATCTTCGCTCTAAATTTTAACACCAATGCCTCTCAATCAAGCCATCCTCGACCGCACCGCCTCCTTTCACGGACTCTATGATCCAGCCCATGAACACGACGCCTGTGGTGTTGGCATGGTCGCCAGCATCAAGGGCGTCCGCTCCAACTCGATCCTGAAAAAAGCGCTGACCTGCGTCTGCAACCTGATTCATCGCGGCGCCATGGATGCCGATGCCAAGACGGGCGACGGCGCTGGTGTCTTGACTCAGATCCCGTACAAGCTCTTCCGGCTCGAGGTCGAGAAGATGGGCTACAAGCTTTTCCAGGATTCCGATCTCGGCATCGGCATGATGTTTTTGCCGAATGATCCCTACACCCAGGCGCGCTGCCGCCACATCACCGAACTCGTCCTGGGCGAACACAAGCTTTTCATCTTCGGCTGGCGCACCGTGCCGGTCAACCGCGCCGTGCTCGGCGAGAAGGCCCTCCGCACCTGCCCCGACATCGAGCAGATCCTCATCGGGCGCCCTGATCCCTCCGTGATGAGCGATGAAGAGTTCGAGCGCAAATTATTCCTCTGCCGCAACCAGATTGAGGACCAGGCCGAGAGCCAGGGCATCAAGGATTTTTACATCCCCAGCTTTTCCAGCCGCACCATCGTTTACAAGGGCCTGCTCGCCGCGCCGACCCTCGAACGATTTTACCTCGACCTGCGCGATCCCAATTACACCACCGCGCTCGCCGTTTTCCACCAGCGCTACAGCACCAACACCTTTCCCACCTGGCCGCTCTCGCAATCGTGCCGCATGCTCAGCCACAACGGTGAAATCAACACCGTCGCGGGCAATCGGCTTTGGACCAAGGCGCGCGAACCCGAGCTGAAAAGCCCCTTCTTCGGCGACGCCATCAAGAAACTCCGCCCCATCATCCAGCCGGGGGGCAGCGATTCCTCCAGCCTCGACAATGCGCTGGAGCTCCTCGTCATGGGCGGTCGCGACATCCTCCATTCCATGCTCATGCTCGTCCCGGCAGCCTGGCAGGGCGACGCCTCCACTCCCCCTGAAGTGAAGGAATTTTACGAATACCACCAGACCCTCAACGAACCGTGGGATGGTCCCGCCGCCCTCGTCTTCAGCGATGGCCGTACCATCGGCGCCTGTCTCGACCGCAACGGCCTGCGTCCGGCCCGTTACAAAATCACCGAGGACGGTCTCTTCACCCTCGGTTCCGAGGTCGGCCTGCTGCCCATCGACGACGCCCGTGTGATTGAAAAGGGACGCCTCGGGCCCGGCGAAATGATCGCCATCGACACCGTGAAGGGAATTCTTCTCAAGAACGACGAGATCAAGGCCAGCTACGCCAAAAAGCAACCTTACGGCACCTGGCTGCGCGAGAACATCAAGGACATCGTCAGCAAGCCTTCTCTCGAATCCCAAATCGCCCCCTCCGCCACGCTGCTCCAGCAACAGCTCGCCGCCGGTTACACCGAGGAGGAACTCGGCGTCACTCCCTCCATCCTCAAGATCATGGGCGAGACGGGCGAGGAAGCCATCGGCTCCATGGGCGACGACGCGCCCTTGGCCGTGCTCTCGAAAAAACCGCGGCTCCTCTATACTTATTTCAAGCAGCTCTTCGCCCAGGTGACCAACCCGCCGATCGATCCGATCCGCGAAAAGCTCGTCATGTCGGTCGAGGTTCTCGCGGGCATGCATCGCAACTGGCTCGAGGAAACCCCCGAACACGCCCGCCTGCTCCGCTTGCAGTCTCCCGTCCTGACCAATCCCGAGATGCAGCAGATCCTCGACCTGAAGGCGGATCCTTTCCATTGCAGCACCATCTCCTGCCGGTTCCCCGTCAGCGAAGGCCCCGACGGCTTGAAAAAGCATCTCGACCGCATTTGCGCCGAGGCCGAAAAGGCCGTTGATGGCGGCGCGGCGATCATTATCCTGAGCGATTGGGACATCGATGCCGCCCATGCGCCGATCCCGATGCTTCTCGCGACGGGCGCGGTCCACCATCACCTCGTCCGGGCCGAAAAGCGCTCCAAGGCGAGCCTCATCTGCGAAACCGCCGAGTGCCGCGATGTCCACCAACTCGCCTGCCTGCTCGGTTATGGCGCGTCGGCGGTCAATCCCTATGCCGCCCTGGCCACGCTCAACGGCTTCGTTTCCCGCAATGAATTGAAAGTCGGCGACAAACTCGTCGAACCCGCCATTGCCGCGAAAAACTATCGTTCCGCGCTCGAAAAGGGCCTTCTCAAGATCATGTCGAAGATGGGCATCTCCACGCTGGCCAGTTACAGCGGCGCGCAGACCTTCAGCGCCATCGGACTCCATCCTGACGTTATCGCCTACGCTTTCACGGGCACGACCTCTGCCGTCAAAGGGTTGAACTTCAGCGATATTGCGAAGGAGAGCCTCGCGCGTCACACCCGGGCTTTCGCCCCCGACGCCAAGCTCGCCGACGAGGGCATCTACCGTTTCCGCCGCGATGGGGAAATGCACGCCTGGACCCCGCCCGTCCTGCAAAGCTTCCATACCTACGTCGGCATCAAGGGTGCGGACAAGGCGGGCAAATGGGACGACTACGAGAAATATGTCGCCGCCGTCGAGGAAGCCGCCCCCGTCGCGTTGCGCCAGTGCCTCACTCTGAAAAAGAACGGCAGCGCCATCCCCATCGAGGAAGTCGAGCCGATTGAGGACATCCGCCGCCGCTTTACCACGGCGGGTATGTCGCTCGGAGCGCTTTCGCCCGAAGCCCACGAAACGCTCGCCATTGCCATGAACCGCATCGGCGGCAAATCGAATTCCGGCGAGGGCGGCGAAGACCGCGCCCGGTTTACCCCGATGGAAAACGGCGACTCCAAGAACAGCCGCATCAAGCAGGTCGCCTCGGGCCGCTTCGGCGTCACGGCGGAATATCTCGCCAGCGCCACCGAAATCGAAATCAAGATGGCGCAAGGCTCCAAGCCTGGCGAAGGTGGCCAGATCCCGGGCCACAAGGTTTCCGCGATGATCGCCAAATTGCGCCGCAGCACGCCGGGCGTTACCCTCATCTCCCCGCCGCCGCATCACGACATCTACAGCATCGAGGACCTGGCCCAGCTCATCTACGACCTCAAGCAGGTCAACCCGCGCGCCAAGGTCTGCGTCAAGCTCGTCGCGGGCGCGGGCGTCGGCACGGTCGCGGCTGGCGTCGCCAAGGCCTACGCCGATATCGTCTTGATTTCCGGTCATGACGGCGGCACGGGCGCATCACCGCTCTCCTCCGTCAAGAATGCGGGCGGACCCTGGGAACTCGGCCTCGCCGAGGCGCACCAGGTTCTCCTGCTCAACGGCCTGCGCAACCGCGTCACGCTGCGCACCGATGGCGGCATGAAAACCGGTCTCGATATTCTCATCGCCGCCATGCTCGGCGCGGAGGAATTCAACTTCGGCACCGCGGCGCTCATCGCCACCGGCTGCGTTTACGTCCGCAAGTGTCATCTCAACACCTGTCCCGTCGGCGTCACCACCCAGGACGAAAAATTCCGCGCGAAGTACAAAGGCACTCCCGACAACGTTGTCCTCTTCTTCAATGCCGTGGCCGAGGAAGTCCGCCGCTATCTCGCCAGCATCGGCGCGCGCAGCCTGAACGAAGTCATTGGCCGCACCGACTACCTCGAACAACGCGAAGTGCCGGATCATCCCAAGGCCAATCTCCTCGATCTCTCCCGCCTCCTCGCCATGCCGAAAATCGATGACGGCTCGCCCCGCTTCCACACGTGGGAACGCAACGACAAGCTCGAGGACCGCACCCTGGACGACATCATTCTCCAGGACGCCAAGAGCTGTCTCCAGACCAAGCATCCGCTCACGCTAAAATACAAGGTGAAGAACACCTTCCGCAGCATTGGCACGAACCTTTCCGGCGAAATCGCCTATCGCTACGGCGACGAGGGCCTGCCCGAAGCCACGCTCAACCTGACTCTGTCTGGCAGTGCAGGCCAGAGCCTCGGCGCGTTCCTCGTCAAGGGTGTCCGCATCACGCTCGTTGGTGAAAGCAACGACTACGTCGGCAAAGGCATGAGCGGTGGCGAAATCATCGTCGTCCCCTCGACCGCCGCGAAATTCGATCCGGCGAAAAACTCGATCTGCGGCAATACCGTTCTTTACGGCGCCACCGGCGGCTCTCTTTATATCCGGGGCAAGGCGGGCGAACGCTTCGCCGTCCGCAACAGCGGCGCTACCGCCGTTGTCGAAGGCGTCGGCGACCATGGCTGCGAATACATGACCAATGGCCGCGTCATCGTGCTCGGCCTTACCGGCAAGAATTTCGGTGCGGGCATGTCGGGCGGCGTGGCCTATGTCCTCGACCAGGAAGGCACCTTCGAGCAGCGCTGCAACCGCGCCATGGTCAACCTCCTGCGCCTTTCCGATCCGAAGGAAATCAACGCGCTCAAGGAGACCATCTACAAGCACCTCGAATTGACCGAAAGCGACCGCGCCCGGGAAATCCTCGCCGATTGGACGAAGTTTGAGCCGCTCTTCTGGAAAGTCGCGCCCCAGCCCCCCGCCCAGCTCGCGCCCGCCTCGCCCACCGCAGCCAATGCGAACGGCGCCCTGACTCCCGCTGCGCCCACCACCTCGGGAGAACCGGCCAAGGCATGAGTGCCGAAGTAGCGCACCAGCTCTCCATCTTCGTCGCCAACAAGCCGGGTGTTTTGGGCAAGGTGTGCGATCTTCTGAAGAAGGAGAAGATCAACATCTTCGCCATCACCACGTCGGACAACCGCGACCACAGCATCATCCGCCTCGTCGTCGACGACACCCACCGCGCCCTCGGTCTGCTCGAGGATTACGGCACGCTCGTCCAGCAAACCGACGTCATCATGATCGATGGCCCCAACCGCCCCGGTACCATCGGTGAAATGGCCCGGCGTCTCGGCGAGGCCAAAATCAACATCGATTACCTTTATTGCGCCACTGCGCCCACGGCAAAGCTGGGGCTGCTCGTCTTCAAGCCCTCCAACGTCGCCAAGGCGCTCAAGGTTTTGAACCAGCGCGAGACGTAGCCAGAATCCTACTTCCGTCGCAACTGCTTGATGATCGTCGCGACCGGAAAAATCCAGTGGAACTCGTCCCGGCGATATTCCGTCGGCGGATAGGCCGGGTTATAGCTCGAAAGTTTCACCAGATTCTTATCGAGCTGCACATGCATGATCTTGCAAAGCACCCCCTGGTTTCGCAGGTTCGCCACCACGATCTCGCCATTGGTTGGCACCATGCCGGGCAGCAGAATCGCAATGTCACTGTCCGAAAATTTGGGCTCCATCGAATCGCCCCGCAGGCGAACACCGAAAGCCCGCTCGTCCGCCACATCGCTCGGCACCACCTCGTCCCAGTCACGCGGGATTTCCCCTGCTTCGATCGCCTGACCCGCCTGCGTCCACGACAGGACCGGCAGATTTCGCAACCCATACGCCGCCGCGACATTTCCGTTGACCTTCACCGACGACGATTTTTCGATCAGGAAAAAGCGCGTGCGCAGCGCATTGCCCGGCGCCCGGCCCCGCTCGACCTGCGAAAGATAGCTCCGGTCGATGTCCAACTGTTTCGCAGCCTCCGCCTGGGTGAAATTCTGGCTGACCCGCCAAAACCGGAGCCTTTCAGCAAAACTCTCATGGGATGGGGGAGAGAGAGGGACCATAACCATGGTGCGGCACAAAGCGCACAAAACTACACGAAGAAAGGCAATAAGTTGTAATAAGTCAACCAAATAGCGGACGTTTGAGACATTTTAGATTTCAAACCAGCGGAAAAAATCAGCAATCTCTTCACGCTCAAGTTGTCAGCCCATCTTTATTGATATCAAAACGGTCTTTCAACGTCTTATCCCATATGAAGAAGTCATTTCCGGCTTTACTCGCTTTAGCGGCTCTCCTCAGCATTTCCATCATCCCCGCGCTGGCCGATCCGCCGCCCCCTCTTGTTCATCTGACGACGGTGAGTTGGGTCGTCGCGACCCGCAACAACATCGATAAAGATAATCGTTACGTCACCTTGATCGGCCATGTGACCGGGCGGGATGGGGACGAAGACTACTTCTTCACCGACGGCACCGGTACCGTCCGGCTCGACAGCGAAAAATTTCAGCTCCCGATTGGGCCCAAGCTCGTCATTGGCGGTCGCATCGACCAGGCCTACCTTGGCTTCGGGCATCTCGAAGTCGACGTCCGGGACTGGCATTACGCCCGCAAACCGTAATCGCTAAATCTTCCGCTCGATTTGCGTCGAGCGCAGGTGGATCGTCTTCAACTGCAAATTGTGGTGGGACTCAATAAAGCGGACGGTCCCGCTCCGCGCCCGCATCAGCACGGAATGGGTCGTCGCGATTGATCCATCGACATGCACGCCCTTCAGCAGAGGGCTTTGGCTTATTCCCGTTGCCGCAAACATGATCGTGTCTCCCCGCGCCAAATCCCGCGACATGAATTGATGCTTCAGCATGTCGCCCCAGCCCTGGGCGATGAGAGACTTGCGCTCCTCCTCATCTCGCGGCCAGATGCGCGCGCGCATCCCGC
>Ga0302319_10004463_pt1 | contig 28726 bp, 24 predicted proteins | sample Bog_T0_2_FD_203319 | JGI IMG/M metagenome (GOLD analysis project Ga0302319, IMG submission 203319) | Peat permafrost microbial communities from Stordalen Mire near Abisko, Sweden - Bog_T0_2 | ecosystem: Environmental > Terrestrial > Soil > Wetlands > Peat | place: Sweden: Abisko, Stordalen Mire... | reverse complement strand
CGTGGTGGCCTCCCTTGCGGGGGGCCGGTGGAGCATCCTCTTCGACGAGCCGCAGCGGGCGATCACCCCCGGGCAGGCGGCGGTCTTCTATGACGGCGATGAATGCATTGGCGGCCTTACCCTCGATGAGTCTGGGAGCTAGGCGGATGGAACCCCCCGCCCAGACCCCTGCGGCGAATGCGCGCGAGGCCGAACGGTCCCGCGACCGGGAGCTCATGCGCCGGGTGACCCGCGGCGAGCAGGCGGCCCTCGAAGAGCTGATGGGCCGCTGGACCCGTCCGGTCTACAGCCTGGCCCTGCGCATCCTGCGCAACGCCGAGCTGGCCGAGGAGGTCACCCAGGACGTCTTCCTGAAGGTGTGGAAGCACGCCGCGCTCTTCGAGGAGCAGCGCGGCGCCTTCTCAAGCTGGGTGCTGACCATGACCCACCACGGGTCCATCGACGCCCTGCGCCGAGCCAAGGCGCGCGGCTCGCAGGTGACCAGCACCCTGGACAACGTGGTGTCCGCGGCCCTGCCCAGCCCCCGGCCCGGGGTGACCACCTGGCAGAAGGTGAAGCTGGAGCAGGCCCTTGAGACGCTGCCCGAAAAGCAGCGGCAGGTGGTGGAGCTCGCCTACTACGGCGGCTATACCCGCGAGGAGATGGCGAAGATACTCAAGGAGCCCGTGGGCACGGTGAAGACCCGCCTGCGGGACGCCGTCCAGAAGCTGGCGGCGGTGTTCCGGGATCCCGAGGAGGCCCTGGCCCAGGCGCCGGGGTTCAAGCCATGATCCACTGGCTCACGCACAAGCTCGGTCTGAGCCGCTGCCCCGAATGCGAGACCCTGGTGGAGTTCGCCATGGACGGGCTGCCCGAAGGCCAGCAGGAGCGGGTGCGCCGCCACCTGGCAGACTGCCCGCCCTGCCGCGAGCAGGTCCGCGACTTCTGGCAGGTGAAAGAAGGCCTCGGGCTCTGCTCCAAGCAGCTCGACGCCCCGGCGGACGTCTCGGCCCGGGTGCTGGCGCGCCTCCGCGAGGAGGGCGGGACGGGAGCGGGACCTTCCGCGGGCGCGGCAACGGCCCCGGCTGAGGATGCCCTGCGCCGCCGCGGGCACCTCGGCGGCTGGCCGCGCTTTTGGATGACCCTCGGCCCGGTGTTCGCGGGGCTGAGCCTGGTGATGACCTTGGTGGCGCTGGGCACCCTGCTCTCGCGCCCTGCCGCCGCCCCCGCCCCGGCCTCCCCGGCGGCGGGGACGCAGGCGGCCGCTGCGGGGGACAACGACCTGTCCGCCATCGCCAACGCGCTCATGAACGATCCGCACGCCGCCCGCGTCAGCCTGGGCGCGGCCGGCCCCGCGCCCGAGGCCAGCGGCCTGCTGGTGCTCTGCCGGGGCCAGGACCACGCCTACTTCCACGGCGACCACCTGTCCCGCTGCCCCCTGGGGCGCAACTACGTGCTGTGGATGAAGCCGTCCGGCGGCGAGCCCCGGCGACTGGCCCGCTTCGCCGTGGAGAAAGACGGCAGCAGCGTGCACCTTCTGCAGCTCGACGGCGGCTTCAACGCCAGCGGCCCGGTCGACTTCATGGTCACCCAGGACGGCGGCGGAGGCCCGGACACGACCTGGCTGAAGGGCAGCGTCCGCCTGTGAATGCGCGCCTGGCCGCCGGCGCCTGGGCAGCGGTGGAACGCGAGGCCACGGCGAACTATCCGCATGAGGCCTGCGGCGTCCTGCTCGGGCGCGCGGGCGAGCCTCTGGACGTGCTCGAAGCCCACCCCTGCCCCAACCTGAACCGGGAACGCTCCCGTGACCGCTACCTGATCGACCCGCGGGAGCAGCTGCGCATCGAGCGCGACGGCCGCGAGCGCGGCCTGGACGTGGTGGGCTATTTCCACAGCCATCCGGACCACCCGGCCGAGCCCAGCGCCACGGACCTGGAGCTCAGCTGGGAAAGCCTGCTCTACCTCATCGTGTCGGTGCGTGACGGCCGCCTTCAGGCCGGGCGCGGCTGGCGGCGCGAGCCGGGATCCCGGTCCTTCGCGGAGATCGCCCTCGAAAGCGTCCCGCAGCTTTAGTCCCATTCAGCGCTTGGCCCCCGGGGCGCCCTGCCCCTACAATGCCCCCCTATGACAACTCTGCCGGAATACAGCCTCAAATGGGGCAAGGAACAGCGCCTGGCCTCGGGCTCCGCCTGGGCCTTCAGGAACGAAATCGACTTCAAGCAGAAGGATCCCGGCCCCGGGGCCCTGGTGCGGGTGAAGACCCACAAGGGCCGCCCCCTGGGGGTCGGCTTCCTCAACACCCAGTCCAACCTCTGCTTCCGCATGCTCGCCCCCCACGGGGAATTCGCCCTGGACGCGACGCCCGAGGACATCCTCGCCGTCCGCCTGAGGCAGGCCGCCGACGCCCGCGGGCCGCGCCTTCCGGGCGCGGCGCGGCGCCTGGTCAACGCCGAGGGCGACTGGCTGCCGGGCCTGGTGGTGGACGACTACAACGGCGTGCTGGCGCTGCAGCTGCACACCGCGGGCATGGAGCGGCGGCGCGGCCTCATCCTCGACTTCCTCAAGGCCCTGCCGGGCACCAAGGCCGTGGTCGAGCGCAGCGACCCCGAGAGCCGCAAGAAGGAGGGCCTGGCCGAATCGTCGGGCCTGCTGTTCACCGCGGCGCTGGACGAGGATTTCCTGGCGCGCGTGCCCTTCACCGAGGACGGCATCCACTACACCGCCGACGTGCTGGCGGGCCACAAGACCGGCTTCTTCCTCGACCAGCGGCCTGCGCGGGCCCTGGCGCGCTCCCTGGCGTCCGGCAGGCGCTGCCTGGATGTGTTCTGCCACAGCGGCGGCTTCGCGGCGGCCATGGCCGCGGGCGGCGCCGGCGAAGTGCTGGGCATTGACCAGAGCAGGGAAGCCCTGGCCCTGGCAGAGGGGCACGTCCGGCTCAACCAGCTCAAGGGCTGCCGCTTCGAGGCCGCCGACGCCTTCACCCGCCTACGGGAGCTTGAGAAGGCCGGCGAGCGCTTCGGCCTGGTGGTGCTGGACCCCCCCGCCATGGCCAAGGAAGGCGCCAAGGTCGGGGACGCCCTGCGCGGCTACCGCGAACTCAATCTGCGGGCCCTGCGCCTGCTCACCCCCGGCGGGCTCCTGCTGACCTGCAGCTGCACCGGCGCCGTGGACGAGCGCCAGTTCATGGACGCCGTGCACGCCGCGGCCATCGACGCCCCCGCGACCCTGCGCGAGCTCGAGCGCCTGGGCCAGCCCTCGGACCATCCCCGCCTGCTGGGCATGGACGAGACGCGCTACCTCAAGTCCCTGCTGCTGCTGAAGGCCTGAGTGCCCGGCCTTGCCATCGAGACCGAGGGGCTGGGCAAGGACTACACCCGGCGCACCCGCCAAAGCGGCCTGTGGGGAGCCGTGAAGGGCGTCTTCTTCAGCACGCGCGAGCGGGTGGAGGCGGTCCGCGGCCTGAGCTTCAGCATCGCCCGGGGGGAGCAGGTCGGCCTCATCGGCGAGAACGGGGCGGGCAAGAGCACCACGGTCAAGATGCTGTGCGGCATCCTGCTGCCCAGCGCCGGCAGCCTGCGGGTGCTGGACTGCGTGCCCTGGAAGCAGCGCCGCATCCTGTCGGCCCGCATCGGCGTGGTCTTCGGCCAGAAGCCCCAGCTGCTGTGGGACATACCGGTCCGCGAGACCTTCATTCTGCTGCGCGAGATGTACGGCGTCCCCCCCGCGGTCTTTGAGAAGACCTACGCCAAGATCGTCGACCTCATGGAGCTCGGCCCCCTGCTGTCGAGCCCGGTGCGTCAGCTGAGCCTGGGCCAGCGCATGCGCTGCGACCTGGGGGCGGCCCTGCTGCACGCGCCGGACCTGGCCTTCCTGGACGAGCCCACCATCGGCCTGGACGTGGTGGCCAAGCAGCAGGCCCGCGAGCTGATCCGCTGGTTCGCCCGCGAATTCGGCACCACCCTGGTCCTCACCACCCACGACCTGAAGGACATCACTGAGACCTGCCGGCGGGTGATCCTGCTGGACAAGGGAGGCCTGCTCTTCGACGGCTCGCTGCAGCGCTTCGAGGAATCCTTCGCCGCCGAGCGCCGCCTCGTCGCCGAGCTGGAGCGGCCCCTGGACGCCGGCGAGCAGGCCCGCCTGAGGGAATGCGCGGAGGCCCAGGGACTGCGCAGCGCCGAATGGGGACCGCGCCGCATCGCCCTGGCCTCGCCGTCCGCCGCCGCGCTCAACACCGCCGCGGCGCTGCTGCTGGGAACCGGCGCGGTGGCGGAGCTGGACTTCGAGCGCACCGAGATCGAGGAGATCGTGCGACGCATCTACACGCGCCAGGCGGCCGGGCGGGAGGCGTGAGCGTGGAGCGCGGCCGCGCGGGCGGGTGGCGGGCCTACCGCAACCTCTTCACCCGGGCCCTCAGCGCCCATCTGGCCTACGGCGGCGCGGTGTGGATGAACCTGCTGAGCCTGGGCGCCGGCTTCTCGTTCACCCTGCTGGTGTGGCGCTTCGCCCTGCGCTCGAGCCCCGGCAGCGCCTTCTTCGCCTACCTGGCCCTGGCCTTTGCGGTGAACTTCACCCTCGGGGTGGCCTTCGAGCGCTACGTCGGCGACCGCATCCGCGAGGGGCTCATCGCCACCGACCTGCTCAAGCCGGTGGATTACACCTGGTTCTTCTTCGTGCAGGGCCTCAGCGATGTGGCCTTCCAGGCCTGCTTCGGGCTGGGCGTGGTTGCGGTGGCCTGGGCGGCGCTGGGCCAGGCGCTGGCCCCGGCCTCGGGCCTGGCGGCCGCCCAAGGCCTGCTCAGCCTGGCCCTGGCCTTCGTCGTGCAGTTCCACATCGGCTTCCTGTTCGTGCAGATGATCTTCGCCACCCACAGCAACTACGGGCCCTTCACCACGCGCATGCTGCTGCACAACACCTTCAGCGGCATCTTCGCGCCCCTGGACCTCTACCCCGGCGCGCTGGGGACGCTGGCCCGCTGGCTCCCCTTCCGGCACGTGGTGTACACCCCCTGCGCGCTGTGGCTGGGCCGCATCTCCGGCCCGGACGCGTGGGGGGCGCTGGCGTCCCAGGCCGCCTGGGGCCTTGCGCTGATGCTGGCCTCGCGCCTGAGCTTCGGCCTCATCCGCCGACACCTCACGATCCAGGGGGGCTGAGGTGCGCGAGCTGCGCGTCCTGTGGCGCGCCTTCAGGACCACCCTTCAGACCCGCCTCGAGTACCGGGCCGACCTGGCGCTGGGCCTGGCCGGATCCCTGGGCCTGCAGGCGTCCAGCCTCGGCCTGCTGTGGGTGCTGCTGCACGCCTCCGGGGGCGCGCTGGGCGGCTGGAAGCCTGCGGAGATCGGCGTGCTCTACGGCATGACGGCCATGGTCCAGGGGACCAGCGAGCTGTTCTTCAACCACATCTGGTGGACCCCCACCTACGTCATCCGCGGGCAGTTCGACCGCCTGCTGGTCTACCCGGTCCGCAGCCTGCCCTTCTTTCTCGTGACCTGCCCGGAGCTGCACGCCCTGGGCAACCTCAGCGGCGGCCTGTGCCTGACCCTGGCCTTCGGCCGCGCTGCGGGCCTCCCGCCCTGGGGCCTGCTGGGACTTCCGCTGTGGGTGGCCTGCGGCAGCCTGGTGCATACGTCGGTGCTGGTCCTGGCCGGGGCCGTGACCGTGCGGGTGAAGGGGGCCTACAACCAGCTGTTCTGGCTCACGAACACCCTGCTGCAGAACAGCCGCTATCCCATGAGCGTGTACCCAGTCGCCGTGCAGGGCCTCCTGCTGGTGTGCGTGCCCTTGGCGGTGGCGAGCTGGGTCCCGGCCAGCGCGCTCAGCGGCCGCCTGCCCCTGTGGCCTGCCCTGCTGGCGCCGCCTCTGGCCGCGGCCGTGATGGTGGCCCTGGCCTGGAAGGCCTGGGACAAGGCCTTTGAAGGCTATGAGAGCTCGGGAAGCTAAGGGGTCCAAGGGTTTTTCGTGTTACCCACATTTAACCAGTTAAGCACCTGCCTTTATCAATCAACAGCTACCATTCCTCCAACAGACAGGGATGGTCCCTGCCTGAATCTGCGAGGCCGCCATGAACAAGGCCCTCCAGCTCAGTGAACAGGCTTTGCGCCTTGCCCTGGCCGTCGCGGCCCTGGCCTTGGCCGCATGGACCGCCTCATCCAAGCCCCTGACGCACAGCACGGTGAACATCGCCGCCGCCTTGCCGAAACCGGGCTCCGTGATGGAGTGGTAAGCCCCAGTCCCCTGGGTTGATCGGACGCTGGTGTGGCCACCGTTGACATCCCGGTGGCCACGGTTGTTTTTGGGGCCTGCACCCTGTGCTAGTATGGGCCGTCTTTTTCAGGGTTGCCCATGCCCCTTGTCCCCAAGCGCACCCTTGTGCGGGTGCGCCTCCATGAGGCCCGTTCCGCGGGCTATCCCATTGCCATCGAGCCGGGCCTGATCCACCAGACCGGCGCCGAGCTGCGCCCCCGCTTCCCCCGCCACCGCCTTTTCATCATCAGCAATCCCCTGGTCTTCGGGCTGTTGGGCCGGGCCCTTGAGGCCTCGCTCAGGCGCGCCTCCCTGCCGCGGCCGGTCTGGCACCTGGTGCCCGACGGCGAACGCAACAAGAGCTTCGCCCAGTATGGGCGGGCCCTGCAGGCCTTGGCCGGCTGGGACCGCGGGCTGGACGGCAGCCCCCTGCTCCTGCTGCTCGGCGGCGGGGTCATCGGCGACCTGGGCGGCTTCGTGGCCGCGACCTACAAGCGCGGGGTGCCCTTTGTGCAGCTGCCCACCACACTGCTGTCGATGGTGGACAGCTCGGTCGGCGGCAAGCTGGGGGTGGATTTTGACGCGCCCGAGGGGCGCATCAAGAATCTGGTGGGCGCCTTTGCCCAGCCCGCGGCCGTGCTCGCGGACCCGGGCGTGCTGAAGACCCTGGACCCGCGCCAGCTGCGCAGCGGCCTGGCCGAGGCGGTCAAGACTGCGGTGCTCTCGGGGCCGGCGCTGTTCCGCAGCCTCGAGCTCGGGGCGGCCCGCCTGCTGCGGGCTGACCCCGCCGCGCTGGCGGCCGTGGTCGGGGCCTGCGCGTCCTACAAGGCCGCCGTGGTGGAGCGCGATGAGTTCGACCGGAGGGGGCACCGGGCCCTGCTCAACCTTGGGCACACCTTCGGGCACGCGGTCGAGGCGGCCTCCGGGTTCCGCCTGCTGCACGGCGAGGCGGTGGCCTTCGGCATGGCCTGCGCCACGGACCTGGCGGCCCAGCAGGGCCTGCTGTCCCCTGCCGGGCTCGCCGAGATGGCCCGGGTGCGCGGCCTGCTCGCCGCGTTGGGCCTGCCGCTGACGGTGCCGGGCCTGCGCCCGGCGGCGGTGCTGGCGGCCCTGGCCAAGGACAAGAAGTTCGAGGGCGGTGCGCGCTTCGTGCTGCCGCGGCGCCTGGGGCGCTGCGTGCTGCACCCCCTGGCGGACCTGGGCCCGGCCGCCGCGGTGCTCAGGGCGCGCCTGCGCTGAAGCCCGCGCTGCCCGGCTTGACCCGCCGCGCGGGCCTGCCGCATACTGGGTTTTCCCGGCGGCTCCGGGGCATTCCTCTGGGCGGGTGGTTGATGGCCGAAGCACCGCAATGGCAGGACCTGAAGAACATCCCACTGTTCACGGACCTGACCGAGAACGAGATCTACAAGATCATGAAGCTGTCCTTCATCAAGAAATACGAGAAGGACAGCACCCTGTTCCTCGAAGGCATGCCCGGCGAGGTGCTCTACGTTGTCAAGTCCGGCCGCATCGCCATCCTGAAGAAGGCCGCCAACAAGGAGCTGCTGCTCAGCGAGGTGGGGCCCGGAGAGTTCGTCGGCGAGATGTCCCTGATCGACGACAGCAAGCGCTCGGCCACCGCCCGGGTCAGCGAGGAAAGCGAGCTCATCGTGATCACCCGCAAGTGCTTTCAGGACATGCTCGCCGGCGACCCGGCCATCACGTCCAAGCTGCTGCTGCATTTCCTCAAGATCGCCTCGGCGCGCCTGCGGGCCACCGACAAGCGCCTCGAACTTCTGTAGACGGATCCCCCGGCCCCATGCGCCCACGTGCCGCATTCCTGACGACCATGCTTGCCTGCTGCGTGCTGTCCGCGGCCGCGGCCCGCGGCGCCAGCCTGTCCTCGAGCGCCCCCGGCTCCGCCACCCGCACCGTCGAGGCCCGGCTGCAGGCCGCCCCCGGCGACGCCCTCCTGGAGCACACCGAAGCCGAATACCGCGCCGCCTACTTCTACGCCCTCTCCTGCCTGGCGGGGCTCGGCGGCGACCCGGCCGACCGCTCGCTGCTGCTGCAGCGCGCCCAGGAGGCCGACCCGGATTCGCGCCTGCTGATGGAGGAAAGCGCCGAGGCCTCGCTGGAGCTGGGCAAGCCCGACGCCGCCGCCGGCCAGCTGCGCCATGCGGTGGCCCTGAATCCCGGGGACCTGGATCTGCGGCGCAAGCTCAGCCGGGTGTACCGCGAGACGGGCCGCATCGCCGAGGCCCGGGCGCTCTTCCTCAAGCCGGACGGCTCGGACCCGGACGACCCTGAATGGCTGCGCTGCCTGGTGGGGCTCGACTTCGAGCAGGGGGATTTCGCATCGGCCGAGCGGCGCCTGCGCGCGCTGCTGCAGCAGGGCGGCGGCGTGGACGACCGCGAGCTGCTGGGCCTGACCCTGCAGCGCCGCCAGCGCTGGCCCGAGGCGGCGGCCGAGTACCGCAAGGTGGTGGCGCTGGACCCCTCGCGCAGCTCGTCGTGGGGGCGCCTGGCGGACTGCGAAGAGTCCCAGGGCGACACCACGTCCGCGCGGGCGGACCTGCTTTCCGGCCTGAAGGCCGATCCCGGCTCGCCCCTGCTGGACGACCAGCTGGGGCGCCTGCTGTACCGCACCGAGGATTTCCAGGGCGCCGAGCAGGCCTTCGGGCGCCTGGTCGAGCGGGACCCGACGGACACGCACAGCCTGCTGTACCGGGGCCTCTCGCGACTGAAGAACCGGCGCTACCAGGAGGCCGAGGCGGACTTCACCCTGCTGGGCGGCCTGCAGAAGGACGACCCGGACCAGGGCTACGCCCTGGCCCTGGCGTACATGATGCAGAAGAAGTACGGCCAGGCCGAGGACCAGCTCAAGAAGGTGATCAAGCTCAACGGCCAGGCCGAGGCCGCCTGGGCCCAGCTGGCCCTGGTCTATGAACGCGAAAAGAAGGGCCCGGCCGCGGTGGAGGCCCTGAGGCAGGGGCTCAAGACCCTGCCCGGCAGCGAGGAGCTGGCCCTGCTTCTGTCCGCCGAGCTGGAGGACCGCAACGAGCTGCCGGCCGCCGAGGAGGCCCTGCGCGACAGCCTGAAGCACGGCGGCGGCGACGAGGTGCGCTTCCAGCTGGCGGTGATCCTGGACAAGCGGGGCGATTTCCCGGCGGCCGAGAAGGAGCTTTCGGACCTCATCGCGGAATCCCCGCGCCACGCCCAGGCGCTCAACTACCTGGGCTATTCCTGGGCAGACAAGGGCGTCAAGCTGGACCAGGCCGAGGCGCTGATCCGGCGGGCCCTGGAGGTGGATCCGGGCAATCGCTACTACCTGGACTCCCTGGGCTGGACCCTGTTCAAGGCGGGCCGCGCCAAGGACGCCCTGGACCCTCTGGATCAGGCCTCCAAGGGCATGGCCGATTCCTCGGACGCGGACGAGGCCCTCGTCTTTGAGCACCTCGCGGCCGTGCAGGCCTCCCTGGGGCTGCAGGCCGACGCGGACATGTCCAAGGCCAGGGCCCAGGCCATCCGCTCGCGCTCCGCGGCGCGCCCCGCCGGGGATGCGGACGCCCCGGGCGGCGGGGAGCCCGGTCTGTGAGCGCCCCCCTGGTGCTGAAGGCCCCCGCCAAGATCAACCTCACCCTGGAGGTCCTGGCGCGGCGTCAGGACGGCTACCACGAGGTGCGCATGCTCATGGCGGGCGTGTCCCTCGCCGATGAGCTGAGCTTCGAGCCCGCCTCCCGGCTGAGCCTGGCCTGCGACCGTCCGGAGCTGGACTGCTCCGAATCCAACCTGGTCCTGCGCGCGGCGCGGGCGCTGCAGAAGGCCCTGGGCCGGAGCGACGGGGCGGCGATCCGCCTGAAGAAACGCATTCCCCTGGGCGGCGGCCTGGCCGGGGGCAGCACCGACGCGGCGGCGACCCTCAAGGGCCTCAACCAGCTCTGGTCCGCGGGCCTCGGCCCGGAGGCCCTGGCCCGCATTGCGGCCACCATCGGCTCGGACATCCCCTTCTGCCTCGAAAGCGGCTGGGCCCTGGCCATGGGACGGGGCGAAAAGTTGAAGCCGCTTTCCCTGCGCCGCAAGCTGCACTTCGTGCTCGTCAATCCAGGCTTCGAGGTCTCCACCAAGTGGGCTTACTCCAGCCTGCTGAACCTGAAGGCGTCCAAGCGCAATCTGAGCCGCCTTGCTTTCGAGGCAGTGCTGGCAGCGGATATGCCGGCTCTGCATCTGACCGCGATCAATGATCTTGAGCGGGTCACCGCCGGGCGCTATCCTGAAATTGGGCAATTGGAGCAAATGCTTTTAGACCAGGGCGCCTTGCTGAGCCGGATGTCCGGGTCTGGGCCCACGGTCTGGGGTTTGTTCAAAGATGCGACAGCTTCGAAAAAGGCTTGCCAGACAATCAAAAAGAAAGGAATCCTGGTGGTTGCCGTGCATACCATCAGCCGGCTCAGTGATTTGGACTGATTGTTTCACTTTGTAAAACCTGAGAGTAATTCCTTGCATGGTTAGAATATTTGTAGTATTCTCAATTTGCCCCGCCCTTGTTTCATATTGCAAAATTAAGTTCTGGTGCTATGGATGCGCCAGAAGCCAAGCTTGTTTCGAGTGGCGGGATAAGTGGGGGGTCGTTCAACGGTAGGACACCAGATTTTGATTCTGGTTATGTAGGTTCGATTCCTGCCCCCCCAATGATCGCGGCGCACGCAGCCGCAGGCCGCCCGCTGAAGCCGGCGCACAGGAGCGCATACCATCGCATGAAAATCACTTTTGACACCAAGAGCTTTCTTTTCGACGGGCAACGGCGGCTGATTCTCGGCGGCGACATCCACTACTTCCGCCTTCCCAAGTCCGAATGGAAGGACGCCTTGGCCAACGCCAAGCAGGCGGGCCTCAACGCGATCAGCACCTACATCCCCTGGAACGTGCACGAACCCGCGGAAGGCAAGTGGAATTTCGACGGCGACGCGGATCTGGAGGGCTTCCTCAAGCTGGCCAAGCAGATGGACCTGCTGGTCATCGCCAAGCCCGGTCCCTTCGTGCGCACGGACTGGTCCTTCGGGGGCTTCCCGACCTGGCTGCACGCCAAGGGCGTGCGCCATTTTAGGACCTCCGACGCCACCTACATGGCGGCCGTGGACAAGTACCTCGACAAGATGCTGGGCCTGCTAGGCCGCCACCAGGTCGGCAAGGGCGGCACGGTCTTCCTCGTCCAGATCGAGGACGCCTTCGACCTGGTGCCCCAGGACCCCGCCTACCTGCGCCACCTCGAGAACAAGTTCAAGAAGAAGCTCCAGGTCCCGGTGTACTTCAACCTGGCCGACCCGGCCACCGGCGGCGGCTTCGTAAAAGGCGCCCTGTTGGGGGTGAGCCTCGAGAAGGACGCGACCGCGGCGCTGCGCCGCCTGCGCGAGCTGGCGGGGACCCACCGCCAGCCGCTGCTGCTGTCCCACCTGGCCACCGCCCACGCCGACTACTGGCACGACGCGGCCGCCCAGCCCCAGCGCAGCTGGGCCGAGGTCGAGAACGTCCTCAATGAGTCCCTGGCCCAGGGCGCGGCCCTGGTCAACCTGGCCCCCTTCGCCGGCGGCAGCAACTTCGGCGAGCTGGCCGGGCGCGGACTGTACGGCGACCGCAGCTTCGCGGCCATCAGCTGGGACGGCGGTGCGCCCCTCAGCGAGCTGGGCATCAAGACCTCCAAGGCCCTGGGCCTGGGCCTGTGGTCGCGCTGGGCCCGCACCCTGGAATCCTCTCTGCTGGGCTCCGAGCGCCTGGACGAGGACCACCCGGTCGTCCCCAGCGAAGTGGCCGTCATCGCCCGCGAGCAGGGCGACACGCGCATCTACTTCCTGCACAACCCCACCCACGACACGCTCAACGGCAAGATCCAGGTGGACGAGGCCCTGCCCTTCTCGCTGGCCCCCGGCGAGCGGCGCGCCTACGCCTTCAACCTCGGGGTCACCCCCAACCTGAGCGCCCGCGCCTGCACCCACCCCTACTTCGTGGAGCACCTGGCCACGCGGAGCGTGGTGGTGCTGTGGGGCGAGCCCGGACAGAAGCTCCACTTCTACGGCTCGGGCACCCTGGACGTGGTCTCCCGCAGCAGCGACCAGATCCTCGTCGAGCACGAGCGCAAGGGCTTCGTGCTCAGCGCCGAGTTCGCCGCCCGCCCCCAGCGCCTGCTTGCCAAGGTCATGTTCGAGGCCGGCCAGCGCGAGGTGCTGTTCCTCATCGTCACCCGCCACCTGGCCGAGCAGTGCGCCTACGACGCCGAGAAGGGGCGCCTCGTCCTGGGGTCGGCGGACGTGGACTTCGCCCACAAGACCGCCCGCCTTGAGGCCGGCTCCCGCACCGTCATCAGCGTCGAGGAAACCACCCTCAACGAGGAGTACTACTCGGTCAAGCCGGCGGAGCCCAAGACCCTGCGGGCGCCCGCAGGCGGCGTGCTGGACGAGGAAGCCGTGCTTAAGCGCGTCGAGGCCCGCAAGGACTGGACGCCCTTCACCGTGGGCAAGGATCTGGCCGAGCAGGGCTTCCACGGGGACCGCGTGTGGGTGCGCCTGCGCTTCAACACCACCCAGCCGGGCAAGAAGCACCTGATCTTCCCCGGGCTCGAGGACCAGGCGGCCGTCTTCAACAAGGGCCAGTATCTGGGCCTGATCGGGCGCCTGGGCAAGGGCCTGGACCTCGAGGTCCCGGTCAAGGCCGGAGCCAACGAGCTGCTCCTGGCCCTGCACGCCTTCGGCCGCTATGCCGAGGGCTCCAAGCTGGGCGAAAAGAAGGGGCTGCTGCTGCCCGTCTTCGACGGCGGCGAGGTGCAGCCCTTCGCCGACGGCTGGCATTTCCTCGAGGCCGCGGGCCCTCTGGACTTCCAGATCTTTTCGGCGCCGACCTTCAGCGGCCGCGGCTGGGAGCTGGGCAGCCTGCCCAAGACCCTGGAGCGCGCCGGCTACGTGTGCGCCCGCAAGAAGTTCAAGGTGCCGGACTGGGCCAAGCGGGTGCGTCTGAACCTGCACGCCGGGGATGTGCGCGTCTCGGTGGCCATCAACGGCGAGCTGGCGGGCCAGCATCCGGACGCGCGCGGCGCCCAGTACCAGGAATTCGAGATCACCCCCCACCTGATCAAGGACCCCAAGGCCGAGAACACCATGGCCCTCTTCTTCAAGGGTCCCACCAAGGGGTACCAGCACTGCGAGCTGCTCTTCCTCGGGCCCGAGCTGAAGGCCGAGCTGCACGCCTGCTCCGGCTTCTATGCCGAGGACGAGACCGAGGCGCTCAAGGACAAGGGCTGGTCCAAGACCAAGAAGGGCAAGTGGGGCTTCTGGCGGGCCTTGTTCAAGACCCCGCCGCTCAAGGACGTCGCAGCCGCGGTGCTGTCCCTGCCCAAGCACGGGCGGGGGGTGCTGTGGATCAACGGCCACTGCCTCGGCAAGCACTGGAAGAACGGGGTCGGGGAAGGCGTCAAGCTGCCCCTGTCCTGGCTCAAGCCCGTCAACGAGCTGCTCGTGCTCGAGGAGGAGGCGGGGCTGCCCCACGAGGCCAGCATCTCCTTCATTCCGAAGCTCAGCGAGGAAAAGCTCCCTTGAGGCTGACCGCGGCCCTGCTGCTGCTGGCAACGGCCCTGGTCCAGCCCCTGCGGGCGGACCCAAAGCTGGTCCTGTTCGGGAACTTTCCTGAGGACGACGAGCGCAGGGCGGCGGTCGAGGCCGGCCAAGAGGCCGTGGACGCGAGCAACGCGCAGCAGCTGGGCCCCCGTCTGAAGCTGGCCCTGGTCAACACCGGGCCGGGCGAGGCCGCCGCCGAAGCCGCGGCGCGCCGCGTGGCGGCCGACCCGGATGTGCTGGCGGTGATCGTGCACGGAGAGGACGGCGTGGCCCCCGGGGCGCTGGCAGCCTTTGGGCAGGCCCGGCTGGCGGTGGTGTCCGCCAGCTCCTGGGCCCGGCCCAGGCCGAGCGAGGCCGGGACCACCTGGCTTTGCCCGGGCCTGGAGGACCTGGCCGGAACCGCGGCCCTTTATGCGCGGCGGGAGGCCAAGGCCGCCAGCGTGGGCGTCATCGACGACGGGGCCGCGACCTCCACGGCCGCGGCACGGGCCTTCGCCGCCCGTTACCGGGCCCTGGGCGGCAAGGTGCCCTTCGAGGCCACCTGGACCGGCGATGCGGTGGGCCTCAGTGCCACCGTGAAGGGCCTGGCGGCCCACTGGCCGCAGCTCGTGTTCTACACGGGCAGCGGCGAGACCGCGGGCCGCCTGGTGCTGGCCATGAAGGGCGAAAAGGCCCTCAAGAACGCGGACCTCATCGGCCTGCCGCCCCTCTTTGATCCCGCTTTCTTCAACACCACCCGCCTCAAGGGCATGCGCACCCGGGCCCTGTTCCCCTGCCCGGACTACGACGGCATCAGCGCCCTGGTGCGCGACATCGGCTTCGCTTTCCCGCGCACCTCACCCGAATACCGCGCCTACGTCCATTTCGCCAACCGCCATCCTGGCCGCTGGATCAGCATGCTCTTCGACGGCGTGGCCCTGGCCGCCCGCGCCGTGCGGACGGCGTCCCAGGCAGCGTCCGGTCCGGCGCCCGTCGCCACAGCCGGAGCAGCGGAGGCGACCGGGGCGACCCCAACCGCGGCATCCGCGGCCATGGCATCGGCGGCCTCCTCCGCAGCGGCTGCTGGCCCCGGGACAGCCGCCGCCGCGGGCGTCTCGCCCGGCGCCTCAGCGCCCGCCGCCGTGACCGTCCTGGCGGGCGCAAGGACACCTGAAGCGCCCTCGCCAGACCCGACGGCCGTGCCGGCCCTTGCGGAACCCGCGGCGCCGGCCGCCGGCGCCCCGCTGCCGGGCCTGACCCGCGAGCAGGTGCGCTTGGGCCTGCTTGGGCTGGAAGGCTACCGCGGCATCCGCGGTGCGGTGAAGTTCAGCGCCTCGCGCGAGCCGGTGGAGCCCAGGGCCATGGTCTACTTCGCCCTGAATCACGTCAGCCGCAAGGACATGTACTGGAAGCAGAAGGCCTACGGGCCTCCCTTCTGAGAGGCGGCACGGGCCGGATGCTTGGGGTAAGCCATGGGTGAATCCGCATTGAAGCCGGCGGCGCTGCCGGTCCTGGCTTGCCTGCTTGGGCTCGCCGTCCTCGCCCCGCAGACGGCCTGGGCCGGGCCTCTGGGCAAGCCCGCTGGGCTGCAGGCCGTCAACGGCGCGGTCCCGCGCTTCCTTTGGTCCCCGGTCCCCGGCGCCGGCCTGTACCGCATCGCCGTGATGGATGAGCCGGACCGCAACGGCAAGCGGGCCACCCTGGCCGCGGTCTGGGTTTCGGGCACGGCCTGGACCTATGCCGTCGATCCCGTGCTGCCGCGCGCCGCGGGCCTGCCTTCCACCCGGCCTCAGCCCCTGGCCGTGGGCCACCGCCTGCACGTCATGGTCCGCGCCGCGGACGGCGGCGGGGCGGCCCCGGGCCCCTGGGCCTCGATCGACTTCACGTTCGCGCCGCTTGAGCCGAGCGCTCCATCACCCAGGGCAAAGGAGGCGTCCAGCCCCACCGCCACTCCCACCCCCACCCCCGGTGCGGCGGAAGCGGATGCCGAGCTTGAGCTGCAGGGCGGCAGCGAGGACTTCAAGGTTTCGCCTGAAGCCCAGGCCATCGACATCGCCTCCGCGTCCGCGGGCGTGAGCCCACCGGCCGCGGCTGCGGCCGCGCAGGCCCCGACGCCGACGCCGGTCACGGCCGAAGGCGCCGCCGCGCTGCTGAAGGCGGGCAGGAACGACGATGCAGAGGCCGCGTATCGCGCCCTGCTGGACGCGAACCCGCGCAATTCAGACGACTGGGAAGGGCTGGGGGACAGCTACCGCGCGCGCATGATGAAGGTGGAGGCGGCGGACTGCTACAAAAAGGCGCTGAAGTACGATGCGACGAAGACCCGGCTGAAGGACTGGCTCGACGCCAACGTGCGGAACTGAACCGGACGGCTTACTTGCGGTCGCCGAACAGGCCCAGCAGCGGCATGAAGCGGTTGGGCCGGGGGACGTGGTAGAACCAGGCGATGTAGGCGCCCAGAAAAGGCAGCAGCACGCAGGACGCCGCCATCTGGAACACGAAGTGGCGCTGCCCGATCTCGTTGCGGTAGTAGGCGCTGATGGCGAACAGGGGCAGGCTGGCGTTGACGATGCAGGCCAGGGCGACGACAGGAATCGACTTCGCCGGACGCTCGGCGACATAGGCGAAGGCGCAGGCCTGCATGAACAGGAAAAGGCCGTGTTCCTGCAGGTAGATCAGCGGCACCAGGCTGGTCGAGTCGCCAAGCTGCTGGCGCGCCAATTCAGGGCAAAGGCACAGCCAGCCGGAAAGGGCCAGAAAAACCAGGAAGGCGAACCAGTACGAAACCCTGAAAAACCGCATCGTGAACCTGAGCAGAGACCCCGAAAAAGTACTCTATTTGTTAGAAGCTCGTCAAGATACCATTTTACGAAACTCTTAACCTTTTAATGAAACTAACCAAGTCAGGGCTTGTGGATAAGTTTTTTGAGGCATTTCCGTCTAAATTAGGCACTCTGGCATCGGCAATCAAGACTAATTCGTATAGTATGTTGAGGCTGGTCCCGGCCCCTTGAGAGGTCCCCATGAAGCTGTCCCCCCTGGAAGAATACGGCCTGCGCTGCCTGATCCAGCTTGCCCGCAGGGGCGGCAGCCAGCCCGTCACCATACGGCAAATCAGCGAAAGCGAGGGCCTGTCGACCGCCTATGTCGGCAAGCTCATGTTCCTGCTGCAACGGGCCGACCTGGTGCAGTCCACCCGGGGCGTGCAGGGCGGATACCTGCTGTCCAAGCCCGCGCGGGAGCTGACCCTCTTTGAGGTGTTCCAGGCCCTGGATCCGAGCGCGCTGGACGACGTCTGCGAGAAGTTCACGGGCAATGAAAGCTCCTGCGTCCACAACGGCTCCTGCGCCATCAAGCACGTCTGGAACGGTCTTTCCGCCCATATCAACGGCTACCTTGAAAAAGTGACCCTCAGCGACCTGGCCGGGCAGCCGCCCGCGCCGGCGGAGCTGGCGACGGCCTGAGGCCGCGCACGCACCCCCAAACGAGGAACGCATGCCAGAAACGCTTCTGAAGATCGAAGGACTGCACGTCGCCGTCGGCGAAAAGGAGATCCTCAAGGGCGTGGACCTGACCGTGAACCGCGGCGAGATCCACGCGCTCATGGGCCCCAACGGCTCGGGCAAGAGCACCTTGTCCAACGCCATCATGGGGCACCCCAACTACACCATCACCGCCGGCAAGGTCTGGTACAAGGGCGAGGACATCACCACGATGCCCACCGACGAGAAGGCCCGCAAGGGCATCTTTCTGGCGTTCCAGTACCCCGTGGCGATCCCCGGGGTCACGGTGACGAACTTCCTGCGGGCGATCACCAAGGCCCGCCGCGGCGCGGAATCACCCGCCAAGGAGTTCCGCGCCGAGATGGCCGACGCCATGAAGACCCTGGCCATGGACCCGGCCTTCGCCAAGCGCTACGTCAACGACGGGTTCTCGGGCGGCGAAAAGAAGCGCTGCGAGATGCTGCAGATGGCCATGCTCAAGCCCGAGCTGGCGATCCTTGACGAGACCGACTCGGGCCTGGACATCGACGCGCTGAAGGTGGTCTGCGACGGCATCAACCGCGTCTTCAACCCCGACATCGCCATGCTCGTGATCACCCACTACCAGCGCATGCTCGACTACGTCAAGCCGCACTTCGTCCACGTCTTCGTCGCCGGCAGGGTCGTCGAAAGCGGCGGCTCGGAGCTCGTGGCGCTGCTCGAATCCGAAGGCTACGACCGCTTCATCAAGAAATCCCTGGCGAACGCCTGAGAGGAGCACCATGCCCACCGAGGACAAGACAGCACTGCGCGAGGAGCTCAAGGGCCAGGTCAAAGAGATCGTCAAGGACGACTACGCCTTCGGCTTCCACGACGACGACATCGCCTACACCTTCAAGAGCCGCAAGGGCCTCGACGAGAAGATCGTCCGCGAGATCTCGGCGCTCAAGAAGGAGCCCGCCTGGATGCTGGAGCGCCGCCTGCAGGCCTACAAGACCTTCGTGCGCTACCCCATGCCGAACTTCCTGAGCACGAACGCGCTCAACGAGATCGACTTCAACAATATCTACTACTTCATGCGCGCCTCGGACCGCGCCGAGAAGAGCTGGGCCGACGTGCCCGAGGGCGTCAAGCGCACCTTCGACCGCCTGGGCGTGCCCGAGGCGGAGCGCAATTTCCTGGCAGGGGTCTCGGCCCAGTACGACAGCGAGGTGGTCTACCATTCCGTCAAGGAGGAGCTCACCAAGCAGGGCGTGCTGTTCATGGACATGGACACGGCCCTGCGGGAGCACGAGGACATCGTCCGCAAATACTTCGGCACCGTCATCCCGACCGGGGACAACAAGTTCGCCGCCCTCAACACGGCGGTATGGTCGGGCGGCAGCTTTGTGTACGTGCCCAAGGGCGTGGAGGTGGCCATCCCACTGCAGGCCTACTTCCGCATCAACACCGACAACATGGGCCAGTTCGAGCGCACCCTGATCATCGCCGACGAGGGCTCCAAAGTGCACTATCTCGAGGGCTGCACGGCCCCGACCTACAGCGAACACGCCCTGCACAGCGCCGTGGTCGAGCTCATTGCCATGAAGGGCGCGACGATCCGCTACACCACCATCCAGAACTGGTCGAAGAACGTCTACAACCTGGTGACCAAGCGCGCCTTCGCCTACGAGAACGCGCGCGTCGAATGGATCGACGGCAACCTCGGCAGCTTCCTGACGGTCAAGTACCCGGCCATCTACCTCAAGGGCGAAGGGGCCAGCGGCGAGGTCATGAGCGTGGCCTTCGCCGGCAAGGGCCAGCACCAGGACGCGGGCGCGCGCATCATCGCCTTCGCCCCCAACACCTCCGCCACGGTCACCAGCAAGAGCATCAGCAAGGACGGCGGGCGCACCAGCTACCGCGGCCTGGTCCGGGTCATGCCGGGCGTGGCCAAGGTGCACATCAACACCGTCTGCGACGCGCTGCTGATGGACGAGGGCAGCCGTTCGGACACCTACCCCACCATGCAGGTGGACGAGAAGGACGTGAACGTCGGCCACGAGGCCACCGTGAGCAAGATCGGCGACGAGCAGCTCTTCTACCTCACCTCGCGCGGCATCAGCGCCGACGAGGCGCGCCTCATGATCGTCAACGGCTTCATGGAGCCCTTCACCAAGGAGCTGCCGCTGGAATATGCGGTGGAGCTCCGCCGGCTCATGGAGCTGGAGATGGAAGGCGGGATCGGCTGATGACGGCGACGGCGACGAAGTCCTTCAGGGAGTTCTTTTCGGCGGCTTCGGTCGAGCGCCGCTCGGACGCCTTCGGCGACCCCGCCTGGCTCAAGGCGCGCCGTCTGGCGGGCTGGCAGGCCTGGGAGCGCCTGCTCGCCTCCGAGGACCGCCGCAGCGGCAGCCGCTGGCTGAAGGCCGCGGAGGCCCAGCCGGACCAGGCGCTGGACCCGGGCGCCAGGCTGGAGATTCCAGCGGAATTGAAGCCCGCGCTGGACGGGGAATGGGGACCGCTGGCCGGTGCCATGACCTACGGCTGCGAAGCCACCGAGCCGGTGCTGCTGGACCCCGAGGCCGCCGGCGAGGGCGTGCTCTTCCTCACCCTGGCCGAGGCCCTGCGCACGCGGCCCGACCTGCTCGAGCGCCACCTGTTCAGCCGCACCGCACCCGACGAGACGCTCTATGCGGCCCTGCACGCCGCCTACCTGGGCCAGGGCGCCCTGGTGTACATTCCGAAGAACGTGAAGCTGGAGCGCCCCCTGCGCCTGCGCGGGGTGCACACCGGCGGGCACGCCGGCTTCTTCCCCCACACCCTGGTGGTGGCCGAGGAGGGCTCCGAAGCCACGGTGGTGGACGAGGCCCATTCGGCGGGAGAGGCGCCCGGGCTCCTGTGCGGCGTCGCCGAGCTGGTGCTGGGGCGCAACGCCCGCGTCAATTACATCCACTTCCAGAACCTGAACCGCACCAGCGGGGCGGTGCTGCGCCAGAGCACGGCGCTGGCGGACGACGCACGCCTCTACACGCTGGGCGTGGTGGCCGGCGGCGCCTGGTCCACCAGCTACCTCGGCACCCGCATCGAGGGCGGCGGGGGCAGCGTGGACCTGCTGGCCCTGGCCCTTGCCGACGGCAGGCAGCAGATGGAGATCCGCACCCTGCAGGACCACGTCGGCAGGTCCGGGAACTCCGACGCGCTGGTGAAGAGCATCCTGCGGGGGGCCAGCCGATTCTATTTCGACGGTGTGGTCAAGATCTTCAAAAGCGGGCAGAATACCAACGCGTTCCAGAGCAACCCGAACCTGCTGCTCAGCAGCGACGCCCGGGCCGAGAGCATCCCCACCCTCGAGATTGAGGCCGACGATGTGGCGTGCAAGCACGCCGCCAGCATCGGCGGGATCGACGAGGACGAGAAGTTCTATCTGCTGTCGCGGGGCATCCCCCTGCGCGAGACCGAGACCATCATCACCGAGGGCTTCGCGGCGGAGCTGGCCCAGCGCCTGCCCAACGAATCCCTGCAGGAGCGCTTCGTGGCGATCCTGAACCGCCTGGCGTCGCGCGCAGGCTGAGCGCAGTCCCGCCGCCGCGCCGAAGCCGGCTCCCCTAAGGTACGCCCCCGTGCCCTACGACGTCGAAACGATCCGATCCGATTTCCCCATCCTTGCCCGCCAGGTGCACGGCCGGCCCCTGGTGTACCTCGACAACGGGGCCACGTCGCAGAAGCCCAGGGCCGTCATCGACGCCCTGGTCCGCTTCTATGAGACCAGCAACGCCAACATCCACCGCGGCGCCCACGGGTTGGGCAGCGAGGCCACGGCCGCCTACGAGCAGGCCCGCGGCACGGTCGAGCGCTTCATCGGCGGCAACAACGGCAACGAGCTGGTCTTCACCCGCAACACGACCGAGTCGGTCAACCTGCTGGCGCAGTCCTGGGGCCGGGCCAACCTGAAGGCCGGCGACGAGATCGTGCTGTCGGTGTCCGAGCACCACGCCAACCTGGTGCCCTGGTACATGATCGCGCGGGAGACCGGGGCGAAGCTGGTGTTCCTGCCGCTGGACGCCGACGGCCGCATCAGCCTGGAGGCCGCCCGCGCGGACATCTCCCCGCGCTGCAGGGTCCTGGCCTTCGCCTGGGTCAGCAACGTGCTGGGCGGGGTCAACCCCGTGCGGGAGCTGGCGGCGCTGGGCAAGGCCCAGGGCGCCCTGGTGTTCGTGGACGCGGCCCAGGCCGCCCCGCACTTCGCCCTGGACCTCAGGGACCTGGGCGTGGACGCGGCCGCCTTCAGCGCCCACAAGATGCTGGGGCCCACCGGTGTGGGCGTGCTGTGGGCCAAGGAGGCCCTGCTGGCGGCCATGCCGCCCTGGCAGGGCGGCGGCAGCATGATCAGCCGCGTGACCCAGGACCTCGTGACCTGGAACCGCCTGCCCTGGAAATTCGAGGCGGGCACGCCCAACATCGCCGACGTGGTGGCCTTCGGGGCCGCCGTCCGCTACCTCAAGGCCATCGGCTGGGACGCGCTGCGCGCCCACGAGGACGCCCTCACCGCCCACGGCCTCAGGGCCCTGGCAGGGGTCGAGGGCCTGAAGCTGTACGGGCCCCGCGAGGCCCGGGACCGCGTGGCGGTCTTCAGCTTCTCGCTGGAGGGCGTGGACGCCGGCGACGCCGGCGCCCTGCTGGACGCCCAGGGCATCGAGGTGCGGGTGGGGCACCACTGCGCCCAGCCCCTCATGGACAGCCTCGGGGTGCCCGGGCTGATCCGCGCCAGCGCCTACCTCTACAACACCGCCGCTGAGATCGACGCCCTGGCCGCAGGGCTCAAGAAGGTGGTCGCGAAGCTGCGGCCCGCCTCAGCCGCCGCCGCCAAGCCCTGATGAGCCAGCTTCCCGCACGCCTGCAGGGCATGGTCGACGAGCTGTGCGCCGCCGAGGATCTCGAGGAGAAGTACGAGATCCTCATCGAGCTGGGCCGCCAGGTGGCCGACATTCCGGCCGGCCGCAAGACCGAGGCCTGCCTGGTGCAGGGCTGCCAGAGCGTGGTGCACGTCTACAGCGAATTCGAGGACGGCCGGCTGCGCCTGCACGGCCACGCCGACGCCCTCATCGTCAACGGGCTGCTGGCCCTGCTGGTGGTGGGCCTCGACGGCCTGACGCCGAAGGAGTTCCTCGAGGTCGACCCCCGCTTCATCGAGAAGACGGGCGTGATCAAGGCCCTCACGCCCTCGAGGGTGAACGGCTTCTACAATATCTACGAACGCCTGAAGGCGGACGCCCTCGCCGCGCTGGCCTGAACCCAGCCGGAACCGCCCCCTGAAGTCCCGCCGCCGAGAAAGGCCCCATGCCCACCGAACAGGAAGTCTATGAAGCCCTCAGGCCGGTGGTGGATCCGGAGCTGAACCTGTCCATCGTGGACCTGGGGCTCATCTACGGCGTGAAGATCGAATCCGAGGGCAAGCGCGTTCTGGTGGACATGACCCTCACCTCCATCGCCTGCCCCGTGGGTCCGCAGCTGCGCGCCTCGGTGCACGCGGCCGCGGCCGGCCTGCCCGGGGTCGAGGATGTGTACGTGAATCTGCTGTTCAACCCCCCTTGGAATCCGCGTACCATGGCCAGCGACGACGTGCTGCTGCACCTGGGCCTTGGCTGAGACCGCCGGCCCCGGCGCCTAACCTGCCGAGCCTGCCTTGAACCCCCTAAAACCCATAGAAGACCTGCTGCAGCTGTCCCATGCCGCCGGGGCGGACCGGACCTGGGTCCTGCACGGCGGCGGCAATTCCTCGTCCAAAGGCTGGTCCCTGGGCCGCCTGGGCCGGCCCAGGCGGACCCTCTGGGTCAAGGGCTCCGGCTCGGACCTGCGCACCCTGCGCGAAGGGGATCTCACGCCCCTGGACCTCGACCGCCTTCTCGACTTGCGCTCCCTCGACGCGCTCGGCGACGAGGCCATGGTCGAGGAGCTGGCCCTTGCCACCCTCAGGCCGGGAGCCCCGCGCGGCTCCATCGAGACCCTGCTGCACGCCTTTCTGCCCCCCGCCTTCATCCTGCACACCCACGCCGATGCCACCGCAGCCCTGGCCGACACGCCCGGTAGGCTGCGCCACGTCGCGCGCTGCTTCGGGCCATCCGTGGGGCTGGTGCCCTACCAGCGGCCCGGCTTCGCCCTCGCGGCCGCCACGGCCAGGCTTTATGAAGACGCCCAGGCCTCGGCCGGGGAGCGACGGCCGGCCATGACGGCCATCCTCCTCGACAAGCACGGGCTGGTGGCCTGGGGGGACACGGCCGCGCAGGCCCTGGACCGGACCCGCCTGCTCCTGGCCCGCGCCCGCGCCTACGTCACGGCGCCGGCGCGCCGGCGCGGCGCCGCAGCCCGGGCGTCCCTCGCCGCGGATGCCCCGGCCCGGGCGAGGTCCGTGGCGCGGCCCCTGGCCAGGGCCTCCGAGCCGTCCGGACCGTCCGGACCGTCCCTGAGGGACTGGATGCCTGCCCTGCGCGGCGCCCTCGGCGGCTCCGAGCGCCAGCTGCTGCATTGGGACGCCTCCCCCGAGGCGCTGGCCTTCTCGCTGCGCGCGGACGCGCGGGCCTTGTGCCTGGGGGGGCCTGCAACGCCGGACCACCTGCTCTACACCAAGCCCCGGGCCCTGTTCCTCGACCTCGGCACCGGCCGCCCGGCGCCTGGCCCGCAGGCGGCGGCGCGGGGCGCGACCCGCATCCGTGCGGCCGTTGCGGCCTACCGCCTCTGGTACGACTCCTACCACGCGCGCTGGGCCCCTAAGGGAACCCGGCGCCTGGACAGCGCGCCACGGGTCGTTGTGCTCCGGGGCCTGGGCGTGGTCACCACAGGCAAGGATCCCAGGACCGCGCAGGCAGGCTCGGACATTTTCCGCCATTCCTGCTGGGTGCGGGCGCACGCCGCGGCCCTGGGGGGCTACAAGCCCATCGGGCTGCGCGAGATCGGCGACTTCGAATACTGGCCCCTGGAGAACTTCAAGCTCAGCCTGGCGCCTCCCGAGCGCGAGCTGTCCCGGCGCTGCGCCCTGGTCACCGGCGCGGGCCGCGGCATCGGGCGCGCCTGCGCCCTGCGCCTGGCCGAAGCCGGAGCCTGCGTGGCCGTGCTCGACCGCGACCGGAAAGCGGCCGAAGGCGCCGCCCGGGCCATCGAGGAGGCCCACGGCGCGGGCAGGGCCCTCGCCCTGGCCACGGACATCACCGACGAGGCCGGGGTGCGGCGCGCCTTTGACGCGATCCTGGCCCGCTGGGGCGGGCTGGACCTGTTGGTCAACAACGCGGGCATCGCCCGCACCGGCGCCGTGGAGGGCCTGTCGCTGGCCCACTGGCGGGAGAGCCTTGAGGTCAACGCCACAGGGCATTTCCTGGTCGCCCGGGAGGCGGCCCGGGTGCTGCGCGCCCAGGGGCAGGGCGGGGCCATGGTTTTCATCAGCAGCAAGAACGTCCTGTCGCCGGGAAAGGACTTCGCCGCCTACTCCGCCAGCAAGGCCGCCCAGACCCAGCTGGCCAAAGTGCTGGCCCAGGAGCTGGCACCGGACGGGATCCGGGTCAATGCCGTGACCCCGGACGGGGTGTTCGAGGATTCCGGATTATGGGAAAGCATTGGAGCCTCCCGGGCCAGGGCCCAGGGCATCCCGGCCTCGGAATTAAGGGGTTTCTACGTCAAACGTAACCTGCTTTGCAGGGAAGTGCGCCCCCAGGACGTGGCCGAGGCCGTGCTTTACCTGCTCAGTGAACGCTCGTCCCGGACCACGGGTACACTTTTGCCGGTGGACGGAGGGCTAAAAGACGCTTTTCCGCGCTAAATCTGGTATCTTTGGAACTGTCAGGCGGAATATGGTTTCTATACCCTTTCATTGAAACGTTTCAGCCGGGGAAGGTCCCTGGCTGGGGTCAACTCCGGGCGACCGGACCCTGCTGCTGGATACTGCCATGCGGATTGCGCGACTGTTTGCTGCCTTGCTCGTCCTGGGCGCCGGTGCCCACAGCCTGGAAGCAGCCAATTTTCCGTTCCCCATGGCCGGCACCATGTCCTATTCCTATGGCCACAAGCCGGGGTCGCCCTTCGGTGGAAGCTGGGCCACGGACTACACCACCCTGCAGAACAAGTACAACACCTACAAAAGCGTCTACATCACGTCCAATGGCGCCGGCGGCAACCTGCGCGTCCAGCGCACGGAAAACGGCAACGACACCGTCAGCGAGGGCATCGGCTACGGCATGATCATGGCCGTGTACTTCAACGACCAGGCCACTTTCAACAGCCTGTGGAACTACGAACAGTCCCACCTCGACGGCCTGGGCCTCATGAACTGGAACATCAATTCCGGCGGCGGCGTCAGCGGCGCCAATTCCGCCTCGGACGGCGACGAGGACATCGCCTACGCGCTCTACCTGGCCGCGGCCCAGTGGGGCAACGGGACCACCAACTACACCAACCTGGCCAACGGCCAGGTGGCGAAGATCAAGTCCTACGACCTGGACGGCAACCTTCGGGTGAAGCCCGGCGACAGCTACGACAGCTGCCAGTACCCCAGCTACTTCATGCCCAATGAGTACCCGGTCTTCGCCAACCAGACGGGCGACTCCTACACCTGGAACACCGTCATCACCAACAGCTACCAGACCATCGCCGACGCCCGCAACGGCTCCACCGGGCTCATCGCCGAGCAGAGCGCGGACACCGGCCAGGGCGGCGGCTGCGCGGTCAGCAGCTCCCAGTACCAGTACAACAGCTGCCGCGTGCCCTTCTACATGGCCCTGGACTACGTGTACTTCGGCACGGCCAATTCCGTGTCCGAGCTCACCCTGCTGCAGGCCTTCTTCAACAGCATCGCGCCGTCCAACGTCGATGACTGCTACAACCTCAACGGAGGCTCCTGCAGCGGCAACGGAGGCGTGACCGCATTTGTCGGCCCGGCGGGATGCTCGATGATGCTCAGCGGCGGCGGCAACCTGCAGAGCTATTACAATTACCTCATGGCCCAGGGCACCACCAACTACTACAGCGACTCCTGGACCATACTGTCGCTGCTGCTGATGCAGGGCAACATGCCCAACATCGCCGACCCCAGCGCCATCTTCACCGAGACGGTCACCCCCACCAACACGCCCTACGCGGGCACGCCCACCTTCACGGCCACTCCGACGCCCATCCAGAACGGCATCGTGTTCGAGGACTTCGAGACCGGCGCGCTGAAGAACCCCTACAGCTATGTGGATGCACTGGGCAGCACCGTGGCCCAGGCCGTATCCACGGCCCAGGCCCACACCGGGGTCGACAGCAACAACATCGCGGCGGCGGTGAAGACGGGCGGCTACGTGGGCTGGGGCTTCAGCAGCAACTACGCCAACGCCCAAGGCGTCATCGACGCCACCGGCACGAACTCCGTGCGCTTCGCGATCCTGACCAACGCCACGATCAGCATGACCATTTCGTTCAAGGAAGGCGGCCTCACCTCCACGCCCATGGCCAGCCCCGGGCCTCACGGCATTTTGTGGACCTCGCCCGCCATACCGGTGTCGGCAAGCGCCGGCTGGCAGGAAATCACGGTGCCTCTGGCGAGTCTGGCGTGGAATCCCTACCAGGCCGGCCTGCCCGCCGCCAACCCGGGCTACACCTTCACCATCTCGTCGATGGCCACCTGCCAGATGCAGATCGCGGCCACCTCCGCGGTCACGGCCAACGTGTATGTCGACGACGTCGACTTCATCCCTTCGGTGCCGTTCACCTCCACGCCGACCCCGACGCCCTTCTACAACCCCTACTCGCAGCTTTATGACGATTTCGAAAGCCCCCTGTCCCTGTCCCAGCCCGCGCGAGCCGCGACCTACGCGGACGCCGTCCACGGGGCCTCCGCGACCTGGGCCCTGGACGCATCGAACTATGTCGACGGTGGACACAGCGCCAAGCTGACCTTCAACTCGGGGACGGGCTCGAGCTACGGCTGCGGCGGCTACGACATCAGCCCCTACGGCACGCCTTCGCTGTATGTCGACGCCACCGGGGCGGTGCTGCTCTCGTTCTGGCTCGACGCCCCCGCGGGCCTGAAGTACCAGATGGAATTCCAGGAAGCCGGCAACACCACGACCCCCGTGAACGGGGCCGATGGCGAGGCCTGGCTCTCGAGCATTCAGACCGCGGCCGGCGGCTGGCAGTATGTCGAGATGCCGATCGCCGCCTTCACCGAGGACCCCTACAATCCCGTGTGCAACCCCTCCGGCCTGGCGGCCCCCGGTCCTTGCCTCAGCAGCGGCGACAACAAACAGGACCTGCAGGCCATCAGCTCGGTGACGATCAAGGTCCAGGGCAACCAGGGCAGCGGCACGCTCAACGTGGACGACATCGCCTTCACCACCACCTGGAAGACCTCCACGCCGACGATCTCACCCAGCCCCACCATCAGCCCGACGCGTTCGCCCAGCGCCACCATCACGCCCACGCCGTCCCCCAGCGGTTCGGTGACGTCCAGCTTGAGCCCGACGTCGAGCCCCTCCCACACCCCCTCGCCCACGCCCAGCAACACGCCCTCGGGCAGCCCCAGCGCGACCCCGGCCGGGAGCGTGACCTTCAGCCCCACCAGCACGGTCTATGCGGGCACGCCCACCTTCACCACCACGCCGCCCGCTGCCACGGCCACGGCGACGCCCTCCGCCACCGCCAGCGCGACGCCCACGGACACGCCGCTGCCGCCGACCGCCACGGCGACCCCGACCGCCACCGCGACGCCGACGAGTTCCCCCAGCCTGACGGGGACCCACACCCCTACGGCGACCCTGACCTACACCCCTCCGCCGCCGGGCAGCACCGCGACCTCGACTTACACTCCGGCCCCGCCCACGAACACGGCCCTGCCGACGAACACGCCGCTGCCGACGAACACGACGGTGCCGACGAACACGACGGTGCCGACGAACACGACGGTGCCGACGAACACGACGGTGCCGACCGCCACGACGGTGCCGTCCAGCACGGCGGCTCCCACCGCCACGACGGTGCCGTCCAGCACGGCGGCCCCCACCGCCACGTCCGTGCCCTCCAGCACCGCCGCACCCACGGCGACGGGCGTCACCACCGGCACCGCGGTTCCCACGCCCACGGGAGTCACCACCGGGACGCCGGTGCAGACGGCCGTGCCCGTGGTGTCCTCGGTGGCGCCGACTTCAGGGCCGGCCGCCGGCGGCTACACCCTCACGGTCACGGGATTCAATTTCATCTCCGGGGCCCAGATCTACTTCGGTGGCACCCAGCTGGTGACGACCTTTGTCAGTGCCACGGAGCTGCAGGCCACGGCCCCGGCCTCGGCCCCGGGCGCGGTCAGCATCACCGTGGATAACCCGGGCCTGGTGGCCTCGACGACCAGCGCCACCCTCACCGTCACGGGCGCCGGACCGACGGCCACTCCGGAGGCGCCGGTGGTGTTCAGCGTGAACCCTGCGGGCGCGATCCCTCCCGGGGCGGCCATCACCGTGACCG
>Ga0302319_10004461_pt1 | contig 28737 bp, 27 predicted proteins | sample Bog_T0_2_FD_203319 | JGI IMG/M metagenome (GOLD analysis project Ga0302319, IMG submission 203319) | Peat permafrost microbial communities from Stordalen Mire near Abisko, Sweden - Bog_T0_2 | ecosystem: Environmental > Terrestrial > Soil > Wetlands > Peat | place: Sweden: Abisko, Stordalen Mire... | reverse complement strand
TCGGCGGTTCGCGCCAGGGGGACCGCGTTTGCGGAAGGGCGCACGGTTTCATGGAGACTTTGGATGTGCACGCCCATTTAAATCTTTTCGGCCGCGATCGCGGGAACTTATAGCTTCATGTCGCAGATGTCAATCCTGGCGTAATTGCTTCCACTACATCCCGGACCGGCTCGGGCTTCAGTGGCACACCGAAGAACGTCCGATGTCGGGGTATGTGCTGGTGGCGTCCAAACAAGTATCGAAATCGAAAATGAAAAAGGCTGATCCGGCTAGCCGTACACACTGCGTCCTGACGCCCGCAATTGCAGGGTCGGCGCCGGGCGCGCTGACGCTGACCTGCCAGAACATCACCATGGCGCAATTTGTGGAACAGCTTCGCACCAGGGTCCCGGGGTCCGGATGGCCGGTGCTGGACTCGACCGGCATCGAGGGCGGCTGGGATTTCGCTCGGACGTATGTCCGGGCGGCGGGGATGAATTCGGGCGGGGAGACCGCGCAATCGGGCGGTGCTGCGCCGGTTGCATCGGACCCAGGTGGTGGGCTGACCATTTTCGAGGCGCTGGAGAAAGAGCTTGGACTGAAGCTGGAAATGCAGAAGCGGCCGATGACGGTCACGGTCATCGATCGTCTGGAGCAGAAGCTGACGGAGAATTAATCGTTCAACGCGGCGGAATAGAGCTCGGCGAGCGGGATTAGGATGTTCAGATGGGCGACGGTGAGGACAGCGTCGGGCATGCCAGCACGGAACTATCCCGACACAAGCTTCGGACAGCTAACGAAGTTCGCCAGCCGTCCACGGAATCGCCACGCGATTCGCGTGAGCGTATGCGATCGCCTGGCCCAGTTGTTCCGCTATCGCCGCGTCGAGCGAAGTCAGAATCCCACGCTTCGTATCGGGCTTGCCGAATAACTCCGCGTCGCTGCCGAGAAAGCCGTTGCGCGCTTCCTCCATATCCTTGCGAACCTCCGCAAAGTTCGTGGCGAGCAGCGTCAGAATCGTCTCCTTGTCCGGTGGCGCCGCGCTCGCCTTGTCCGCCAGTTTGCCTTCCAGTTCCGACGGCTTGATATCGTCTCCGACAAGCGAATCCAGCAGCTTCGTCGAGTCCGCTATGCGCATGAATGTCTGCGCCACGGATCGGGCTGAATCGTCAGGCTTCCAGGAATATCGATCCGCGGGAATCGCACGTGCCAGCGCCATCACCCGCGTTTCCAGATCGATGAATGGCACCAGCACATCCACCGCCGGCGCTACCGTCGGCACGTCCGCCACCCCCAGCAACTCCACGTCGAAGATGAGTTCGGCTTTGGGCGGAATCGGCCCGGCGCCGGCTTCGCCATAAGCCATTTCGTAAGGAATCAGCAGCCGCCGTTTGCCGCCGGCCTTCATACCTTCGAAGCCCATGTCCCAGCCGGAAATGACCTGACGGCGGCCCTGCACGAAATCCAGAGGCTGGTTCCGATCCACGGAGGAGTCGAACTTTGTGCCATCCTTCAGCCAGCCTGTGTAATGAACGGTGTAACGCTTACCAGGCGCGGCGGGCGCGCCTGTGCCCTGCGTGATATCGATATAGCGAAGTGTCGCGAGCTCTACCGGTGCGCCGGTAATCGCGGGAGGCTGGGCATGAGCCAGACTCAGCGCAAACAGGACGAGAAACAATCTTGCAGCCATGCGCCGAGTATCTCCTATTTGTTCCGCTCCATGCGTAAGCGGCCTTCGAGAACCAGTTCCGGCCGCATGTTGAGCCAGCGAAGTTCGTGGCCCACGGTCGCGTAGAGCGCCGTTTCCGGAATCATGCCGATCAGTTCGGACCCCTCCACTCGAATGTTCCGCTCGCGGCAGCGCGCGGCTACTTCTTTGAAGACAACGTGCAGCGGAGTGCGCCGGTAATCGGTCAGATTGATCGACACCTGAACTTTGCCGCGAGAAGGAAGCGCCAGACCAAGCGCCTTGACGGCAGGCAAACCGCCGCCCGATTCGCGAATTTCTCCCGCGATCGCGCGGGCCGCGGCCAGATCTTCGGTTTCGAGAATGATATTCCACGCCACCAAAAATCCGCGCGCGCCGACTACGCAACAACCGGCGGTCGGGTGTGGCGCGTCTCCGATGTCGGGCGATGATCCGGCTCTCGCGGCCTTGCGCACATACTCCAGCCGCGCGCATTCGGGCCGGCGCGCAGCGGCTTCATAGAAATAAACGGGCACGCGCAATTCATTCCAGAGCGCTTCGCCGGTCTGGTGCGCCAGGGCAATGCAATCGCTGAGTGTGGCATGTTCCACCGGAACGAACGGCACCACATCGGCCGCACCGAGTCTCGGATGAACGCCCTGGTGTTTCGTCAGGTCGATACGGGCAACGGCCTCGGCTACCGCTGCGCGAGCGGCCGCCGCGACAGGGTTCGGCTCACCGGCGAAGGTCAGGACGGTACGGTTGTGGTCGACGTCCGAAGTGGAATCAAGCAGCAATGCACCGGGGACACGCTTCACGGCCCGCTCGATAGCCGCAATTGTGGCTCGCTCCCTGCCTTCGGAGAAATTAGGGACGCACTCGACGGTCAAACGCGCTTGTCCTTCCCCCACGGTTTCCCGATGCGCCGCTTGAGGCTATGCGGAAGCCCGTTCATGACGGCTGCTCCGATCTTATAGATCAGGCCTGGAATGACGATCACTTTGCCGCGTTCCAGTCCCTGGAGGGATGCGGCTACGATGGTCTCCGGCTGCATCCAGAGAAAGCGCGGAATATTCTTCCGATCCACCCCCAGAGTATCGTGGAATTCGCTCATCGTGAAACCCGGGCAGAGCGCCTGAACCTTCACGTTCGATTGAATGCCGCGCAGTTCCAGATCCAGGCCCTCGGTGAACGAATTCATCCATGCCTTGGTGGCGCAGTAGCTCACGTTGCCCTCCGATTGCCCGAAGGCCGCGACGGAAGAGACGTTGATGATGCCGCCCTGGCCGCGCTCGACCATGCAATTGAGCGCCGCGTGAGTGAGCCGCATCGTCGCCATGACGTGAAGTTGATGCATTCCGGATTGTCCATGCAAATCGGCAGTCCAGAATCGCCCTAAGGTGCCGAAGCCCGCGTTGTTCACCAGCAGTTCCAGACGGAGACAATTTCGGATGGCGTGCTCGGCGGCTTCCAGGCCGGACTCGGTAGTGAGATCGGCGGCTATTACTTCAGTGTGGATTCCGGAAAGCTGGGCTGCCAGTGCGCGCAACCGATCTTCGCGCCGGGCAATCAAAATCAGGTCGTAGCCGCGGGCAGCCAGCGCGCGGGCGAACGTTTCTCCTATTCCGCTCGATGCTCCGGTGATCAGCGCGACAGGTTTCAATATCACGACAATAGCAGTTCCAGTGCCAGCCTGATAACCAGCCTGATAACATGATCCGCAGCCACCCGCAGCAATGCTCCGCTACAGTCTGAAATTTTCTCTGGTCTTCGGCTTAGTCTTGTACTCGGCACCGGGACAAGTCGCGCCAGGGCCCGCGCAGCCCATCCTGTTCAGCCACAAGACCCACATTGGCGTCGTGAAGCTCGTTTGCGCGGACTGCCACGTGGAACCGGCGAAGTTTGGCGATCCGGTCGGCATCCCCGATGCTGCCACATGCCTCGATTGCCATGCATATTCGACCGAGCAAACGCCCACGCTCACGCAGTTAAACGCGTTCGCTGCGAAAAAGCAGCCGATCCCGTGGGTACGCGTCTTTCGCCTGAAGGATTTCGTCTTCTTCGACCATCGCTACCACCTGATGAATGGCGCACAGTGCGAGGACTGCCACGGCCCCATCGGGACGGAGGAGGTCGTATCGGACCGGCTCAAGACCACAAGTATGGCCTTCTGCCAGCCCTGCCACGTAAAAACCCGCGCGCTCACCGGCTGCAATACGTGCCACGATCCGCGGTGAGCGAACGGTGCGGATGAGTTACCGGTGAGGATCCACGAGCGGCGTCCTGCCAGCCTTCGTCAGCATGTCGACCATCAGAGTGACGGCCGTATCGATCGGCAGTCCGTTGGCAATCTGGATAGCAGTCTGGCCGCGGGCATTCTTCACGTCGACATCGACGCCTTTATCGGCCAAAAACTGGATCACCTCGCAAACCGATTTTTGCGGCACCAGGCCGCCCGTGCCCGTAACTGAAGCGTGGACCGCATTGTTGCCAGTCTGATTGGTGGCCAGAACGGTTTTCGGATCCGGATCGAGTTCATAAGCGTACTTCACCACTTCCACGTGGCCACTGCCGGCAGCCGACATCAGCAAAGTCGTGCCATCCTGCGCCTTGAGTTTGGTATCGGCGCCACCCGCCACCAGGGCTTTCATGGCGTCCAGATGACCGCCCTTCGCAGCAACCATCAGCGGAGTCTGTTCGCCCGCCGGACCGCCGCGTCCGAAACCGCCGCCGCCGGCGGCAGCACCTCTGCCTCTTCCGCCGGCAGCGATGCTGGCCGTTTTCGCATTCGGATCCGCGCCCTTGGCAAGGAGCCCCTTTATTAGGTCCACGTCGCCGGCCTGAGCCGCGGAATGGAGCGGCGTGTTGCCGGCTTTATCCGCAATGGTTGGTTTGGCGCCTGCGTCCAGCAGCGCGACCACAGCCGCGGGCTGCTTCAGATTGGATGCGATCAGGATCGGATTGTTGCCATCGGGCAGCGCTTTATTCACATCGGCGCCGGCGGCGACAAGAGCCTTGATGGTATCGGCATCGCCTTTTTCGCTGGCAAACATGATGGGGGTAAAGTTACCCTTCGAGGCGGCGTTTACGTCCGCGCCGTGCGCTGCGAGCACCGTCACAACCGTCGCGTGTCCCTGCGCTGCGGCCCACATCAGCGCATTCTGTCCTTTACTCTGGTCGACGGCCGCAACATCCGCTCCGTGCGCCACGAGTTGCTGAACCGCATCGGCCTTACCGTTGCCAGCGCAGATCATGAGCGCGGTTTCGCCGTCCCAGCGCGCCGCTTTGGCGCTGGCTCCGGCCCCGAGCAGCTTCTGCACCAGGAGACTGTCGCCGTTAGCGCAGGCCAGGGTGAGCGGAGTTTCGCCGTAATCGTTGGCGATATCCGGTTTCGCACCGGCCGCGAGCAGAAGCTGGGCGATCTCGTCATCGGCGCGCTCAGCGGCCCACGCCAATGCGGTCGCGGCGCCGGGCTGGCTGCCGTTGACGTCCGCTTTCTCCTTGATCAGCGCGATTACTGCCTTCTTGTCCCCGGCCTTCGCGGCGTCCGCCACGCGCAGGTCCGGGCCCATGGCTGCGGACAGGATCATCGCCGCGGACAAAACCGCGGCCGCCAGAAGGGCCACCAATCCCGCGCGCTGGTACTGAATAGAATGTTTGTGGAAGATCATAGAGCTTTACTCTCCTGCGGTTCAGACGGGGTTGCATTTGGCCTGAACACTTGATAACTTTATTATGGCTGAAATGTCACCACATAGCATAGCCTAAAATAGTATACGTCCATGCGGCATTCCTCTCTTGCGCTTCGAATCACTTTCGGCCTCGGTCTGATCACGGCATTGGCTGCCGTGGCTCAGCAACGGCCAGCGGCTCAGGTCGCGAGTAAGCCCGCGTCGGCTGACACAGCGTCGCCGCATCAGGCAATGATCGACCAATATTGCGTCATGTGCCACAGCGACGCATTGAAGACCGCCGGCGTGGTACTGGAAGGCGTGCCTGTCGGCCGTGTGGGCGACAACACCGCGCTCTGGGAAAAGGTCCTTCGCAAGTTCGGCACGGGCCAGATGCCGCCTCCGGGTCTGCCGCGTCCCGACGCCGAGACCTCCGCGCAGTTCACGTCCTGGCTGGAATCGCAGCTCAATAATAATGCCGTGGCCCATCCGAATCCGGGCGCTCCGGCTATTCACAGGCTAAACCGGCTGGAATACGGCAACACAATCCGCGATCTTCTTGGCTTGGACGTCGATGTCAATACGATGCTTCCCGGTGACGATTCCGGCTACGGTTTCGACAATATCGCCGACGTTTTGTCGGTTTCCCCGGTGCTTTTGGAAAAATACATGTCCGCGGCGCGTAAAATCAGCCGTGTGGCAGTCGGCGCGATGGATATCCCGGCGGAGGAATCTGAGTTCCTCGTGCCGTTCGGTACGCCAACCAACGTTCGCGTGAGCGACGATTTGCCATTAGGCTCGCGGGGCGGCTGGGCGATTCATTACAATTTCCCGGAGGATGCCGAATATGTGATTCGGGTCACCATGGCAAACGGCGGCGATCGCGGCGCGAAGATCGATACGCGTATTCCGGTCAAGGCCGGACCTCAGATCATTGGCGTCTCCTACGGGAACGAGTCTCCCATGCCGGAACTGACGGGCGGCGGCGGAGGTCGCGGAGGTGCGGCCGGTGCGGGGGCTGGCATCGGCGCTCCGCAGAAACTCGATCTGCGGATGAACGATCTCCGCGTGAAACTGCTCGATCCCGTAGCGGGCGGGCAGCGGAATGTGTTCAGTATGTCAATCCTCGGTCCTTATAATCCGACCGGACCTGGCGTTACTCCGAGCCGCAAGAAGATTTTTGTGTGTACCCCGACCGCTCCGGCGCAGGAAGAAGCCTGCGCACGTCAGATTCTCACGAATCTGACGCATCACGCTTACCGGCGTCCGGTGACCGGTGCGGATGTTTCGCCTCTCATGGGCTTCTATCAGCGCGGCCGTCAGGGCGGGGGCAGCTTCGATAAGGGTATTGAGGTTGCGGTGCGCGCCATGCTGGTTTCGCCGAGCTTCATTTTCCGTGAGGAGCAGGATCCGGCGGGAGCGAAGCCCGGCTCCGTCTACAAGCTCAACGATTACGAACTGGCCTCGCGTCTCTCCTACTTTCTCTGGAGCAGCATGCCGGATGACGAGTTGATGGATCTGGCGCAGAAGGGCAGACTCCACGACCCGACCGTTATGGAACAGCAGGTGCGACGCATGCTGGTCGATAAGAAGTCCGATTCGCTGGTATCGAATTTCGCCGGCCAATGGCTTTTCCTGCGCAACGTGGAGTCCGACAAGAAAGACCACGACGTCTTCCCGGATTACGATCAGACCCTGCGCAACGACTTCAAGAGGGAAACGGAGATGTTGTTCGGCAGCGTCCTGCAGGCTGATGGAAGCCTGCTCGATCTGCTGCGCGCGAAGTATACGTTTGTCGATGAACGGCTCGCAAAGCATTATGGAATAGCGGATGTTTACGGGCCCGCGTTCCGCAAAGTGGCGCTGACGGATCCGAATCGTTTCGGATTGCTGGGACAGGGCAGTCTGCTGACGGTAACGTCTCTGCCGAACCGAACGTCTGTTGTACAGCGGGGTAAATGGATTCTGGAGAATCTGTTGGGAGCGCCGCCTCCACCTCCGCCGCCTGACGTCCCTGCGCTCGAGGCGCACGGTTCCAGCGGCCACCTGACGTTGCGCCAGGCCATGGAGCAGCACAGGGCCGATCCGAACTGCGCCGTTTGCCATGTCCGTATGGATCCGCTGGGGTTCGCGCTGGAGAACTATAATGGTATTGGGAAGTGGCGGGTTATGGATGACACCGGCGCCAAAATCGATGCGAGCGCAACGCTGCCGGATGGCACTCAGTTCAACGGTCCGGCCGGGCTGACCAATTTGCTCTTAACCGGCAAGAAGGTGGATTTCGTCAATACTTTCACCACGAAACTGATGACGTATGCTTTGGGCCGGGGAGTCGAGGCTTACGACCAGCCGGTGATTCGTTCGATTACCAGGGAAGCCGCGCGGGACGATTACCGCATGTCCACCCTTATTTTGGGCGTGATTCACAGCGCCCCGTTCCAGATGAGAAGGGCCGCAGAAGATTAAAGGAGACTCCGTACCATGTACCTTACCAGGAAAGCTATCGCTCGCCGCACGTTTTTGAAGGGCCTCGCGGGCACCGCCCTTGCCCTGCCGCTGCTGGATTCCATGATTCCCGCCATGGTGAAGGCTGCGGAGTCGAAGGCGCCGGTGCGTCTGGGCTTCGCTTACGTCCCCAACGGGATCATTAACCTGAAAGGCGAATGGAAGCCGGCCGTCACAGGCTCTGGTTTCGAGTTCGCGTCCACCATGAAGGCGCTGGAGCCTTATCGGAGCCAGTTACTGGTGCTGAGCGGCCTGACGCAGAACGGCGGCAGAGCGCTCGGTGACGGCCCGGGCGATCACGCGCGTGCAGGCGCCACCTGGCTGACGGGCGTCCACCCGAAGAAGACGGAAGGCGCGGACATTCATTCGGGTATTTCCGTGGATCAGATCGCGGCGCGGGAGTTCGGGAAGCAGACGCAGATCGCGTCTCTCGAAATCGGCCTCGAAGCGGCCGGTCTCGCCGGCGGCTGCGATTCCGGTTACAGTTGCGCCTATACAAACACGGTGTCCTGGCGCTCGCCCACCACGCCGCTGCCAGTGGAAGTGAATCCGCGCGCCGTCTTCGAACGCCTGTTTGGCGACGGTCAGAGCACAGACCCCGCAGCTCGTCTGGCGCGCATGAAGGAAGACAGCAGCATCCTCGATTTCATGATGGAAGATGTGTCGCGCATGAAGACCGGTCTGGGCGCGCGCGACAAAAACAAGCTGAGCGAATACCTTGAGGCCATCCGCGATATCGAACGGCGCATCCAGCTGGCCGAAGCCCAGAACGCCAGTTTTAAAATGCCTTTGATGGATAAGCCGGGTGGCATTCCGGACGATTTCAGCGAACACGCGAAGCTGATGATCGATCTGCAGGTGATCGCGTTCCAGGCGGATCTGACCCGCGTCGGAACGTTCATGATCGCGCGTGAAGGCAGCAACCGCAGCTACAAGCAGATCGAAGTGCCGGACGGCCATCACTCCGTGACGCACCACCAGAACGATCCGGACAAGATCGATAAGACGATCAAAATCAACGAATTCCACGTTAAGACTTTCGCCTATTACGTGGACAAAATGAAGAACACTCCGGATGGCGACGGCAGTCTGCTCGACCATTCCATGCTGCTTTATGGCAGCAGCATCAGCGACGGCAACAAACATACGCACGACGACCTGCCGCTGGTCCTGGTGGGCGGCGGAAACGGCCAGATCAAGGGCGGCCGTCACCTCTCTTATCCGAACGAAACGCCGATGAATAATCTGCTGGTCGCCATGCTGGACAAAGCCGGCGTGAAGACTGAAAAATTCGGCGACGCCACCGGCGAAATCGACCGTTTGTCGGAAGTTTAGTTAGCCGGTGCACATCGAAAAAAGGGCCTGCCGATCAATCTGATCGGCAGGCCTTTTGATTGTTCCTCGCAGCAAACTATTCCGCGGGCTTCTTTGCCGGCGGTTCCACAATCCGGATATGCAATTCCCGCAGCTGCTCCGGCCGCACCGTGTTCGGCGCGTTCATCATCATGTCTTCCGCGTTCTGATTCATCGGGAACATGATGACTTCGCGAATATTCGGCTCGTCGGCAAGCAGCATCACAATGCGATCCACGCCCGGAGCGATACCACCGTGGGGCGGCGCGCCGTACTTCAGGCCGTTAATCAGCGCCTTGAAGCGTGAATTCACTTCCTCGCGCTGGTAGCCGGCGAGCTCGAACGCCCGATACATAATCTCCGGCTGATGGTTACGAATCGCGCCCGACGATAGCTCATAACCGTTGCACACGATGTCGTACTGGAAGGCCTTGATCGTCAGCGGGTCCTGATTGTTGAGCGCATCGAGACCGCCCTGTGGCATCGAGAACGGATTGTGGCTGAACGCAATCTTGCCGTTGTCGTCCAGCTCGTACATCGGAAAATCGACGATCCAGCAGCACTTGTAAATGTTCTCTTCGATGAGGCCGAGTTGGCGGCCCAGCGCATCGCGCAGCCCGCTCAGGATCTTGCACATTTTGGCCACGTCCGTATCGGCCAGAATGATCACGGCATCGCCAACAGCGGCGCTGCATTGGCTTTTCAGCTTCTCCGCCTGTTCCGGAGTCAGGAATTTGGCGATCGGGCCCTTGAGTGAGCCGTCCGCTTCCACCGTCACCCACGCGAGCCCAGCCGCGCCGCCGCCCTTGGCCTGTTCCTCCAGCTTGTCGAAGAACGACCGCGATTTCTCCGCACCCGCCGGAATATTGATGGCGCGCACCACCTTGCCGGCAAACGCGCGGAACGTGGATTCTTTGAATATCGCGCTCAGATCCTGGATCACCAGCGGATTGCGCAGATCCGGCTTGTCCGAACCATAGCGCAGCATAGCGTCGGAGTAAGCGATGCGCGGAAACGGCGCGGAAGTGATCGGGCGATCCTGCCGAAACTCGGCAAACAAGCCTGTCAGCAGCGTTTCGACCGCGGCGAAAACGTCGTCCTGCGTGACGAAGCTCATTTCGAGATCGAGCTGATAAAATTCGCCGGGCGAACGATCGGCGCGCGAATCTTCGTCGCGATAGCAGGGAGCGATCTGGAAATACCGGTCGAAACCGGACACCATGATCAGCTGCTTGAACATCTGCGGAGCCTGCGGCAGCGCATAAAACTTACCGGGGTGCCGTCGCGAGGGCACCAGAAAATCGCGCGCGCCTTCGGGGCTGGAAGCGGTCAGCGTCGGCGTCTGATATTCCACAAAACCCAGTTCCACCATGCGCCGCCGAATGCTGGCGATCACCTTCGAGCGCTGCAGAATATTAGCGTGCATCTTCGATTTGCGAAGATCCAGAAACCGGTAGGTCAGACGCAGGTCTTCCGGTACCGCCGATTCCGGGTAAACGCTGAAAGGCAGTGGCTCGGTGGTGCCCAGCAACTCGGCGTCGCTTACGCGAACTTCGATTTCACCCGTGATCATCGCGGGATTCACGGCGCCGGCATCGCGCGCCACCACGTTCCCGTCAACACGAATCACAGTCTCTTTTGGCAAGCTGGAGAGCAGATCGTAGAACGCAGTGCCTGGCTCGATGACCAGCTGCGTCACGCCGTAGTGATCGGCAAGGTCGATGAAATAAACGCCGCCATGATCTCTGCGATTGCGCAGCCAGCCTGAAAGCCGGACTACGCTGCCAGTGTGTGAGCCTCGCAGTTCGCCGCATGTGTGAGTTCTGTATTTATGTATTTCGCCTGACGGCATGGTCAATTCCTGTTCCCGATTATGTTAGAAGCACAGGGACCGGCGTCGTCGCCGGTCTCCGTTGTGCGTAGTTTTGAGACAATCTCGTCGCGCGCGACGAGATGCTGCTCCGTCGATTGCATGTTCTTCAATGTATAAACGCCGGCGGCAATTTCGTCGTCGCCCAGGATGAGCGCATAGCGGGCTCCGGCTTTATTAGCCAGTTCCATGGCGCGTTTCAGCTTCATGTTAGCGGCAACTTCCACGGATATTCCCACGCGCCGCAGGTCCCGCGCCAGCACGCCGGCGTGGCTAAGCGCAGCCTCGCCCAAAGGCGCGATAAACGCATCCAGCGCCGCTTCTTCGCTTTGCGGCACTGTCATCGCCAATCGATCTTCGCCAATCGAAAATCCGATTCCCGGCGAATGCACGCTCGAACCGAGCGCTTCCGCCAGCCCGTCGTAACGCCCGCCGCCCAGCACCGAATTTTGCGCGCCCAAATCGCCATGTGTCACTTCGAAAGTGGTGCGCATGTAGTAATCGAGCCCGCGCACCAGCCGCGGCTTCACCTCAAACGGAATGCCGCGATCGGTGAGATACCTCCGCACCTGCGCGAAATGCGGCTCGCAGACTTCGCACAGACTATCCAGAATCGTGGGCAGCGTGTTGATCAGCGGCTGATCTTCCGCAACCTTGCAATCGAGCACGCGCAGCGGATTGGTTTCCGCGCGCCGCTGGCAATCCGTGCACAATTGCGTCGCGACGGGCTGCAGCGCCGCCCGCAGTTTCTCCACATATTTCGGCCGGCAATTCTGGCAGCCCACCGAGTTGATCAGCAGCGTGAAACCGCTCAAACCGGTGCGCGTCAGCATCTCCGAAACCATCTCAATCACTTCGGCATCGATAAACGGCGATTCCGATCCAATCGCTTCCGCGCCAATCTGGAAAAACTGCCGATAGCGACCTTTCTGCGGACGCTCGCGGCGAAACATCGGCCCCATGTAATACAGCTTTTGCACGCCGGGCCGCTGATCCAGCCGGTGTTCGATGTAAGCGCGAATCACCGACGCGGTGTTTTCCGGCCGCAGCACCAGCCGCGACCCATCGCGATCCTCAAACGCATACATTTCTTTCGAAACAATATCGGTATCGGCGCCCACTCCGCGAGCGAACAACTGTTCTTCTTCCAGAATCGGGGTGCGGATCTCCTGGTAGTTGTACGCCCGGAAGACCTCGCGGGCAATACGCTCCACCCGGTTCCACACAGCGGTGTCCGGAGGCAATAAGTCCCGGGTTCCTTTTACGGCTCGAATCATTACAGGAGGGGAAGTTTTATGCTATCATTACCCGCCGCACCGCAGTGGCGATTGCTTCCGGAGCGTCCAGATTGATCCAGTGCCCGGTGCCGGGAACCACCACATGCTCGCCACGCGTGGACAACGCTGCGTCGCGACTGTGCTCGGCCAACGCCTCTGCCGAAGCATTCGCGGAAGACAGAATACCTACCGGAAGATCGCCCAGAGTCGCGGCCTCATCGATCTGACCGCAACTCAGCGGCAAATTCTCCAGATAGCCCGCCATCGTGCGGAAAGCCCGCTCTTCGCTCCAGTTCGCCGCAATCACCGGCCAGAGTTCGCGCGGTATCTTGCGGACTTCACCCACCAGTCGGTTCGCCACGCCCGCCCCGTGCCCGGCAAACGCACGCGCCATAAATCCCGGCATGCGACTCGACCCACCCGCCAGCATTCCCAGCGCAAACCCCACCACGCCGATACGCGCAAGCCACGCCCCGCGCCGCGAAAGCGCCACCCCGCGCGCCAGCATTCGGCCGCGTTCATCGGACGGCGTCCGCCACTCCGTCCGTACCACGGGATCCACCAGAACCAGGCCGGAAACCACCTCCGGATGCGCCTGCTGAAGCACACGCACAATCAGGCCGCCCAGCGAATGGCCCACCAGGATGTATGGACCCGGCAATTCCGACGCGCGAAGCAAGAGATACAAATCGTCGGCCGCATGGCGCGCAGTCGCGGGTGCTACCTCGTCATCGCTCCAGCCCAGGCCTGCGCGATCGTAACTGGCCACCCGTGCAAACTCGCGGATCAGTGGCTGCACTGTCGCCCAGCTGAGCGACGTCGCGGCCAGCCCTGCTTCCAGAATTACCGTCGGCCCCGCGCTCCGGCGCTCTCCTGAAATCTGAACATGAAGCCTGCGCCCGCCGATATCCACCAACTCACCAGGCGGCGGAAACTTCATCGTCACCCTTCGACGGTGTGCAGCTTCATCAGATTCGTCGACCCAGCGCGCCCCACCGGCGTTCCTGCCACAAACACAACCCGATTGCCCGGATACAGAAATTCGCGCGAAACCAGCAGCGTGTCCATCTGGCCAAGCATTTCGTCGGTGGTTGTGACGTTGGGCGCAAGCACGGGGGTAACTCCGTAATTGACCGTAAGCCGCCGCACAATATCGAGCGAACTCGTCATCGCGATGACCCGAAACAGCGGCCGAAACCGCGAGATCAGCCGCGCGCTGTAGCCGCTCTCCGTAAACACCACAATCGCTTCCACTCCGGCGGACTTCGCCGCATGAAAAGCGGCGTCCGCCACGATTTCCGAATCGTCCGTGCCAATCGCCATCGGCTCGGCAAATCCACGCCGCCGCAAACCGCGCTCCACTTCTTCCGCGATCTTCACCATATATTCCACCGCGGCAACCGGATGCTTGCCCACCGAAGTCTCCGCGGAAAGCATGACCGCATCACTGCCATCGTACACTGCATTGGCAACGTCGCTCACTTCCGCGCGCGTCGGATTCGGATTCTCGATCATCGATTCCAGCATCTGGGTCGCGGTGATCACGAAGCGATTGCGCCGTCGCGCCTTGCGGATCAGACGCTTCTGAATCGGCGGCACCATCTCGAGCGACATTTCCACGCCAAGATCGCCGCGCGCCACCATAATGCCATCGGAAACGTCCAGAATCGCGTCGATATCCTGCACCGCCTCCGGCTTTTCGATCTTGGCGATGATCGGCACCCGGGCCGCGCCCATGCGTTCCCGAACCATCTGCACATCCGCGGCCGAGCGCACGAAAGATATGGCAACGAAATCCACGCCCGCTTCCATCCCTGCGCGCAGATCGGTGAGATCTTTCGGCGTCATGGAAGGCGCGCTCACCTTGACGCCTGGAAGATTGATGCCTTTGTTGTCGCCAATGGGCCCGCCGGAGACCACGTCGAACGTGACCGACACGCCATCGGTGCCGATCGCCCGCAGCACCACAGCGCCATCGTTGAGCAACACGCGGTCGCCCACCCGAACATCGTTCGCAAACCTGCGGTAGATGGTGGAGGCGCGCGTTTCATCGCCCATCGTTTCCTCGGTGGTGATGACGAAGCGCGAACCGGTGGTCAGCGTGCAGCGTCCGGCGGTGAACTTGCCCAGCCGGATCTTAGGGCCCTGCAGGTCAAGCAGAATGCCGACCGGAACTCCGGTGTGCTGCTCCGCCGCGCGCACGGTTTCGATTCGTTTCTGGTGCTGATCCCACGAGCCGTGGGATGTGTTGAGACGAAAAATCGTCGCTCCCGCCCGGATCAGAGTGCAGACCGTTTCGAAGGCATCGCTCGCCGGTCCAAGAGTCACAACGATTTTTGCATTTGCCATATCCCAACATACCGTGGGCGCCGCGTCAATTGCATGGGCGTCATCTTGACATCTGCAAAAATAAGCATCATGATGTCTCTATGCGGACCACTCTCACAGTGGATGACGATCTCGCCGACCGCCTCGCTGAACTGGCGCGTGAAACCCGGCAGCCGTTCAAGGTAGTCTTAAACGCGGCTCTACGCCGGGGCTTGGGCGAGCAGTCGCCTACAGCCGCTCCTTTCAGCTATCAGGCGCACCCGGGACACCTGCGCGCTGGCATTGACGATAGGCGCCTGAACGAACTCGTCTGGGAACTGGACGAAGATCGTTTTGGCGAACTTCTCGGCCGGCGACGATGATCTTACCGGATCTCAACCTGCTGATTTATGCATACGATTCCACTTCCCCGTCGCACGAAAGTGCGCAGAAATGGTGGATTCAATGCCTGTCAGGAACGGAAAGCGTAGGCCTTTCGTGGCTGGTCGCGCTCGGTTTCGTCCGTCTCTGGACCAGTCCGCGCATCTTTCAAAATCCCATGACGGTGGACGTCGCATCCGCACACGTCGAGTCGTGGTTCCGGTGTCCGGTAGTGAGAGTTTTGAATCCGGGGCCGCGCCACGCCGAACTTGTGTTTGGCTTCCTGAGAACCGAAGGTAAAGGAGGCAATCTGACCACGGACGCGCACCTGGCGGCGCTCGCAATCGAGAGTAACGCCACTGTGCATACCGCCGACACCGATTTCCTACGTTTCCGCGGCCTGAAGTGGATCAACCCCCTGCCGTGACGCCGCAGCTGTCTTGCCCCGGGTTCTCTTGCTAAGATGGCCTTACTTGAACGACTATCTGCTTACCCTGATCCTCGGTGTTGTCGAGGGGCTCACCGAATTCCTCCCCGTCAGTTCCACGGCACATCTGCGCATTGCCCAGGCGCTGCTCGGCACCGATCTCAGCAACGGCTTCTGGAAGATGTTCGCCATCGTCATTCAGATCGGCCCGATCCTCTGCCTGCCCATATTCTTCCGCAACCGCCTCGCCGCCTGGTTCGCATCGTTTCCCGGCGGCACACGGGGCGATCGCACCGCTCTTACCCATCCGCTCACGCTCACCGCGGTCGCGTTCGTTGTCACCGCTGGCCTCGCGCTTCCTCTGAACAAGCTGATCTCCGAGCATCTGGAAAATCTCCGGATCATCGCCATCACTCTGATAGTGGGCGGCGTCGTCATGTGGATTGTGGATGCCATCTTCGGTTCGCGTGGCATGGGTGAGACCGAAAATGAGGCTGCCCGCGAAGTGGAAGAAATGGGCCCCGGCCGCGCCATATGGATCGGCATCTGCCAGGCCATTTCCGGCATCTTCCCCGGAACGTCGCGCTCCATGGCAACCATCGCCGGCGGCCAGGTGTGCGGACTTTCGCGCTCCGCCGCACTGGAGTTTTCTTTCCTGCTCTCCATCCCCACCATGGTCGCCGCAACGGGTCACGGCCTCTACTCATCTCTGAAAACCACCCACGGAGAGGCCCCGGTGCACGTCGATTCCCATGGCTGGGTGCTGCTCTTTCTGGGCACGATGATTTCGTTTATCGTGGCGTATTACGTGGTGACCTGGTTCATGAACTGGGTGCGTGAACGTGGCTTCGTGCCGTTTGCGATTTACCGCCTGATCGTGGGCGGGGCCGTGCTGGCCTGGGTGCTAAACGGCGCCGCCGGCAAATAACTCATGCAGTCCGCGTATCGCGTGGCGCTGGTAGGCGACTACAATCCCGCGGTCATCGCCCACCAGGCGATCCCCGAGGCCCTTCGACTATCGGCCGGCCCCAGCCGAACCGTCGAGGGAGTCTGGCTGCACACTTCTTCCATTCACGACGCCGCAGCCGATCTTCGCGGTTTCCACGCCGTCTGGTGCGTCCCCGCCAGCCCTTACGAAAACATGGAAGGTGCCCTCGACGCGATACGCTTCGCGCGCGAATCGGCGCTCCCTTTCCTCGGCACCTGCGGCGGCTTTCAGCACGCGGTGATCGAATACGCCCGCAACGTCTGCGGTCTGTGGGATGCGGGACATGCCGAGACGCATCCGGAAGCCGTGCTGCCGCTGATCTCGCAGCTTTCCTGCCCGCTGGTGGAACAAAGCGAAGAGATCGTCCTCGGCGATAGCGGCCTCCTCAGAGCGGCTTACGGCGCATCCCGCATATTCGAGGGCTACCATTGCACCTACGGAATCAATCAGGCGCATGAGCACCTGCTATTCCGCCACGGACTCCGCGCCACCGCGCACGGCGCCGACGGAGAAGTCCGCGGAATCGAGCTATCCACCCATCCCTTCTTTGTCGCGACGCTTTTTCAACCCGAGCGGAGAGCGCTGCGAGGCGAAGCACCGCCGCTTGTGCAGGCTTTCGTGAACGCGTTCCGCAGCCAGCGCAGCGAGTGAGATATTATGCAACATTCTCATGCGAATCGCCCTGTGCGTCTTCCTTCTCGTCCTGCCCGCCCTGCTGGGCGGCGCCAAAAAGCCGGAACCGCCGGAAATCGGCTACCCGCTGGCCAATATGAAGCCCGGCGAGCTTCACAGCGAGTTCCATGACCATCGACGCGGCCACCAGCACCACGCCATAGACCTGATGCGCCCCCGCGGCACCCCTGTGATGGCCGTTACCGACGGCGTAATCCGCAAGCTGGCCCGCAGCCGCACGGGCGGCATCTCCGTTTACCTCTTCGACCACACCGAAGAGTACTCTTTCTTCTACTGCCATCTGGATCACTATGCGAAAAATCTGCATGAGGGCCAGCAAATCCACAAAGGTGAAGTGATCGCCTACGTCGGCCATACGGGCAACGCCCGACGCTCGGCGCCGCACCTGCATTTCGCGGTCAGTCTGACCGGTCCGCAGCACCTCTGGTACGGCGGCGTCGCGATAGATCCTTATCCGCTGCTCCTCGCAGCCGCCACGCGGCCCACCGATCCTGCGCGGCCCACCGATGTCACTCAGCCCGACGCCACCCAAACCGAGACCGCCAGCGCCCCAGCCGATGCGGAAACAACAGCCTCGATATCTACTTCAGCCCCATAGCCAAAATCGTCTCCAGCCCCGGCGACTGCGCCTCGCGATCCACCACCCAGCTCTGCACGCCCGTAAATCCCGCCTTCTCCAGAAACCCGCGTAATTCCACCTCCGAAAATCCCAGCCACGTATCCGCGTAGAGCTCGCGCGCCTGCTCAAAGCTGTGCTTTTTCAGATCCAGAATCACAATCCGACCCCCGGCCTTCAGCAATCGCCCCGCCGCCGCCACCGCACGCTCCGGATGCAGCGCATGATGCAGACTCTGGCTGAAAAACGCCAAATCGATCGTCGCATCCTCAATCGGCGGCGCTTCCAGATCCCCCAGCCGGTATTCCAGATTCGCAATGCCGTTTTCGCGCGCCAGCCGCGCCCCGAATTCCACCATCTTCGCCGAATTATCCACCGCGATCACATGTTGCGCCCGCTGCGCGAGAAGCTGCGAAAACGTCCCCTCGCCCGCCCCCAGATCCGCGATCGCCATTGGCGGCATCAGCTGCAGCAGCGTCTCCGCCAAACCCTTCCAGCTGCGGCCCGGCACGTAATTGCGCCCAAATTTCCCGGCCAGTTCATCGAAGTAGCCGCGCACCTTGTCACTGCGTTTTTCAAGCGTCAGTTGCAGCGCCCGCGCGTCGTCTTTCGCTTCCGGAATTTCAGCCGCCGCTGCATGGAATGTGGCTAGAAGCTGACGGTCGCTGAGCCGATACAGACTATTCTTGCCCTGCTTTCGATCCTCCACCACCCCCGCACTTTTGAGCTGCGATAAGTGCGTCGAGATCCGGCTCTGCCCCATCGACAGAATCTCCTGCAGCTCCGCCACCGACAATTCCTCCCGCTCCAGCAGCAACAGCAGCCTCAACCGGCTCGGATCGGAAATCAGTTTCAGGGTCTTGAGGATTGAGGCCACTTATGATATTGTAGGTCTTGGCCACTCGTTGTATCAATATATTTTGATTCATTGATTTGACCATCCCGAATAGGAGATCCCATGAGCACCGCCGTACTTCCCGAAATCACGACCGATTACAAGGTCGCCGACATGAAACTGGCCGATTGGGGCCGCAAAGAAATCACCATCGCCGAGAAGGAAATGCCCGGCCTGATGTCGATCCGTCAGAAATACGCAAAAACGAAGCCCCTGGCCGGCGTGCGCGTAACCGGATCGCTCCACATGACGATTCAGACCGCCGTGCTCATCGAGACGCTGGTCGATCTCGGCGCTTCCGTCCGCTGGGCCAGCTGCAACATCTTCTCCACGCAGGATCACGCCGCCGCCGCCATTGCCGCCGCCGGGGTCCCCGTGTTCGCCTGGAAGGGCGAATCGCTCGAAGATTACTGGTGGTGCACCAACAAGGCGCTCACCCATCCCGGTGGTCTCGGCCCGCAACTCATTGTCGATGACGGCGGCGACGCCACGCTTTTCATCCACAAAGGCTACGAACTCGAAAACGGCGGCAACTGGGTCAACACGCCGTCCGGCAATAAAGAAGAGCAGGTCATCAAAGATCTGCTGAAGAAGATCCACGCGGAAAGCAAGACTCTCTGGCACGACGTGGTGAAAGACTGGCGTGGCGTTTCCGAAGAAACCACCACCGGCGTTCACCGTCTGTACAAGATGCACGAAGCCGGCGAATTGCTGATTCCCGCCATCAACGTGAACGATTCCGTCACGAAATCGAAGTTCGATAATCTCTACGGTTGCCGCGAATCGCTGGCCGATGGCATCAAGCGCGCCACCGATGTGATGGTGGCAGGCAAGGTTTGCGTCGTCTGCGGTTACGGCGATGTCGGCAAGGGCAGCGCGCATTCGCTGCGCGGGCTCGGCGCGCGCGTCGTGATCACCGAAATCGATCCTATCAACGCCCTGCAGGCCGCCATGGAAGGCTACGAAGTCACCACACTCGAAGATACGCTCGGCCGCGGCGATATCTATGTCACCACCACCGGCAACGTGGACGTGATCACCCTTGAACACATGCGCCGCATGAAGGATCAGGCGATCGTCTGCAACATCGGCCACTTCGACAGCGAAATTCAGGTCGACAAGCTCAACAACTCCGATGCCATCAAGCTGGAAATCAAGCCGCAGGTGGATCAGTACACCTTCCCCTCGGGCAACGCGATTTTCGTGCTGGCCGAAGGCCGTCTGGTGAACCTCGGCTGCGCCACAGGCCATCCGAGCTTCGTGATGTCGAACAGCTTTTCCAATCAGACGCTCGCGCAGCTCGACCTGTGGGCCAACAAGGACACCTACAAGCCCGGCGTTTACGTACTGCCGAAGAAGCTGGACGAAGAAGTAGCCCGCCTGCACCTCGAAAAGATCGGCGTGAAACTCACCACGCTCACAAAGGATCAGGCGGAGTACATTGGCGTCCCGGTAGAGGGTCCGTACAAGCCGGACCACTACCGCTACTAAAGCGCATTCACTGATTCGCGGAGACGGTTGCATGACGAACCGCGACAGTCAGGAGCGCCCATGGGTCTGCGACCCACCCCAGTGCATGAAAATGGGGTGGAGTCGCTCCCGGCCGGCAGGGTGATTCACCCTACTGCGAATCGTGAATCAGGCGGCAGCTGCCACGGCTTCACTACGGCGCGCCCATCAGCGCTTTGGGCACTGCCTGGCTTTGGGCACTGCCTGGCTTTGGGCACTGCCTGGCTTTGGGCACTGCCTGGCTTTGGGCACTGCCTGGCTTTGGGCACTGCCTGGCCCGGAAAGGCCCTGGCAACCAGTCCATGGGCCAGGATGCATAGTAGAGGAGGACCGCTCAACGCTGGCCGCACGCCGGCTCTCTGTCGAACCTACTGCCTTCCAAACTGTAGCGGTCCATCACTTTCCGAACGTAACGCCAACTCCTGTTGTATATAAGACGTCGTTCGGTTTCCGCCCCGCCACCGGATCGCTCAGATAGCGATCGCTGAAGCTGACGTTCCACACCAGCCACTTACGCAGCTTTGTGTTCGCCGACAAATCGAAATTTGCGCGGTATGCGCCGGTATCGGACAGATTGTCGAACATGCGGAACCCCTGCACGATGCTGGTCGTTCCATTTACCTTGTAGCTGAAATCGTCGCCCCAGTAGGTTTCCGATGAACTGCGCGTGAAATCCAAGGCGGGCGCTGCCGGGGAAAATTTGTCGTGGTCGTAATCGGCGCCAGCCTGAAGTGTCAGGGCGCCGCGCTTGCTCTTCCAGGCACGATACCCCAGACCGCCGCCCAGCACAAACCGCAGATCCAGGCTCTGAAACTTATCGTATTCGTAATCGTTGAAGACGTTGATTTCCATCCGCGAGCCGGTTTTCCGGTCATATTTCCAGCCGCCGCGAGTCGCCTGCGCGGTGCCGGAATGCACGCCGTTGACCGTCGCCGACGAATTCACGCCATTGAAGTAAATCGAAATCACATCGTGACTGGTGGTGCGTGACGCGTTCACGGCGGTATTGAATGTACTGGTGACCGCATTGCCCTCTGTGCCTGCGAGGCCAAGCGTCACAGTGCCGGTCCACAACTGAAGCAAAGTCGGATGCAGCAGCCGTTCGTAAGTCCCCTCTTCGGCGTTGTCGCGTATGGCAACCACGCTGGCGGGCGTCACCGTTTGCGGTCCGCCGGGCGCGCCTGAAAGCGTGATCTGGCCATTGGCAGCGGTGATGGTCGCTTTGACGCCGGGAGTTTGCGGTGGCTGGCCGGCCAGCACCACATTCAGCTGTTCATTCGTCTTGATGTCTGTGATCTGATCCCAGGGGATGGTGACCACTCCCATCAGTGCCGATTTGACCGTCAGATTGTTGCCGTCCTTCTTGACGATGGCTCCCGTGACGCGGTCTCCGTTCTTCAGTGTTATCTGGTCCGCGAATGCCATGCCCGCGGCCAGCCATAAAATCAATAGCGCTTTCGTTGTCATCTTCCTCACCAAATAAGATAGTCGCAAACGGGTCGCTTTGGCCGCGCACTCCGCCGTTATATAGTGAAAACAGGCGGTTTGACGCGATGCAGTCGGCACCAAGACAACTCACGGCGCGGGAACGAACGATCCTTCACCAGATTGTTGGTGCCCATATCGAATCCGGCGAACCAGTTGGATCGAGAGCACTTGCCCGCCTGCGCCATCTTTCGCTCAGCCCTGCCACTATCCGTAATGTCATGGCCGATCTGGCCGATGACGGCTACCTCGCGCAGCCACATGCCTCCGCCGGCCGCGTTCCAACGGATAAAGCCTTTCGCGATTTCGCCGCCAGCGTTCCGGCGCGGCCGCTGCCGCACGCCGAGCGCCAGCGCATTTATGCCAGTATGCAGTCCGCCAATTCGCTCGAAGACCGCGTGGCCACTGCTTCCAGAGTGCTGACCGAATTCACACACAACGTTGGAATCGCCACCGCGCTTCCGGTCTCGTCGCAGGAACTGGAACATATCGAACTGGTGGCGCTCTCCGATCGCCGCGTCCTGATGATTGTGGCGACGCGGGACCGCATGGTGAGCAATCGTGTGGTCACGCTGAGTCGCGAATTGCCGCAGGCCGATCTCACGCTGCTGCGCAACTACGTCAACCACCACTTTGCGGGCTGGACGCTCGAACGCGCCCGCGCCGAACTGCTGCGTCGCATCGAAGAAGAGCGCGCACAGTACGACGAAATTCTCCGCCAGCTCACGCTGCTCTGCCAGAAGGGGCTTTTTGCCGATTCCGACCCCCAGCTCGCCATGGACGGAGCCTCCTATCTGGTGGGTCTGGACCTGCATATGACCCGCGAGCGGATGCATGAACTGTTCCGCGCGCTTGAGCAAAAGCAGCAGGTTGTGGCGTTGCTGGACCGTTTTCTGGATAGTTCGCACGGCCGTGTCGGCGTGCATGTTGGGCTCGAAGACGCTCACCCGTCCATGGGCGAACTGGCGCTGATTGGCGTCACGGTGGATCTTCCGTCGGGCGTGCGCGCGCGCATCGCCGTGCTCGGCCCCATGCGGATGCACTACGAGCGCGTCATCTCGGCGGTGCAGCAGATCGGGCAGGCGTTCGAATCTCAGTCCTGATCCGGCGCATCATGGAATGGGGCAGCTTCCCCCGGCCGGTTGCGTTTACCCGATGCTAATCTTGAAATAGACAGTTTTTAAAACAGAAACCAACCGTGGAAAACTCCGAAATGAAAGTGGACGACGTGTCTGCCAACCCAACAGCCGCAACCGAGACCGTTACGTCCGCGGAACTCGATCAGCTTCGCATCGAACGCGATGGCCTGCGCGTGGAGCGCGACGACCTGCGGGATACGCTGCTGCGCAGGCAGGCCGAATTCGATAACTTCCGCAAACGCACCGAGCGCGAGCGCATGGAGCAATCCCAGTACGCGAGCATGGAGGTGGTGGGCGACCTCGTGCCGATTCTGGACGATTTCGAGCGCGCCCTGGCAGCCGATTCCAGCAGCCCGGAATACGCCAAGGGTGTCCAGATGATTTACCAGCGGATGTCGGAATCGCTGAAGAAAACCGGCCTCGAACCCATAGACGCGGCCGGCAAACCGTTCGATCCGCACCAGCATCAGGCCATTGAGCGTGTGGAAACCAACGATGCGCCCGAAAATACCGTGATCGGCGAATTCCAGCGCGGCTACAATTTCAAAGGCAAGCTCCTGCGCCCGTCCATGGTGCGGGTGGCTGTGCCTGCAGCGCCGCGCACGGATACGCGAATTCTCAAAATTTAGATAAGTAAGCAGTGAACTACCATGCCGACCATTAAACGCGACTATTATGAAATTCTGGCCGTCAGCCGCGGCGTGGGCGAGCAGGAACTCAAGAGCTCCTATCGCAAGCTGGCCCTCCAGTACCATCCCGATCGCAACCCGGGCGACCCCGAAGCCGAAGAAAAATTCAAGGAAGCGGCCGAAGCTTACGGCGTTCTTTCCGATGCCCAGAAACGCGCGGCCTACGATGCCTACGGGCATGCCGGCGTCTCCGGAGCGGCCGGCGGCGGCTTCGACCCCTCGTCGATGGATCTGGGCGACCTGCTCAGCCAGGTGTTTGGCTTCGGCGACATGTTCGGCGGCGCCGGCGGACAGCGCAGCGGCAGGCCCCGCGCCACCAAGGGCGACGACCTCCGCTACGATCTGACGCTGACCTTCGAAGAGGCCGCATTCGGCAAGGCTGTGGAGTTGCAGGTGCCGAAGATGGAACCCTGCCAGCGCTGCCGCGGCCGTGGCGCCGAACCGGATAGCTCGATGATGCAGTGCCCGGCCTGCCATGGCCGCGGCGAGCAGTTGTTCTCGCAGGGTTTTCTCTCCGTCAGGCGCACCTGTTCGCATTGCGGCGGCGCGGGCGAGATTGTGAAACAGGTTTGCCGCGATTGCCGCGGCGAAGGTTATAAACACGTCAACAAACGCCTGAAGGTTACGGTGCCGGCCGGAATCGCCGATGGCAACCGCTTGCGCGTTTCAGGCGAAGGCCAGCCCGGCACCAATGGCGGCCCCAACGGCGATCTCTACATTTTCTTCGGCGTCAAGGAACATCCGGTCTTCGAACGCCACGAAAACGATTTGCATTGCCGCATCCCGATCAACATCGCGCAGGCTGCGCTCGGGACGCGCATTCAGGCGCCTACGCTCGAAGGTCCGCACGAACTGCAGATTCCCGAAGGTACGCAGAACGGTACGCAGCTGAAGGTCAAAGGCAAGGGCATTCCCGAAGTTCAGGGCAAAGGACGGGGCGATCTGATCGTTCATATCGACGTGCGCATCCCGACTAAGCTGACGCGAGACCAGCGCCGCATTTTCGAAGAACTCGAAGATACGCTGCCGGTGGATAACGATCCGCACGAAAAAGGGCTGCTCGATAAAGTCAAAGACTATTTCATGTAGATGTTGCGTGCATTATTGCGCCGTAATTACAGTATTGCAATAGTGTGTCAGAAATAACAATTTCCCCTGATTTCACGCCGTATTAACTGAAACCTCCGCTGGTAACAGTTTGTAGATCAGTGGTATAGATCATATTGAAATTATGAATTTGGCATTCCGCCGCATCCGCGATAAACTGGGGTTGTAAGTCGATTGCAGCGAGTCGTAATCGCCCGGTCGCTTAATAATTGTCTCTTCGTTGATTCGCATCGTTCCTCAGATCGAGGGATAGTTTCTTCCCACGTTGGCATCTCCAGACCCTTGTGCACCTGTTACTCCGGTGTACGTGTGTCTCTACTTACAACATTCGAAAACGCACAGACTTTGCATCTGTTGTGCGCGTTCGATCCAAGATCAAAAGGAAAACAAAACTATGAAAAAGCACATCTATTGCGTAATTGCGTTCGCCGTTCTTGCAACATCGGCGATGGCCAGTTCGGTAACCGATCTTGATGTAAAGGTACCGTTCGAATTCAAAGCCGGAGCGTCCACACTGCCGGCGGGCACCTACAGGGTAACCGAAGCTAACTCCGGATACCTCCTGATCCGGGGCGAGAAGGGCGGGGTCTTCGTGCCCAGAAGCGCCCTGGTCCTCGACACGGACGAATCGGGCAAGACCACTGTGAAGTTCAACCGCGCGGGAGATAAGTACGTTCTCCAGGCGGTTCCTTCGAAGTAGTCTTTCGGCAAAAGAATGGCCCGGTAACGCAGGACGCGCTACCGGGCCATTAGTCCTGGTTAAGTCTTACTTCTCGCCCATTTCCGTTTTCATTCTCTTCGCTTCCGCCCCCGCCGCCGACTGGTACTGCCCCGAAATCAAAGCGGATTGCGATAGGAACTTGATGCCCTGATCGGCCTGCGCGCGGTCCATTCCCTGACGGCCCAAAGTGTAATCGGCTTCGCCAAGAAAATATAAAGCGGGTCCTTCCATCGCTGCTATGCCTTTAATTCCCGCGAGTGCGGCTCGCAGTTCCTTATCTGCCACAGGCAAATCCTTCTTGTTGGCCGCGACCACGCCGATGATGTAGTGTGCGGTGCCTGCAGCCAGTTCGGGCTTCGCGCCTTTCGGGGCCGTCAGCGCCTTCTTTGCGAATGCCGAAGCACGGTCGCCCTGTTGCGCGGAGAGTGCGGCATTGGCCACCAGCAGATATGCATCCTCGGTCAGATACTTGCTCTTCGGGCTCTGCGCCTCCAATGTTGCGATCAGGTCGGACGCAGTCGCCGCCGGCGCGCCCACCGACGCGGAATAGAGCGCGTATTCCGCATATTCCCCCACGCCCTGCGCGTATTTCACGTGCGCCTCCCAGTTGTCCTTGTCCGCATCAGCCGGAGCGGGGCCTTCTTCTTTTTTCGCCTCCGTCAATACCAGAACGGCCAGCCGTTTGATTTCCGTGGCGCCCTTCTTGCCATCTACCGCGGCCCGAAGGCTGTCGCTGTTGGTCTGCAGCGGGTCGACGTCGGCAGCTGGAAGAATCGCGGAAATCATTGCCAGCGCCGCGAAACCGATCATCAGTACTTTCATGTGTTTCTCCTGAAACGGTCATTTTATAACATATGATGGCCGTTACCGTCTGCAGGCATGAAACGATACACTGAATCATCCATGGCCGAAGCACAGGAATTTCCCGCAAGCGACGCTCAGGATATCGCCCGCAGCGCCCACATGCGGCACCTGGTCGACACTCTCCACCACCTCGAAGACAAGCTTCGCGAAGGTGGCGGCGCGCAGCGCATCGATAAGCAGCATCGTGCCGGCAAACTCACCGCGCGCGAACGCATCGCACGGTTGCTCGATCCTGGTACACGCTTTGTCGAAATCGGTCTTCTCATCGCGTACGACCTCTACGACGGTCAGGCGCCCGCTGCCGGAGTGGTGACCGGGCTTGGTCGAATCGAAGGCCGTCCGGCCGTCATTGTCGCCAATGACGCCACCGTGAAAGCGGGCGCGTGGTGGCCCGAAACGATTACCAAAATTCTGCGTGCGCAGGAAATCGCCATGCGCAACCGCACGCCCATCGTCTATCTGGTCGATTCCGCAGGCGTCAACCTGCCTTTTCAGGACGGAATCTTCCCAGGCCAGTACGGCGCGGGACGAATCTTTTTCTACAACTCTCTAATGCGGCGCAAACTGCGGGTACCGCAAATCGCGGCTGTCATGGGGCCGTGCATTGCCGGCGGCGCTTACCTCCCCGCACTGAGTGACGTCATCCTCATGGTGGAAAAAACCAGCTTCATGGGGCTGGGAGGGCCGAACCTCGTAAAGGGCGCCACTGGCCAACTGATAGATCAGGAGACTCTCGGCGGCGCACACCTGCACACCGCGACCAGCGGCGTGGCCCATTACATGGCGAAGAATGACGAAGCTTGTCTCGACATGATTCGCGCGCGCTTCCGCAATCTCGCCGCCCCACCCGAACGCCCGGCCCGCATTCATACTTCCGCACCCGCACAGCCGGCCGATAGCATCTACTCGGTGCTTCCTGCCGATCATCGCCTGCCCTACAACATGGAAGACATCCTCCATCGCATTCTGGATCGCGACGATTTCACCGAATTTCAGCCCGAGTATGCGCCGGAGATGCTGTGCGCCACGGCGCGCCTTTCCGGGCACCCGGTCGCGGTCATCGCCAACCGCCGCGGCTTCCTGAAACCGCGTATCGGCGGCATCATCTACGCCGAGACTGCGCGCAAAGTGGCTTACTTCGTCGAACTGGCTGAACGGCAAGGCACTCCCATCGTTTATGTGCAGGACGTGTCCGGCTTCATGGTGGGGCAGGAACAGGAATCGGCGGGAATCATTCGGGCCGGCGCCGAGATGGTAGAGACCATGTCCTGCGCCACGGTACCGCGCATCGTGCTCACCATCAATCATGCTTCGGGCGCAGGCTATTACGCGATGGCCGGCCAGGGCTTCGATCCCAATTTTACTTTCAGCTGGCCGACGGCGCGTATCGGCGTGATGGAAGGCGACTCGGCTGTGCAGGCGCTGTTCGCCGCAGATCTTGAAAAAGCGAAGCAGCAGGGCGGCGCTATTCCCGATGAATTAAAGGAATCGATTGCCCGAACCCGCGCCGACTATGAGCGCTGGCTCGATGCCAAATATGCCGCCGCGCGCGGCCACTGCGACGCGATCATCGATCCGAAAGACACGCGCGAAGTGTTGACGCTGGCGCTCGAAGTCGCGATGCAGCGTCCGCGCGGAGAAGCTCTGCCGCTGGAGATTTTATGATCCCGGAGGTTTTATGATCGAAATCGCAACTATCGATCGCGTAGCGCGCTTCTCCATCAATCGCCCGGAGAAGCGCAACGCCCTCAACTCAACCACGTGCCGTCAGTTGCTCGATGCCTTCGAGCGCGCCCAGGCCGATCCCGCCATCGGTGCCATTCTGCTGCGCGGCAACGGCACCGCCTTCTGTTCCGGCATGGATCTCGAAGAAGTTCTCGGGGCCGATCAGGACGACCTCGTCGACCTGCACGAACGCCTGTTCACCACCATTCAGCGCGCTCGCAAACCGATCGTCGCCGCCGTGCCGGGCGTTGCGCTCGCCGCGGGCATGGGGCTCGCCGCCAACGCGCACATTGTCGTCGCCGCTCCCGAAGCACGCTTCGGCCTCACGGAAATTCGTATCGGACTCTGGCCCGTAGTCGTCTTCCGCTCGGTCGCGCGCGCCATCGGCGAACGCCGAGCCACGGAACTCAGCCTGACCGGCCGAACCATCGGCGCGGACGAGGCGCTTCGCTTTGGCCTGGTCACGGAACTCGCGAGCGATCCGAAGATCAAGGCTCTGGAACTGGCCCAAAAGCTTTCGCAGTCGAGCCCGATCGCGATCGCCACCGGGCTCGAATACGCCGAACGCATTCGCGGACTCGATTGGGCGGAAGCCGCGCCCATCGGTCGCCGCATGCGCGGAGACCTGATGGCGACCGAGGATTTCACCGAAGGCGTTCGCGCGTTTCTGGAGAAACGGCCGCCCGAGTGGCCATCGCTGAAACGCCTCGCCGATTAGCGATCTCTCATCGGCACCAGCGTGCCAATCAAATGTCCGTTGCGAATCAGACCTGACGCTTCATCCGCCGTCACTTCGATCGTCTTATCCGCCGTGAAGTGAAGCGCCAGCGTGTAGTGATTGATATTCGC
>Ga0302319_10004453_pt1 | contig 28761 bp, 16 predicted proteins | sample Bog_T0_2_FD_203319 | JGI IMG/M metagenome (GOLD analysis project Ga0302319, IMG submission 203319) | Peat permafrost microbial communities from Stordalen Mire near Abisko, Sweden - Bog_T0_2 | ecosystem: Environmental > Terrestrial > Soil > Wetlands > Peat | place: Sweden: Abisko, Stordalen Mire... | reverse complement strand
TGGCTCCAGCTTGCTCCACTGTGCATCGGTCAAATCGCTCGGATACATGCATATAAGCTAAAATCACAACCATCCCGCGCATATTCCTCCGCAGGTACCTTTACCAGTTTTTAGACAGGTTCTAAGGTGGGACCTTGGGATCTGACTCAAAAACCGTTGCAGATGGGGAGCCACGGTTGTCCCAAACTGTGGGGGCCCAAAACGACGGCGGCACTGTCATAAATCGCGGGGCTCCATGGGAATTGGGCACCGGGTTGCAATGGCTTCAGTTCCTGAAGCCGTATCCACCGGATTCAACCTGCCACCGGCGACTTGAACGATGAATGTGGCCGGCAGTCTGCTTGTGGTTTGCGCGACAAATCCTGCACCAGTGAATGTAAGGCTCGTTGTAATTGTGAGGAGCCGGCATCGGGAGCGTGCGCGATTTCAGTCCTCGGCTCTGAAATCCGCCCTGAACCCCATAGAACCTCCACCCATGATTGGCCCGCATTACGTGTAGTTTGGCGTATTTAGACTACATATGCGCGCCAGTGCAAAACCAGCCCACAGTGCGCCGCGTGGGGGAGGAAACGCCCTGAAGGAATTGCGACGGCTGGATTAGGAAGCCTGCCATCTTCTCGGTAAGTGATTCACACCAGCGAACGCATGCTCTGGAGGGGGTGTATTGTTCGCGAGTTCCGTACGTCGCCGATGGGATTCGAAGCAAATGACGCCGACCATGACATGACACCGCTCTTGCGGCGATGCCTCACAAACCGGGCAAACGAATTTCAGAGATGGGTCCTGTTGAGCCATTTCAGTCTCTTTCCCAACCACCCATCATAAGGACATGGTCACAATTGGCTATCCCACATTCGTCTCATTGACGGCATGAACATCACACTCGGCCACTTCAGACGCTTGGGCAGCGGCGTCTTCAGGTCGGCCTCCAGGATCTGGCGCTGCCAGCCGTGTCTATCCATATAAGGACATATTTACCCGGTGACGATCATTCGGGTTCGCCATTCGAACCGTTGAAGGCGAATACGAGGCGAAAGTTGTCCACAGAATTCAATTGACCGCCACTCCTGCCAACCCAGGCTATCGGATCGTGCCGGCGGTTTCGCTCTTCGTTGATAGTGAACGCAGCGCCTTCTCCATCCATTTGCGCATGTCGTCGAGCAGTGGTCTTGCTCGCGACTGACGGATACTCAGCCTGAGATCGGCGGGCTTGCCGCGCACGTCGTCCTCGATAGCATAGAGAGCGCCGATCCTGGCCAACGCTTCAGTGGTTGTGGGCGGGGCATGGATGACATTGGTCTGCCCGATGTTCTGTACCAGTTGGGTTGTGAGTGTAACGCATTTAGTATCGGAGCGCAGACCGTTGCTTTTCATTGACGAGGATCAAAGTGCCGAAGTACTTGGTATCGCGCCAGAACATGCCGTTCATTCCGGACCAGTGCAGTTGTTGCTTCAGCGGCCCGGCGCCCAAATCGTTGTCGTTGATCGCGATGTCGAATCCAATCGGATGGCCACCCTCATTGATCGTCGCCATCTTGGCCTTCGGCAAAGCCATTCGAATTTCGAGATTGTAGCCGAGCGGAGTTTTTTTGAATGCAAACTTGCCGTTATATGGCGGTTTGGAAAAGACCGAAGTGACGTCATTTTTCGCCATCTCCTCTCCAGGAAGCGACTGCGGCTCAATGCTGCCATCAGGGAGTTGGAAGGTAGCAGCTGGAGCGCCCGGTTTCGGCCTCCAGAAGTTGTCGAATACAAATGGATGTCTAGCGCTATAAACAAAATGCATTTCGTGATGAGCCAGATCGCCGATGTAATAGCCGGAAGTGCAACAGCCGTCTTCATCCAACATGATTTCTACGCCGTCATCATCCCAGGAGCCGGTTTCGTTCCCATCCACCAGCGAACCGTGAGGTTCGGTCACATGATCATCGGTGACCACGACCGCGATGTACAAGTATTGCTCATCCCAAACCATGCGGAAGGTAGCTGATAGATCCTTCGGCCCTCCCCACTTTGCCGCGGACATTCCCTGCCCAACAAAGAAATACTTTGGCTCGGCCATCGTAAAGCCGGGAACTCCGGCCCAGTCAGAAAGATCTCCGTCAATTGTGACCGGATGCGTTCTCTTGATGGCGTGATAGGTCGCCCACGGATAGGGGGAGGAGCCATTCCCGGCAGGAATCATAAAGCCGCAAAGGCAAGCGATGAGGAACACATGTCGCGCGATCTGTCGCAGCCTGCCATCCGCCCCCCGTACCTCACATCGTGCAAGGCTGGAAGGTATTTTCACGCGCATCATCGTCATTGAACTGTCCCTCTGTTGCGGCGAGATGAATGAGAGAAGTTGGGATCGAGTTTGAAGGTCGACGCGATATAAGCTGTTGCGACTACGGGGACGGGGAGCCGTGAACCCATATACCCTCCTCCGCAGAGTCTTTGAAAGATTCCTAGCTCACTAGAATGGACAAAGGGCTGCTCCCCACGATAGCGCTGGCTGGAATCACTATGGAGTTTCCCCTGATTTCCCCGGTTGACGCCGTTCTCAAACTCCCGCCATCCGGTGGATGAACGTGAATCACGATCTGCGCGGTGGATTCCAGCGTTTTGGTCATGGCCAGCTTGACGGTCCAGCCCTTGCCGACGTGATCGCTGTCCGCTTCGCAGGTCCAACTGATCGCACCGAAACGGGTAGGACAGTTCTCGACGGCGATCCGCTGGCCTGCACCAAACCAATGTTTCGGCGCGGCCTTTTGCAAATGGACGACGTCTTGATCGTTCTCCTCGTAGCACAAAAGCCAGCGCAACGCCATGGTTGGCTGCAACTCGCTGTTCACCACGGCGGACCAGAAGCCCTGGTCGCCTTCCCCTGGGTAACTGCCGGGAATAAGCGCGTCCTCGGGAGCGTAGCGGCTCCCGCAGTCCATCGCATAACAAAGGTTTCCGTAGAGGGTCAGGAGGAAAGGGCGATAATCGTCCAAGCGAATGCGCTGGGCCAGCGTACCGTGCTCCATGAAGTTGGCGGTCATCAATGTCCCGGAATTCGCGCCGTAATCGCTGGCGATGCATACGTTCATTCCCAGCACTTGGCGGCCGGCAAGAATGCGATGCCGCTGATGCCCGAGATCCAGATCCTGATCTCCCCAGTCGGCCGTCCACCAATCCGCCATGTACCTGTGGTTTTCATAGCCGAGAAGATCGGTAGGCTCGCGGGTCGTGTCAAAGGCGGAAAATGGAGTGATTCCGGCTTGTTTCATTGCTGGGTTTCGCGAATCGAGGGTGGTGCGAAGCGAGCGCTCGACGTCGATGCGAAGCTGAGCTGCTTCTTCCGAGACTCTGGAGCCCTCGTCCGATAGCTCCTTGTCGGAGTGATCGGTGCCGGCGCGTTGCAAACAGCGGCCGTGTTCCTTCAGGCCGCGCCAGATCCACGCCGCATTTTGGTAGTAGTAGAGGTGAGAGTCGGGCGTATCGTTGCTGGTGTCGCCGTTATCCGCTTCCCCACTTCCCCAGATCAAGCCGTGGCGAGGGTCCGATGCCGGAAATACGCGCTTGGTATACCTGCGCCGGGCCATGACGAATTCAATCATTGGCCGAAGCACACGCAAGCGCTGGCGCAGCGTTTCTACGTCGCCGGTGTAGTCGTAAGCCCGCGCCGAATTCTGCAGAAAGACCCCCGCGTTCAGGGGAGCTTCGACTTGATCCTGGGTGTTGTAGAGGAAGTTTCCGTTCGGTAGAACATAACGGGTGAGATAGTTTTGGAAGTGCGGCTCAACCTCACGAGAGAGATTCCACAACTGCTGCGCCCACACAAATTCGTAGTGAGCCACCGGGAACAGAGCGTGGCTTTGCTCGGGTATCTTCGTGTAGGACCCTTCTCCTATCTGGTAAGTAGGTTCCAACCCGCGGTAACTGCAACGGGTAAGCACTATACCCGCTTTTGCAGCTTGCAACAGCCATGGATCCGGTATCTCGACTCTTATCTGCTGATCGAACAAACTTGACCATCGCTGCCACAATCCAAGCGTGGTGTTCCAGAACTCCTCCGGCGTACAGTTCCAGTACTTGTCGATGATGCCGTCGCCGAAGTGAGCATCTGTGGCATGGCCCTCGGCGTGCGAAGCCGGCTGTTGGTCCGCCGGTAGAGTCGCGCGGATGCGAGCCATGGGTTTTCTCTCCGGCCCTGCCGACAAGACCATGATGACCTCGTAGCCGACCTTGTTCTCGGCGTTCCACACGCCGATATCCGCAGCCGGCAAAAAGCCCCCAAGCATGGTGCGTTTGCTGAACCCCGCCTTGTAGGCATACAGGTACGCGTTGGGCAAGAACCAAGAAGGTTGGAATCGCTTTCCCGTCGCGTCCGGAGCCCAGGAAGCGATCGGGCTGTCAGCCAACTCTCTGCTTGATCCGTCCGCTTCCAGCCACAGCGACTTGATCGGGCCGACCCCGTCGTCCGAGACCAGCGTCCAACCCGCATATTCCGGTCCCAGCGCCGCGACATTCTCGTAACAAGGGTCTTCGTTGGAAGAGAGAATCAAATCGCCCAATTGATCCGGGGCGGGATGCATGTGTTTGGGCCTCTTGAACTTCGCCTCATGAGGCGCATCGGCCAAGCGAGGCTTGATCTTCGAGAGATCGCCGACTTGTTTTGGCATCCTGGTCAGCTCTCTCTGTGTGGTGAGAAAGACAACCACCCCTTGATGCGTCGCGTGCTTCTCCAGCACCGCGACCTGGGCGCCGTTGGAAAGCGGAATGATGGTGAGAAGCTTCCACCCTTCAGCTGTTTCCCCAACCTTTAGAGTCTTCGACACGCCGCCAACCTCGAAATCGATCGATGCAAGCTCCAGCGCGATCCGAGTCACATGGACGGGTTGGTCGAGCATCTCCTTTTCGCCTGGAAGCAGCAGCGTGAACTCATTGGCGATTCTATCCAGTGGTTGGGATGCGCTAGCAGAACCGCGCGCAAGAAAACTGCCTAATCCCACCCTGGGAAAGACAGAAGCGCCAGGCAGCATCAGCGCAAGGCCTTTCATTAAGGAACGTCTCTTCATCACAATGCCCTCTTCCGGCGCCACAAAGCAAATATCATATCCTCTCAACAAATGAGCTGTTGACTCCACTGAAAGAACCCTGCCGCGATTTCCAGGAAAGATTGCCGCCTGCATTTTCGGCTAAAGTTCTCTCATCTCGAATTGGTAAGGGATCTCGCCGCAAAAAGAGTTAGCAGCATTCGAATGTGCATCTGCTCCTTAGCCTCCAGAGCTTCTCTTCGCTGTCGTCCTTTATCAGTTTGGAATTGGGTACCCTTGTAATTTCACTCTCGTTTGAAATGCGCAAGCCCAGTAAAAGTTGACATCGACATCACTGAAAGCGAATCTGAAATTCGACGTGTTTGGTGCAGGATAACCCTTCAAGAAAATCGTCTTTCCTTTTCTTGCGAAGCGCTTCGAGTGATTCAAGCTGACAGATTACACAAGAACACCCATCCGCACAAGTCAGCAGGAATCAACGCTCCGTGGTCCCGCAGGGATTTTGAGTTGCAGTCGCGATTGCGGGACCTCAGATCAAGAGCATCGTCTGAAGGATTCCGATCTCAGCAACCATGTTAAACACCAAATAACAAGCACGTTATGCCGCGATTGAAACTTGAAGCCATGCTGTCCTCACGAGACGGAATCGTCGGGAGATTCTTTAATGAGCATGGGGGCCGGGCTACGGAAAGAGTATCGGACCTAGTGCCTGACGTTGGTAATGCGAAATATCTGGCAACAACACGAATGACATGAAGGGCTTTTATTCTTGACTTATCCTTCCTGTTTTTGGTAAGCATTAGCAAGCAAAGCATACCGAGGAGGATGGTCGAAGCATACTGCTCGTGAGATGAGAATCAGAACCCGGCCCATTTAATTCGCTGAATCCCTGAGTTTACCTGTGAAGCCAGGAACAAAGTTGCGCTCAAAATGAAGCGCTAGAGACGTCTGTGCAAAGTTCCTGGCCCGTACCAACGGGGGTGTGTCAAAGCAAGGCGGAAGAGAAAAATGGGAAGCCTGCTATGCAATCCACCGCGGGGCGGACGTTTTGTTATTGCGTTCACAAATCCCTCTTGTTCCGTGGGCGAAATAGCCTAACCCGTGGAGGGCGCTTCTGTTGCTCTTGAGTTCGCAGCCGAGGAGGTGCGATGGCAAGACGGCGACTGTTTTTTTCGTTTGCGATGGCCGCCTTGTTCAGCTCCGCATCGCTAGCCGCTCAAAAAGCGCCTGCGTCTCAACTGTTGTTCGCCTCCAGATCTCCGGGAGTCATGGAGCTTGCGGAAAACTGGAAGCTGATTTCCGCGCGTAGCGTGACCGACACGGGAGCTGCGATATCGCAGCCTGCCTATGCAACGTCTCATTGGTATCCCATCCGCCGCATGCCGGCGACGGTGCTTGAAATCCTGGAAGAAGATGGTGTCTACCCGAATTTGTACAACGGGATGAATCTTGCCACCGAGGTTCCTCAGGACGACTTATACAAGCAGGATTGGTGGTATCGAACTGGTTTTCAAGTTCCCGCCGGACAGAAGGTCTACTGGCTCGATTTCCCGGGGATTAATTACCGCGCAGAAATCTGGCTGAATGGCAATCGCATTGCCGACAGTCAGCACGCGGTGGGCATGTACGCCGATCACGAATTCAATGTCACAGGCTTCGTCCATTCCGGGTCGACGAATATTCTGGCCGTCAAGGTCACGCCGGAGCAGGCCATTCCCGACGTGAACGGCGTTGAGATGGCGGACCGTTGGGGAGATGTAATCAACTGGCGGTATTTAGGGTACAGAGGAAAAGACGGCGACACGGAAGATGAGTTTGTGCCCGATCGCAACGCAGGAATATGGAAGCCAGTTTCGCTCTACATAACAGGACCGGTCAAGATTTCCAACCCTCTGGTCAACACGGATCTTCCGCTTCCCGCAACCAATCCTGCCATATTGACTGTTTTTGCGACGGTTTCCAATGGCTCCGCGGATCCCGTTGAAGGGCTGATTGAGGGAACGATCTCGCGGCCAGGCAAGCCTGCGATCCACGTGGCACAAGCTGTCTCTCTGGATGCGGGAGAAACACGCGATCTAAGTTTCGATTCAACGCGCTTCCCACAACTTGCGGTCCATAATCCCGACCTCTGGTGGCCCTATACGATGGGCCAACCCAACATGTACGACCTGACCCTCAAGTTCGTCGCCGAGGGCAAACCCTCCGATAGCAAGACCATTCAATTCGGCATTCGCAAGGTAACCCAAAATCGGGATCACGACGAGACATCTCGTTCCATCGGTGAAGGCGGGAACTTCTACCTGCAGGTGAATGGAAAGGACTTTCTGGTCCGTGGCGCCGACTATGCTCCCGACCTTCTGTTTCGAAACGATCCTCAGGCCGAATTGGACACCATCGAATACGTGAAAGATCTCGGGCTGAACATGCTTCGATGGGAAGGAAAGATCTCCAGCGAACACATGATTGAGCTAGCGGATAAGGCGGGGATTCCGACCATGTTCGGTTGGTATGCGGGCGCTCCATGGGAAAGCTGGAAGTCGTGGACCGCGGAGGATGAGCGCGTGGCCCGCGAGAGCGTGCACTCCCAAATTCTCATGCTTCGCCCCCATGCTTCCGCGTTTCTGTGGACAAATGGAAGCGACGGGCTGCCGACTGAGCCGGTCCGCGGCGACTATCATCGCATTCTGCGGACTCTTCATTGGCAGAATGCGATGATCGATACGGTCTCCACATTCGCGAAAGACGAGCAGGGAAAGCCCATCTGGGATGGCATCCACATGGATGGCCCCTATAGCTGGAGGCCGCCTTCTTACTGGTTTAGCGGAAAATATGTTGCTACGCGAGGCTCACTTGCGGAACAGGGCGACAACGAAATGATCCCACCCGATCGGAGTATTGACAAGTTTATCCCGCCAGATAAATTATGGCCAATCAATGAGTATTGGTATCTTCACGCGGGCGGCGCGGGAGACGGCACGACCGGGAACGATGCCCTGACCAGCAAGCAGTTGGCCGTTAATCGGCGCTATGGGCCCGCGGGTAGCGTGGAAGACTTCGCGCGAAAATCGCAGCTCGCGCAGTATGAGAACACGAGGGCACAGTTTGAGGACTTTGCCGCCAACGGATGGGCGACGCATAAAATGACCATCTATTGGAGGCTCAACGACGGTTGGCCGTCCTTTTTCGCAGGCATCTATGGCTTTGATATGAAGCCTGGCGGCGCTTATTATGGTGCGAAGCAGGGACTGAGGCCGCTTTCAATTGTGTTTGATTACTATGCAACAGACAACCACCAGCAAGCGAAACTCAATGTCACCAATCAAACGATGCAAGACCGCGAAGGCCTGAGCGCACGCGTGAGAATCTATAGCCTGGATGGCAAGGTCCGTTACGACAAGACAGTAGACAAGATTGACGTGAAAGCTCAAGGGGTTGCGCTCGCCTTGACCATGCCTAGACTCCACGACATCACGTCCACATACTTTGTCCGCTGCGAATTGTTCGACCCGGAGAAATCGAGAATTGCGGACAACGTCTATTGGCAGTCCACGGCCGACGATGACGTAGGCGATCCCTCGAACGACTCGCAGTTCCTCCTCAAACAAGTTAGCTGGGCAGATTTTTCAATCCTCATCTCGATGGCGAAAGTCCCCTTGGAGATTTTCGGCAGCCTGCACGCCTCAGGCGGCCGGGATTCCTTCATAGTGAGTCTGCACAACCCCTCCAACAACATTGCATTCTTTGAGCGCGTTGAAGTCACACAGGGAAAAGATGGAGACGAAGTCCTCCCCATCCTTTATAGCACCAACTATGTCACCGTATTTCCCGGTGAATCGGTCACGATTAGCGGCCATTTTCGAGCCAGCGAACTTTCCCGAAAACAACCTTGGCTTCGATTGGAAGGCTGGAACACGTCCAAAGAGGTGACCCAGCTTCCCTTCGTCTCACTGAATTAGGAAAGAGGAACTCGATGAAGATCGACCGAATCGCGAGCGCATGTACCTTCCTGACGTTGCTTTGGGTTTGTTCGCCTCTGGCAATCCTTGCCCAGGGTGACAACTCAAGCATCAATGGCGTGGCCAAGGACTCAACCGGCGCAGTAATTCCAGGAGTACACATTACAGCGTTGAATACACAAACGAAGCTCGTACAAGGTGCCGGCACGAGTGCTTCCGGGAACTATTTGATCTCGCCGCTGCCACCCGGGAGCTACCGCGTAACAGCTGAGCACAGCGGCTTTCAGACATACATCGAAGACGTCACGCTCACCGTAGGCCAGGAAGCTACGATTGATTTCCAACTACAAGTAGGCGGAGAAACAAGCACAGTTATCGTGGATGCCGGAACAATCCTGATCAATGCCACAAGCCCAGAGATAAGCAATGTCGTCGACGAGCACAGCATCAAAGAATTGCCACTCAACGGACGGGATCCTTCGAGCCTGATATTGCTTTCCCCGGGCGTCATGAATCTCATGAACACTTCCATCGCGATGTATCCCGGTTCCGACAATTTCCTAAATGAACAAGGAGCCTCGGCAGGCGGAGGACAGCAAGGAAGCGACTATGCGTTGCTGGATGGCGTCCAGAACATGGATCTGTACTATAACCTGACAGCGCCATTTCCCAATGCGGATGCCACTCAGGAGTTTCGCGCAATCACGAGCAATTTTGGCGCCGAGTATGGATTCTCGTCAAACGCCGTCATCAGCGTGGACACGAAATCAGGCACCAATGCATTACATGGAGGGCTATTCGAGTTCTACAGAAATGGAGATTTTAACGCGACCAACTGGTTCTCCGGCTTGGGCAATCCACTCAACCGCAACCAATATGGCGCATTCATCGGCGGCCCCATCAAGCAAAACAAGCTTTTCTTCTTTGCGAATTATCAGGGGACACGACAGAGCATTGCGCAGGGTACTATTACCGAGTTCACGCCGACCGCAGCGATGCTTACTGGGGATTTTAGTGCCGTCCCGTTCACGCTTGGAGCGCCGTTCACAACGATAAATGAGAAGCCCAATCAAGTCGACCCCTCGCTGCTTAGCAACGCTGCGATTCAGATTGCAAAGGATATGCTCCCGGTCGGCCAGGATCCCTCCACCGGGCAGATAACCTTCAGCGGCCCTCCTGTGATTACCGATACCGACGAAGCCACAGCTCGAATTGACTACACGATATCGAATAGCCAGCGCCTGTTCATCCGCAGTTTTATACAGGATTTCAATATGCCAACCGCCGCCGTGAACGGCAATGGGCTTTCGGCATCGGATGCTCAATCCGGGCAATACTACAACGAGATCATAAGCCACACTTGGCTTCCAAGCGCCAGCTTCGTCAATGTGCTTACGGCGGCCTGGATTCGTTTGGCAGTGGACAATGGAAACCTGCTTTACACAAACTCAGGAAGCCCTTTCTGCCTGTCGGAGTATATCAATATTGCGACTGCTGGCTGCTATATGCAAGGGCCTACAGTCAACAACGGATTCTATATGGTGACGGACGAGCCGAACGATAACGCGCGAGTTACTTGGGAGCTAGCAGATCATATAACAAGGTCGCTCGGAAAGAACGTAATTAACGCGGGCGGGAATATCATGCATCATTGGCTCAATACCACAACCAACTATCCTGCTCCAGGAGTGATCAATTTCAGCGGGTATGTAACGGGATTTGGGCTGGCAGACTACGTCCTGGGAGATGTGGGAAGCTTCTATCAGGGGGCCTTGGAGAATTCGCCGTCGAAAGAATGGCAGCTAGCTCTTTACGCCGAGGATCAATATAAGTTGGCATCCGGCCTGAAGGTGACCGCCGGTCTGCGATGGGAGCCGGATTTTGCAGCAATCTCGCTTGATTCGGGCGCCGCATTTGTTCCTGGACAGCAAAGCGAGCGATATCCGCAAGCGCCGACAGGGATGATTTTCCCTGGCGATGCGGGGTTGAACTTGGCGCTCCGGCCTTCGGATGCCAAGTACTTTGAGCCCAGGTTAGGAATTGCGTGGCAGGCCAATAAGAAAACTGTGCTGCGAGCAGGTTTTGGAATGTTTGAGGCACCACTAGAGTCTGCGCAAATCAACGAAGCTGTGGGGGTTGCGCCCTTCAGTCCTTTCTTCAATTTTGACGCTTCTCCTTCCAACCCTATTTCCTTTCAGAATCCGTGGGCTGGGTTTGCTGTTACAGGCGGACAGAGTCCATTCCCCCCGTTTACTCAAAACATAGACATTCCGGCAAGCCAGGCTATCTTCCTTACACCTGTGAGCATATTCGACTCTTTTTCGAGGAATTTCCGCTTGCCGTTCACTCAGAGTTGGACGGCCTCGCTTGAGCAACAGCTGACAAAGACGCTTGCGGCCCATATTGCTTATGTGGGGAGCGAATCGTACCACCAAACTGTCAATATCGATCTGAACCCAGGGATCTATTCCAATGGCGGGAATCGCGCGAATCAGAACTTCTCGACAATCTTCGAAAACGTGAGTATCGGAACTGCATCCTACAATTCTCTGCAAACCAGCATCGAGGAGCAGCCATGGAAAGGGCTGCAATTTCATTCGTCCTTTACCTGGTCAAAAGTTCTAGGCACGCAGGGATTGAACGATTCGGCGTTCTTTTCAGCTGGCCTTCCAAACCCTTTCGATATCCGATTCAATCGTGGCATCGCAGAGATGAATATCCATCTCATTTCCATTTCGGATTTCATTTACGATGCACCTCTTCTAAACGGCCGCAACAACTTGCTTAGGCAGATAGCCGGCGGCTGGGAGATAAGCGGCATTTGGACTCTTCAGTCAGGATACCCCTTCGGAATTGTGGGAGGAGATGGGAATAACAACTCAGGATCGCTGCAGGGTGGAGACCGAGGAGACGTTGTTCCCGGCATGCCGTGGCAAGTCCATCAGGGCAGTAAGTTGCATTGGCTGAATACTTATTTCAACCCGCAGGCATTTACGGTGAATCCTCCGGGGACTTTTGGGGATACCAGCAAGAACTTCCTGATGGGGCCTGGCATGAATACCGCAGACATTGCTGTTATGAAAAACTGGCATTTCGGGGAACGGAGCTTTCAATTCCGCGCCGAGGCGTTCAACGCGTTGAATCATCCAGATTTTGGGATGCCGGATAACGACCCGTCAACGAGTAATGCCGGTCAAATCACCTCCATGGGTCCAATCGCTCCACGAGTGATACAGCTTGGGCTGAAGTTTGTGTTTTGAAGCGCCAAGTTTCTGACGCACGGTTTCAGATGCTTGGCTTGCCAAGAATGGGATCTCTTATCGAATCAAGCGAAGGAATTCGGTCCCTGCTTTGGTCCGTCGTGTGCGGGACAGGTTCCACGCACAATTGTACTCGGGGGCAGAACCTCCACCAACCGCTCGGTCAGCGACTCCATGGTGCAGTTCACAAATGCCGGTAACCCGCCGTCAGCTTTTCCATTCCGAAAATCACTGAATTATCGAGCATGGTGGCGAAGTCTCCATCTCCGCCGAAAGCCGCCTCCTGACCGGCCCGGAAGAGGAATTCGTAGGCATGCACCTTGCTGCGCAGGTCCAGGATGGGCTGACGTGCCACATACCGCAATACACCCGCCAGTTCGGGCGGGGCAGCGTCGGGATTCTGGGCCGTTAGATCATCTCCAGCCATGTGAAAGTTCCCATTCAGCCGGAACTTCCATTTCGCCTTCCCGGCTGCGCGAGATTATACTCCGGTCCGCAATAGTGGGCGGCTCTTGCCCTGATCGCCGCGACTTGGATCTATTTCGCCCTCGCCCACTGGTCCACTTGATCGGCCACGTCGTTTGGATAGGAACCTCCACCAGCCAACTCGGGCAGGCACGAGGAATGCAAAGAGCTGTCTCCGACTGTTGCCGGTGGGAGTATGATGTTTTGCAGCCGGGACGGCATCCTCGCAATCCTGGCTACATCAAATCTGAAGCGGTCGCGTGCCCTTCCGAACTGCTCCCGTGAAGACCGCATCCGGGACAGGCCATTCAAATGGCGGAGGTGAGAAGCATGACCTTTGACTTCGCCACTTTTCTTGAAGAAGCAGGAGTGCAACGAAAGCTTATCCGCTTGCAGCGAAAGGAGACCTTCTTCTCGCAGGGAGATTCGGCTGATGCCGTCTTCTACCTCCGGACGGGCCGCGCAAAACTCACCGTTGTTTCGCCAGAAGGGAAGGAGGCTACCATCGTGCTCCTCCCCGCCGGGGAGTTCGTTGGAGAGGAGTCGCTTGCGAGCGTGGGTGGAATGCATTTGGCCACTGCCACTGCCCTTGTGGTTTGCACCGCGCTCAGGATAGAGAGGGCGGAAATGATCCGTCTGATGCATGTAGAGCATGCCTTCTCCGAAATGTTCCTGAGGTTTCTACTCGAACGTTCCATGCGGACCCAGGCTGATCTTGTTGCTCAGCTTTTCGACTCCAGCGAAAAACGCTTGGCGAGACTTCTCTTGTTGTTGGCCGAATTTGGCGAGCCGGAAGAGTCGGAACGCTTGCTTCCTCCCATTACGCAGGAAACTCTGGCGGAGATGATCGGCGCCACCCGTTCCCGTGTGAACTTCTTCATGAATCGCTTTCGCAAGCTCGGCATGATCGAATACAACGGTCGCATTCGGGTCCTTAAGTCGCTGCTCAATGTGGTTCTGCACGATCAGTTTAGCGAGCCTAACCCCGAGAGACCTCCCGGTTCGGCTACTCCGCGTGTTCGATCAAAGGCGAACTAGCAGCGGCGGTGAGCGCCCATGCGGGCCTGGGCCGCATGCTGCAAAGTCGTCCGCATGAACATGCGCAATTGCTGCGACACCTATATGCTGCCGCCCACGCTGTATCACTCTGGGCTTTCCGGCGAAGTTGGCTTGGTGGCAGACTACTATACGAGGCAGTTCGGCCTGGAGCGTGTGGCGCTGCCAGGCTGTTCCATGGGCGGCAACCTGGTCCTCAAGGTGGCCGGGGAGTGGGGCAACCGGCCGCCGCTGTGCGCCGTAGCCGCGATCTGCCCGGCCATCGATCTGGCGGCGGACTTGGATGCCGTGCATGAGACAATGAACCGTCTCTGCGAGTGGCATTTTCTGCTCGGATTGATGCGGCGATTTCGCCGTAAAGCCGCGCTTTTCCCGTCGCATTACGACCCTGACTGCCTCTGGCCGGTGCGCTTCCTCCGCCAGTTCGACCACCGGATCCGAGCCCGCTATGGCGGCTTCCGCGATGCCAGAGACTACCACTATCGCGGGCTGTCGTCGGAGGATCAGCAACGCTTTTCAGATGGCGCGATGACCTTCGAGGACGCATTGCAGATGGCCACCCACAGCAAGAAGCGCATCATCGCTCATGCCCAACGGTGGATTGACCACTGCACGAACCGCATAGCTTACGAGCGGGCAATGCTCGGCGACCAGGGCGGCACCGTAGCAGAGAAGACCGGCCAGGAGAAGGGCGGCGCGGTCAGGTGTTGGTGTTCGCCCGGTTATGTCCGTGGATGGTCATACATCGTCAAGGTCAACAAGGTTTCTGTGTCCGTACTCGACAATTGGGGCAACGGAGGGGTGAATTTTTCTCGCACTTTCGCTATTAAAGCAGCTCGCTAAGGGATACGTTTTGCGGGGGCAAGGTCACTCGCCCTTGGAAATGGCATGGAAGAGGTCATCGGTTCGATCCCGATCAGGTCCACCAAACCTTTTCAATTATTTAGCGCCACCTCCCTTCCGCGACTTCAACGACTGCGCGCGTATGCGGCTGCAAAAGGAGGCTTGCGGCGATTGACTCAAATTTTGCACCACCATCGTTGAAAAAAAGCGAAGAGAAACCCGATCGCCGATTCGGTGGGCTACACTCGCCGACGGCTAGTGCTGAGGCTCCTCAATGGTGAGAATCTGGTCAGCGGCAACATTGTGCAACACCTGACGGATCCCGCTTGGCCAGCGGATTTCAATATCTTTGATCCGCTGGGAACCACCCAGGCCAAAGTGCACCCGATTGTCACTCGAGGACGTGTAACCTACCGCTGTCGTCACTTCATTCCACTGCTGGCGCCCATCTTCACTTGTAATGTGAATCTGTGCTCCGATTCCCATGCGATTGCTTTTGGTCCCTACAAGTTTCAAAAGTATCCAATGGTTCCCTGTATTGGAAATGTTGCGAAGAAGCTTGACCGGTCCGTTGAGCACTGTCACCACAGCGTCGATGTGTCCATCGTTGAATAGGTCGCCAAATGCAACCCCGCGGTGAGGGGCTGCAAGTTGGAAATCGGGACCGGCCGTGGCGCTTACATCAGCGAACTTCCCATTGCCCAGGTTACGGAACAGTGAATTAGGCTCCGGATATTTTCGACTCGGGATCAACTCGCTGACGTTATCAAGCACATTGGCCCTTGCTACAAAAAGATCCTTCCATCCGTCATTATCAAAATCGAAAATGCCATTGCCCCATCCCGACATCTCGTTGGTCGATTGCAGTCCGCTGTCGTGAGTTGCATCATCGAAAACTCCGCCCCCGGCGTTCACCAACAGGGGAAACATCTGGTGCTCTACGGCCGTGTACCAGATATCAGGCAACCCATCATTGTTTACATCCCGGAAATCCGACCCCATTCCTGAAAGCGTGAACCCCTCCGGAGAGTACGCCACGCCCGCCGTCGCCCCAACTTCTTCGAATTTTTTGCCGTGAAGATTATGGAAGAGAAATGCCGGAGTTGTATCGTTCGCCACGAAGGCGTCGAGAAATCCGTCGCCGTCATAGTCTGCAAAGGAGACACTCATGCCCTTGCCCATATGCGCCGCGATCCCCGTCTCCTGCGAAACGTCGGTGAAGGTCCCGTCGCCATTGTTGCGGTAAAGGGTGTTATGAAGAGAAGTGTAATTCTTGGGATGACAGTAGGCCCGCACTCCATCCTTCAGCAGGCATACCGGATCTTTGTTTACCTCCCAGCCGCAGTAATTCACGACGAACAGGTCAAGCAAGCCATCGTTGTTGTAGTCGAACCAACCCGCCCCGACGGACCACATTTTCTTGCCATTCATCTCGGCACCGCTCAGCCCAGCTTTCGCGGTTACGTCTGTGAATGTACCATCCCCATTGTTGTGAAACAGCTGGTTACCGTTGACGTTCGCAAGAAATATGTCCGGCCTGCCGTCGTTGTCAAAGTCGCCCACAGCAACGCCCATTCCGTAGCCCGCGCCGGCGACCCCGGCACGCTCGGTGACGTCAGTAAATGTGCCGTCGTGATTGTTTCGATACAGACGGTTCCAGTATGCCGGAGACTCCTTTTGCAGCGAAGGTATGGCCGCGCCGTCTACCAGGTAGATATCCAGCCACCCGTCTCCGTCATAGTCGATCAGCGCGACTCCGGCAACCATGGTTTCTATCTGATTCTTGTTTGCAGTCGGGGAGTTTTGAGTCGTGAAGCGCAGGCCCGCTTTGGCAGCAATGTCCTCGAACCGGATGGTCCCCGAATTGCCCGATGTTTGTGCCGAGGCATTCGATGTGACCAAAACAAGAGTCAGCGCGACCGTAGCGGCCAGACTGACGGCGAGTATCACGGTTAAGAAACGCATGATGAGTGAATGGGCGAGATAGTTCGTCCGCCGAGATGCTTCCGCAATCCGATGCTTCAAAATGATATCCCACCTCTGACGGGTATAGCGGGTTTCTCTCGCTCAGTGACGCGTTTCCGCTCCTGGGACCTCGCGGCGTTCAGGGCTCCGTCTCCTGTGCCCTAAGAGATGAGTCGAGACAAGGCAAAAACAGCACCGCGGCCAGGCCGAATTGTAGTGCCCTAGTTCGGCTGGAGCACCGTTCGGATCTGTTTCGCATGAACTTTCCTGTTTCTGAATGGGTTGCAAACTAACCGCAGCCGTTCAAGAAAGATATTGTGCCTTATCTCTATTGTGGACTTTCAGAGCCTTGCCCAGAAGTGAGACTGCGGTGAATGGAGAATTCCTTTTCTGCTTCCTCTTTGTGCCCGGATCTCTGGAGTGCCGTAGCAAGCGTGTGGTGGACCTCCGGATTTCCCGGCGTGAGGCGCTCCGCGCTGCGCAGTGGTGGAACTGCCTCTTCATATTTTTTCAAACTCACGAGACAAAGCCCCTTGCCGAGATAGGCCTCCGCAAAAGTGGGATTGAACTTGATCGCCTCGGAGAATTGTGGAATGGCCTCCTCGCATTTCTCATCCCTGCGCGCAAGTTCTCCCAAAATGTAGTGTGCGCCAGCATTACTCGGATCGATCGTAATTTCCGCGAGGAACTCTTGCCTGGCACGTTCCGCGGCTTCGGGCCCTGCATCCGGCCGCGAGAGAAGCAGCCTGCCCAACAAGAAGTGGATGCCGCGAACGTTGGGGTCTTTTTGGATTATCGCTTCGTATTCAACCTGAGCAGGATCCCACTTACCCTGCATTTCGAGGGCTTCGGCGTTCAACTTATGTGCGGCGATGGATTGCGGAGCATCGCGACCAAGATCCTGGGCTGTTCGCGTGGATAGGTCTGAATAGGCGTGGACGATTACAAAGAGGACATCCGGGTCATTGCGAAATTGGCTCCTCAACAACCGGATGAACTCATCAGTCGAATCACGGTCATCCATGGCCAGGGAACAGCGAACGCCGAGCACGCCAGCCTGTTTCCGCACCTCAGCGGGGACGGTGGCCGCCATTGCATGTTTCAGTGCAGAGATGCTTTCGCCGCAGCGCCCTTGCTCCGCCAGACTGACCGCCTTTTCTGGAGTTAGAACAGGTCGCGAACCGGGTGCTAGAGATTGCTGAGCGAGCAGAATCGACCCATGCCAGAAACAACCCAGTAAGGCGGAAAATTCCGCGGCCTTCGCCAAGTATTTACACATCTGGAAGTGAATTTCGAAGGTCCTTCTCTGAAAAGTAACGTAAATGATGCAGGCGAGGTTGCTCGCCTGCATCAATATACGTGCCTTATTTTCAGTAGTAGAGTTTCAGCGCCAACTGTATGTTCCTTGGGGGTTGGGCACCGGTAATCTGTCCCATCGTGGACCCCAAACCCATGTTGGGTGCGTTGAATTGGACATGGTTGAAAGTGTTGATGAAGTCGGTTCGGAACTGCAACCGGAATCGCTCGCTGATTGGGAAGTCCTTATGCACACTCATGTCGACGTCGGTGTAATGGGGCGAGCGCAGCCCAGCGAGTTGAGGTGAGCAGTTGCCGAAGGTGCCAGCAGCTGGCTGGGTGAACTGTTCAGTATTGGTAAACCACTGAACGCCTATTCCCTGGATCGGTGTCTTCGTAATCGACGGGAGGCCGTTGCAGTCTGCTCGCGCTCCGCGCCCGAATGTACCCGACACGTCCTGGGCTCCATAAACCGGCAATGGCCAGCCGGTGCGGAAAGAGACGATGGGGCTAACCGCCCACCCTCCAATCACTTCATTGGCTACCCGATTGACGTCTTTGCCCACCATCTTTCCGCGTCCAAAGGGAAGGTCATAAACCGCATAGGATGAAAGGACGTGAGTGGCATCGTAGTAGCAAGGCGCCCACTCCGATCGCTGATCGTAGACGTTCTGCCAGTATGCTGAGGCACTCAGGGCATTGTTCCACGCGCCGTAATACCCCGTGTTGTCGGACATGCACTTGGAGAAGGTATACGAGACTTGATATTGCAAACCATGACTGGCCTCTTTCTGCAGCACGGCTTGCAACGAGTTGTACCTCATGTTGCCATTGGACTTGGTGCCTGAAACAGTCGCACCTTCGCCGCCTTGAGCAGGGTTGCCCAAAACGTTGTAGAGCGTCTGGTTGGCTGCGAAATAGGGGCTGGATGCCGTGCAGGGAGGAGTGCCGCAAGACGAATTCGACAGCAGCTGTCTCTGCGCATAGTCGAATGGCACCATCAGGTGAGTTCCCCTCTGCCCTACATACCCGACTTGGACCGTCGTATTACCACCAAATTCGTGTTGGACCGTCGCATTGTATTCATCCGCGATGGCAGGCTGCACTTTGGGATCCCAAACCCGGAGGAAGGCCTGGGCGTAGCACGCATAAGCTGGCGCAGCGCAAGAGGCGGCCGAAGCCGAACCCGCAATGCCATCCGTCGTATTGGTCAGAGGTAGCGGAGTGCCGTTATAGATGGCGTTGATTTCTGCCGGTGTGAAAGGTGGATTGAGTGTCAAACGAAGGTTCGTGCCGGTACCTTCCAGATACGACGAAATTGTGAAGGCGCCGCGAATCACCGTGCGCCCGCCCAATGCCGCCGGAGTCCACGCGAACCCGATGCGGGGCTGGAAGTCCCTGCCTCCATAGAAGCCGTCGTAGAGACCGCGACTGGCCCCGTTCTTGCCGGCGAGGTCGATATTGCCGGTAGTGATGTTGTAGTTTGCTTGCTGGTCGTTGACTTCCACCCAAGGGGTGTGCGCATCGTACCGCAGACCGAGATTCAAGGTTAAGCGGTCCGTGAGACGCCACGTGTCTTCCGCATAAGCCCCGATGAGGTTGCTGGATTGCTGCCAGGTTTTCCCGGTACTTACCCCGCGACCGTATTGATAGTCCAGTCCGAGGACAAAATCAGCGCCACCGTCACCTCCAGAAGCTCCAATAGCGGGGCTGGTAAACCTTCCGTCGAAATCCATGAGACCAAGTTGACCGTTGTTACCGGCGTAGAAGGTCAGGATAATCTGGCGGAACAACTGACCGCCAAACTTGAAGTTATGCCGTCCGTGGCTCCAACTCAACCCATCCTCGAACTGCCAGACGTGGTCATCGAAGCTCTGGGTCTGCTCCGCGGCGCCTATGCTGTTAACAGCCGAGTTGCTGAAGGTGAGAGAAAGCAAGCCAGGGAGACTTCCGGGATTGCCGTTTCCAATGCCCAGCGTGTTGCCAAACTGCCCAACGCTAGATGCCCAGGCGTTGCCACTATTCAGCGTAATATGGCTCCAACCAATGCGGGCATCATTCACCAGATTGTTTCCGATTGTGCGGCTCCAGTCGCCAACCGTGTTGTAAATCGGCGTCGTTGAGTAGCCATCGGACAACAGCACCTGCGAATTAAACGAAGGATTGTTTTGATAAGCCCTGGTGAAGCGATAGGAGATGTTGTCTTTTTGTGAAGCCCTGAAGTCTATCTTCAGATCGCCCTGCTCCTCATTGAAGGCTGAATTACTCGTATTCACCGCATTGTTTTGCAGCGCGGTGTTGATGGGACTCGGATACAGCGCTGACTGAAATAGATTAGCCGCTACTGGGCTGATCATGGCACCCGGAATTACGTTGTTCGGAAAGGGTTGGCGCGCCGGAGCGGGCGTTGATGAGGAAGTACAGGGCGCCGCAAAAGACGCGCACGGGTTATATATCTGGCCTGACCCTGCGCAGACTCCATCTTCGGAAAATCCGCCCTGACAAAGAGCGCCAAAATCACCGCCTCGCTCAGCAGCCGTGAACACGGTGTTGGCACTCGAAGAGGTTGGAATATCGAATAGCTGATCCTGAAAGTCGGCAAAGAAGAAAAGTCTGTTCTTGATAATCGGCCCCCCGGCGGTGCCACCAAACATATTCCAGCGCAGCGCAGCCTTGGGAAGCGCAGGACTGACCAGCTTATTCGACCAGCTATTCGCGTTTAGAACGTCGTTGCGGAAAAACTCCCAAACATCGCCGTGATAGGCATTGGTGCCGGACTTGATCGTCGCGTTGACGATTCCGCCTTCAAAATTGCCGAACTCTGCCGGCGCATTACTTGTAATCAGGTTGAACTCCTGGATCGCGTCCGGAGCCGGCGTGTAACCCAGCAAATTATCCGAGACCTGATTGTTGTCCATGCCGTCGAGCATGAAGTTATTTGCCTGCTCGCGATTGCCGTTGATCAGCGGACGGCCACCATAACCGCCGGTGTTGTTACCGTTATTGAAACTGCTCGGATCGGTCGAGACCGAGCCCGGCGCGAGCAGCGTCAGTTGCACGTAATTGCGCGAAGCCAGCGGAAGATTGTCGTTGGTTGCGGAATTGATGACGGTGTCGACCTGTGTCGTCTCTGTTGCAAGAACGGGCGCGGAGCCACTTACTTCCACCGTCTCGCTCGTCTGACCGACCTTCATCGCCACGTCGACACGGGCTACTTGATTCAACGCAAGCACAAATGCCGGGTAGGAGGCCAAAGAGAACCCGCTTTTCTCGACTTTAACGACATAGGTGCCAACCGGAAGTTGGGCGATCCGATAAAGACCGCTGTCGTTCGTCAGGGCGGTGTAAGACTGACCGCGCTCCTGTGACCTTGCCGTCACCGTGGCTCCAGGCAGAGCGGCGCCCGCTGGATCCGTTACCGTGCCGATAATTGAAGCCGTTACTTCCTGACCCCAGCCGAAATGACAAATTCCGGCTACAGCCGCAAATAGACAGAGTGAACGGAACAACGCAGAAAAACTCCTCATCACATGCCTCCTAGAATTCCAACAAGACTTCATAGTTACGCAACAATTCCGACGGGCTCCTTCGTCAAGATCTACCCGGCGATGGCGGCTTGACTGCAGAATTGAGGATCGAGCCTCGCTGCCGTTGATTACATTTCCGACCTCCTTTCCACCCACTTTGTTATCGTTAGAAAGAAAGCTAGAATATCTCCTCGCTGGAAGGAAATATGGCCTGCAAGAACAGGGCATGAACCGCAATGAAAGCAAAATACACGAAATTCTGCTCAAGTACAAGATTAAAATCCATTCAATTGATCATGAGCTCCGGCAGCCGCTTCAAAGTCACTGTGCCGGGGCCGCACCGGTGGCGGTGTTCGCTGCGCGCTGCTTGACCCAGGAGGATGCGTAATATTGTGCAGAGTAAATCGGATTATCTGAGGAATTCTCGCTGTGCTGCGCTGAGCCGGCTGCAGCATGGCCTGCGCTGGTTTCAACGGCCGCGAAGTAGAACTAAAGTTTGTTCACGCAATTGCCTTGGAGGCAAAAAACCGATGGCGCTAAATCCGGCCCCTTCATGCAAGCGATCCTGCCTGCTCTTCTTCGCGGCAGCGGCCAGCCTGGGCTTCCTGTTGACCCGGGGAGCGGCAGCGCAGGCGATACAGTCGTCCTTCCCGCCCGCCCCCATGCAGCCCGATGATCGCGACGGAGCCCAGTATCGCTGGCTCAATAAACCGGTTCTGAGTTCCCGGCTGCTGGACGATATGGAAGACCTAAGCGGCTGGTCGTTCAAAGGCGAAGGAGAGATGAGCCTTTCGTCCGAGCACGTCAGAGAGGGCCTGCACTCGTTAGAGATCAGGTCGACATTCAATATGGGCCGCGTCGATGGCAGCGGCGACTGGACCGACCTCATTGCCACGCGCAAGTTCCCTTCAGAGGACTGGCGAGGCTTCAATCGCATCTCTGTGTGGATCTACCCGGATATCGACGGAGCTCCGGCCATCTCCGCGTCGCTGGTGCTGCACAACGAAGGCGCGCACATCCTGCCCGATTCCACAAACGAAGGCCGAGACGACTCCATTCCTCTGAAGAACCACCTGTGGAATCACGTGGTCTGGGAGATCGCGCCCCTCGACCGCGACAGAGTCACGGCTCTGGATATCGGCTACGGAATGCCCAAGATGTTCCCCGATCCCGGCGACAAGACGATGCTCTACCTCGATCACCTCACACTGGAGACCGTTGTACCCGATCATGTGGAGGGCTGGGATGTCTCGCCGGATCGCATTGCCTTCAGCCATTCCGGCTATATGACTGGATCGTCCAAGAGCGCCGTTGCGAGCGGCCTCAACGCCGGCAAGTTTTCGCTGGTGAATGCCTCAACTGGGGCAACTGTCGTGACCAAGCCCGTGGAGCAGAGACGGACCGGGCTGGGCAGCTATCAGGTCCTCGACTTCACAGAGGTGCAGAAGCCGGGGCGTTATCTCTTGCGCGCCGGTTCGGTGACCACGCAGCCCTTTCGCATCGGCGACGATGCGTGGCGCGAAAGCGTACTGAAAGCGCTGAACTTTCTTTACAGCGAACGCTGCGGAACCGTAATCCCCGGCATTCACGGCATCTGCCACCAGGACGCCTATACCGAACACAACGGCAGGCGGATCATTGTGAATGGCGGATACCACGATGCCGGCGATTTGACAGCAACGGGCAACACACCCGGGATCGCCTACGCACTTTTCGACTTGGCCGAACGGCTTAACCGGCAGCAGCAGGATCCCGAACTGGCTCAGCGCGTGATGGAAGAGGCGAAGTGGGGCCTGAACTGGGTTCTGAAGACCAGCTTCGGAGACGGCTTCCGCAGCACCGGACAACTGATCAGCTACTGGACCAACGGCATCATTGGCGACGCCGACGATCGTCACGGTGAAGCGGTGAACGATCCGGAGTGGAACTTCCGCGCCGCCGCGGTGGAAGCGCTTGCCGCACGCGTGCTGAGAGATGCCGATCCGGAGCTTGCCAATCGCAGCCTTGCTACGGCGAAGCAAGACTGGACTTTCGCCATGGAAGGCTTGAAGACGGCCAGTCCATTGCCGGAGGTCTACGGACAGAAGGATGAGCTGGAGCGCATCTCATTTGGCGTGATCGCTTCGGTTGACCTGTACCGAACCACCGGCGAGAGATCCTACGCCGAGGCAGCCGTACAACTCGCCGACAGTATCCTCTCCTCCCAGGAGCGCACGCTGCAGCCGTGGAGCATCCCCATGACGGGCTTCTTTTACACCGGCCCCTCGCGCCAGAACATCTTCCACCGCTTTCACAAGGGCGAGGAGGAACAGCCGATTGTGGCGTTAGCTCATCTCTGCGAAGCGCTGCCCGACGATCCGCACTGGATGCAGTGGTACTCCGCCATCGTGCTGCATGCGAAGTACTATCAGGAAGCTGTTGCTGGTGTGAATGCTCCCTACGATGTGCTTCCAGCAGCCGTCTATCGCGAGAGCGAAGTGCGTTTTCTGCCGGAATCCAAAACCTGGACGCCTCTGCGTAAAGCAGATCGAAATGACTACGTTGCGCAAATGCGCGGCGGCATCCCGTTGGGAGACGGCGCGTACCTGCGGCGTTTCCCAGTGTGGTTCGATTTCCGCGGCAACTCGAGCGTTCTGCTCTCCGAGGCCAAGGCGCTCTCCGTCGCCAGCCAGTTGCGCGGCGATGTCGATGGTGAAGATCTCGCACAGCGACAAGCGCAATGGATTGTCGGCCTCAATCCTTTCTCCAGCAGCATCATGTACGGCGAGGGTTATGACTGGAACCCTCTGTATAGTGTCCGCTCAGGACAGATGGTCGGGGCCATTCCGGTGGGCATTGAAACCAAGGGCACCGCGGATGCGCCTTATTGGCCTGCGCAGATCTGTTGGACCTACAAAGAGGTCTGGACCCAGCCGGTGGGTGAATGGATCTGGCTCATGAATGACTTGAGCGGCCCCGCGGTTGTCGAAGGGGTTGCGGATTCCACCAGCCGGAGCCCTGTGCAGCTTGTCGATGAGAAAACCGGACGCGTGCGGACCGCCGCGTGGGAAGTGACCGCGGGGCATTTTCGCGCCGTGGTTCCGCAGGGCCGCTACACGATCCGGCAAGGCGCGGAGCATATTTCGTTGCTGGCTCTCTCCGCTGGATCTTACCGGGTGGATCTGCGCAAGGGCAACGCAGTCGACTTGACGACTCAGGTGCGGAACGCGGGTCCGCGGGATATCGAGGTGCAGCTCGAGGCCGAGGGCAGCGGGCCGCATCGGTTTACTCTTCGTGCGGATAATCTGAATCTCCGCGAACCAGCGGAACAGGAAGTGCGCCTCGAGCAGGGACGCAAGGAAGCTGTCACCTGGCACGCCCGCATCGCGAATGTCGGCACGCCGTGGGTCGGCGTCATCGTTCAGGACGGAGATATGGAGAAGCGCACTGAGCTGACCGGAGTGGCGACAGAACACTGATGCGATGGCGCTCGTCGAGACTCTTCCCTTTACGAAGATACGCCCGAATTCAGTATGTCCTGACCCAGTCCATCGAGAAGGCGTTGCCTTCATGCTCCGGTAATGTTGGTGGATTGCAGATTGGCGGTGTCGAGCGCGAAGCGCAGTGCTCCGAAGAGCTGCGCATCCCGGCCCAATAAGCTGTGGGTGAGCTGAAGTGACGAATCCATCTGCCATTCGGTTAACAGCCGCTTGACTTCGCGAAGAAGCGCCGGATGAACTCCCACGCCACCGCCCAGCACAAACAGCGGGCAGTTCAACACCGACCAAATGTTGTAAATGGCGTAAAACAATATCCGCGCGGTTTGGGCAAGAATGGTCTGCGCCAAGGCATCGCCCTCGACAGCATGATCGAAGATTTCGGTGGCAAGCAGGCTGCTCCGCAGCGGTGTGGCGTTTTCGTTCCAGAGAATGCGCCACTGGGCCCGAATGCCTTCGCCTCCGATCATCTCTTCCAGCGAGCCGGCCTGGCCGGTTTCGCGTTTTGTATCGAGCGTGCCGGGCACCAGCATGTAGCCGACTTCGCCGGCGTTCCAGTTGACGCCGCGAAAGAGTTGGCGGTTGAGAACAATACCCGCGCCGACGCCGGTTCCGATGCCCAGAAAGACAAAGTCGCTTACATGTTGCGCCGCGCCCAGCCATCCCTCGCCCAGGGCTGCCAGATTGACGTCGTTGTCGACGGCGGCGGGAACATGCAGGGCGTCCTCCAGCAGCGCGCGGAAGGGAACATTGCGCCATCCCATCAGATACGAAGTCGCAACCACAATTCCTTCGGCTACGTTAGTTGCGCCGGGCGCCCCGGCGGCGATTGCCTTCAGCGACTCCGAGGGCGCCGAAATCTCGTCGAGCATCGCCTGCACCCCGACGCGAATAAGTTCAACGACGGACTCGGCGTTACGAGTCCCAGTGGTGGATGTGGACCATCGCGCGGCGATGACGCCTTGGGCATCGGCCAGAGCAAGGCGCAAGTTCGTTCCACCGATATCGGCGCCGGCGACGTAGCTCGGCCCGGATTCTGGCAGGGCCTGCCCAGCGCCGGTGTGGTTGCCGGATGCATTCCGGCTCGCCCCAGATACGGGCCGGGGAAAAGAATTGGTCATAATTGCCGTGTCTTTATTGCGCAACTGCGTTTGCCTCTGAGCTGATGCTCTCCAGTTCGCGTCCTCGTGTCTCCGGGATAACGAACCGGACAAAGAACAGGGTGATAATGCAAAAAGCCGCGTAGATCAAAAAGGTTACGGAATTCCCCGCGGCATGAATGAGAGATAGAAAGGTCATGGAAATCGCAAAATTGCAGGCGCCGGAGCCCAGGGATGCGACGGCAACTCCACGGCCGCGTACCCGGAGCGGAAAGATTTCCGAGACGAGGATCCACGCAATCGGCCCCATGCTGAATGCGAAGCAGGTGATGTAGACCATCAAGCAGACCGTGGCGACAATTCCGGGCCGCGCGCCGAAGGCGCCTGGGGCATGAAACGAATAAGCCAGCAGCACCAATGAGATGGTCATTCCACCCACGCCCCAGTAGAGAAGCGGTTTGCGGCCCACGCGATCGACCAGGACCAGGGCGATGATCGTTGCCAGTACATTGGTGACAGCCACGAGCAGGGTAGCAAGGATCGCATCCTCACTCGACGCGATTCCCGCGAGCGTAAAGATCTTCGGTCCGTAGTAAACGATGGTGTTGATGCCGGTGGCCTGCTGGAGGACGGTGAACCCCACGGCAATCAGCAGCGACCTGCGAACCGCGGGAGACCAGAGCGCACTCCAGCGCTGCTCCATCTTGACCTGCAACCCGGCACGAATATCTTCGAGCAGCACCTGGGCCCCGGGCCCGTCGGTGTATGTGCTCAGCACGGCCTCGGCCTCTTGGTCGCGGTTCTGCGCAAGCAGCCAGCGGGGGCTCTCAGGAAGTGTGAGGACGCAGACGAGGAAGACGGCTGCCGGAATGGCTCCAATGCCGAACATCATCCGCCAGCCGTGTTGCGATGCGAGCCAATAGCCGACCAGGTCAGCCAATGCAATCCCCACGGTGAGCGCGAATTGATACAACCCGATGAGCATTCCGCGCGATTGCGGCGGCGCCAGTTCCGAGACGTACACCGGGGCGGTGACGGACGTGAAACCGATGGCGATCCCGAGAAGCGCACGGGCCACAATGAGCAAAACGACGCCAGGCGCGGCGAAGGCCAGCACAGAACCGGCCAGAAACAGAGCTGCTCCCCAGAGCAGGGTCGCGCGCCTGCCAATTCTGTCTGCAATCGCGCCCCCACCGAGAGCGCCGCCCATGGCTCCGACCAGCACCACGCTCACAACCACTTCCTGCATGATCGTGGAGAGCTCGAAGGATTCCCGGACATAGACAAGGGCGGCGGCGATGACGCCCATGTCGAAGCCGTAGAGGATTCCGCCCAGCCCGGCGATGAAGGAGACCTGCCACAAGAATCCCCAGCGAACCTTCGGTTGTGGCGGCACTGCGCTCGCGGACAAGGCTTCCTCCTGCATTGCGGATATAAGCATCCTAGCCACTCAGAGTTCCATCACGCCGTACTGAAATCGGGGCGGCAAACGGCACCCGGTGCGCTCCACCATCGCTAACGTCAGAGCCTGCGGAACCAGCAGCGAGGTGATGCCTTCCCATGGCTCTGGCACTTCGCCGATCCGCACTGGAAACAGCAGGGCGGACGGTGTGTATTCCTCATTCGAAACCAGCACAACTTTGCCCCCCCGCCGGTTGCACTCCGCGGCAAGCTTGAAGCCAAGAGCGGCCGCCCGTCCCAAAGCAAAGATAATGGCCACGTGGGACGCATCCACATCCAGGCTGGGTCCGTGCTTGAACCCCGCGCCTGTGTGCGGGGCCACGCGAAAGCCGCTCATCTCGCGGATGGTCAGCGCGCCCATGATGGCGCCGCCATAGGCTGCTCCTCTGCCGATGATCTCAATGCTGACCGCGCCACGGCAGAATGCTTCAAGGCCGGCGCGCAAATGGAAGACCGTTTCCAGGTCCGCGGCGAAGCTCTGCGCCGCGAGTTCCGCATCCCGCTCCCACGCAAGACCGAGCATTTCCGATGCCAAAATGATCGCCGCCGCAGTAGCGTTCGTATAGGTTTTGGTGGCGCTGCCATACTCCGGCCCTGCCAGGATGGGCAGCTTATTCGCCGCCAGTTTCCAGCAGGTGCTTGCGGAGTTGTTGCAAAGCAGGCCATGCGCCTGCCCCTCGCCGGTTCGCATCAACCCCACCAGTTCCGCGCTCTCCCCCGAAGTAGTCAACAACATGGTAAGCGCAATGTCTTTATCCAGCGACCGCGCATATTGCAGCCATTCGCCCGCGTCCACCGTGAACGAAAGCCGCCCGTGGGATTGCAGCAGAATGGAACCGGCGATGGCGGAACAGTAAGAAGCGCCCATCCCGGCAAACAGTACTGCGCCGGGCCGGGCCGCGAGTTCGCGAAACGTTTTCAATTCGGCGCGAATCACCGCGTTGCTTTGGTACGCATCGATGAGCTGACGCAGGCACGCGGGCTGTTCGCGGCACTCCAGTTCCAGAATTTCGGTTCCGGTGGCGTTCAGCAGCGCGGGCGGCGGCACTACTCCGCCAACCCACTGCGGCTCTTCTTTGCTCGTCAGTCCGATCATTCGCCTACTTCCTAATGTTTGTTAATTATTGTCGCACACATCAAATAAAAGACAAGACCCGCTCGAGCGCCAGCCGCAAGTCCGGCGCGCCATGAGTGACGGTAGGGGATGCGCTGTCATATAGTAAGCCTGAGATTCCTGCATCGTACTGTGAAGAAGTGAAAAAGAAGATAATTCCAATTGGCCGTCCGTCCGTGCTGCGCTTCACCAATGCCCATGGCATCCTGAGGCTGCTG
>Ga0302319_10004451_pt1 | contig 28765 bp, 30 predicted proteins | sample Bog_T0_2_FD_203319 | JGI IMG/M metagenome (GOLD analysis project Ga0302319, IMG submission 203319) | Peat permafrost microbial communities from Stordalen Mire near Abisko, Sweden - Bog_T0_2 | ecosystem: Environmental > Terrestrial > Soil > Wetlands > Peat | place: Sweden: Abisko, Stordalen Mire... | reverse complement strand
TGAGCCGGTTTGGACGGAGCCTTGGAGTTAGACTCCGAAGAGGGACTGGTTTGCGCGGCAGCTGCCGCTGCGAGGAACGAAATTATAACAATGCGAAGAATGCTATGCATGCTCGACCTGACAATGCTGGACTTGGTTCTGCCGGACCTGATTCGTAGACCTGATTCTCTAGAGCTGCGCGTGCTCCCCGAAGCCATAGCCATTGGATGCAAAACCGCTGGGGATGGGGTGCTCTGATTCTAACCTGTTCGCCGTCCGATTGGGAAAAACTGTGTCGGCTGGTTGGCAGCATCGGGGCCCGGAAGTACAGGGCCTGCGGGGACTTGCACGTGTTAGTTTGTCAAGTTTGGTAAAGGGAGATTGAAGCGCAATGCGAATCAGACTTATACTTCCGTTCCTCATGATCGACAACACTGTCCCTAAGATCCAAATGAGACGACCACTTGCTCTCGTTTGCCTTCTGCTGTTCTCCACATTCGGCCTGTCCGCTCAGAAGACAGTCTTCGACAGCGTGAAGATTCGTCGACACCGGAGCGCGGACAAGCGGGTGCTAGTCGACAAAATAGGCACGCTCACCCTTGACGACTCCGCGCGCATGTTCAAGTTCGAAAGCGATGCCGGCGACGATATTGAGGTGGGGTATGACGACATCGGAAAAGTCGTCTTCGATGCGACGACGCACATGCGCGGGGGCGGGGTCGCCCAAGTTATCACGGCCGCCCCTCTTGCCGGGCCGTTGGTCGGCACCGCGATTGCCGGCTCGCACGTGAACGATTATTGGTTCTATCTGGACTACAAGAACCACGCCCAAAACGAGTCCGCTCTCCTGGTTGTGCCCAAGAATTCTTCAGAACGCGTCATCGCTAAGATCACCAATGTGTTCGGATCTCGAGTGACCGTGACGGATTTTTCGGAGAAGGGCGCCGCAGTCAAGATGGACGATCTCAAGGCGCTGAAATCGAAGCAGGCGCTCAAGATAGACAAACAGAACCATCCCCTTCCAGAGGTTAAGCCAGATAAGGCAACTGTGGTAGTCGTCTGCCCGCCGCTGGCTGCACGATATGCGGGCAAGGGCAACCAGTTCAAACTTCATGCCAATGATCAGGTCGTGGCAGTGAACCGGGAGGGCACTTACAGCTTCGCCTATCTGGAGCCCGGAAAGTACCGGCTCGTCTCACAAGCCGAAGATGCGAATGGCTTTGAAATGGAGCTCGAAGCTGGCCACGAGTACTACTTCCTGCAGAACACATTCCAAGGCGTTTTCAAGTGGGAGACAACCTTGTCGCGAAACAGCCGGGAGGTCGTGATGTACTTGGCGGAAGGTTCGTATTTATCCGACTGGAAGCCGAAGGAGAGGTGAACCGGCTAAGCCGCGCAAGATGAACATCTCCGTTCTTCAGTGGCGGAAGTGGCGCACGCCGGTGAAGAGCATGGCAAGTCCTAGCCGATCGGCCGCGGCGATGACCTCGGGATCGCGCTGTGAGCCTCCGGGCTGGATGATGGCGGTCGCTCCCGCCTTCGCGATTTCTTCTACGCCGTCGGGAAATGGAAAGAATGCGTCGGAGGCGGCGACTGTTCCCGGCAGCGGCAATTGCGCTTTCATGGCGCCGATTTTGGCGGAGTCAACGCGGCTCATCTGGCCGGCACCGACCCCGACCGTCTGACCGTCGCGGGCGTAGACGATGGCATTGGACTTGACGTGCTTGCAGACCTTCCAGGCGAACAGGAGTGCGCGGGTTTCCTCGAGAGTGGGGGCGCGCCGGGTCACAAGTTTGAGGTCGATATCTTGCAGAGGACGCGAGTCGTTGTCTTGCAGGAGGATTCCGCCGGATACATTCTTGAGAACCCATTTCTGTGGCGCGGCCTTCACTTCCACCAGGCGGAGATTTTTCTTGGTGGCGAAACGGGCTTTGGCGGCCTCATCGAAACCGGGCGCGGCGATTACTTCGAGGAAGAGCTGGTGCATCTCTTCGGCGGCTTCGGCGTCGATGGGACGGTTTACGCCGATCACCCCTCCGAACGCGGAAACGGGATCGCATTCGAGAGCGCGCTTGTAGGCTTCAGCAAGAGTCTTGCCGGTCGCGGTGCCGGCGGGGTTGGTATGCTTGATGATGGCGCAGACGGCGGCATCATCTGGATCGAATTCCTGAGCGAGATCCCAGGCGGCTTGCAGGTCGACGATGTTGTTGTAGGAAAGTTCCTTGCCTTGAAGCTGGCGGGCGTTGGCCACGCCCACACCGGAGCCATCGGAATACATGGCGGCTTTCTGGTGCGGGTTCTCGCCGTAGCGCAGGTCGAGAGTCTTCTGGAATGACAGGCGGAGAGTCTGGGGAAATGTGGGGACAGCCGCCCCCGGCTGTCCGGCGGAGCGGAGCTCCGCAGCTGTCGGCGGCGCAAAATTGTTGACGTCTGGAATACTTTCCAGCGTTGATGCGATGGCGGAATCGTAGGCAGCGGTAGTCGCGAAGGCTTTCTGCGCGAGCTTCCATTTCGTTTCCAGCGAAAGTTCGCCTTGAGAGCGCCCAAGTTCTTCGGCGATGGCCGGGTAGTCCGCCGGGGAAGTGACGACGGCGACATCGTGAAAATTCTTGGCGGCGGAGCGGATCATGGATGGTCCGCCGATGTCGATGTTTTCGATCAACTCTTCAAACGCCACGCCGGGCTTGGCGGCGGTTTTTTCGAAGGCGTAGAGATTCACTACGACCATGTCGATTGGCAGGATGCCGTGCTCTGCGACGGCTGCGACATGCGCGGGATTCTCGCGGCGATGCAGGATGCCGCCGTGCACCTTGGGATGCAGCGTCTTGACGCGGCCATCGAGCATTTCAGGGAATCCGGTGAGCTCGGAGATGTCTTTGACGGCAATGCCGGAGTCGCGCAGCAGCTTGGCCGTGCCTCCGGTGGAGATGAGCTCGATGCCGAGGCCGGAAAGCTGGCGTGCGAAGTCGACGAGTCCAGTCTTGTCGGTGACGCTGAGGATGGCGCGCTGGATGCGGGTAGTGCTGCGGGACATGATCGGCCTCGAATATGAAGGATGAGTGCGGAGCGACCGAAGATTCTATCAGCAATCTTGCTTAGTTCGGGCTGCGCGTTCGCGTGGCAGCGGCAGCTTTGGAGGCGATAGTTCCCAACACTCCCTGGTCCACATCAGCGAGCTTCTTGATGTAAAGGCAGCCCTTGCCGGTGGTGTACTTGCCGAGCTTTGCGAGCAGCGCCTTGGAGTCGCTGGATGCGTTCATGCCATACAGAACATGTGCGGCCTTCCGCGGCGAAAAACCGATCAGCGGCATATCGCCCTCACGTCCACTCTCGTATTTGTAGTGGTGGGTACCGAAGCCAATAATCGATGGGCCCCACATCTTCGGCTTTTCCCCAGCCGCACTTTGCATTAACTTGACCAGAGCCTTCGCATCTGCACGCCTAGCTGGGTCGGTGAGGGTATCGATAAATGCTGCCACGCTTAATTCGGTGGCTTTGGTTTTGTTTTCCGCCATTCTTCTGCCTTTCGTTCGTTCCACGGTTAACCTACCGTGGATGATAGCCTACTCGGAAAGCAGCGGTAACGCTGAGGATGGCGCGCTGGATGCGGGAAGTACTGCGGGGCATGATCGGCCTCGGATATGAAAGATGAGTGCGGAGCGACCGGAGATTCTATCAGCAATTAGGAGTTGGTCGTTTTCTGACCTAATCTCATAAGAGTCCGCCTCGCCAGGGGTCAGTGTTTCGACAGCCGCTGAAAGCAATCCGCTGGCGTACGAGATGTTAGGCCCGGCTCCCCGAGCCTAACGGTCCCACCACTGCCAATGCCACCTTCGTTCTCGTGGAACTTGTTTCCCGGCCATTTCCCGACGCTGACCAGATTTGCCGAGATTGCCTCGCCGTCGCGATTGTAGAAAACCTCATACTTCACCGGCACAGGCAGACCTCCGAACGATTGAATGTCGTCAGCAAATGCCTTCGAGTTGATAATTGTGAAATCCGTTGCGCAATAGCACCGTGAATCCGAACTGTTCGGACAACGACTCTCCAAGCTGATGAAGTTTGGTCCGTAGTACAAATCACCCCTCTTCCACGACATCTCTACGGTTACAATCTTCCGCGGCACGGTGAAGTTGAATGGCGCTGTGCGGCTGAATCCGATCAAAGGTGAGATTGTGACTGTCAATAAACAGAATACGCCGATAAACCATGGCCGGGGTCGCACCACGGGGCGAGAATCGACAAGCAATTTGCGAATCGTGTGAAAAGTTGTTGCCAGTACCAGCAACGGGACCAGGAAGAGCGTGAGTGAATATTGGCTGCCGAGCTGTACCACGTTGGCCAGAGCGGTTATCACCGCAAAGCCGTAGTAAGACAGTAGCAGCAGGTCGCCGATTATAGCTATGCGAGCTGCTTGCCGTGGCTTTGACATCGCGAAGCAGGCGGCTACGATTACGATGGCTGCTCCAGCGAGGGCCGCGATCTCGAGATGGGCAATTGGCCGGCCCCATACGACAAAAGAGATTTGGCTGAGAATCTGAAAACCCGCAGCGCACCCTGTGAGCAAATATAGAAGGGCTGAAGCCATGAGTAACATTCTAGGCCAGCGTCGCTCTGAAATCACATTAGCGAACAGGGGCGAGCACCGCCACTACGCTTTCGCCTTAGCCTTCAGCTTGACATGCCCGTCGGTAAGTTCGACGGAGAACTCTACATCTTCGCAGTGGTACTGCTTGCGGATCTCCGCGGTCTTTTTCTGCACGAAGGTATTGAAGGAATCGAGGTTGCCGGAAACATTCTCTCCCGCCTTTTTCTTGGCTGCGACCAGAGTGTTGTACAGACGCTCGACCTGTTCGTGCTCGGACTGATCCACGCTGTGCAGGGTAAAAGGCTGCGAGGTAGTTCCCGCTGCCGCGGCGGCGGCATGAGTTAACCCGTAGACCGGGTGCAGAGGCTTGTGCTCCTCTTCGGGGCGAACTCCCTGCACGCCGAGGAGTGCATCCTGCGGGCGGCGGTAGCCCTCTTCGCGGACGCGCGACTTCTTGCGCCACAGATCGCTGTAAATAGCGTAGCGCTGAGCCATTTCGTTATAGCGGAAACGTTGGGAGAAGCTCATGCGTCCACCATCGGAAAACTTGCGCAGCAGGGAGAGCACCTTCCACTCGATATCAGTGGGGGGCCGCTTGGTCGGGTTGCTGAAGTAGACTTCGTACTCGATCTTCAGCCGGCGGAGCTGGGTCTCGAGCACATTCAGTTCTTCATCAGTGGTCACTTAGGGATCTCCAAGTCAACAGTGTATGGAGAATCCGGGGCGGGGGCGAGGTAACCCGTGGTCACCGAGGGGCATGGTACGAAAGTAAGGGCGGACGTCGGCCCTCGGCCCTTGGACGTCGGCAAAACCTTCTGCGGGATAGTTTCCGAATGCTCACAGAAGCCATTTCGACAACTATCGCAAAAATGAGCGGAGAGATGTTGGTCTTTCCTGAGGTCTGAGGGCTGAGGGCTGACAGCTACTTGCTCGAATTCGACGCCATCTTCTTGACCATGGCCAGCACCAATTTACGATCGCTGTCATTCAGATTAGTGGCGTAGCGGCGGACCTGGCTGAGGAAGCGGACTTCGTCATCGGAGAGTTGGGGCAGTCCCTTGGAGCCGTTGCTGTGGCCCGATTCGGAGAAAAACTGCGAGAGTGCAATCTCCATGGCGCCGGCGATCTTTGAGAGTGTATCGAGCGAGGGGATGGTGTGGCCGTTCTCTACGCGCGACAGGTAGCAGCGCAGCAGGCCGGTGCGCTTCTCGATGTCGCCTTGAGACATTCCCTTTTGCAGCCGGTAGTCTCGGATGGTCTGACCGATATTGATCTGAGGGAGCATTTCAGGATGCGACATAGTAACCAGATCGGCAATTTCTGGCAAGTGGAAATTCGTGCCATATCCAAACCTGTTTAAATCAGAGGCTTGACCAAGCCGGACCGCGGAATGCTTGCACAGTGTGCAAGAAATGATCATGGGAAACCGGCCCGGCTACTTTTTCAAAGCATCGGCGAGAAAGCTGACCGTTCGTCTCCAGGCGTCGGCGGCATCGTCGGCGCGATAACCGGTCTTGTTGTTTGGATTTTCGAAGGCATGGCCGGCATCGTCGTAGATCTTGATGTCGATCTTCTTGCCCAACTGCTTCATGGACGCTTCGAATTTGTGCACGTCATCGGGCGTAATGCCCTGATCCTGGCCGCCAAAGAGTCCAAGGATGGGAGCGTTAATTTTCTTAAGCGAGTCCGCATCGGTAGCGAGGTGACCGTAGTTGATGACGCCGGCCGCCAGCGTTGGCTCCTGGAGGGCGACATCGAGCGCGTAGCCGCCGCCCATGCACCAGCCGATGGCGCCGATACGATTCTTCTTGACGTTGGATTGCGATTGCAGGAACTCGAAAGCGGCGTGCAGGTCGCGCTTGGCACGGTCCTCCGGGACTCCGCGCATCAATTCGTGAGCCACGTCAGCCGTGGTGGCAACTCTGCCGCGATATAAATCGATGGCGAGCGCCACATAACCCTGGTCGGCAAGTTTTGCGGCCTGGTCTTTGACCCAGTCGTTCAAGCCCCAGTACTCATGGATCACGATCACGGCGGGAAATGGCCCCTTGCCGGCAGGATTGTAGAGCACGGCCTGGACGGTCTCGTCACCGCTTTTGTAGGAGACAGCTTTGCTCTCGGCAGCGAAGGATGTCGAAGCGACCAGCACGGTGAGCAGAATGATGAAGTATTTTTTCACGGCTTTCTCCTGACGAGCTGAGATGGCTATCGAAAGCATGAATAACCCGCAGTCACAATTCCAACTCCATGTACATCGCTCCGGCAATCGGGTTCGAACGGTAGGGAGCGATCTCCTTGAATCCCAGCTTGCGATACATGGCAACCGCATCTTTCATTACCGGCTCAACGGTGTCAAGACGCATGCGCCGATAGCCAATCTGCCGCGCCTCTGCAATGATGCGCTCGGCCAGTGCGCGTCCCAAGCCCCTGCCACGAAACTGCGGACGCAGGTAAAGGCGCTTCATTTCGCAGATGGCTTGGTCCAGCTTGTGGAGCGCGACGCAGCCAGAAAGTTGACCTTCGCATTCTACTAGCAACAGGCGGCCCTCCGGCGGAGCGTAATCGCCCGGCAAGGCAGCGAGTTCTTTGTCGAAGTTCTGAAAGCAGAGGCTGAAACCGAGGGACTGCGCGTACTCCAGAAATAATTCGCGGGCTTGCGCGATCTGGGGCTGCGATTCGGCTTGTGAGACCGAAAGGCTCTTTGCCGCGGAGGACGCAGAGAACACCGAGGGATCTACAAATCTTTGCGCTTTGGCGGAATCAAGTTTCATTTTTCTTTGCGCTCTCAGCGAACTCGGCGGTTGAATTTCTTACCCCATCAGCATCCCTCCGTTCACATTCAGCACATGGCCGGTGATGTAGGAAGCTTCGTCCGACGCGAGAAAGGCTACGGCACTCGCCACATCGGCGGGCGAACCCACGCGGCCCAGCGGAATCTGTTTGGTAGCGTTCTGCTTGAACTCGTCGCTGAGCACGTCCGTCATGGGAGTTTCGATGAAGCCCGGAGCGACGGCGTTGCAAGTAATGTTACGCGATCCCAGTTCGCGCGCCACGGCCATGGTGAGGCCGATCAGCCCAGCTTTCGACGCGGAGTAGTTCGCCTGCCCCGCCTGTCCCATCTGTCCGAAAACGCTGGCGATGTTGATGATTCGTCCCCAGCGCTGCTTGAGCATGGAGCTGGTGACTTGCTGGATGCAGAGATAAGCCGAGGTGAGATTGGTTTGCAGCACTGCGTCCCAGTCGGCGCGCTTCAGGCGCATCACGAGCTGGTCGCGGGTGATGCCGGCGTTGTTGACCAGAATGTCGACCTTGCCGAACTGGGCGATGGCTGCCTTGATGGCGGACTTGATCTGCTCTTCGTCGGTAACGTCGAGAGCGAAGACCGCAGCTTTTCCGCCCGCGGCCGTAATTTCGCTTGCCAGTTCGTTCAACTTGTCCTGATTGCGCGCGGCGACGGCAACCGCCGCGCCCGTCGTCGCGAGCTTCAGCGCGCAGGCTCGTCCTATGCCTTGCGACGCGCCGGTGACGAACGCCACCCGTCCTGAAAGGGACATGAAATTCTCCAGAGTTTGCCTTGAGTCTCGGTTAAGAAGTCCTTACGCCGGAACGTGAGATTATACCCGTCGCCGCGACTATTCGGCGCGACGTAACGGCCAGATCAGGACTTCCAATCGGCGGGCAAAGTGCAGCAACGGCGCGCTGTTGGGCAATTGAATGCGAGCGGCTGCAGCAACAGTATTAGTTTCGAGCTCGGCTTCCGCATTTTGCAGAGGCCACGGGTGGTGGTGAATTTCTCCGCGATACACCTGGCTGCGATGAGTCGTATAGAGGCAGTAGCGCTCGGTGAGCCAGTTTTCGATTGACCCTCTTTCACGCAGGAGCGGTTCGGCGGTGGGGCGGTAGTGCCCACGAAACTCCGTCGCGCCATGGAAACGACAAGAGCTGTAATGAATGTCTCCGCCGAGTTCCTTGGAGGTCATGGCCGCGTGAAAATAGGGCAAGTGGTAGAACGTGCGCGCGGCCCAGACCGCCGGAAGATTGGCCGCATCGAGACTGAAAAAGTAGACACCTGGCTTGCCACCGAAAGTCACATAAGTGCGCACGTTCAGCTCCGGGAAACGAGAAAGTCCGGGCAGCGCGGGAAGTCCGCGCCCACGAATGCCGCTCATGTGAAAAGGCACGACCCCAACCCAACATTGGCCATCGAAGGTGTCGAGGGCTAGCTGTTCGGGGACGAAGGGTCGCATTTTCTCAGGGGGCAGCGGCCAGTGAGCGAAAAGCAGATCGTGCCAGGTTTGCTTCATCACCCACACGCCTGAGGGCAAAGGCCACGGTCGATGCGCGACGACCTTGAGCACAGGATGCACGTAACAGTTTAGCGCCGAAACGTAATAGTCCCGAAGTTCATCGCCAAGTCAGCGCCAGCCCGACAAGGCCCAGCGGGATTGCAATCATGAAGAAATGGCAGCCGTGCTGGTGAGGATTTCCACAACGGATTGTGCATTGCACATTGTTGGTCCGCCGATTAACATTCGAACACTCCTATGTCTCAATCTGCGGCCGACGAAGTGATCACCATGCCCGAGCCTTCCAACCAGAAATCATCCACCTCAGATTCGGCTTCGGCCGGGTCCGGGCACCGGTCGACGCAGCGGGCTTCTGTCGCCGAAGGCTCCTTCGCTCCTCACGAGTTGCAAGACAAAGCGCCTGACGACGCGCCTTCCACCGAAGTGTTCGCGGTTTACGGCGTCGAGCCGGAGATTCAGGCCTACGCGATGGCGAAATACTCGCGCTCGTCGCTGTCGATGAAGGAGTCGCTGCGCGAGATCAGCGCGCAGAAGGCGGAGAAGTTTCTCAACACGTTCTACTTCCAATACGGTCACCGCTCCATTGCCGACCTGGCGCACATTGCGCTTGCCGTCGAGCGGCTCTCGATTCTCGCCGCGATCGAACTGGCGGACGAACAGCGCTGGGACGGGCAGGAGCGCTCGACTCGCTATCAGGATTTCAAGAAAAGCGGCTACTACATCCCCGACTTTGGTGCCGACGACGAAGCCCGCAAGCTTTACCGCGAGACGCTGGATAGTTTGTTCGCCGAGTATGACGCGCTCTCGGGGCACATGACGCAGCACCTGATCAGCATCACGCCCAAGCCTGCCGACATGAAGCAGGAGGCCTACGAGCGCACGCTGAAGGCGCGGGCGTTTGACATCACACGCTACCTGCTGCCGCTGGCTACGAACACTTCGCTAGGGGAGATCGTCAATGCGCGGACTCTTGAGACCCAGGTTGCGCACCTGCTTTCGCACACGCACAAAGAAGTGCGGGTTCTCGGCGAGTCGCTGAAAAAGGCGGCGACTTCGGCGGCTTACAACGTGAATGCCGAGTCTTTGCGGGATTTGGTTGAGCAGATTCGGAAGTTGAGCCCGGAGCTGGGCGCGCGGGCTGAGCAGGAATTGCTGCATGAAGTTCGAGTCGCGCCGACGCTGGTGAAGTATGCCGATCCGAATCCGTATGAAATGGAAACCCGCCGCGAGTTGCAGCAGGCCGCACGCGAGCTAATGAAGAGCGAGTCGGTCGCGCCCTCGAAGGCGATCGTCGACCTGCTGGACGAAGAGCCACTCGAAGTGGAGATTGCGACCACTTTGCTTTACGAGCACTGCCACCACTCTTATCGACAGGTGCGGCAGGCGCTGCAGGTTTCGGGCGAGAGATTCCGGCGCGAGATCATCGACCTTGGCCTGCGCCATCGCGGCAAGCACGACGAAATGCTGCGCGGCTTCCGCGCCGGGCAGCAGTTCCGCTTCGACATCCTGATGGATACGGGCGGCTTCCGCGACATGCACCGTCACCGGCGCTGCATCCAGGTAATGCAGGGGTTCACCACGCAGCACGGCTACGAGATGCTGCTCGATGTGGAAGATGCCGGCATGCGCTCTCGATTCGAGGCGGTCATGCGCCGCACGCAAACGGCGGTAGAGAAGCTCGCCGCGCGCAACACGCCTGAGGCGGAAGAGAATTCGCAGTACGCGATTCCGCTGGCGTATCGTAAGCGCGCCCTATTCAAGATGGACTTCGCCGAGGCCGTCTACATCTCCGAACTGCGCACCACGCCGGCAGGCCATGTTTCCTACCGCAACGTCGCCTATGCGATGTATGAAGCCGTAGCGCGGAAGTATCCGGCGCTGGCGAAATATTTCCGCGTGCACGACGTGACGGCGCCGGTGGATTTGCTGCAGAGGTAGAGGTAGCTACATTTGCCTATACATTTGAGTACCTAGTCGGCTATCATGTTCTTGATTGGGATCGAATCCTATGAAAAAGAAAATTCCGGCGTTTAAGAGCTCCCGCGCGGCGGCGGCCTTTGTCGACAAGGCCGACCTGTCACACTATGACCTCTCGGGCGCACAAACGGTACGCTTCGAGATGAAGCGCAAGGGCAAATCCATCAACCTGCGCCTGCCCGAAGAACTTTATGACGCTGTGCGCCAGCGCGCCTCCCAGGCAGGATTGCCCTATCAGCGCTTTATCCGCCTGGCGCTGGAGAATGCGCTTGTAAGGCCCGAGGTATTGGCCACCTATCGCCGCTCCAACGAAAAATATCGTGAACTCTCTACAAGAGGCTAGCCAAGTAACGCCCCTGCCCGATTCGGAACGATTTCCACTGTTTATTATTCAAATTCGCCTTTTATTCGCTTCGATCTGTATGTATAATCCGGCCAGATTAGTTTCTGCACTCTTAATTAAGGAGCCACACTCCCATGGCGGATGAACGCGGCAAAGCAATCGAGTTGGCGGTTTCGCAGATTGAAAAGCAGTTTGGCAAAGGTTCGATCATGCGGCTGGGGTCGAAGGAAGCGATTGTACCCATCGCTGTGATTCCGACAGGCTCGATTTCGTTCGATGCGGCTCTCGGCGTCGGCGGCTTTCCGCGCGGGCGTGTAGTGGAAGTGTTCGGACCGGAATCTTCCGGCAAGACCACCATTACTTTGCAGGTAATTGCCGAGGCGCAGAAGACCGGCGGCATGGCCGCATTCGTGGATGCCGAGCATGCGCTCGATCCCGCCTACGCGAAGAGGCTGGGTGTCGACGTCGACAACCTGCTGGTTTCGCAACCCGATTATGGCGAGCAGGCGCTCGAGATCACGGAAGCTCTGGTACGCTCGAACGCCATCGACGTGCTGGTGGTGGACTCGGTGGCGGCGCTGGTGCCTAAGGCTGAACTCGATGGCGAAATGGGAGACAGCCACATGGGGCTGCAGGCGCGGCTGATGTCGCAGGCGCTGCGCAAGCTGACGGGAACGGTTTCCAAGTCGCGCACCTGCCTGATCTTCATTAATCAAATACGGGAGAAAATCGGCGTGATGTTTGGCAATCCGGAAACCACAACGGGCGGCCGGGCGCTGAAGTTTTATTCGTCGGTGCGGGTGGATATTCGGCGCATTGCAGCTATCAAGGACGGCGACGTCGTCACCGGCTCGCGTACCCGCGTAAAAGTGGTGAAGAACAAAGTGGCGGCGCCGTTCCGCGAGGCCGAGTTCGACATTCTGTACGGGGAAGGTATTTCCCGCGAAGGCGACCTGCTCGATATCGCGGTGAACAATAACATCCTCGAGAAGTCCGGGTCGTGGTTCAGCTATAAGGGCGAGCGCATCGGCCAGGGCCGCGAAAACGCACGCCAGTTCCTCAAAGACAATAAGGACACAATGGCCAAGCTCGACACCGAGGTGCGCAAGGCGCTGGGATTGATCGCGACTCCGGCGCAGTCACAACCGGTGGCCACGCCGGGGCAGACTCCACCGCAAACGCAGAGTGCGCGAGTGACCACCATGCCGAGTGCCGCACCGGAACCCGCCAGAGTGCCAGTCGCGGCGAAGCGCTAGGGAGGGCCTACTTCTAAGGATTGTCATCCCGAGCGCAGCGAGGGACCCTGGTGTTCGCTTGCGCTGGCGCTTGTTCCACTGCTGGCAGAAACCAAGGTCCCTCGCCGCGCTCGGGATGACAGAGTGGGAGTAACGGATGCGAGAAGATCGGCGCTACTTCGTCTACATCATGGCGAACGCTTCCAAGAGGCTTTACACCGGTATGACGAACAGCATTCGACGGCGCACGCGAGAGCATAAGCTGAAACTGACGCCCGGCTTTACAACCAAGTACAACATTACTCCGCTCGTCTACTTCGAAACCTTCGAGGATGTGCGAAACGCGATCGAACGCGAGAAGCAAGTCAAGGCTTGGACTCGCGCCAAACGGCTGGCACTTGTGGAATCGACAAATCCTAGGTGGGATGATTTGTCGCGGGAGTGGGACCAGCCGCAGACATTTCGTTTTACGCCGAAGATCGCCTGAAATGTCACAACTCAGACGCGCTGCAAGCGGAAACCAGGGTCCCCCGCTGCGCTCGGGATGACAAGCGGTGAAGAGTTATTCCGCAATTGCCATCCCTGCTCCTACCCGAATAGAATCCTCTATTACCCAGCCACGCCTGTTCCTGTGAGGACGATGCACAAAGGCATTGCTATCTATCCCGGCTCGTTTGATCCGACCACGAACGGGCACCTCGATTTGATCGAGCGCGGCGCCAAGATTTTTGAGGAATTGGTGGTCGCGATCCTGCGCAACTCGGAGAAGATTCCGATGTTCAGCGTGGCCGAACGGCTGGAGATGCTGCGGGCGCTCACCGGACATCTGAAGAATGTGCGCATCGACACTTTTGACGGGCTGATGGTCGAGTATGCGAAATCGCTGGAGGCGACTTGCATCCTGCGCGGCATCCGGGCCATCAGCGACTACGAATATGAATTGCAGATGGCGTTGATGAACCGCAAGCTCGAACCCACGCTGGAGACCGTCTTCATGATGCCGGCCGACAAGTACTCCTACGTAAGCTCGCGGTTGGTACGCGAAGTGGCGCAGGCGGGCGGCCCGGTGAAGGGACTGGTCCCGGAAGTGGTGGAGCAGAAGCTGCGCGAAAAACTTGAACTCGCTTACAAGTTCCACGACGAGATGCACAAAATAACGGCGGTTCCTGGTGGAAAAGAAAAGAAGAGGAAAAAGAAATCATGACCACGGCAATTATAGAAGCGCTCAAACTTACCGACCGAATCAACCGCATTGAGCCCTCAGCCACGATGGCGGTGGTGGCCGAGGCTGACAAGTTGCGCGCGCAGGGCATCGACGTGGTGGATTTCGGCGCCGGCGAGCCCCATTTCGCCACGCCGCAGCACATCAAGGACGCGGCCATCGCCGCCATTCAGGGCAACTTTACAAAGTACACGGCGGTGCCGGGCACGCCTGAGGTGCGCGACGCGATCGTGCACCGTCATGCCGTGGACTTCGATTCCGATTACCGTCGCGAAGAGGCCATCGCCTCGACCGGCGGCAAGCACGCGCTGTTCAATGCCGTTCAGGTGCTGGTGGATCACGGCGACGAAGTGATTTTACCGGTGCCCTACTGGGTTTCGTTCAAGGACATCGTGCGCTATGCCGGCGGCGAGTGCGTGTTGCTGCACTCGGATGAGTCGCAAGGCTTCCGGGTCACGGCTGAAATGGTCGCGCGACTGATCACGCCGCGCACCAAGGTGATCATCCTGAATTCGCCGTCGAATCCTTCCGGCGCGGTGATGAGCGCGGAAGATCTTACCGAAGTTGTCCGCCTCGCGCACGAGCGCGGAATCTGGGTGCTCTCCGACGAGTGTTACGTCTATCTGAATTACACCGGCAGGAATTTTTCCGTGGGATCGCTGCGCCAGTTTCGAGAACGCGTCGTGGTGCTGGGTTCGCTCTCGAAAACTTACGCTATGACGGGTTGGCGCCTGGGCTACGCGCTCGGTCCGGCGGCGGTGGTGAGTGCGATGTCGAAGTTGCAGAGCCAGTCCACTTCAAACCCGACTTCGATCGTGCAGAAAGCTGCCGTGGCGGCGTTGAAGGGACCGCAGGAGTGCGTTGAAGAAATGCGGCGCGAGTATATCGAACTTCGCGACCACGTGGTGAAAGGCCTACGCTCGATTCCCGGCATCGCCTGCACGCTGCCGGAAGGCGCGTTCTATGCCTACCCGAACATCTCGGCATTCCTGGGACGCGGCAACGTGAAGTCAGCATCAGACGTGGCGGGACGGTTGCTTCGGGAAGCGCATGTGGCTACGGTGCCGGGAGAAGGATTTGGCACCAGCGACCACATCCGCGTCTCCTACGCGACCTCGAAGGCAGAGTTGGATCGCGGGCTCGAACGCATGCGGAAGTTCTTCGCAGGGCTGTAGGCACGGGATTCACCGGCATAAGGCGCTGTTGATGTTTAGGTTCGGCGGAGGCCGTCCGTTCGCGAACGGCCTTTTTTTCGGTATCACTTTTCATGGGCAATCTGTATCCATTCTTAATGCTGCCGGGATTCGATCCGCGCCCGTGGGGCACGCACGATCTTTCGCCGATTTATCCCAATCGTCACTTCGAGGAGAAGATTGGCGAGGCCTGGCTCACTGGCGACGATTGCAAAGTGGCCAACGGACCGTTCACCGGGCAGACGCTGGCACAGCTCAGCCAACAGCATCATCGGGCGCTTGTGGGCGACGCCGCCCGCGATCCGCAACGCTTTCCATTGCTGCTGAAGTTTCTTTTTCCGCATGAGAAGCTCTCGGTGCAGGTTCATCCTGACGATGAGCAAGCGCGCCGCGTCGGGCAGCCCTGGGGCAAGACTGAGTGCTGGTATGTGGCGCACGCGAAGCCAGGAGCTCAGATCGCTCTGGGATTGAAACCGGGCGTGATCGTGGCACAATTCGGAGAAGCCATCAATGAGAAGCGCGCCGAAGAGGTGCTGAACTGGCTCAACATTTACACCGGCGATATGATTTACGTTTCTGGCGGCACCGTGCACACGCTGGGACCAGGTTCGGTGATCGTCGAGACTCAGCAACAATCGGACACAACCTACCGCTTGTATGATTACGGACGACCGCGCGAACTGCACCTGAAAGAAGGTTTGGCCGCGGTGAAATTGAAGGTTGCGTCCGGCAAAGTGCTGAGGCCGGCTCCCCAGCAAATTCGTGGCAGCAACAATCGGCAGGCTGTGCTGGTAGCCGCTCCTTACTTTGTTGTCGATATGTTTGAGATGAAAGATGCGCAGGAACTGAGCACGCGCGACGAGTCGGGCAAGAGTTCGGCGCAGATCCTGGTAGCCCTGGAGGGATGCGGCGTAGTGGAAGCGGCGGGAGCGGAGCCGGTCACTATGGCGAAGGGCGATGCCGTGGTAATTCCGGCGTCGGTGGAAACATTCACAGTCCGCCCGCAGTGGACGCTGGAATTTCTGAAGGCGCATGTGCCAGGTGCGGCGCAGCCCGAACCGGAAACGCGAATGTAGCAAGTGAAATCCGACAAACGTGGCTAAGAACTCAAATTTCTATCCTGTGGTCCTCGCCGGCGGCCGCGGCACGCGTTTCTGGCCCTTGAGCCGGAAGAAACGTGCCAAACAACTGCTGGCGCTCGACGGCAAGCAAACCATGATCCAGCAGACGGTTGCGCGGTTGCTGCCGCTGGCTTCCCCGAAGCAATTCTGGATTATTACCAACGACGATCTTCGTCCCGCGATCTTGAAACAGCTTCCGAAGTTGCCGAAGCTGCAGGTGCTGGCCGAGCCGCTGGGTCGCAATACCGCACCCGCGATCGGACTCGCCGCGTTTCTTCTCTTGCGCGAACATCCCGATGCGGTGATTGGAATGTTTCCTTCCGACCATGTAATCGCCAATGAAAAGAGCTATCGCGCGACCATCGAGCGCGCCGCGGAGATCGCCGCCGCGGGAGAAAACATCGTGGTCCTGGGCATTCGCCCCAACCGCGCGGAAACCGGCTACGGCTACATTGAGGCGGGCAACGCCTTCAGCGGCAACGCTCTACGCGTGCTTCGCTTCACCGAGAAGCCTGACGCGGAGAAAGCATCTGCATTTGTGGCTGCGGGAAATTATTTCTGGAATAGTGGGATGTTCTTGTGGAGTGCGCGCACGCTGGCCAATGCCCTGCGCGAGCATCTTCCCAAGACCGCTTCCCTGCTGGAACAAATCGCCGCCGCTTTCGGCACCCGAAACTTTGCGGCGACCTTCCGCAAGCTCTATCCCAAATGCGAGAACATCAGCGTCGATTACGCCGTGCTGGAACCGCGTTCGGCGAAGGGCGAGCAGGCCAGCAACCTCTTTTGTCTTCCCGCGGATTTCGGCTGGAACGACCTGGGCTCCTGGACCGCGCTGCATGAGCATCACATTGCGAAAAACCATCCGCTAGACGATAACGTCGTAACCAGCGCAGGACTGTTTGTTCTGAACGCTTGCGGCAACTATGTGCATGCTCCGGGAAAATTTGTCGCGGCTGTGGGCGTGAATGATCTTGTGGTAGTGGAAACTCCGGACGCACTGCTGATCACAACCCGGCAGCACGCGCAGGACGTAGGTAGGGTGGTGAAGTACTTGGACGAAAAGAAGCTGCACAAGCTCGTATGAAAAGGTGCCCGGGGGCGAGTGGTCGGTGATCAGTCACACTGGACATCCCTGACCACCGGCCACTGCTCACTGGACACTGAACTTCCATGGCTCAAGAGATCAAATTCGGAACCGACGGCTGGCGCGGCATCATCGCCGACGATTTCACCTTCGACAACGTGCGCAGGGTCGCCGGCGCGATCGCCTCCTACGTATTGAAGTATGAGGACTCTCAGCACGGTGTAATTATCGGCTATGACACACGTTTCGCTTCTCAACGCGCGGCGCAAGTGGCCGCCGGCGTGATCGCCGCCGCGGGCATCCCCGTGCAACTGGCCAAGGATTACACGCCCACCCCAGCCGTGTCCTACGCGGTAAAGAACAAAGGCGCTGCGGGCGGAGTGATGGTCACTTCGAGTCACAATCCGTGGAACTGGAACGGAGTGAAGTTCAAAGGAAGTTTCGGCGGGTCTGCGACGCCCGCCATCATGAAAAGAATTGAAGAAGAGATGCGCGCGGGTGCGATGCCGCAAGGCGCGAAGGCGGCCATCGAAGAGGTTGACATCAAGACACCCTACGTCGCGGCAGTTTGCCGCTTTGCCGACATGGATCTGATCGGCAAAACCAAATTCAAGTTTGCCATCGACTCCATGTACGGTTCCGGCCGGGGAGTTCTTGCCGGAATCTTCCGCGAGCGCGGCATTCAGTTCACGGCGATTCGCCAGGAACTCAACCCGTTATTCCCCGATATCAATCCCGAGCCTATCGAACCGCACATTTCCCTGCTCCAGCAAACCGTAGTCCGCGAGCAGTGCGACGCCGGACTGGCTACTGACGGCGATGCCGACCGCATCGGCGCGGTCGCCGAAGATGGCAGCTTCGTGGACTCGCACAAGATATTCTGCGTCCTGCTGCGCTGGCTGCTGGTTCGTAAGAAATGGTCCGGAGACGTGGTCCGCGCCTTCAATACGACGCGCATGCTCGATCGCATTGCCTCCAAGTACGGCCGCAAGCTCTACGAAACCCAAATCGGATTCAAGTACATCGCGGATCTGATGATGGAGCACGACATTCTCATCGGCGGCGAAGAGTCCGGCGGCATCGGCTACTCGCGCTTTCTGCCGGAACGAGATGGAGTCTTGAATTGCCTGCTGCTGGCCAACGTCATGGCGGAGGAAGGCAAGCCGCTCGGCCAGTTGGTTGCCGACCTGCAAAGCGAATTCGGCCCGCACTATTATGGCCGCCGCGATCTGCACATTCCCGAAGAGATCAAGCAGAACGCGATTCAGCGAGCTCGATCTGAAACCACGCAAAGCCTGGGACGCTATCGCGTCGTGAAGAAGGAAAATCTCGATGGCATCAAGTTTTTCCTCGATGCGCCAACCAACGGGAACGGAGCGGAAGCCTGGATCTTGTTCCGCGCTTCGGGAACGGAGCCACTGCTGCGTGCATACGCGGAGGCCTCGTCCCCGGAATTGGTGAACGAAATCCTGACAGCCGCTGAGAGTTTTGTTCAGAACTGAGAACTAAGACCGGTGGTTACCGGTGTCATTCATCTGTTCGAAACTCCACATTTGATGCGGCAGTAATGCGATACTGCTAATTGAGCATGACTTTCGCCGGAAGCGCAACCTCGACCGCAGACGCACCTGAAGCGCGTCGCTACAACCGGATCCACCGCTGGCTCGGGATTGCCGATTTTGTCATCGGCTCCGCTTTTCTGGTTCTTCTGCTGGTCACCCGCTGGACGGATTGGCTGCGCGATCTTGCTTTGCGCCGCGGATTCCAGAACTACACCCTGGCCATCTTTATCTATCTGTTTTTCCTGCTCCTGATCAGTAAACTGCTCGGCCTGGGCCTCGACTACTACGGATTCCGTCTGGAGCGAAGGTTCCAACTCTCCACGCAAAAAGTTCGCTCGTGGCTTTGGGATGAAGCCAAGGGCTTTCTGGTTGGATTGGTGCTCGCAGGCATCGTCGTAGAGTTGCTGTATTTCATGATTCGCCAGTTCCCGCAGCATTGGTGGCTCATCACCTGGGCGCTGTTCATGGGCCTGTTCATATTATTGGCCCAGTTGGCGCCGGTAGTGCTATTCCCAATCTTTTACAAGTTCGAACCGCTGGACAATGAAGACCTGCGGCGCCGTCTGGTGCAACTGAGCGAGCACGCGGGCACGCGGGTGCGTGGAATTTATCGCTGGAAGCTTTCGGAAAAAAGTAAGAAAGCCAATGCGGCTCTCACCGGACTCGGACGTACCCGCCGCATCATCCTCGCCGACACGCTGCTGGACAATTACGCTCCCGAGGAAATCGAGGCGGTCCTCGCTCATGAACTCGGGCATCATGTTCATCGTCACATTCTGAAGAGCATTCTGGTTCAAGCCGGAACGACCTTGCTCGGCTTCTGGGTGGCGAACTGGGTGCTGCACTACGCGGTCGATCGCCACATGTTCGAGGAGCTTTCCGATTTCGCCAACCTGCCCTTACTTGCTCTAACCGCGACTGCGCTTTCGCTCCTGCTGATGCCGGCTCTCAATGCCTACTCGCGCTATAACGAGCGCCAGGCCGACCGCTATGCTTTTGAATCCATCGCCAGCGTGGAGCCCTTCGTTTCGTCGATGAACAAGCTGGCGCAGCAGAACCTGGCCGAGCGCACACCTTCGCGGTGGATTGAAGTGTTGTTCCATTCCCATCCGGCGATTTCAAAACGCGTGGCGGCAGCAGAGGCGTGGGGCCGCCTGCACAGTGCAGGTCCGCAAGCGTGAGCCGCAACTCCTTCACCCTGAATTAAAGGCAACTCAACGCTTCCGCAGAATTTCGGCCACGCGTTGCAAATCCTCCTCGGTATCCACGCCCACGGAGTCGTAAGGCGTTTCGCCCACATAGATGGAGATGCCGTTTTCCAGAAAACGCAGTTGTTCCAGCCGTTCACTTTTTTCGAGTATCGATTCCGGCTGGCTCACAAAGAGATCGAGAGCGGATTTTCTGTAAGCGTACAGGCCGAGGTGTTTGAAATAGCGTGGGGCCGTGCCGTCGCGATCGAAGGGAATCGTCGCTCGGGAAAAATAGAGAGCGCGGCCTCCGGGAGCGGTCACAACTTTCACCGCGTTAGGATTGTCGACATCTTCCGGCGGACACAGAGTCTTTACGGTCCCCACCTGCACTGCCGGGTCTTTCATTACGTCGAGCAGGGTGGCAACCTGCTCCGGGTGCACGAGCGGTTCATCGCCTTGCACGTTCACATAAACATCCGCCGCGACGGAGTTGGAAACTTCATGCACCCGTTCGGTCCCGCTGCGGTGACTGGCTGAAGTCATCTGCGCGCTCCAGCCGCGCTGGCGGCAGACTTCCAGAATCTCTTCGGAATCCGTAGCGATGATCACGTCCGCGAGCAGCGGTGACGAGCGGACCGCCTCGTACACCAAGCCCACCAGCGGTTTCCCCGCAATCTCGCGCAGCATTTTGCGCGGCAGACGGGTCGAGGCCAGCCGCGCCGGAATCACCGCAATAGTTTTCATGCGAGAACCAGTTTCCAGCTTCCCGCCGTAACTGGCAAGTATCACATCTACGAATGGACTTACATTCCTGCGGTTTGACACGCTTTTGCAGCGGCTCTTAGAATGAAGGATTGGACGTGACGCGCCACTCCGGTCCGTTGTGTTCAAAGCAGCGAGAATATTGAAGCGCAGACTTCACACCACTCTCGTTGCGTTTCCCCAATTTGCTGGCGGCGTAGCTCAGGTGGCTAGAGCGACGGTCTCATAATCCGTAGGTCCGTGGTTCGAGTCCACGCGCCGCCACCAATCTCCTGTCAGTGACAATGACGCCCTTTTTCTTCCGATTTCGGCTCCCATTGTCGATGAATTCGGAACACTCGCAAGTTTAAGATGACCCCATGCAGAACGTGACGCCGGTCGCGATTGCGGCGCTTGGGCTGGAACTGGTGCCAGCCGTTTTGTTCGGCTTGGCTTCGGAGCGAGTGGCGCGCGCGGTGGCGCGATGGCCTGTGGCTGTGCGCGTGAGCGTTCCGGCGTTGTTAGTCGCTCCGTACCTATTGGTTTCGATCTCCGAACACATGTTCCGCTGGGCGTGGTTCGCGCTCTATGCCGTGCTGCCCGTTTTGATTGCCTGGCTGCTTCTCCGCGCCGCGGCCGCCGATGCCGGGCAGCGCGGCAACTGGCGCGACGCATTGATTCTGCTCGTCCTTGGGCTCGCCGTGGATTTGCGCTGGTTCGACCGCGCGTGGCCGCCGGGGCTGCGGGCTTTGAACGAATTGTTTCTGGTGGATGCCGGCCTGTATGGATTTCTGGCGATCCGGCAACTCAGCGGCACGGGATTCGATTTTCATCTGAAATGGAGCGACTGGAAAACTGGCCTGCGCGAGCTCGTCTTCTTCACACCTCCCGTCATCGCGCTGGGACTGGCGCTGGGCTTCATCCATCCCCATCGCAACCTGCCGGGAATCGGCAGCGGGCTCCTGCGCTGGGTAGGGATATTTTTCTTCACCGCCGTGCCGGAAGAGCTTTTCTTTCGCGCCTGGGTGCAGAATCTCCTGGAACGCCGCGTAGGGCGTCGTGCGGCCCTACTGATCGCGTCAGTATTGTTCGGCCTGTCGCACTTCAATAAGCGCTCCGCCCATTTCAATTGGCGCTACGTACTGCTGGCGACCATCGCTGGGATCTTCTACGGACGCGCATGGCGCGAGCACCGCCGCGTCCCCGCCTCGACCATCACCCACGCTAGCGTGGATTGGTTGTGGGGGCTGTGGTTCTAGAGTATCTCGACGATTGGGGCACACACCATCATGGCAAAGGTCCACGACTGTTGTGCGGACCATTCACACCGTCTCCTCGCTTCGCTCGTCGGACAGCCGAGTGCCTGCCCTGAGCGGAGTCGAAGGGCGGCTGTCTCTACATGGCTACTGCCGAGGGCTGGTATCTCTACATGAGGTGTTTAGACTGCCACTTCCGGTGTGGCTTCGATCAGGCTGCGGGTGTAGGGATGCTGCGGGCGCTCGGTGATCTGGTCGGTTGATCCAATCTCGACAATCTTCCCGCGATACATCACGGCGATGCGCGTCGAAAGATAGCGCACGACCGGCATGGAATGCGAGATGAAGAGATAGGTCAGGCCGAAGTCGCGCTGCAGTTGCGCGAGCAGGTTGACGATCTGCGCGCCCACGCTGACGTCGAGAGCAGAGACTGGTTCGTCGGCCACGATGAACTTAGGACGCAGCGCCAGGGCGCGGGCGATGCCAATGCGCTGGCGCTGCCCTCCGCTGAATTCATGGGGGAAGCGCTGCAGGATGGATTCGTCGAGGCCGACGGCGCGGAGAAGTTCGACGACGCGGGCGCGAATTCCACCCTTTGCGGTTTCGCTCCCGTGAATAAGGAGCGGCTCGGCGATGATGTCTTCGACGCGGAAGCGAGGGTCGAGCGAGGCAAAGGGATCCTGAAAGATGATCTGCATGTCGCGGCGGAGGCGGCGCATCTCGCCGGGGCTGGCGGCGAGCAGATCGCGGCCTTCGAAGCGGATGCTGCCCGAAGTGGGTTCGATGAGGCGCAGGATCAAGCGTCCGAGAGTGCTTTTGCCTGAGCCCGATTCGCCGACTAGGCCGAGGGTTTCGCCGGCGTGAATGTCGAGCGAGACATCGTCGACGGCGCGGACTTCGTTTCTGCTTCTCGATGTTCCACCAAGGGCAGATTCGCTTTGCGAATAAATCTTGGTCAGGTTGCTGATTTCGACAAGGGGCATGGTTTGTATTCAAGATTCTAGAGTATGGAGTGAATTATTGCGCCGTGATCGTTATTGCGCTGCGATCATGGGGACGGCAGCCAGGGCGGCCAGCAGGCCGACGAATCGCCAACGGGTGAAATGTTCCTTCAGGAACACGCGAGCCAACAGCACGGTGACGGCGGGATAGAGCGAGGAGATGACGACGGCTTCGTCGAGGCGTCCGGTCTGGCTGGCGCGAACGAAGAGCAGGGTACCGAGGGAGTCGATGCAGCCGGTGAGCACTCCCCAACGCAGGCCAGCAGCGGTGATGTCGCGAAAATTCCAGCTCAGCAGGACGACCGTAGCGGTGATGAGCAAGGCGCCGGCTCGAGTCAAGGTTGCGATCCAAAGCGCCGAGCCGGCGCCGGCTTGGCGGACGCAGAGATAGAATCCGGCGAAGCCAATGCCGGCGACGACGGCGAGGCCGATGCCTTCCGGAGTGGCACCGTCTTCGGAGCGGGTGATGAGCCAGAGTCCGGTGGCGGCTAGGAAGAAGCCGAGGATGGGAATGCGGCCGGGCAAGCCCTCGGTGAACATGGAAACAACTGCTGGGATTGCGGCGCTCAGGACGGCGGCGACGGGGGCGGTTAGTCCCATCCTGCCGGAAGAAAGGGCGCGATAGAAGATGGCGAGGGCAGCGCCTCCGGAGACGCCGGCGGCGAGGACCCAGGCGGCGCTGCGGGCGGAAGGGAATGGGGCGTGAGTGGCGGAGGCCAGCGTGACCATCAGAAGCAGGCCGCCGATGTTCACGACCGTGGTGAAGAGGAATGCGCTGGCGCGGCGGGTGGCGTAGCCGCCGAGGAAGTCGCTGGTGCCCCAGGCCAGGACGGCGGCCAGTCCGTAGGCGGCGGTGGCGACTTGGGGCGCGGCGTACATGAACGACGAGGTTAACATGTGCCGGCTGGGAGGTGAGGGCTGGAACATTGCATGTGCAAATGTTCCAGTCGGAACATTAGAGCGTTTTGCCGGAACATTGTGGAAATCTCGGAAATCTCGGAAAACCACCTTAAAGCTATAATTGGTAGGCGGCAAGAAATTGGGGGGGTATGGGGTTAGGAGCAGAGCCTGGAAAGTGGTGAAAAAGACACAGGGCGAAGGAAAAGCGGCGAAAAACGGGGCTCGAGGATGGCAGTCGGGGGTGGGGAGTGCTGATTACATGGGGTTACGGGGTACAGGGGAATGTCCCCGGAGCGGTCCCAAAGATCTTTGACGGAAGTGTCAGTGAAGGTCGCGGCAGGACGTAGATTCTGATTTGGCTCTTTCGCTCCCGCCGCCGCGAGACATAACTGCCCCGTGGCTGTATCCAGAAGAATCTTCGCGCTAGCACCACCTTCGGATACGACAAATCGTCCAGTTTGCACGGGCCGAGCTGAGCGTAGGGTGAGGTGTGTGGAAGCCATTAGTAGCAACCCTGTAATCAGCGCAGCAATTATCGCCGTCCACAAAGGCATGAACGATTTCCAGCGTTCAGCCGCACTTACTTGGCGGTCGTGGAGATCAATAGCTGTCTGGAGAAGCGGATAGACTAATTCCGACGGAAGCACCTTTACTCCAGTGGCATCGTCGCGGGTTATGACGTGTCTTGCAATGAGGGACAAATGCTTTTTGTCATCCTTTTCGACTCGAAAAAATTCAGGATGTTCTTTTGCGAGAGTTGCCCAAGATTGGGATGAAGAAGGCGGTCCTTGCAATTCTTCCGTTAAGCCAGCTTCCGTGCGATGGGTGTACTTATCCAGCGAGAGCACCTGGATTAGCGCAAGCACATCAGAGAGACGGTTGTTCTTGGTATAAGGACGACCCTGTTTCATTTCTGGCCTCTGCCAGCTTTCGCAGACGGCGCGAATTATCTCACGGCGAGCCGCAGTGAGCTAGCTCTGTGGTGGGATGGTCTGTTCCTGTCGGGTCTTCCTCCCACCGTTAGGGCGCGAGAGGCGCAGGTCTGGATCATGGGTCATAGCGTGCTCTTCCTCTTCTAGTAGGGAGTCTTGAAGACTTAAGCCTCGTTTCTGAAACCCGCACTCGCATGTGACGTACCAGCCTCCCATATCCTTGTGCACCATCAATTCTAGGTAAAGAGCAATGCGGCAACGGATGCCTAACTGGATATTCATGAGGACGGAGAGACTTCCCCGTTTCTTCAGCGGCCAGAACTTCAGCCCACCTTTGCTTGGCCTCCGCGTAGGCCTCAGCACACTTGGGGCAAAGAGCCTTCTTCGGGAGGCCGGGGCCCGGTTCCGGGTCCGAAAAGGAGGACCGCTTGTTGCATCCGTCCTCAATACGGTCAGGGGTCAGCGCTGCGATCAAGCGACTCTGCTCTTGAAATTTAGCAAATGCCGCCGAATCCGCTTCCTCCAGGGTCATGCCGTCCCCAAGGGAACGTAATCTGTTCAACCTTTCCCAAGCGGACAGCAGTTTCTCGCTGCGTGCCGGGGCTTGGGCACTTTCCAGATCGGTGACCGGAACCCCTTTCCAAGCCAAGAGAACATAGAGATTGCTCAGTTGGCGGGAAAGCACCCGGTCATCCTTACGCGTGAACGTCAGAAGTCCGTCCTTGATGCGGAAAATTACAAAAGCGATCAAGGCTAACAGGATAAGCACGCACGCCTGCCAAGCTGCGAAGAGAGAAAACGATAGGGCGACGGATGCGCCAGCCGCCGACCACAGGGCAAGGCTCGTTAGGAAGGCTTTCATTTTCCTGCTCCTCTTGTGGCACCAGGGGTCTGGCCCACCTTTGCCGGAGCAATTTTAACTGAGGATGCCCCGCGTTTGCTTACTTTGCAAGGGTGGGCCGCGGTGCAGCCGACCGCGAGGGTTTTGACTTTGACGAAGAGCGCGTCCGGTCCGACAGACGGGATCGAGAACGTCCTTCGCGTGACGACGTTCATCCGTCGCGGCGCTGTTGCCGCTGGTAGGGATGCTTCGACTGCGCGGGATTGTCCTTCGGACAATCTCACTTCGCTCAGCATGACAGCCTTATGCCGGACGTGCCCAGACGGGCACGCGGCGTCTCGTGGCGAATCAGGCATCCCTACGGGATGCGCTTCGTTTCTGTTGCGTCTACCCGGCGTTGAAACGCCGGGCTATTTTCGGGCGTCGCTTCGACTGCGCTCCCCGTTTGTCACCTCGCGCCGGAAAACCGGGGAGTGTTGAGGGTCAAAATCCCAAGGGGTTTGACGGTGGTGGAATCCCACTTCTCGCAAAGAACGCGAGAAATGGGGCACCCGCATTCGCGAAGATGGCGGGCTTTCGCGGGCAAGAGTGCCCGCGCCACACTAGCGGGTGCGTGTTAGAATTTCCCCCTGGAAGGTCCTTAGGAAAACCTGATTGATTGAGCTGGCACCATCGATTCTTGCGGCGGACTTTGCGCGTCTGGGGGAACAGGTGCGGGCGGCGGAGGAAGGTGGCGCGACGGTCGTCCATGTGGATATTATGGACGGGCATTTCGTGCCGAACCTGACGATTGGGCCGCCGGTGGTGAAGTCGCTGCGCAAGGTGACGGAGTTGCCGCTGGACTGCCACTTGATGATCGAGAATCCGGACGAGTTTATTCCGGCGTTTGCGGAAGCGGGGGCGGATTGGATCTCGGTGCATCAGGAAGTTTGCCGGCATTTGAACCGCACGCTGCATCTCATCAAGAGCCATGATTGTCTGGCGGGTGTGGTGATTAATCCGGCGACGCCGGTGGATACGCTGGAGGAAGTGCTGGATCTGGTGGATTATGTGCTGGTGATGTCGGTGAATCCGGGGTTTGGGGGACAGAAGTTTATTCCGGGGACGCTGCACAAGATGAGGCAATTATCGGAGATTCGCAGCCAACGCCGGCTGACGTACCGCATCGAAGTAGATGGCGGGGTGGGGCACGACACGGTCGGCGATGTGGTGCGGGCGGGCGGAGAAATTCTGGTGGCGGGCAACGCGGTGTTCGGTAGTGGCGATCCAAAGAAGAATGCCGGGGCGCTGCTGAAGGCGGCGACGGAAGCGGCGCTGCTGAAGGTGTAAGGCCGCTAGCAGTTAGCAATTGGCAATTAGCAGCTAGCAATTGACGGTTGGCGTTTGCTAACTGCCAATTGCTAATTGCTGACTCGCGTAGCTTCCAAAATCGGCAGTCGGAAATTCTGAGTCGAGGTATTCATGTCACGTCGAAGTTCATTGGTTGCGGTGCTGGGTGTGCTGCTGATGGTTACGGCGGCTTGTACCAACAAGAAGGCCGTGAATCCGCTGGCGAATGTGGGGTCGAAGCAGCCGGACAAGGTGCTGTTCGACAGAGCAATGGACGCGATGAAGCATAACCGTTTCGACGTGGCGCGGATGACGCTGCAGACCTTGATCAATACTTATCCGGACTCGGAATTTATCGCGCGGGCGAAGCTGGCGGTGGGCGATTCGTGGTATGCGGAGGGCGGGACGGCGTCGCTGGCGCAGGCGGAGCAGGAGTATCGCGATTTCGAGACGTTCTTTCCCAACATGCCGGAAGCGGCCGAGGCGCAGTTGAAGATCGCGAACATCCAGTACCAGCAGATGGAGAAGTCGGACCGCGACTATACCCATGCCCGGCGGGCGGAGGATGAGTACCGGAACCTGATCATGCAGTATCCGGATAACCCGAAGCTGGTAAAAGAAGGAAAAGAGCGATTGCTGGAAGTGCAGGAAGTGCTGGCTGACCGGGAGTTTGGGATTGGAAAATTCTACTTCTATCGGATGTCGTATCCGGCGTCGATTGCGCGGTTGAAGACGCTGGTGGAGAAATATCCGCTGTACAGCCGAGCCGATGAGGCACTGTATCTGCTGGGGCAGAACTACGAAGGGCAGATGACACAGATGCGGGCAAGGCCTACCTGCGTGAAGACCGCTCCGCGGGCAGGGTGCGTGCCGGAGCAGGTTAAGGCCAACATGGTTGAGGAACTGACCAAGCAAGCCGCCGGCGCCTATTCCCAGATTATTACGCGGTATCCGGTGATGGACCGCGGGGATGATGCAAAGAAGCGGCTGGCAGCACTGCACCAGCCGATTCCGCGGCCGACGAAGGCCGCGGTGGCGCAGAACCGGGCAGAAGAAGAAAGCCGCCGGGACAGCAGCCCGCTTGACCTGGCGATGAGCCTGGTGAAAAAAGGGCCTAACGTGGATCTGGCGGCGCATGTGGGAGAGCCGACGTTGGTGGATCCGACGCCGGTGGCAGCGAACCAGGAAGCATTAAGAACGACGCGGGAAGCGATGGGGATTCCAGCGGGCGAGCATGGAGTGAGTGCGGAGATCGTATCCGGAGGAGTTCCGGCGGCGAATGATCCGGCCCCTCGCTCCGATACGGCGACGGATAGCGGACCGCTCTTTGCCCGGCAGCCGACGAGTGCTCCGGATCCGAACGAGCTGAAGCCTTCGGCCGATGCGACTGTATTGAAGCCCAGCGGGCCGCCGGATCCGAATGAGTTGACCCCGGTCGCCGAAGCCCAGAATGCGGTGGCAAACAGTCAGCCCCTGCCTCCGCCGGTGCAGGTGAACGAGATTCAGCAAGCGCAGGCGGCGGGCAGTTCGACGGTCGCGAGTGCGGGTTCGAGTTCTCTGGCGAGCGATCAGGATGTATCGAGCAGCAAGAAGAAGAAAAAGAAGGGGCTGAAGAAGATCATGCCGTTCTGAAGCGGGGGAACATCGATATCCGGGCCACCGGGCTGGATTTGTGGCAGCATAATTCCCCGGGCCGCGCGGTAGACGTTGAACCCTAGTAACCAGGTAACCTGCCGTCCGATCATTGACTTACCTTCCCAGGCAGGTTACCTTCGCCATATCTCCCCTCATCAGAGGACTTTTCTTGGCCCGGAAGATACTGCTTGCCGACGACAGCGTGACCGCCCAGAACATGGGGCGCAAGATCCTCGCAGATGCGGGGTATGAAGTGATTGCTGTCAACAACGGCTCGGCCGCACTGAAGAAGATCGCGGAACTGAAACCCGACCTGGTCATTCTGGATG
>Ga0302319_10004449_pt1 | contig 28769 bp, 19 predicted proteins | sample Bog_T0_2_FD_203319 | JGI IMG/M metagenome (GOLD analysis project Ga0302319, IMG submission 203319) | Peat permafrost microbial communities from Stordalen Mire near Abisko, Sweden - Bog_T0_2 | ecosystem: Environmental > Terrestrial > Soil > Wetlands > Peat | place: Sweden: Abisko, Stordalen Mire... | reverse complement strand
GCTGCCGCAACTGCCTGGCGGGAAGACGGCACCTCTGCGCTGCCACACAGGGCGTGGGGGTGAATCGCGCCGGGGCGTTTGCCGAATTGATCGCGCTGCCCATGGCCAATATCTGGCGGCACCACCCGGGGATCGACGAGCAGGTTGCGGCCATCTTCGACCCCTTCGGCAACGCCGTGCATACGGCGCTTTCCTTCCCGGTGCTGGGCGAAGATGTAATCATCACCGGCGCCGGTCCGATCGGTTTGATGGCCATTCCGGTGCTGCGGTTTGCCGGGGCGCGTCATGTAGTGGTCACGGATTTGATTCCATCCCGGCTGGAACTGGCGCGGAAAATGGGCGCAACCCTGGCCGTCAGCCCCGGCCAGACGCAGCTCGCAGCCGTGCAGAAGCAGCTGGGCATGGTGGAAGGCTTCGATGTCGGACTGGAGATGTCGGGCAGCTCGCTGGCGCTGCAGGAGATGATTGTCAATATGTGCCACGGAGGCAAGATCGCAATTCTGGGTATTCCGGCGCAGGCGATGCCGCTCGATTACCGGCCGGTGATCTTCAACATGCTGACCATGAAGGGCATCTACGGGCGCGAGATGTACGAGACATGGTACAAGATGTCGGTGCTGCTGGAATCTGGCGTGGATATCACCCCGGTCATCACCCATCGCTTCGCCTATGACGATTATCACCAGGGCTTCGATGCGATGATCTCCGGGCTGGCGGGCAAGGTGGTGCTGAATTGGACGAGCCTGGGCTGACGGCGCGGCCCGCGGGGATGGACCAGAAGAGAGGGTGGTTATGTACGGCAAGGTGCAAAGTTTCTTACAAGCCAGGATCGAGGCGATCGCCGCCGGCGGGCTGTACAAGCGGGAGCGTGTGCTCAGCGGGCCGCAGCAGGTGTGGATCCAAGTCGCAGGCAGCGCCCCGGTTCTCAACCTGTGCGCGAACAATTATCTGGGCCTGGCCAATCATCCCGTCGTGGTCGCGGCGGCGCGGCAGGCTCTGGAGGAGTGGGGCTATGGGCTGGCCAGTGTGCGCTTCATCTGCGGTACCCAGTCTCCGCACAAGCAACTGGAACAGCGCCTTAGCGCGTTCCTGGGCAGCGAAGACACCCTCCTCTACAGTTCCTGCTTCGACGCCAACGGCGGCCTGTTTGAAGCGCTACTGGAGGCCGAGGACGCCATCATTTCCGACGAGTTGAACCATGCCAGCATCATCGACGGCATCCGTCTGAGCAAAGCTGCGCGCTTGCGCTATCGCAACGGCGACATGGAGGATCTGGAGGCGAAGCTGAAGGAGTCGCAATCGGCGCGCCACCGCCTGATTGCTACCGACGGCGTCTTTTCCATGGATGGCTATATCGCCAAGCTTGACCGGATCTGCGACCTGGCGGATCGGTATGAGGCCATGGTGATGGTGGACGACTCGCACGCGGTAGGCTTTATCGGCGAGAACGGAGGCGGCACGCCAGAACTGTTCGCGGTCCGGGAGCGCGTTGACATTCTGACCGGCACGCTGGGAAAGGCGCTGGGCGGCGCCAGCGGCGGTTACACCAGTGGGCGCCGGGAGATCGTGGAATTGCTGCGCCAGCGTTCCCGCCCGTATCTGTTCTCGAATTCCGTGGCGCCGCCCATCGTCGCGGCATCGCTCCAAGTGCTCGATCTGCTGGCGGACTCGGCTGACCTGCGCCGACAGTTGCGCGAAAACACACTCTTCTTCCGCCAGCGGATGGCCGCGGCCGGCTTCAACATCCTGCCCGGTGAGCATCCCATCGTGCCGGTGATCTTCGGTGATCCCGTCGTCGCCTCGCGCATGGCCGATCTGCTGCTGGGAAAAGGCGTCTATGTGGTGGCGTTTTCCTACCCGGTGGTGCCGCAGGGCAAGGCGCGGATCCGCGCCCAGATCTCCGCCGCGCACACACGAGCGGACCTGGAATTCGCGCTGGCCGGGTTTATCGAAGCCAAGCAGGAGCTGGGAATTTGAGGGCGGAAACGGCGCATTCCATACTTTAGCCTTCGGCCAGAGTTGCAGCATGAGAAAGTCCAGTGTAAAAACCCCCATATGGAAAGAAGGCAGGACCTTCCGGGATAACTGCAAGGGGCAATTCACATAAAAGGGCCTGAATCAGCGGTTCGTCAGGGGTCTCGGTCGGCACTTTTTACGACGCCAGCGCAAGAAGTGCAATAACAATCACGGGTGAATTGTGTGTGAGCGTATTTCTCTAATTTACCACTAACTTCTTTAGAATGTGGTGGCCAGAGACGGGATTGAACCGCCGACGCCGGCCTTTTCAGGGCGTTAATAACTTGTATTTCCAACTACTTAGAAGACGTTGTAAACCTGGCACCGGGTGCAGTGATACTCTGCTACCTCGGCTAGGGTTGCCAAAGTGAGCCTCACGGATACGCGACCATCTGGGCATGAGGCCATTCTTGGACCCTGGGGCGTTTCAGGGGACGTATCTTTGACACAGTTCTTTCCTGTGAAGATTGGCGCGTTTGTCCCATTTCGACCTGGCCGCTCACTTCACTGGTGGCGCCAGCTAAGTGTACCTTGCCCGCACGGCTTATTTGGATAGTTCGGCGATCTTGACATGAAAGGGTTCCAGCAAGCGGCTGGTGGCGTGGCCGACTGCGGCGCGGGCAAGTTGATAGTTGACTTGCGTCTGCAGCAGTGTAAGTTCAGCAGCCGCGAGTTTGGTCTGCGAATCGAGCACAAAGAAGTTGGTCTCCGCCCCCAGTTCGAATTTTCGCTGATCGGCGGCCAGGGATTTCTGCGCCAACTCGAAGGAGACCGAGCCGGCTTCCAGAGCCATCTTTGCCTCTTCCAACTGATGCACGGCTTCACTGACCTCCTGCGTGATCTGTTCTTTCATTCCCTGCGCGTTATACAAATCATGGGTGCGTGAAACCAGTGCGCTACCGAGTTGCGCTTGTGCTCCGCGATTTCTCAAGAGAAGATTCAGAGTCAGCGTTCCACCGTAGCCAGGATAGCCAAAGCCGAAGGTCTGACTCATGGAAGAGCCGAAGCCTCCTGGGGAGAGCAATTTTCCCGTGAACAGATCGTATTGATTGCCGCCCAGGCCGCTGCTTTGATAGAAGCCAGTCATGGAGAGATCGGGACGAAGCCGATTGTGGGCCAATTGAATGTTGGTCTGATCGTTGGCCAGCGCGTTCTTGACCACATCAAACTCAGGCCGCTGACTCAATGCCTGCGCCAGCGCATCCTCGATGGAAATGCTCTCCAATTCTCCCTGCGGCTGTGGCTGCTCGGTCAGATTGAGTTCGAGCAAACGATACTGCGGTTCCTGATCCGCGCCAATGGTTCTGCGCAGCGCGTCCTCGGCTTGGGTAAGCGAGTAACTCGCCTGGATGACCTGAACCTTGCGCGAGGCGACCTCCGACTCGGAGCGATAAATGTCAAGTGGCGGCAAGGCTCCCAGCTCCAAGGCGCGCTTGTCGCTCTGGTAGCTGACTTCGGCCAGCTTGAGTGATTTCTGCTGCACATCGAGAGCGCCACGGGCCTGCACCGCATTCCAATAGAGGTTGACAACCTGCAGGATGGCGTCGTTGACCTCGGCTTCAAAGCTGGAGCGCGATTGGGCCAGAGAACGGCGCGCGATGACCAGTTGCGCGGTGTTGGCAAAGCGTCCAGCGTTGCGCAGCAGCGGCTGCGTGAATTGCAGATTCATCGTGGAGCTGTAGTAAGGATTGAAGAAGTTGTAGGAACTGTTGGTTGACGATCGATTGCTGGACAAGCTGGCCTGAATGCTTGTTCCGGTGGCGAAGGTCTGTGCGTATGTGAGCTGACCAGCCTGGCTTAGAGTGTTGACCGCGGTGCTGGTTGAAGCTCCAACACCTTGCAACTGGCTGTAGCTCGGATTGGAATACCGATTGATGTTCAACGAGCTTTGCAGCGTTGGGTCGAAGGGCTGATGGGCGCCGAGAAGGTTGAACTTCTGCGACTCGATCTGGGTTTCTTCTATCGCGATATTGCTGTTGTTTTCCAGCGTGAGCAGAATGGCGTCGCGCAGGCAGAGCGCGAGTTTGCCCTCTTGCACATAAGCCTGCAGATGAGCCGGCGCCGGTACCTTCCCAGAGCGGACGCGCGCTGTCAACAGGTCGCGATAGCTCTCAGTGGATTGTGCCTGCGCAGTGGCAAAAGTGATCAACAGTGAAAGCAGGATTATTGCGCCGTGCATTGTCTTCATTACGATACTCCAGTGTTCATTGTTGGATCCCGGCAAGAATGGTTGAAGCGGCCACTGCGATGCATGGGCGAGTACGCTTCCATGCGGCTTACTCATAACGAATGGCCTCCACCGGATCGAGGCGCGCGGCCTTGGTGGCGGGATAGATGCCGAAGACCAGTCCGACGGAGATGGAGACAAGAAAGGCCAGGGCAATCGAGCTGAAGGTGACAATGGTGGACCAGCCGGCCAGCCATGCGATCAGCCGCGAGATGAAAAAGCCGAGGAAGACGCCGACACTGCCTCCGGCTACGGAAATCATCGTGGCCTCGACGACAAACTGGCGCACGATGTCCGATTGCCGCGCACCGACAGCGCGGCGCAGGCCGATCTCCCTGGTGCGTTCCAGGATGCTGGCCAGCATGATGTTCATGATGCCGATGCCGCCCACCAGCAGTGAGATCGAAGCGATGGCCACCATCACGGTGTTGAACATCTTCTCGGTGCGCTTCTGCTGAGCCAGCAGTTCGGCGGGCACGATCACGCTGAAATCGTCGGCGCCGTGATGAGAGGAATCCAGAACCGCGCGAACCACTTGCGCCGCCTGTGAGAGGTTGCTCTTTTCGTCCATGGCGAGATAGATTCCATCTATTTCATCGCGCACATTGCTGTAACTGTCTTCCATGCGCAGCATGGCGGACTTGAGCGGAATGTAGATGTTGTTGTTCACATCCGTCTCGGAAGAGGACGCGGAATCACCCTGCGCACTCAGCAACGGGCCGACCACGCCGATCACGCGCAGCCACTGCTCGTTCACCATGACGTACTGCCCGATGGGGTTGGCCGCGCCAAAGAGATTCCATTTTGCTTCCGCTCCCAGAACGCATACCGGAGCGCCCAGATCGTCCTCGGCTTGAGTGAAGAACGCGCCGTTCAACAGATGCAATCCGGCGATCTTCTGGTAGGTCGCGTTGACTCCGTAAACAACGGGCATATCGCGCTGCGACTTGGGAATGGTCTTCTGTGGCGTAAGGCGCTTGCGCGGCGTGGAATCGGCTACTCCCTCCACGTCATCGCGAATCACGCGATAGTCCTGAAGCGTAAGGCCGGGTGAGATTTTGCGAACCTTTTGATGAGCCTGCCGCTCCATGGTCTCCTTGGCTTCAACAATCAGATTATGCACGCCCATCTGCTCGATCAACGCCATCACCTTCTGGCGCGCTCCGGCTCCGATGGACAGCATGGCCACCACGGCCGCCACGCCGAAGATCATGCCCAGCATGGTCAGCAGCGAGCGCAATCCGTGCAGCGTCAGATTATTGACGGCAAGTTGCACATCGCGCATCCATTGCTGATAGACGGCGAGGAAGCGTTGCGGAACAAGTTTTGCTATCGCGGCCATTCAAGGTGTCCCTTCGCTGCTGCCGGCGGTTTTTCCGGTGTTGGTTTTGCGCGGCGCGGTGGGATCGATCAAGGCGACCATGCTGCCCGCATCCACGCCGGTAACTGCCGCGTGGCTCTCGCTTTGGCCCTGGATCACCACTTCGCGCTGATCATAGCCGTTACCCGCTTTGACGAAGACCAAGCGCTTGCCGTCTTTGAAAAACAGCGCCTGGCGAGGAAGAATGAGCACATTGGTTTGGCTCCCGCCTTTGAAGAGAATTTGCGCGGTGAATCCAGAGCGCAAGCGAGCATCGGCATCGGTTAACTGAATCGACGCCTCAAAACTGCCGCCGGAACTGGCTTGGAAGAACTCGCGCGTGGACATGCCGCTCATGCTCTTCACCGAGCCGTGAAAGACGCGCCCCGGCAAGGCATCGAAGAGCACTTCGACGGCTTCTCCTTGATGGATATTTCCATGATCCTGCTCACTGACTTTGCAGGTTAGATCGAGACCCAGTGGATCCAAAACATTGGCAATGGCACTGCCCGGATAGACCTGATCGCCGGGACGAAAATCGGGAAGAGTCATGCCGGTGAAATAGATCCCGCCCGATGCATCTTCATTTTTCTTGACCGATACCAGACCATCCATGGGGGCGAGAATCTTCATCTTCTCAAGATTCTGCTGCGCCTGTGTCATGGCGATGCTGGCCTTGTTGGCTTTCTCCTGCGCCAGATAAATGGTTGCCTGCCCGGTGGCCTTGTGCGATTCGGTATCCTTCTCCTGTTCGGTGAGTACGCGCTGCGCCTGTTGCAGAGTAAGCAGATTCTTGTCCGCGTCGATCTTGCTTTCCAGTTCGTTCTTTTGCACATCCAATTCAGCGCGACGCACGTTGTAGCGATCTTTGAGCAGTGCAACTTTGTCTTCCGCGGCCAATACCGCCGCATCGGCCTTCGCCTTGGTGATCTCCTGCTCGGCTTGCAGGAACTCGGAGTGATTCTGCTCCAGTTTGTAGTGTTGTTCGCCGGGATCGAAGGCCATTACCAGATCGCCTTTTTTCACCATCTCTCCGGTGCGCGCCAATTGGGTAATCTGCAGCGAATCGCCGCCGATGGCAGGAGCCGAGATCGTTATCTCGTGGCTGGAGCGGAGTTCTCCCGTAGCATGGACATCCAGTTCGAGCGCGCCGCGCTTGACCTCGACCAGGGGAATTTCATCCTTGCCGGCCACCAGATGCACACGGTTCGAGGCCACCACAGCGCCGATGGCAGTGGCAAGCAGGAGCAGGACGAGCAATGATGTGAGGACTCGATGGCGTTTCATGATCGCACTCTCACTCTTTCTCCGTGGGATCTTTGAGCGCAACCAGATCTTCGGCGCGTAATCCACTCGCCACCAAAATGCGATCGCGGCTTTTTCTCTCGATTTGAATCACTCGCTGCTCGAAGCGCGAGCCGGTCCAGACGTAGACCACGGTCTGTCCGGATTTGACGAAGGAAGCCTGTGCGGGAATAGTGATGGCGTTGGCAATGCGATCGATAATCACCGTCACCTGCACCGTCATTCCAGGCTTGAGCCGCGCATCAGTCTGGTCGATGGCGATCTCAACATCGAAGTTGCGCGGGAACGGCCAGCCCGCGGAGAAGTCGGCGCTGGCAATGGTGCCGATGCGCTCCACCTTGCCCGTGAATTGACGGTCCGCGATGGCGTCCAACTGCAGCGTGACCGGCTGCGCCATGGCCAGATGCCCGCGTTCGGTTTCATCCACGCGCGCGGCCACGCGCAGCGAGGAGGCATCAGGCAACTCCGCAATGGCGGTGCCGGGCCAGGCGCGTTCCCCTTCTTTGAAAGGCGTCTCGCTGCCGTTGTGCCAGATGCTGAGAAGACTGATGGTGCCGCTTGCCGGAGCCTTCAACGTCATCGCGGCAAGAGAGCGCGTGGCGCGATCGGCGTCGTAGGTGGCCTTGTTGCTGGCCTGCTTCTTGCTCTCAATCGACGACACATCGACGGTCTGGTCGGACTTCAGTTTGGCCTCAGCCTCGCGCAGCGCCTGTTCGGCATCGGCCACCTTCAGCTTGGCCTCTTCGCCTTCGATCTTGGAGACGATCTCTGCCTTGCTGGCGTCGAGATTGGCGACTTCAAGGTCGTAGCGCGCCTTCATCACCGCGGTGGTGTCTTCTTCAACGGACAACCGTCCCTGCGCCCGCACCTGCTCGATCTCGGCTTGCGAGGACTTGAAAACAGAGCGGTACTGCTCCAGGCTCTGCTGTGTGCGCGTTGGATCGAATTCGACGACAACATCGCCTTGCTTCACCTGTGCGCCATCAGCCACAAGTTTCAAAATCTGCAGGTCGCCCGCATTCTCAGGCGCGATGATCGTGACCGATTTCATGGCCTTCAGTTCGCCGCGAAACTGAATCACATCCAGAAACTCGCCGCGCTTTACTTGAAAGGTGGGCAGCACAGGAGCTTTCTTTGAAGAATGAACCAATGCAAAGACCGCCGCGCTGCCCAACGCCAACAGGGCAATGACGGCCAGCGCCTTGTGTTTCCGAAGATCATTCAGATTCCATTGCTTCATCAGAATCGGGGCCTCATCGCGACTGAATCGTTGTACCGGCTTTTCCGGTCAGATCGACCGCTGCGGAAAGATCCGGCATCAGCCGGGGATCGTTGCCATGGATGGAAAAGGTGGCAGAGAACTTCCGCAGTTGAGGAGAAAAGTCTCCCTTTTGGCCCAGGGGATCGATGGAGTCCAATTGACCTTTGAACGCCAGATCGGGATAAGCATCAAGATGCACCACAACCTGCTCTCCCAGGCTCAGGCGGAGCATATCCTCCTGGTTGACAAGTGCCTGCACTTCCATGATGGAAGGATTGATCACCTGCAGGAAGGGAACGCCGGGGCGCACCTGGTCGCCCTCCTGCACCTCTCCCATGTGGCCCTGCTTCCAGATGGTGTTGAAGACCACCAGACCGTCGATGGGAGAACGAATCTGCATCAGCGCGGCGTTGGCCTGGGCGTGCAGCATGGTCTCGCGGGTGCGGTCACGCTGTATTTCCAGAATGCGAATCGAGGCCTGCGCCGCCTTGCGCTTCAGATCGAATGTGGTTCTCAACTGCGCCAGCGTGGCTTCGGCTTCGTCCAGATCTTCGCGCGCCTTTTCGGCGTCGATGCGCGAGAGCAGTTCCACCTTCTGCATCTCCAGGCGGGCTTTGCTCAGGCTGCTCTCCGCTTGCTTGATCTCGGTTTCATCCTTGGCCACGGCCGCAGCTTCCTTGGCCTTTGCCTCGATCACGTTTTCATTTTGGGTAACGCTCGCCGCCTGTCGATCGATGGAATCGCGCAACTGGTCCTGGCGGTCGAACTCCACCAGCAGATCACCACGCTTCACGCGGCTTCCGCGAGCAACGATCTTGGTAATGGTCAGCGGGGTAAACTGCTGGCCGGCCAGAGGTGGAGCTTGAATGGAGCTTGATTCAACGGCACTGGTCGTACCTTTGAGACGCAGTTGCTGGGTTGCGGCCTCAGGTGTTGGATCGGAGACCGCACTCGAGCGAAGTACGGGAGCCTTCGTCTTACAGCCTGCAACGGAAAGCGAGGCCGCTGATGCCACCACGGCTAGAATAATCAAACCAGCGCGTAGCCAACGATGGAAACATGCGTCTGCACACGTGGAAGAAGCCTTCACTTTCAGATTCCGAGGCGAGCCGGCGGTGTCATTCATGTCGGCTAACCTCAAAATGGGGGACTAACATTCTGGCCTTCTCTCGTACTTTTCACTTTCCACCAGATTACATGCGCGATCAGGCTATCTCCGCTGCTGCGGGGTCCGTTCCTCTGACTGCGGCGGTAAATACATGGTTGATTGTATCTTAGACGCGCAGAATAAGATTTCCGCTCACACGATTCTCCGAACACATCTCAAACAAGCCGGAAATCGCTTCTCAATTGCCGATTGAAAATTACACGAACGCAGAGCGTGAAGATGTGAATATGGTCCCTTCATGAACGCAATAAGTCATTCATCCAATGGCACATACGGAGATCCGACGAGTCCGCTACCGGAAGTCGGTCAGCATACCGGGATCTCTCAGGCACCTCGCTGAGTTGCCTTCTTCCCGTTCACTATAATCGACAGGGAGGAAAGGAGAGGCCTTTGGCAAGCATCGAGGATGTACTAGATCGGACACTGAAAGCGAACGGAAATGGTCTTTGGCCGAGCAGGACTTCAATTGTGCGGGCAATCTGGTTGTGAAACGAGTTCAGGCTCTCGTCAGCGCTGGCATACATTAAATGACCGAAGTAGCTGCCGATTATTGCTGGCAGAGAATAGGCAGTCGCCTGCACGATCGGACCCGGGAGAACTGGCTGGCCAGAGGAGATGAAATCCATTCACTCTTTGGGCAGTGGACCAGCTAATAAAGTGTTGAGGCCCGTTAGGCATGAAATCCGCGTGCACAGCAAATCCCGTGGTTGTCTATCCCGCCTTTATCTTCGGCCGGTACCGCTAAGTCGGCAAGTGTCATGAAATCTGCCAGATGCGATCAGAGAAACGAAATGCCATGGCGCTGCCAAGTTTTCTTGTATTTATCCTTGCCCGGAAGCCTAACCCGATCTCATTGAGTGCGTTGGACAGTTCTCGTCAACCGAGGCTCAACTTCCGGATTGCCTGTCATTTGACCACAACAATCGATAGAGTCTACAAGACCATTCCGGGCTCATTGCCGCAGACGCTCGGAAGTCCCGTCGCGGCGTGGATTCGTTTTCGCACAGGGACACTATCGAGTTGGCAACTTGTTTGTCGGCTACGAATCAATGAACGCCTCGGCAACCGGCCCAATCGGTCGCCGAGGCCATTGCTTATGCCCCCGTAAAAGCGGCAAGCATGAGCTTTTTGTTCACTGCAGGTCACGTTGTCGGGCTAGCGGCAGCCGGGTCGGGTATGCTCGTCGCGGGGCTGGCAGAGCTAGTTCCTGGAGCGCTGGTGTCGAGTTTGTCCATCAGCATCGTTCCAAGGCTCTCCAGAACCCCTTGGCTGCTCCCGCCGCCAACGACCAGAATCTTGGGCATGAAAGCGGCATTGCCTGCCGCGAGCGCCTTGATGGCGTTCACCAGAGCTGTGGGCCCCTTGCCCAGCGCTTCGACCTGTCTCTCATAGGCCTCGGCGTTGGCCAAGCCCACCGCGCGAACCTCTGCTCCCTTGGCGGTACCGGTCTGCTGGATAAATGCGGCCTCGCCCTGGGCTTCCTTGATCCTGGCCTCGGTTTTGTTGGTCTGGATATCCACCCCGACCTTTGACTTGGCAAGATCCACCTGCATCTCGGCTGTGCCGCGGGCCTTTTCGGTCTCGATGCGCTGGTCCTGGGCCTGCCTCTGCATCTTGAATGTTTCCACCTGCTGATGGGCGACTTCCCGCTCCGTCAGAACAGTGACCAATTGTTGGGGATAGACGACATCCTGGATATAAACGCCCCTGGTCTCAATCTCGTATTCAGCGAGTTTTTCCTGGATGTAATTGAAGGCTTCTTCCTGGACTCTCTGGCGGGTCTGGATGAACCGGATCGCCTCCATCCCGCCAATCTTGTCGCGGAAGAGATTGCCGACGGCAGCCTGGAGAACCTCGTTCACCAGGTTCTCCATGGAACCGACCATGGAAATTACCCGAGGAGCCTTTGTATCTGGGACGTGAATCAGGACCTGCAAGTCGATGCTGAAGACGAAGCCCTCGTTGCTTTTGGCAATGATGGGCTCAAGGCGCGCATCAAGCCCATGAGCTCCTGTCACATCCTTCGCCCAATCGAGCTTGAGAATTGCCGTCAGAACCAGCTTCGCGTCGTAGATTCGGGGATTGATCGGGTACTTCCCTGTTCGCAGCGCTTCTTGCCAGATGCCCTGGTGGCCAGGGCGAACCAGGCTGCCGAACTTGAAGTCGGCGCCGGAGGTGTCCTGCGTGGGCAGTCCCACGTAGGCCTTGATAGCGGCGACCTGACCCTGTTCGACCACCAGCATGGGCACTTGTTCCACACGAAGCAGAAACGGGTTCAGGTTATAGGCGCCATAGAGCAGCGGGTCGTGCTGGAGACCGATCTTGCCGCCCGCCTCGAGAAACTTCTGAAAGTCCTGATAGTTGTTGTGCTGATCGTTTTTGCTGCCAAGTATCATCCCCATAAGCTGGAAATCGGTGACACCGGCTTGCCCTTCGAACTCGCTGACGTCTTTGAATCCGCCCAAACGGCTGGCAATGGCGCCGGCCGGCAGGGGTTCGCCTTCCAATGCGGTGACCACTCCGATCATGTCCATGACCTTGCCGCTGTCGCCAGCCGGCTTGGGCGCAATCCGCGTGACGTCCAGCTGCCCCTCCTCCAGGCCGAATGCTTTGAAGGTCAGGCCTTTGTTGCTGGCAAGGTTCCTGTACTCGTCTGACACGGGGACGCCGAAGACCTGCGGCTTGGTGATGACCAGGAAAGCCACCGGGTGAATCGGCGCCAAAGTGCCGGGAGAAAGAACCGGTCTTTGCACGCCCTTCTCGCCGCCCCTGGCAACAAACGTCCGAAAGTCGGTGAAGTTGCCGAAAGCCGGATCGTACCGGGCTGACTTGGCGCCAATGGGCGTGGGCTTGCCAACCTGTGCGATCACAACGCCAATCTGTCCTGCAGGCACCTGCACCCACGGGTGTTTGGTCACAGCGCAGAACGGCTTGAACTTGAAGCGGATCCCGGGCATCAGAAGTTCGGCCTGATAACCTGCTTCTCCCAGAAAAGCCACGGGGTTATCGCCGGGCAGCTTCCTCCCAAACCTCTTCCGTACAAGTCCGATTTGGGTCGGGCCAATGCTGTAGAACGACGAGAGAACCGCGGCAAGCACAAGCAATGCGACCACGACCATCGAAAAAGACCATATGAAACTACCAGTCAACATCGGACCACCAATGTCTTGCATCTCGAATCTCCTTTTACAACACTGATTTGCTCGAATTGTACCGCTCCCGAGGGGAATTGCAAGACCAATGCTGCATTTATGGTGGAAAAAACCAGGCCCCGATTTTATGCCGTCCTAGACTCTGCCACGTAATTGGGCTACCCAGTAGGTACTGGCCCATAATGGTTAGCCGCTGCATACTTCTTCAAGCTACCAGCGGTGATTAATATCTTGCGCCCAATCCGGCGCGTCTCCAACGCGCCAGCGTCCAAGGCGTAATCAATGGTTCGTATTGACACAGAAAGAGCCCAAGCCGCACTCTTGCGGTCGAATAGCAATTTCTGAATTGATTGTGTTTCAGCTTTCATCGGAGCAAACCTCGGAATAGGATTCTGATGCCGAGGTGCTGATTTCCGGCATTATGCTCGGTCCGCCGGGCACATTATGCTCGTCGGGGCACGATGAAGCTCTTAAGTAATCAAAGATCGAAAACTGTTGTCTATTGCGGACAGCTATTAATAGAATTTCACACATTTTGTGAATTGCAAATCAACACTCTATGACAAATGTGTGGTACTTGTACCCAACCGGTACGGGTTCTCGAGTATGCAGTGGTATGCAGCATTGTGCAACAGCTGGCTTGCCGCGCTCGAGCCCCAATCTTGATCCCGTGTCGTGATCCCTGAAAATCAACCTTAAGCGAGGAGTTGAAGGAGAAGTGGAAAGGCCGGTTTTGTTTCTCACCCATTGGGTTTTCGCCTCCGAAGCGTCGTCAGCGCGTTCGCACCCCTATCACCCGTGATGATTATGACGCTTTGAGATTTCAGAGTGCTGAATCAAAAAGGAAATACGGGATTCATTACGATTACATCACCAGCCTCTCAGACGCCGACGCTGTAGCCTCTGGCGACAAGTGCGCGTACCGGGCAGCCATGGCGATGCTCTTGTGCCCAGCAAGCTCCTGGATCTCGCTGATGCCTATGCCAGCCAGCGCCAACCAGTTACAAAACGTGTGCCGGAGGGTGTGCCAAGACACCCCGGTAATCTTGGCTTCCCGCAGTGCAGGCTCAAACCACCAGCGACACCGATCGGAATCACTATGGCGCGGGAAAATCCGGTCCCCGGCCGAGTGAGGCACGGTTGGTTGCTGAACCTTGAGAGCATCCATCGCCACACTATTGAGCGGAACGTTCCTGGCTGAGCCATTCTTGGTCTTGAGCAGCCGGATGACCTTACGCTTGAAGTCCACCTGACCCCACGTCAGAGAGAACTGTTCGCCCCACCTCATCCCGGTGTACGCGCTGACCACGAACGCCGGAGCCTTCTCCGAGTGGTCTCGTTGGATGATTGCAAGCACACTGGCATATTCCTCACGGCTGAGGTAGCGAAGGCTTGCATTGTCCTCGGTGCGCCGCCGCACCAGACGGGCGGGGTTGGAGGTCACTTTCTGGTTCTCCATGCCGAGCCGAAAGGCTAGGCTGGCAAACGACCTGAACTTGTTGAACGTGCCGGACGAACGGCAGTGAGCCGAGAGCACGGCCTCAATTTCGGCTGGTGTAATTTCAGTCGGCCTAGAGCCAAGCTTCTCACGAAGCACCAGGTCCTTCGCCCGGTAGTCCTGCGCCGTGCGCAAGTACGTCTCCGCGTAGGCAACAGCCATCGCTGAGAGGTCGCCGAACCTGACGGCTTTCCCTGGGGCGAGCTCCGGCAGCTTGAAGTCCTGCCAGCCGTCGGCCTTGCGCTTCTGGTAGAGTTTGACCGCAGCCGACCGTCGGCCAACTTTCTCCTGGCGCCGAACACCCTTGACGTGGTAGTGAATCCACCAGACGCCGCTACCCGGTGGCTTTTCGTAGATGCCTTTCAGTATCTCAGCCTGCTCCAAGGTTTCCTTCGTGGCCGCAGTATACGCCAACAGCCACCAAAACAGCCACTGGCACATAAAAGGCCATCTGGGGTTAACCCCAGATGGCCTTTTATGTCTATGATTACTTTAGGATTAGGTGTGGTGAGCTCGGTGCGGTTCGAACGCACGACCCACGCCTTAAAAGGGCGTTGCTCTACCAACTGAGCTACGAGCTCGTATAAGGCCGCTACTTCCAAAGTATCACAGAGGCCGGTTTGGCGCTTTAGCCGGTCGTTGGTTGCCAGTGTAAATGCCTGAATGCAATGTGACTCCTTCACGACGATTCGACGGGAAAGCGAATATAGAACGAAGACGTGATCCGCGAATTGGCCACAGTTTCACAGTTTTAGGGGGGGGGGGAGGGGTGGTATAAACCGGGCGGATAGTTGACAGAACAGACCGGTCGCAAGAGCAAGCACGAGTGACGAAGGAATGCGCTGCGATTGACTCTCGGTTCGACATATTCGGCTCCCATGCCACTCCCAATGGCCGATCTGAGTTCAGAATAATCGAAAGCGGGAAATAATCTGCAAAAAAAGATTCAATTCAAACGTCTGTAACAATTGCGGTAGACAATCAAAGACAGCATCTCATCTGCTAAGGAGATTTTCGTGAAGAAAATATTGGTTGCTGTTGCTTTGTTGGTTGTAGCCATGAGCACCGCTCAGGCGCAAAAGTTGACCGGGGCGGGCGCTACCTTCCCCTATCCGATTTACTCCAAGTGGTTCAGCGAATACAGCGCGGCGCATCCCGGCGTCGAGATCAACTATCAGTCGATCGGCTCGGGCGGCGGCATCCGCCAGATGACCGCGGGCCTGGTGGACTTTGGCGCCACCGACGCTCCCGCAACCGACGAGCAACTGGCGCCCTCCAAGTCCAAGCTCATCCATATTCCCACCGTGCTTGGCGCCGTTGTGCCCATCTTCAACATCCCTGGCGTCAGCGATCTTAAATTCAGCCCCGACGTGCTGGCCGACATCTACCTGGGCAAGATCTCTATGTGGAATGACGCGCGCATCGCAAAAGACAATGCCGGCGTCAGTCTGCCCAACCTCAAAATCATCGTTGTCCACCGCGCCGACGGCAGCGGCACCACCTACATCTTCACCGATTACCTCAGCAAGGTCAGCTCCGAATGGGCCAGCGGCCCCGGCAAAGGCGCCTCGCCCAGTTGGCCCACCGGAATCGCCGGCAAGGGCAATGAAGGCGTGGCCGGCTATGTGCGGCAGATGTCGGGCACCATCGGCTACGTCGAGCTGATCTACGCTTTGCAGAACAAGATCAGCTACGGCTCTATCAAGAACGCCGCGGGCAACTTCGTCCAGGCTTCCATCGGAGGCGTCACCGCGGCCGCGGCCAGCGTCAAGCAGATTCCCGACGACTACCGCGTCTCCATCACCAACGCTCCCGGCAAGGACGCATACCCCATCTCCAGCTTCACCTGGATTCTGGTTCCCCTGAAGTCCGCCGACCCGGCCAAGGGCAAGGTGCTCAAGGACCTGCTCAGTTGGATCGTCAAATATGGCGAAAACGAAGCCGAAGGGCTTTCCTATGCGCCGCTGCCCAAGAACGTGGTGGAAAAGGAACTCAAGACGATCTATTCGCTGCAATAGGGCATTGATGGGGGGATAAATCAATCTGTCGCAAGGGTGGAATGAACTCTGGTTCTTCCATCCTTGCGGCATTTTTGCTTTTATCGCACTGAATCAACGAATGTCATGGCGCGCAGGCGGCGTCTGGACGCACCGCAGGTGCCGCGCAAGCGCCGTCTGGCCGCACCGGAGGTGGCCCACCGAAGGTGGTGGGGATGCCCAGGCTTTGGCAGGAGAGCGTCGCAATCGCAGAGGCCTTGCGCAGGGAGTGCTCAAAATCCCGCGTCATGGCAAAGAAGTGGCAGAAGGCTCCGTGCAGCACGTCGCCGGCTCCCAGCGTATCCGTGGCTTCGATTTTGGCCACCTCAATCTCGAAGCCGCGGCCGCGCTCCCAGCCGAGAATGGACCTTGCCCCGCGCGTGACGGCCACGCAGGGCACGCCCTGAGCGGCAAACCACGCCATCACCGACTCCGGATCGCCGCCCGGAGTTTCCGTCTGGCCGGGTAGAGCGAAGCGTTCGCTGCAGATGGCGACCGTCAGCAGCGGCGCGATTTCGGCGGTTCCGGGCTTCCAGCTTCCGCCATCCAGGCAGAGCGCCGCGCCCGCTTCGCGGCAGGCCGTCAGCAGCGCCGAAGCCTCCTCAAGGAAAAAGCCGTCACACAGAACGACGGGCGGAATAGCGCCCCACGAGGCGGGAACCGCGTTGCTCCATTCGGCGGCCAGCGGGGGCAGACGGACTAAAGAGGCGGGCGGATTAACGATGGTGCGGCTGCCGGTGGCCGCGTTGAGCAAGGTGGTGCTGAGAGGCGTTTCGTAGGCCGTGCCGTCGGCCAGATCGAGCAGCTCCACGCCCCTGCGCAGCAGCTCTTCGCGCAGCGCCGCTGCCCACTTGCCGCCTCCCACGGCGCTCACCAGCAGCGCATGGCCACCCAGCAGCGCATGGGTGAGGGCGGCATTCAGCGCGGGCCCTCCCGGCGCGGCGTAAAACTCGCGCGCAAAGACCTTGCTGTCCTCCACCGGCAGAACGTCGAGCCGATAGAGAATGTCGAAGGTGCTTCGGCCCACGAACAGAGCGCGCGGCGCGGCCATCGTTGCAGGGGAATCCATGCTTCCATTGTACGAGGATGCCGGAGCGTCTTTCGCCTATAGCCTGTGGTAAAAACCCGCAGCCTCTTGAGCGATGATTAAAGCCATAAACGTAAAAATCCCGGCCAGTCCTGGAGGGAGGGAGGACTGGTCGGGATAAGAGCGTCATTTCAAGCGACTATCGACTATGTGGTGCCGTTGGGGACCAGCCGTGGGGCCGTCAAAAACCGCGAGATGGCCGTGAATATCTGCTTCAGGTTTGTGAAGTTGGTTCCGTTGGGCGAAACGCAGCCGTCGCCGTCATCGGAGTAGAAATACCCCGGCGAAGAGGCCATATCTTTCAGCGCCGTGCAGGGGCTGATCCCTGGGTAGGCGCTGTACGAGGAATCGGTTGTGCATCCCGAGGTTGGCGAACCATAGCCCACCGTGAAGACTTTGGTTCCGGCCGTGGTCGCCGCCTGGGCCGCGATTATTGCCTGCCCGCACTCGCCCAGCACGGAGGGGTATGCGAACGAATGGTAGCCGGTGGGATTGGTAGACGAGGTTCCGGTCCCATTCAGTTTGCCCGTTGTAGCCACAACCTCGCTCGAGCTAGCCGTCGCGTTGCCGTCGGTGAGGATGATCAGGGCATTCTGCGAACCCGGATTGGCTACCGCCTGGGCGGCCAGCGCCGTTTGCGCCGCGTAGATGACCTGCGCATAGTAGGTTCCCTCGCCGCCTGGAGCCTGCAGGCCGGCGCAGCCGCTCTTCGCTCCTGCCGCAACCGCGATCTCTGAAGCCGTGTTTAATGAAGCAGATGTGTCAGAAAGCTTGTAGTTGCCCGCAAACGCGGGGCTGGGCACGGAGGTCGTCGGCGTCGGCACCACCTGGTAGGTGTCTCCGGCAGGCAGATTCAAAAGCCCATTCGACAGCGTCCCGGTGGTCACGTTCTGGAAGGTATACGGCACGATCGAGGGGTTGGTGGTGGGGCAATGGAGAGAAGCTGTCCCATAGTCATTCGGCGCTGACGCCATGGTCATCGCAGGGAAGGCAAAGAGAGAGACGCTGTCGACCGGATTCACCACCGCCTGCGTCCCGGAGACCGGAGTGCAAGCGGCGCCCGCGGGACAGGGATACATCAGTTGCAGCAAGGTCTGAACACCCTGCAGCGCGCAGGTGATTTGCGTACCAGAGCACTGCAGGCCGCTGTCGCCGCTAGCCATCGAGGCCGTGGTATCCACGATAATGGCGATGTTCCACGGAGTGTTTTGCCCGCCGCTCATCGCAGCGGTCGCGGTTGCCGCGATGTGGAGCGCGGGAACGCCGAAGATCTTTCCGAACCACAACGGAACCGTCGCCGTCTGCTTCACCACGACAGCATTGAAGTTCCCGGAAACGGAGCCGGAGGCGGTAGGGCACCCCAGCCCCAACTTCGTGGAAAGGGTTGAGAGGCATTTAAAGGACGGCGTCGAGCCCAATGACACACTCGTCAGATTCGAGTTGGCGTTATTCCCGCCGGAGGTGGCGCTGTACAACGTCACGGCGCTGATGGCGGCGGTGGTGTTGGGCATGGCCGCCGCACCGGCCAAAGCCGCCGCGTTTGAGGAGGCCTGGAGCTGCTGCAAGGCAAAATAGCCATGCCCGAGATCAATCGCCACCCCGGTTATTCCAATAAATGCGAGCGCGGCAAGCCCGACCATCATCGTCGTCTGGCCTCGCGCCTCCATCAACAGTCTGAGAAAAAAAGACACTCTGATCAACTTCATTGGATTCTCCCCCTCAATTGACGTTCACCGATGCAAAAGCCCTGATGGTTCCCGTCATGTGCTGCATATACACGGGAATCCATGTGTACGGATAACTGACCGTGAGCGTGCCAGTCGTGTTGGGGCCGTCAGCCCCCAGATCCGTGGCCGCCGCCGTGCAAGAAAAACCTGCTCCCGACCCGCTGTATGTATGGGTCCCGCCGGTTGAGGTCTGAACCGTCACGATATAAGAAAAATTCGCCGCCGTCCAGGATGGCGACGGCAGCGCGGTGGTAATGTATGTTTGGATCTGCGCGCACGGGTCGGCGCAAATACTCCTGCAAGACGCCAGCTCTGCTCCCGCGGCGTTTGATGTGGCGATCCCGATCTGCTGATAGTTGAGGATGGCGATGCAGATGGAAAACATACCGATCAACAGGGGCAGCATCAGGAAGGTCATCGTCAGGGCTGCCTCAACCGTCGCTTGCCCCTTGTTGCCGGTGTGCAGAAGGGCGCAGAGCCGCTCAGCAGAATTCCTGGCTCGCCCGCGTTGATTCCCCGGCATCCTCATCGTCTTCCCTCTCGCACATTATCCCTTATGGTACGTATTGAATTACATTGCTCGACAACGCATTATAAACGAAAGTACTAGTTCCTGACTACACTAAAAACAAAAGTACCATATTTTGGTGCAAGTCAATGTTATATTTCGAACATTCGCGGTCGAACCTGGAGCCTTTCTCCAACGGAAGTACTCCGAAACCATCCCGCCGAGCGGCTTTTTCCCCATCGTGGACCCCAGCGACTCGGGATCCCCGGTGTGCAGCTTTGCTCACCGCAGTGGAAGTATAAGCCGCTTTCGACAGTGCTGGCAAGGCATATAAACTGGAGAACCGCTCTAGCCAGCACCTTTTCGGAGCCGCTCCAGAAATTGATTGAGTTCCTTCTGATCGGCCCCGCTCACCAAGGGATTCAACCCCATGCGCGCAGCTGGGGTATCTTGCGGAATGAACTGGAGGCCGACACCGTCGTTTCCCCAGCGTACGGCCCTGGAGTGAACGGCGAGGGACTGCACAGCGGTCGCATCTCCGCTGGCTTTCGCTTGCAAAGTCATCAGAATCAGGGTGCCGGGGTACCAGCGCTCCTCCGTGACCACGTACAATCCCGACGAACTGATGTCCCGGATGACGTGCGACTTGGGAGCGGCGCCGGTCCAGTAATACGCTGCCAGGCCGTGCGGCGTCTCCCGTGGAGCCTTTCGATGCTCGGGCGCTTTTCTCGGATCTGGAGACCACAAACGCTGCAGCCAGCTCTTCTGCGGCTTGACAACCTTCATCCCCGGCACAGCAAGGTCCATCTCATACGGCCGCGGTTTTTTGGGGATCCCCTCGCCAGAGCTATCCGCTCCTGAGCGATCCTCCAGCTCCACCACGCCCGGACCACCGCTCCACAGCGGCTTTCCCCGCAAAAGTACGGCGCTTTGAACTCCGCCGGCCACACTGCCTGTGCTGGTAGAAAGCCCCTCCAGGCGACTCTGCATCTCCTCGGCTACGCAGAGCACAATCTGATCGCCCGCCTGGGTCTGCGACGAATAGATCGAGTGGGCCGGCAGAGCCAGAACACTTGCGGCCCGCTGGCTCAATGGGTGGAAGGTGGGAAAGGCTTCGACAATCTCGGTGACCCGAAAATCTTCGTCCATATATATCAGATCGAGGGGAGCGCGCAGATTCACCTCGGGCATCCCCTTGAACGGCGTCATCCAGAGACCCTCGCCGGACTTGAGCGCCAGCTTTCCCAATTGTTCCTTGAGTTCCGCAGACGCCCGATTGGTGGCGGCGACCTCCAAACCGAGAAAACACTCGCGAGTCTGGTTGTATGCGCAAAGTTTCCGTAATTCCATGCAACCTCCAGACTGCAGCCAGAACCCGGAATCCGGGCGTTATGCCGGAGTCTCCGTGTTCAGTTCAACATCTTCCACTCATAGCGTCCTGACAACTCCTCAGCCTGTCTCCGCGATCATCGGGTTTCCGCGACCGCCGGAGAAAAAACAAGCCTCTCCGAGACGGACGCAAAGCAGGCCAAAGCGCCTGCCAGAGCGCCACACAGAGACAATAAATCCCCTTATCCGCTGTCGGAGCGGATTGCGGAGGCAATCGCCGCCAAAACGGTGCTGCCCATCCAAAAGATCGAGACGGCCGACGAAAACCGGCGCAATTGAATGGTGCCGCCGGCCCTCCCGTGAAACCAGAGCTACTTGATCCGTGTGCGGCGACGCTGGATCAAGACCACGATGATTACGACAACCAGCACGCCGGCCACTAGCCGGATGATCATTGTACTGTCCATGAGAACTCCTTTTCCTTGCTGCAAGATGTTTGCTATGCTCTCCGGCCTGAGCGCGAACCATCGACGCCGGACGCCTAGATGGCGAGACCCGCGACCCACAAAATCGTGGGCCGCCCCGACCAGCGCGCTCGCTTCCCTGAGCGCGGCAGAAAGGCAAACTCAACCCGCGTTACTTGATCCGTGTACGACGGCGCTGGATCAAGACAACCAGAATGACGACAACCAGCACACCGGCAACAATCCGGATAATCAGTTCAGTGCTCATTTAGATTCCTCCTTCCTCAATGATTGAGCCCCTTGAATGAATCCATGATGGAAATGACCGCTGGCCCCAAAGCGACCAGAAAAAGCGAGGGAAAGATGAACAGCACCAGCGGAAAAGTCAGCTTGATGGTGGTCTTGGCCGCTGCCTCCTCCACCGCCTGCACTCGCTGGGTTCTGAGGGTGTCGCTGTGAACGCGCAATGTCTTGGCGATACTGGTTCCGAACTGCTCTGCCTGAACCAGCATGGAAACGAGATTGCGAATACTGTCCACGCCCGTGCGTTCGGCCAGATGTTTCCAGGCCTCGCCGCGAGGGCGTCCGGCACGCTGCTCCAGCACAACAAGGCTCAATTCATCGCACAGCTCCGGCTGGGCCAATTTCAATTCCACCGAGGTGCGCGATGTCGCCTGGTCCAGACTTAGCCCGGCCTCGATGCAGATGACCAGCAGATCAAGCACATCCGGCAGGCCGCGCCGAACTTTGGCCTGACGTTTCTTAATCCGCCGGCCTAGCCAGAAATCCGGCCCCAGGAATCCCATAGCCAGGGCCAGGATGTAAAGGAATGGGTTGTAGTCTCCCAGTCCAGTAACCAAAACCAGGATGCACAGCAGTATAGGGACCACCACTTTGGATCCATTGAAAACCTTGACCGCGGACTCATCGCGAAACCCGGCGCGCTGAAGACGCTGCAGGATAACGGAGACCTCGGCCTGGCTCTTTGGCAGGATGTTCTCGAAGTGCTCTACTACGCCGCCAATCGAAAGGCCCGTCTGCTGGATGGAGTTCAACAGCGACTTCTCTTGGGGATGCGGGTTGATCACGTCGGAGATCCGCTGCAGCATCTCTTCGCGATAGAACAGCAGCAATCCGCCGCTCACTATCAGGATAAAAACGCCGAAAAACGCGCCAATCGCATACCACATAAATCCCCCTCAAACGTCCAGGTTGACGATCTTGCGAATAACCAATCCGCCCAGCACAAGCAGGCCAAAAGCCGTCCAAAGCAATTTGACGCCAATCGCAGTCGTCCACAAGACGCTCATCAATTCCGGATTGACCAGATATAACGCCACTCCCAGTGCCACCGGCAGAAGAACAAGCACAATCCCCGTCATGCGTCCCTGCGCGGTGTGGACCCCAACCTGCCGCTTGAGGCGAAACCGCTCCCGGATAACATGAGATGTCTTGTCGAGAACCTCGGCCAGGTTTCCCCCGCTCTCCTTCTGGATCATGACCGCGGTTGCGACGATGCGCAGATCCTGGAGGGGAACGCGATTGATCAGGTTGTCCAGGGCGGTCTTCATCTCCAGGCCGTAGTTCTGCTCCTCGAAGCACGCCCTGAACTCGCAACCGATGGGGTCGGCGCATTCACGTGCCACCGAACCCATTGCCGCGACAAGGCTGTGCCCGGCGCGGAGGGCGCTGACCATCAAATCAATCGATTCAGGCAGCCCCTGTTGAAACTGGTCGAGGCGCTTGCTGCGTTTATGGAGCGCCCAGAAAAACGGCGTGGCGCCCACCAGCAACCCAACTGGCAATGCCACGAGGAAATTACCGGTGCGCCAGTAGACCAGAGAAGCCGAAACCGTAAAAAATAGAGCGCAGCCAAGCAGCAGGCCTCCTGTGGTCCACTTGAGGTCAGCCTGGTAAAGCAAGGTCTGCAGGCGCGGCGCCAATGCAAATTGCAGCAGTTTGCGATTGAGCCAGGGCACGCTGCTGAACGCGTTGCTCTTGCGAAGATCGACGATCTGACTGCGCTCCTCCAAAGTGTCCGTGGCCAGAGCCGAGTCGAGCGTGGCGTGAACCTGCTTGGCCTGCTCTGAGGCCCCGCTCCCGCCGGCGATGAACAGCAGTGCGACGACCGCGAAGACGCCCGCGAAGACCAGAAAGATAATCAATCCCATATTCGCAGCCTTCCCTTCTGATCAGTTGACCTGCGTTTCGCGCTCGAACAAGACCGGCGGCAGGATGATGCCCGATACGCGGAGCCGTTCGAGGAATCTTGGACGGATATGCGTTGGCTGAAATACGCCGATGACCTTGCCATCAGGCCCGATCCCTTTCTTGGTGAAGGCAAATATCTCCTGCATGCTGATCACACTCTCTTCCATGCCGGTGATCTCGGCGACACTGGTCACCTTGCGTGTTCCATCGCTCATGCGGGTGGCCTGAACGACAATGGTAATGGCTGCCGCTATCTGCTGGCGAACAGATTTCTCCGGCAGATTCATGCCCATCGCCACCATCGATTCAAGCCTGGAGATGGCGTCGCGGGGAGTGTTGGCGTGGATCGTGGTCATCGAGCCTTCGTGCCCCGTATTCATCGCCTGCAGCATATCAAAGGCTTCTTCTCCGCGCACCTCGCCCATGATGATGCGGTCGGGTCGCATACGCAGGCAGTTGATCAGAAGTTGACGCTGCTTGATCGCTCCCAGCCCTTCGATATTGGGCGGACGGGTCTCCAGGCGCACGATGTTTTCCTGCGCCAGGCGAAGTTCGGCCGCGTCCTCGATGGTGACAATGCGCTCGTTGCGCGGAATGTATTGAGACAGAATGTTCAGAAAAGTGGTCTTGCCGGCGCCGGTGCCGCCCGCGATGAGGATGCTGATCCGGGCCTTCACCGCCGAGGAAAGCACCTCCATCATCTCCGGCGAGACGCTCTTCAACTGAACCAGCTGATTGGCGGCCAGGGGACCTGTCCCGAAGCGGCGAATCGACAGGGAAGGCCCGTCCAACGCCAGCGGCGGAATAATGGCATTGACGCGCGATCCGTCCGGCAGGCGCGCATCCACCATCGGCGAGGACTCATCCACTCTGCGGCCCACGCGCGAGACGATGCGGTCGATGATCTGCAGCAGATGGCGGTCGTCGCGAAAGGTCGTATCAACCCTCTGCAGCAGTCCGCCTTTCTCAATGAATACATGATCCTTGTCATTGACCAGGATGTCGGAAATCTTTGGATCCCTCAGCAGGGGCTCCAGTGGGCCAAGACCAAAAACTTCATCCAGCAGGTCAGCCTGGATCTTTTCCTGTTCTTCGAAGTTCAGTGGAACACGCTGCTCGGCGATGATCTCTTTCACGATTCCAGCCACCGCCTGGCGCGCCTGGCTGGAATTGACGCGCGACAGCTTCTCCAAGTCCAGCTTGGAGATCAGAGTCCGGTGTATCTCCGCTTTGTACTTTTCCAGATTCAGCAGTTCCACATTCAGCCTTCCATTGGCAAAAGATACACTTTCACATTACCATGATCCCCGCGCCCAAAAACGACAAGGGGCGTGCGGCAATTACATCGTGAAGTTCACGCTCACCGTGGTCTCGGCTTCCACCGGTTCGCCATCGAGCAGATAGGGCCTGTAGCGCCAAGTCTTCACGGCTTCCAGAGCGGCATCCTGCAACATCTTAGGTCCGTTGACAACACTCACCTTGCCAACCGTTCCGTTCTTGGTGATCGTGGCTTGAATCACCACCGTGCCGGAGACGCGCGCAGTCCGGGCAAGGCTTGGATAAACCGGCGGGGTCTTCTGAATCAGCAAGCCGACCGCGACTCCCGCCGAGATGGCGACTGGCTTCCCGGAAGCGACCTTGACCTTGGGCCCGGACTGCCCGGCGAAGACATTGCCGCCGGCCGTGCCCAGACCTTCCAAGCTGGCCGCGTTGAAGCTCGCCGTGGCCGGCACATCTTTTCCTGAGAGCGCCTTGAGATCTCTGGATATCCGCGAGGGCGCGTTCAGTTGATGATCCATTGCCTCCGACTCCGCGCGCAGCGGGCGCGCCTGCGGCGTAGCGGACTGCGTGGCCGCCTCGTTCGCCGCGGCTGCACTGGACGCGGAAGGCTTCGACGCCGAGGCAGTGGTCATCGCCATCGGCGCTGTTGTCGTCGCCGGCTGCATCACCACTGTTGTAGTATTCGGCGCTGCCGTCTTGGGTTGATGCCTGAAATATGCAAAGCCGAGGCCTCCGAGAAGTACAGCCGCTCCAGCGGTGGCAAAGATCAGTGTTCCCTTACCCTTGCCTTTGCCCTCGGCTGGGCGTTTCGGCGCCGCCGCGGCCGCGCGTCTGGGTTGGGCGGGGGGCTGCACGGGCCGCTGATAAGCCTGCTCGGCATCCGCGTAAGCCGCATCCTGCTTGCGTGCGCCAGCATTCGGCAACCGTTCCGCCGCGGGCAGCACGGCAACCCGCGCTGTCACCGATTTCGATACCGGCTTGGGCGCAACGCCGGCTCCGGAAAATCCATCGTATCCGCTGACGTTGGCGGATTGCCCGCCAGCACTATCTCCACTATCCCACTCGCTGAAATCCGCGGGAAGTGTTGTGGGTTGCGATTTCTCTAATTCTTCTGGAGGTACCATTGGCCATCGGCTCCCTTCACATAGGTAGCGCCTTTGTACGTGCGCGTTTCTGGTTTGCTCTGCTGATTCGGGGTGGTGCTAGCCCCCCGCTTTGCATCGGCGAGGTCATTGCGATCCGCTTCCGCTACAGCCGCTGCCGGCATAAGCGAAGCGATATTGGGCAATCCTTCCACTATGATCGTCTCGGTGGCTTGCGCCGTGGTGTAATCCGCTGTGTCCTTCGGTGTGAAGATTGCTGAAAGTGTCTGTGTCCCCGGGGTAAGCACGGTGCCTGCGGCCGGTGTATAAACAAATGTTCCCGGAACCAGAGCCTTGGCATTCAGTTGATCGTCGCTGAGCGCGGTACCGTAGGAGATGGCGGCAGGCGTCGACCACGTAATAATGGGCGTTGCCCGGTTGACTGTGAGCGTCACCGAGGCCTGCGCCGTGGTATAGCCCGCCGCATCCGTCGGCGTGAAGGTCACTGAGAGCGTATGCGTGCCCGCCGGCAGCATTTCGCCTGCCCCGGGCGTGTAGGAGAACCGCCCAGATACCGAGGCTGCGGCATTCAGTTGCGCGGCGCTCAGCGCGGTGCCAAAGGCTATCGGAGTCGGCGTCGGCCACAAGACGGTAGGCGTTGCCTTGGTGACAGTGAGCGACACGGCGGCCTGCGCCGCGGGAAAGTTCGGGTCGGCGGGGGTAAAGGTCACCGAAAGCGTGTGTGTGCCCGTGGGCAGAAGCTCGCCCGCCGCCGGGGTGTAGACGAAGTTGCCCGGAATCGGCGCCGTGGCGTTCAGTTGCGCCGCGCCAAGCGGTGTGCCGCGCGAGATGGCAACCGGCGTTGACCAGGTGATCGTGGTGGGCTTGGCCTTGATCACCGAGAGCGTCACCGTGGCCTGCGCCATGGCATAGTCCGCGGCATCGGTGGGCGTAAAAACCGCCGAAAGCGTATGCGTCCCCGCCGTGAGCATCACGCCGGAGGCCGGGGTGTAGACGAATCTTCCCGGAACCGAGGCCGTGGCATTGAGCTGGGCCGCGCCAAGAGCCGTACCGTAGACAATCGAAGCGGGCGCCGGCCATGTGATGGCTGGGGTCGCCTTGGTGACGGTAAGCGAAACAGCAGCCTGCGCCGTCGTGTAGCCTGCCGTGTCGGCCGGGGTAAACGTCACTGAGGGCGTATGCGTGCCCGCCGAGAGCACGGCGCCGGCGCCGGGAAGATAGACGAATTTTCCCGGAATCGACGCCGTGGCGTTCAACTGAGCCGCGCCCAGCGGTGTGCCATAGACTATTGGGGCTGGCTTCGTCCACGTGATGGCCGGCGTGGACTTGGTAACGGTGAGCGAAACCGTAGACTGCACCGTCGCAAAGTCTGTGGCGTCGTCCGGCGTAAAGCTGGTCGTAAGCGTCTGCGCTCCGGCCGGAAGCACGGTGCCCGCGGCGGGAGAATAGGTGAATTTGCCCGGAACCGAGGCTACGGCGTTCAATTGTGCCGCGCCCAGCGGCGTTCCGTAGGCAATCGAGGCAGGGGCCGGCCAGGTCACGGCCGGCGTAGCCTTGGCGACGGTGAGCGGCACGGTAGCTTGCACTGTGGTGTAGCCCGCCGTATCCGCCGGTGTGAAGATGACCGACAGCGTCTGCTTGCCGGCATCCAGCACCTCGCCCGCGGCAGGCGCATAAACAAACCTTCCAGGAACCGATGCCGCAGCATTCAGTTGAGCCGCGCTGAGCGGCGCTCCGTGCGTGATAGCGGTGGGCAGCGGCCACGTTATGGCCGGCGTTGCCTTGTTGACCGTCAGAAAGACGGTGGCCTGCGCTGTTGTGTAACCCGCTCTGTCGGTCGGCGTGAAGGCCACTGAGAGCGTATGCGTTCCGGCCGGAAGCACTTCGCCCATGCCAGGCGTGTAAACGAACTTTCCCGGAACCGAAGCCATGGCCCGCAGTTGCGTGATGCTGAGCGCGGTGCCGTAGGCAATCGGAGCGGGCGTAGACCATGCAATGGCCGGCGTCTCTGGACTGGCGGCGTGGGCGCTCTCCACCGGGGCGTGCTCTACCGGGACGCTCTCTACACGGGGCGCCGGTTGCAGCAGATGCCATTCGCCATCCGCGCCCTTGATATAGGTTGCGCCTTTGTACGTGCGCGTGAGCGGCTCACTGCCCTGACTCGGCGCGCTGGCGCTCGCCTGCGGCTCCTCCCGATTAATCTCCGCGCGATAAGACGGCGTGCGCGGCTCCGGTCTCTCCGCCGCCAGCGGTGCGGGCATGGGAGGTGGGTATACAACCGGCTTCCGCGGAGCATTCGCGGCAACCGCAGTCGGAAACGCGCTCGGCGCTGCTTCGGCGTATTCCTGGCCGGGAGCCAATCCCAGTTGCGTGAAGGACGGCGCCTCCTCGGAGCTGGAAGCCCGCGATGAGAGGCTGCGGCTGAGACTCTTCAAGCTGAAGCCGCTCTTCTTTTCCGGCGCTGCCGGCAGGCCGCAAGCGGTTCGGGTCATCTGGCGAATCAGCCGCGAGATGGGCGAATCCTCCAGCGCCAGCGGAATGGCCGAGGTTTGCATACGCCGCACGGCGTTGTAGTCGTTGGGAATCTTCCACTGCGCCGGACGGGTAAGCGCCTTGGTGATCTGGTCCTCGGAGACGCCCAGAGTGCGCGGCTCATAGCGGTTGAGTACGATTTCGAGTTTGGGCACTCCTGTGGCAAAGTACTGCGAGATCAGCCGGTTGGAGTTGCGCAGTCCGGCAATGCCGGCCTGAATAACCAGATAAACCGTCGAGCCTTCCTTGAAGAGGCTCGTCCCCATCAGGTCCAGTCGCGAGCCCATGTCAATGACGACATTGTCGAACTCCTGCCGCGCCACTGCGATCAGTTTGTCGATAGCCTCATCGGGCGCGTCAAACTGGGGAAACTTGCCCGGCGCCGCCAGCACCGAAACGCCGGAGCTATGCTTGACCAGCAGCTTGGAGAGAAAACTCGCATCCAGCCGCCCGAAGTTCTGAAGCGCGTTGATGGCCGAGTATTCGGCTGCCACTCCCAGGTTC
>Ga0302319_10004447_pt1 | contig 28775 bp, 31 predicted proteins | sample Bog_T0_2_FD_203319 | JGI IMG/M metagenome (GOLD analysis project Ga0302319, IMG submission 203319) | Peat permafrost microbial communities from Stordalen Mire near Abisko, Sweden - Bog_T0_2 | ecosystem: Environmental > Terrestrial > Soil > Wetlands > Peat | place: Sweden: Abisko, Stordalen Mire... | reverse complement strand
GCAGGCCGGTCAGCAGGTCGTGAGCGGATAGAAATGAGGCATGCCTGATCGCTGCGTCGAGCATTCGCAGCGGCAGGATACGCAATATAAGGAAAAGCAGTATGCTGAGACCGGTCGATCCGCAAGCGGCGGCAGCGGCGGTGAATAACGCCCGGCGAAGCGAGTATTGGATCTCCACCTCCCCAAGGCGCGTACCCCCGTCCGCTACGGTCGAATGCGCAACAAGCAGAGGCCACGCCGGCATTGCGGATGTCGCAACGTCGATCAGGGTTTTTCCAGAGCTGGAGTAGACAAGCTCCCGCTCGGCGGCGCGGCCGGGCGAGACCTCACCCGGCGGCTGGCCGATCTCAAGGTTGCCCCATTCAAGCTCCGAGGCGGTGTCCGCGAGGGCATTCCAAAAATCCGGGTTTCGGCGGGCCTCTTCCGCAACCTGCCCGGCATAGACCAAGGCACGGATCTCGACCTCGCCGCGCAGGCGTGCCTGGGCAACCAGGAAGCACGAAGCCGGGACGATCACGGCGGTCGTCGCAGCCGCAACCGCGGCGAGTAGCGTGATCAGACGCACCATGTTGAAACTAGGCGCTTCCTGGCCGCCGATCCGTTGCAGCTTTCGCCACAGTGTCCAGCGGATCAGATGCCGTCGCAGCGCTCGTATATTCAGGCTGCCGCCGGGCGCAGGACTCTTGTTCGGGACAAACATGCTTAAGTGCCAGCAAGCCGACCGGGGTCACGTAAGGCCATGCTACCACCGTTCTGCGTTGACCACGACGGTTCTATATCAATCAAACGTAGCGCCAGTCCATGAATTTCCTGTCCTCTCCCGCGAGAGACGTCTGGATAGGAGCGGAGCGGAGCCTATTAAACTTGGGAGCAAGCCGCATTTTGAATTGTCTCCCTATATATTCCGATCAGCCCGATCACATCGGAAACCAGAAGCTTCAAGTCCATTCCGGTTGAAGGAGTTCAGAATGTCTCGGCTCGCTGCCTTGCTAGGCGCGGCGCTGCTTGCCATGGCGACGGCGGCATCAGCCGAGACCGTGGGATTTTCGCAGGTGGGGGCGGAAAGTGACTGGCGCACCGCGTTCACGGCCGACATGCGGGCCGAGGCCAAGAGTCGCGGGATCGACCTGCATTTCGACGACGCACAAGGTCATGTCGAGCGGCAATATGCCGCCGTTCGGCGCTTTATCGCGGAGCATGTGGATGCGATTGTGATTGCACCGGCTGTCGTTACCGGGTGGTCACCAGTCCTGACGGAAGCGCAAGCTGCGCACATCCCGGTCTTTATCGCCGATCGGTCGGTCGACGCGGAGCCATCGCTGTTCGTCGCGCGGATTGGTAATGATACTAATTTGGAGGGGCGACTGGCCGGTTCGTGGTTGGCTCAGGCAAGCCGCGGGCGTTGCAGCATCGTTGAACTGCAGGGCTCTGTCGGCGCGGCGCCGACGATTGGGCGCAAGACGGGCTTTGCCGCCGTTATTGCTCAGTTTCCCAGCATGCGGATCATTCGCTCGGAGACCGGCGACTTCACCTTCGAGGGTGGGAAGCGGGTCATGGAAGGCTTCATCAAGTCCACCGACGGGCTGAAAGATGTCTGCGCGGTGTGGGCTCACAACGACGACATGCTGCTCGGTGCGATTGCAGCGATGAAGGCCGCGAGCTTGCATCCGGGCAAAAACGTTTTGATGATTTCGGTGGATGGCGTGCCGAACATCTACCGCGCGATGCTGGCGGGCGAGACGAACGCTTCGGTCGAGGTCAAGTCCGATATAGGCAAGTATATCTTGGATGTGGTGCAGGGCTACCTGCATGGCAAGCGTGATTACCCGAAGTGGGTGGTCATCCCCACGGATCTGCACACGCCGGAAGATGCGGCGAAGATGTTGCTGCCCCGGCCGGGTTCTTGAGGTATTGAACAACCGGGCCCGCCGAACATGCCCGACTGTCCTTTTCGATTAAACTTCAAGCACTTTACTCGCCGCTAGAATCAGCGCTTGGGCACCTGAGTAGGCTCGCTGGCGTTCCGGGGCGATCAGCCGGCGTGGACAACCTCCGCGCATCCGGCCATCAGCGCCTCGAACGCGTTGACAATGTTCTGCACCGACGGGTTCTTGTAGGCGAATTCAGGCTCGCGCTCGGGATGAACCAGCATCGTCGCGTTCGCCTCGAACACCAGCACCCGGCCGTCCGGTAGAATGCTGAAATCTATCCCGGCATAGTCGAGGTCCATTCGCTCGCCGATCGCCTGGATCGACGCCATGGCAGCGGCGCCCAAGACCGCGTCGGGCTCACGCAGGAAGCGCTGCTCCTCCGCGCGCTTGGCGGGATCCGACACCATGTCCGCCGTCACGTAATGCACCAGCCAGTGGGAGGAAATCGCCAGATGATACGGATACGGGCGGCGATCGACAAAGATCATCCGGTATTTGCGCCAATATCCGTCCGCTGATCGATAATCGCGGGCAGGGGAGAGATACCAGGCGTCGGCTACGCCAGGCTCAATGGCGCGAAGCCCCCCCGGCCCGTCAAGCCAATGCAGTCCTTTACCCCCGTGGGAGCCGATCGGCCGCAGCAGCACCGGAAATGCCATCCCGCTCGCGGCAATCCCTGCAACAGCCTCATCGACATTCGTTACGCGAATAACCGGCGGGGTGTCGATCCCGGCGATCCCGTCGAGCAGTCGCGGCAGCCGGTCGCGCCGCGTGGCCGCGACCCTGTGCGGGTTGTTAAGCATCCGTAGTGTGCTGGCCTGCATGAAAGCGCAGGTCATTGCGAAGGTCGGTCCGTCCATGTCGGCGTCGCCAACGGCATTGAAGATGACGTCGTAAGACGGCATGGACAACAGGGTTGCTGGCGTCGTGTATTCCACGAACCAAAAGATCGAGGTGTTGACCTGCTGCGGGATCAGCCATTTCAGCGGCACGTTGCCGTACCCGGAGCCGTGCAGGATCAGGACCCGCCGCTGCTCCTCGGGCGCTGGCGCGAAGAAGACGCATTGCTGGCGGTAGGCCAGATCGCGATGAACCCGCGCTTCCTCCTTCTCGCCTCGCTCCCACAGGATGCAGGACAGGTTCTGATGAGCAATCGCCATTGTGGGGTCGAGCTTCAGCGCCAGCCGATACAATTTCTCAGCCTTGTCTCGGTCTTCCGCCACCAGGTAGGCCGTGCCAAGATCGAGCAACAAAGCCGGCATATCGGGCTCGCGTGCGCCGGCGGGGCGGGAGTCCCCCTCAGCGTCGTGCACCTGCCCAACTGCCTGATAGGTCGCCATGAAGGCGCGGCGGACGCCTGGGTCCGGATGGGCGGCGTGGACTGCTGTCTCAACCATCCCTGCAAAAGTTTGGTCCAACCCGGGGGCCAAAGACGGCAGGATCACGCTCCAACGTCCTGAAGATCGACCGTAACCATCGCGACGTGGCTGTCCAGATCTTGCAGCCAGTCTTTCATCGCCCGGCTGCCATGCTCCCGGGGCGGTGCCAGCACGCCAGCCGCAACCAAGCCGCTGCGGGCACTGTTCACAAGAGGTCTGACGAGCGAGCGGATCGCCCCGGACGGCGTTGAAGCCGTTGGTTTGGCCGCTGCGAAGCGGTTTTGAACAGTGGCGGGGCCGTACGGCGGCCGGGGGTGGGGTTCGTCGAGCCGTGTCCGCCAATGCGGGATGGTTGTCACCTCCCTCGTGGCAAAGTCTGGAGCCGGGACAGCGGGTATCACGCTCAAAGCAGTGGGCGCGGGGGTTTCGCTTTGGCCGCCCTGCCATTCCGCATATTCGCGGGTCCGTAGTACCGCAGAGGCCGCCCTTTCGGCGGCGTGCCGCACCTGAAACGTGGACCGATCCTCCGGCCGGGTCATTACGGAGACCGGCCGTCCCGCGATGGCCGCGGCGACGTGCGGATCTTTACGGGCAAGTTGGACCATCATCCGATGCGCCTGGCGCGTCTCCACCAGAATGCGGATCAGCCGGCATTCCGGCACCCGGTTCACCGCCGCCATGAAACCGCATCGCAGAGTGAGATCCAGGCCGCCTTCGCAAACGCCCTGCCCGCGGCAGCGGTTGTCGCCTTCGGCGTCGCCGACAAGATACGCCCAGCCGCCGGCAATATCCTTGGCGATAAACTCACCGGTCTGGTCGGGCCTGTCCAGGACGACCGAACCCAAAGTAATGGAAACCAAGCCGACCGGGTTGAACATTCATTGTCTCCGATTTGGGTTTCGTGGAGAGGTCACGGCCGGCCCCCGGGCGCGGGCCGGCGCCCCTTGAGCTTCCAGACATAGGCAATGACTTCAGCCACGGCGCGGAAATGCTCCGCCGGGATTTCCTGATCCAGCTCAACCTGATACAGGGCGCGGGCCAACGGCGGATTAGCAACGATTGGGATTCTGTGCGTTTCCGCCTCTTCCCGGATGCGCGCGGCCAGGAAGTCGGCGCCCTTCGCCACCACGCGCGGCGTGCCGGTGTTGTTGTAGAACAAAGCGACGGCGTAGTGGGTCGGATTGGTGATGACCACCGCAGCCGACTTGACCTTGGCCATCATCCGTTTCCGCGACCGCATGTCGCGGATGCGCTTCAGCTTGGCCTTCATATACGGGTCGCCTTCGGAGTCCCGAAACTCCAGCCGGATCTGCTGACGTGTCATCCGCAACGACTTCGCGTGTTGAAACTGCGTGAGCAGCACGTCGATCGCCGCGAAGCAGAACAAGGCGATCAGCAACGGCCTGGCAAAATCCTCGGTCAGTTGACGCGCCACCGGCAGCAACCAGGCCACATCGGTGCTGATGACGCCGATTGCCTTGACCGGAGTGTGGCCGAGCACGCTCCATAGCAGCATCGATAGAACAGCCAGGCGGCCGCAGGATTTTAGAAAGTCCAGCAGATGGCGCTGCGAAACAAGCCGGCTAAATCCAGCCCCGGGGCTGATTCGCGACGCCTGGAAGCGGATCGGCGCGCCGCCGATATAAAATTGCGTTTGCACCACGGTACAGGCGATGCTGCAGACAGCTGCGGGGATAGCGACGGCGCCGACGACCTGCATGGCCGAGAACAGCATGTGGCATACCTGGCTACCCAGTATCGTGCCGTCCATCAGGCGCACGCGGTCGGCTTGCCCCAGCAAGGCACCTGATTGCTCAGCCAACCGCCGGATCAGGGCAGGGGCCAGGGCGACCGCTCCCACCGCTCCGCCGCCCAGCGAGGCCAGCGTTGCCACGTCGCGCGAGACCGGAAGCTGTCCCTGTTCGCGCGCCTGTTGCAGTCGCCTCTGGGTCGGTGCTTCCGTCCGGTCTTCAGCAGCCTGTTCGCTGCCCGACATTGCCCGGCGCCCTCTACTGGCCCGGCAATGCGGAGAACGCTTGCTGCATTCCCGTCAACCAGTTTGCGAAAATAATGCCGACGGCGACGCTCAATAGCGCGAGGCCACCCAGGATCTGGGCAGGGGCCGAGATGACATGGACCTGAATATTCGGCACCAGACGGCTGATAAAGCCCAGCGCAGCCTGCCAGACCAGGCAGATGATGACGAAGGGCGCCGCCAGGCGTAACGCCAGGCTGAAGCTGTCGGCGACGGCACGCGTGACCAGTTGTGCCGCCCCGCCGGCGTCGAAGTTGCCGCCCGGCGGGATCACCTCGTAGCTTCCCATAACCGCCTGGACGGGCAGCAGATACAGGCCGGATGCGAACAGCAGCGCCACGGCTGCGAGGCCCATCGCGCGCTGCAAGGCGGCCACTTGGGTACCGAGTGATGGATCAATCTGCAGGACGCTGGACAAACCGACCATGAAAGAAATCATGCCGCCCGCCATTGCCAGCGCCATGACCAGCATGCGGGCCATAAAGCCAAGCCACGCGCCGACGAGAATCTCGATGCCGATCAGGCTGAGCAGCATTGGCACGGAATCAGGCAGCGGCGGCAGGTTGGCTTGCAACAAAGGGAAGACGAGGGCGGCGAGCACAACCGCCAGGGCGACCCGAACCGTTGCCGGGATTTCGGTTTCGCCCAACCCGGGTCCGACCAGCAAGGTAGTTCCAACCCGGGCGATGACCAGCACGAATCCGAAGGCCATCGTGGGTAGGGTATGTAGAAAGACCGGGAGATCATCCATTCCCCAGCCCGATCACGATGATCTGGTCGAACACGCTGCGAGCGTAATCGCCGAGTGTTTGCATCATGAAGCCGCCCAGCAGCATGATCGTGGCGCAGACGGCGACCATTTTGGGGATGAAAACCAGGGTGTGTTCGTTGATCTGCGTCAGCGCCTGCAACATCGAGATGGCGAGGCCCACGACCAGGCCAACGATCAGAATCGGCGCCGACAACTTGAGTAGAACGATCATGGCTTCACGGGCCAGGACAGCAAGGTCGCCGGTATTCATGGCCGGTTTGCGCCGGGAAGATCCCGTGCGTGGGACAGATAGCGCGCTTCCAGCATAACTGATCGCCCCATTTTGGGATAGTGGGCCCCGTCCGCGAAGACGGGGTGCTCAAAGGCGGCCGATCAGACCGCCATCCGCATGATATCCTGGTATGCCGAGATCATCTTGTCGCGCACGGCCACGCTGGCCTGCAACGCCATCTCGGCCTTCGAGACCGCCATGACCACGTCGGTGAGGCTGCCGGTCCCGCTCAATGCTTGGGCTGATTTAGTGTCCGCGTCCTGGCCGAGGGCCGACAGACCTGTCATGGCGTTTTGCAGCACGGCACCGAAGGAGCCACTGCCGGCCGCCGGCGCATCGCTGTCGGGTGACGCGGCGTTCTGAATCGCGGCGTATGCGGCCGCTCCCGTAACGTTACTGGAAATCATTTTGTTTTCCTATCTTAGCAGATCGACCGTGCGGGTCATCATCCCGCGCGTTGTCTCCATGACGTTCAGGTTCGCGGTGTAGGACCGCTGGGCCTCTTTCATATCCATGATCTCGACGAAGGAGTTCACGTTGGGCGTCTTGACGTACCCGGTCGCGTCGGCCGCGGGGTTGGCGGGATCGTATCGCTGCGGGAAGGGGGATTTGTCCGTCTCGATCTGGCGAACCCCAACCGTGGTGGTGCCCAAGGCCTGGTCAAGCGTGTTCGAGAAGACCACGATCTTGCGGCGATACGGATCTGCTCCCGGTGACGATCCCGTGGTCGAGGAATTGGCGATATTCTCTGCGATGACGCGCAAGCGTGTGCTCTGGGCGGTCATGCCTTTCGCCGAGATGTCGAGGGTGGTGGAAGGATCCATATCTCAGCCCTGGTTGTCAGTTGCGGCCGATAACGGTCTTAAAGAGACTCACATACTTCTTGTACAAGTTGGTCGCAAGCTGATGCGCGGTGTCGGTTTCGGCGATTTTCTCCAGTTGCTGGTCGAGGACGACGGCGTTGCCGTCGATAGAGCGTCCCGTAGCGGTCTTGTCCGCCGAAGATTCTACGCCGGTGGAGATCGGAGCGAGATAGTCGCTGTCCGATTGCTGCGTCCGCGCGGCGAGGAATTCGCTGAACGGTTTGACGTCCCGTGCGGCGTAGCCGGGGGTGTTAACATTGGCGATGTTTTGCGCGAGTACGCTTTGCCGCTGACCGATCCAGGCAAGCCGTTGCTCAGCCAGCGCAAAAACGTCGGTTGGGGTAGAACTCATGGTCTGTGATATAAAGACGGGCGGCATAACCCCAACCGGGCCTGCCTGTCGCTAAGCCGTAGCGATCGAGGCCCTGTAAAGCAGGGCTTTTGGAGGTAGACGGGCGCTTCGCGTCACGGCCCGAGAGCTTTGTCACGCGACGGCCGTTCTTGTCCGTCGCAGAGCTAGAAGGCCTGCAGCCCCGAGTCCGAACAGGGCGATACCGGCTGGCTCCGGAACGGGGAGCGACTCCTGGCTGTCCGCATACTCGAAATCGGCGGATTCAAAGGACACCTGCGTTCCGCCAAGGATGATCTCGTTAAAAGTGCCAATCGTATCATTCAGTAATACGTAGTAGCTTCCGCCATAACCCTGAAAGCCGTCGGCCGAGGTCGATCCGGTTGCTGTTATGATGTCATCGCCGTCGATCGTCGCGACGGGTGTGACCGTGCCGTCAACCACGTTAGCGAAAGTCACCGTGTTGGATGTCGCTCCGCTGTCCACTGACCCCCAGAGCAAGCCGAAATAGGTTTGAGGTGCGGAGAAAACGAGCGTGATCGTTCCCACGCCAGTCGAAAAATATGGAGCCGACCAGTAGGTTGGGGAACCCAGGCTGCCTCCGGACACCGGCGCTGCGTATAGCCCCGGCGATGACGCTTGGACGATGCCCTGGTTGGTTGACGTATCAACCGTGACGCTGACGCTGTCGTTGGGCAGACCGGCAATCAGGGACGCGGATGCAACCTCTCCCGTGAGGTCGATAGCCTGAATCAGGCCTGTTGCCGCGGGCAGCCCCGCCAGACTGAACTGGACGCTAACGGAGTTTGCCCGAACGGGCGCGCCGGATAGCAATGTCCCGGAAGCGATGGTCAACGCGACCGTTCGCCAGGATAACCGATGAAAATGCATGGAGGTTGCGAACCTGTTCCGGGATTATGGGAAAAACCCATATTGGGTGCGCACTGATACCATTTTGGTAAAACACAGATATCAAGGCTAGGCCGGATTGGTCAACGGTTATTTTTGTTAGGTTTGTCAAAGTTTCTGGACGGCGTCCGATTTCCTCGTGGGGAGGCTGCTGACCCGAGCCGGAACCCCCCTGGATTCGAGGCTGACTGACCGCGATTCGCGAGCTCGAATGAAGCGTGCGATAAAAGATAGAGCCAACAGATGCACCGAAATACCTCGGGTTCTCGCCGACGATGACCGATCCGGTCGGAACATTTCTCGCGCAGGCGCGCCGGCTCGCCGCGACCGGACGGGATGACGAGGCGAAGGCCGCCTATCTGGAGATATTGCGACGCGACCCATTTCGCGGCGCTAAACGAACTCGGCACGCTGGCGTTCGCAAGTGACCCCCATCCCCCGCGCACACGGCTTACCGGCAGGCTGTGCACCATCATCCGGGCAATCCCCCGGGGCGCGTCAACCTCGGCAATCTGCTTTACAAACGAGACGACTTCACCGGTGCGCGAGCGCAGTTTGAGGCCGCGCTTGCGGCCGAGCCGGAGTTTGACGAGGCGCACCAGGGGCTGGCCCGGACCCTGACAGAACTCGGTCACCCCGCCACCGCGGAACCCCATTGGCAAAAGGGCTTTGCCGGGCATGCGGTTGTTGTTCAATCCTATCGCGGCAGCGCGCCCGCGGTGCCGGTTCTGCTGCCGGTTTCGGCGCGCGGCGGCAACATTCCGACACAGTATATTCTCGACAACCGGACCTTCGCGGTCGTCGCGCTTTATGCCGACTTCTACGATCCGGCACAGAAGCTGCCGCCGCACGCCGTCGTGTTCAACGCGATCGGCGACGCCGATCTGTGCGACGCCGCCCTGGCGGGGGCCGAGGCGGTGTTGGCGCACACCTCCGCCCCGGTGATCAACCCACCCCAAGCGGTGCGAACGACGGGGCGGGTGATGAACGCACGGCGGCTCGCCGGTCTGCCTGGCGTGATCGTGCGATCGACTGTGTCAAAGTCCCGTTCGGCCATCGCAAGCGCCGCTGGGCTGTCGTTTCCGCTGCTGGTCCGGATGCCCGGGTATCATACGGGACAGCATTTTCGATGCGTTGAACGTCGGACGGATCTTGCCGCCGAGGTCGCCGCGTTGCCGGGCGACGAGATTCTGCTGCTCGAGTATCTCGATGCGCGGGGCGCTGACGGGATGGCGCGCAAGTACCGCGTCATGATCGTCGATGACGTGCTGTATCCGCTCCATCCGGCGATCTCGGCCGGCTGGAAAGTACTTACTTTACCGCCGACATGTCGGCGGACGCAGCCTTTCGCGAGGAAGAGCACCGATTTCTTGGTGATATGCCGGCCGTCCCGGGTGCGGAAGCGGTGTCCGCATTGGTCGCCATCAGCCGGCGCCTGGGCTCGATTATGGCGGCATCGATTTCGGCACCGGCCGCGACGGCGTAGTTCTGCTGTTCGAGGCGAACGCGACGATGGTCGTCACACCGCCCGATGACGATCCGACCCGGGTCTACCGCCGCGCGCCGATTGGCCGGGTGCTGAAGGCGGTGAAGGCGATGGTGCTGGCCAGAGCGCGCTGCGCGGGCCGCGGCTAGCCAGCCACCTTATCAGATGGCGGAGGTGCTGCCTCCTCAACGCAAACCCGGTTCCGGCCGGTGCCCTTGGCCAGATAAAGCGCCTTGTCGGCCCGATCGACGAAATCGCCCGGAGCTTCACCCGACCGGTACGCCGCAACGCCGATCGAGCAAGTGATAACTCCGAGCTTTTCACCCGTTGTCCGGTTCATGAGCAGCCGCGCCTCGGTCAAGGCACGAAGCTGTTCGGCAACCGTGGTTGCTGCCGTAAGCCCAGCCCCTGTCAGGATGATGACGAACTCCTCGCCGCCATATCGCGCCGCGGTATCCCGGCCTTTGATATGGTTCTTCAATCCCTGGGCGACCAACTGCAAGACGCTGTCACCCATATGGTGACCATAGGTGTCGTTAAATTTCTTGAAGTGGTCGATGTCGAGGAACAGCAACCCTATTTCGGTGCCGGTCTTGCTCGCCAGGTTTGTTGCCCGAAGCAAGGCCATATCAAACGTCCGCCTGTTGGCAAGGCCGGTCAGCGGGTCGCACATCGCCTCCCTTTCGGAGCGGGCGAGTTTCTCGTTGAGTTCGCCGATCCGCGCGACCGAAGCGGTAAGAAGCTGCTCCAACGCGTGCATCCGGTCACCGGTTTCGGCCGCCGATGCTTTCAATGTCAGGGCGGCGCGCCGTATGTCATCGACAGTAGGCACCTCGTCGAGTTCAGGGGTCCACGCATCGAGCGCCGAACCGTAGTCACCAATCATTCCGCGATCGGCGATTACCTGGTCCACCATCTGTGTTGCAATAGTTTGCAGCTCCTGGGAATTCTCCTTGATGGACGCCAGTTCGGCCGGCGCGCCAAAGAACTGCTGATACAGATCATCCAGCAGCCCGGGCGTGAAGCGTTTGCAGGCCCTGATTGTTTCGTCGATACGCTGGCGGAGACGAGGTTTTTCCTCAGCATAGTATGCAAACCACAGTTCGTAATTCCGCGGCGTCGGCGGAATTTTGCGATCTCGCAACGCCTTCAACGCCGCGTCAGCGACACTTCGCGCATAAATCAGCTGGTCCATGGTCTCGATTCCCGTCGCTTGGCGCGGCCGCGCGGCCGCCACGTATTTTGGCAGTCCGGAAGGGTGCGCACAAGCGTAATGAACAACCGGCCGCCATCGGCTATATGCAGGTCTCGTCTGCTATTCGCCCGCTGGCAATTTTCCGCGCGAGACCGCCGGGCCCCCGGCTGTACAAAACAGGCTCGCGAAGCAAGAATTAGTCACCACATCCTGAAATTAGTCCTTTTACAAAAAAAGACCCCTGCCGTCAATCCCCGTTTCTTATTGACAACATAACCCCGATTTGTTACTAGGCCTCTGATGTCCTGGAAGCAGCTTACTGCGCAGGCATCGGCGGAGGCTGTAATGTCTGACGTTGCCGTCCACGGGCTCCAAACAAACGAGATGGATCTAGATGCAGTCCCGGGACGCGCGGGCCGGATGCGTAAACGATTGTTGAGCCGTCTGACGTATGATGTCGGCGGGCGCCTCGAGCGAGCGAGTGCGCGTGACTGGTTTGTCGCCGCGGTTTTGGTCATTCGCGACGAAATCATGCTTCCCTGGCGGGAGTCGAACGATGACGCGGCGTCCGCCGAGGCCAAGCAGGTTTGCTATTTGTCCATGGAGTTCATGATCGGCCGGCTGCTTTCGGATGTAATCGGAAATTTGCGGCTGACGGAAACGCTGAGGACGGCGCTTGCAGGTTACGGAGCCGATCTGGCCGACGTTTGCGCCGAAGAGGCCGATGCGGCATTAGGCAACGGCGGACTGGGCCGTTTGGCCGCGTGCTTCATGGAAAGCATGGCGACGGTCGGGGTCGCGGCGTACGGATATGGCATCCGTTATGAATACGGGCTGTTCCGTCAGGCGATCCAGGATGGCTGTCAGGTCGAGATACCGGAGTCGTGGCTGGCGCTGGGTAATCCCTGGGAGATCGAGCGGCCGAACATCGTTTACAATGTCGGCTTCGGCGGCTCGGCTCACAGCGAGGGAAGCCACGACGGCAAGGGATTGTCCGTCTGGCGCCCGCAAGAGACCGTGCGGGCGGTTGCCTATGATATGCCGGTAGTCGGGTGGGAAGGGCGGCGGATCAATACGCTCCGTCTGTGGTCCGCGAGAGCAAGCGACCCGATACGCTTGCGTGAGTTCAACCAGGGAAATCACGTCGGTGCGCTGACGGACCGCAACCGCGCTGAGGCGATTTCCCGGGTGCTCTACCCCGGTGACGACACTCCTGAAGGGCAGGAGCTTCGTCTGAGGCAGGAGTACTTCTTTACGTCGGCGTCGTTGCAGGACATCTTGCGGCGTCATTCGCGCACGCGCGGCAATATCTTTACGTTGGCCCGCTATACTGCCGTCCAGCTTAACGACACCCATCCCGCCATCGGCATTCCCGAACTGATGCGGTTGCTGCTCGACGAATATGGCATGGCCTGGGCCGAAGCCTGGGAGATCACCCGGAGCGTCTTTTCGTACACCAACCACACGCTGCTTTCCGAGGCTCTGGAACGCTGGCCCGTCGGCTTGATGGAACGCCTGCTGCCGCGTCATATGCAAATCATCTATCAGATCAATAAGGAGCACCTGGCTTCGACGCAGAGAAGCTGCGGCGACGACAACCGCCTGATCGCAGCAGCGTCGTTGATCGAAGAGACGTGTGGCCGGCGTGTGCGAATGGGAAATCTGGCTTTCGTCGGCTCGCACAAAGTCAATGGCGTGTCGGCGCTTCACACCGCCATCCTGCGTTCTACCTTGTTTGCCGACATGGATCGCATTTACCCGGGACGGATCGTCAATAAGACAAACGGAATCACGTTCCGGCGGTGGCTGCATCGTGCCAACCCGCCGCTTACCGCTATTCTCATGGATGTGCTTGGTGACCGGCTGTTGAGTGACCCGTCCTGCTTGCAGGAACTCGCGCGCCATGCTGACGACACGTCTCTCCATGCGCGCCTGAAACACGCGCGTCGCCTGGCGAAACGGACTCTGGCGAAGGACATCCTGGCCCAAACCGGGGTCGAGGTCGATCCGAGCGCTCTCTTCGACGTCCATATCAAGCGGATCCATGAATACAAGCGGCAGTTGCTCAATATCCTGCAAACGATCGCGCTTTATCATGAGATATGTGCCGATCCCCATGGGTTCCGGCTACCGCGCGTCAAGGTGTTCGCCGGCAAGGCTGCTGCCAGTTATCACACCGCGAAGCATATCATTCATCTGGCGCATGACGTGGCAAAGATCATCAACACGGACTCGCGTACCCGCGGTCTACTCAAGATCGTATTTTTGCCCGATTACAATGTCAGTCTTGCAGAGACCATCATTCCCGCCGCCGACCTTTCGGAGCAGATCTCAACAGCCGGGATGGAAGCATCCGGCACCGGCAATATGAAGCTGATGCTCAACGGTGCATTGACGATCGGTACGCTTGACGGCGCCACGGTCGAAATCCGTGATCGCGTTGGGGAGGAAAACATCTTCATTTTTGGGCTGACGGCTGAGCAGGTCGAGCGCCGGCGGGCCGGGTGTCCCGTTGCCGGGGATCTGACGCCGCGGTCAAAGGCGTTGACGGACGTTCTTGGCGCTGTGCGGTCGGGGCAATTTTCGCCGGAAGAGCCGGAGCGCTACCGGGACCTCGTTGACGGACTCCTCTACTCGGACCCCTATCTCGTTACGGTAGACTTTGACTCTTATCATGAGGTGCAGAACCGCGTTGCCAGAACCTGGAATGATCCTAAACTTTGGTGGCAAAAGAGCATCATGAACATCGCAGCCGCGGCGTGGTTCTCGTCGGATCGGACGATCAGGGAGTATGCCGAAGATATTTGGGACATCAGGGTTCGGTAGTGTCTTTGGGGCCGGACCGGCGTCTGCACCCTCCGTAAGAGCGTTCGCGGTCGTTGGGTTCGGTGGCTCATTGCACGCCGCTACACCTATCCGAGATCGCGTCGGCCCGTGCGTCCGGCTGCTTCGTCCATCACCGCCTGCTCCTTGGTAGCTTCAATCAGAGCGGCGGCGCTGCGTTGACGTTGCATGGCTTTCCCCACTGCCTCGGAGTCGATCCTGCGGACCACCAGAATCTGTTGCAGTCGGCGCACATGGGATTCCGCGGTTTGCAACTCGGCCTGCAGACGTTCGCGCTGTAGCCGTGCATGCGGAAGCCAGTCGGCGAAGCCGGAGACATGTTCGCCCACCGCCTCGGATTGCTCTTGCGCTATATGCTGGCGATACGCATCCAGCCGCTCGGCCTGTTGCATTTCACGTGCGCGCGCCGCGGCGAGGTCACGGCTGGCCTCGGTGACGGCCGCTTCGCGCACCCGCCACAGTACCGCCAATGGATCACGCTTCATGGCCGACTAACCGCATAACGCGGCTTCCAGGTCGGCGAAGCCTTGCTCGACCGAACTCGGCTGGTCCTTGGCCTGGGACAAAAACGCTTCAATCCGCGGCGCCAGCCGTATCGCCTCATCAACCGCGGGATCACCGCCGGACTTGTAGGCCCCCAGGCGAACCAGGTCCGCCATGTCCTGCCACATCGCGAGGATCGCGCGCGCCTTCGTTGTCAGCGCATTCTCAGCCGGCAGGTTCACGCCCGGCACTGTTCGAGAGAGCGACCGCAGCACGTCCACGGCGGGATAGCGTCCGCCCTCGCCGATACGACGGTCGAGCACAACGTGTCCATCCAGGATGCCACGCACTGCGTCGGCGATCGGCTCGTTCTGGTCGTCACCCTCCACCAGCACCGTGAACAAGCCGGTGATCGTGCCGGCGCCCGGCAGCCCGGGGCCGGCCCGTTCCAGCAATTGCGGCAGTTCGGCGAAGACGCTTGGGGGATAGCCGCGCGTCGTCGGCGGCTCGCCGGCCGACAGGCCAATCTCTCGCAAGGCCAGGCAGAACCGCGTCACGCTGTCCATCAGCAGCAGGACCGATTTTCCCTCATCGCGAAAATATTCGGCGACGCATGCGGCGGCATAAGCGCATTCGCGTCGCATGAGCGGTGGTTGATCGGAGGTCGCTACCACCAGCACCGAGCGAGCCAGGCCCTCCGGCCCAAGATCGTCCTCAATGAATTCCCGCAGCTCGCGCCCGCGCTCGCCGACCAGAGCGATCACTGCGACGTCGCAATTCGTATAGCGCGCCAACATGGACAACAAAGTCGATTTGCCTACTCCGGACCCGGCGAACAAGCCAAGCCGCTGGCCCTGGCGACAGGTGGCAAACGCGTTCAGCGCCTTGACGCCAAGATCGATCCGCGGGCCGAGCCGAGAGCGGATCGCAGCGTTAGGCGGGGGCCTGCGCACGGGTGTTGTGCGTTCACCGGCCAGCAACTGGCCTTTGCCGTCCAACGCGCGGCCGAGCGGGTCGATAACCCGCCCCAGCCAGGTTTCCGACACCGGCAGATGCGCCTCTCCGCCGACGAAAACCGGTGTCCCGGGCCCGATCCCGGCCAATGAGCCGAAGGTCATGACGCGGGTTACGCCATGGTGGAAACCGATGGCTTCCGCCTGGACACTCGGGCCGTTCCGAGGCGAGATCCAAACCCGGTCGCCGATGGACAGATGTCCCGTCGGTCCTTCCAGGTCCACAGCCAGGCCGGTGATGCCGCTGACCTGACCGGCGATCTCGAATGGCCGTAATTCCCGCAGCTTGGAACGTGCCGCATCAAGCCGGGACGCCGTGGTCATGCACGAAGCTCCCGTTATGCGACCGCGGAATAAACCTGACCGGCTCCGGGGCAGGGAACGAACTTGTCGGTCACCCCGAAGGTCGTCTCGGCACCCCCGAGGTACAGCAATCCACCGGGCGCCATGCGCTCTCGGACCGCATCCAGCACCCGGCGTTTGGTTGGGAGGTCGAAATATATCAATACGTTTCGGCAAAACACAAGATCGAACATCCCCAACGGCCGCAAATCCTCCATCAGGTTCCATTTGCGGAAATCGACCAGCTTGCGGACCGGGTCAATGATGCGCCAGCCGCCCGCCTCCTTGCGGAAATACTTAATCAGAGACGGCGTCGGCAGCCCTCGCTGGACCTCAAAGTCCGAGTATACGCCCAGCTTGGCACGGGCGATCTGCTCGGCGGAAATGTCGGTGCCGAGGATGTGGACGGGCCGCTGGCCGAGGCCAGCCTCCATCGCCGTTATGGCAATGGAATACGGCTCCTGCCCGGATGACGCCGCGGCGGACCAGATGCGAAGCGGCTGCGAGGGCGGATTGGCGGCATGCAGCACGGGCAAATGGCGGCGAAGATGATCGAACGGTTTGGCGTCGCGAAAGAACAATGTCTCATTTGTGGTCATCGCGTCGACGATTTCGTGCGCCAAAGCATCGTTTGAATGCGTGCGGAGCCGAGCCGCAATTTCGGCAAGCCCACTCAGGCGCCGGTTCCGCACTAGCTGTTCCAGGCGGCTTTCAACCAGATAGGCCTTGTCGAGGCCAAGCACGATCCCTGATTTCGCACGCACGAGATCGGCGATCACCATGAAATCCGCCGGCGTGATTGAGTCGGGACGCGGCTTTGGGCTTTTTAACCCCGGAAGGCTTACCGTCGTGCTCATACGCCGCGCCTTCCAACGAACTGAAGAAGTTTTGGAGCCAATTCATTCAGCGGAAGCACAGCGTGGCACAGACCGGCGCGTGCAACCGCACCTGGCATGCCCCAGACGATGCTTGTGGCTTCGTCTTGTGCAATCACCGAGCCGCCGTCGGCAACGACGCGCTCGGCCCCACGCAACCCGTCCTGGCCCATGCCGGTTAGCATCAGCGTCATGACCCGGCCGGGAAACGCGGCGGACAGGCTCCGTAGCATGGGATCAACCGCCGGACGGCAGAAGTTCTCAGGTGGCTCGTCGGTGAGCGCGATGGCGATGTTTCCGTCGCGGCCGGCCACGGTCAGATGGCGGTTGCCGGGGGCAAGATGCACATGTCCCGGTCGCAGGGGTTCGCCATGCACCGCTTCGGCGCAGGTCGCGCCGCCGAGGCGATGGATATGCTCGGCAAGTTGTGCCGTGAACGTCGCCGGCATATGTTGTGTCAGCAGCATCGGCACCGCAACGCGGTCGCCGAGCGCTTGGAACAGGGTCAGCAAGGCTGCCGGGCCACCCGTGGAGCTGCCGATCCCCAGCACGGTGGGCCGATGAACCGGGGCAGGGCGCAGCGCGATGGAAGCGCCGGATTGGCGCAGTGCGGCCGGCCGCGGACCCGGATTGCGTCGTGCCCGGGACGCGTGGCATTGCCTGCCGAGCCCCAGCACCTTGGCAACCAGTTCGTCGCGAAACTCTTCGTCGGTCGAACCCCCGCCTGCAGATGACGGTTTCGGAATGAAATCGGCGGCGCCAAGCCGAAGCGCTTCGAGGGCGATCGCGCCGCCCTTCGTCGTCATCATCGATGACATCAAGACTTTCACCGAGCGATCGGCGGCGAGCAGGCGCGGCAATGCCGCCATCCCGTCCATCACCGGCATTTCGATGTCCAGGACAACAACGTCGATACCGCCGGCCTGTACGGCCTCGATGGCTTCAAGGCCATTTGCCGCCTTTGCAACCACCTGGATCGTTGCGTCGGCACGCAGCAGCCGTTCGTAGACCGAACGGGCCACACGGCTGTCGTCGCATAACAGCACCTTGACGACCTGGTCGGCAGCCACACAGGGGGCGAGGGTCGCCATCATTCACCGGCCTTTCGGCAACATCATGTAAGGGTGCCGCCGCCGTGGTTTGCGTCATCCGGCAGGGCGGCGCCTGCTCGGGTCTTTTTCACGCTTGGGCCGTTCAATGGATCGCCAGGACGCGTTCGGTGTTCAGAACCACGAGCAGTTCCGACTGAAGCCGGTAGATGCCTGAGCTGAACTCGCGCCAGGCCGCGGCCAATGTCGGCGGGTTCGGCTCCATCTGGCGGTCCTCGAACTCGATCACCTCGCGAACAGCGTCGACGACCAGACTGTACAGTTCGCCCTGCCGCTCCACGACGACGCTCATACCGGCCTGACCGCCGTCGCGGGGCGGCAGATTGAGCCGGCGTCGGAGGTCGATCGCGGTGACGATCCGGCCGCGCAGGTTCATGCTCCCGGCGATCTCCGGTGGCGCGAGCGGAATGCGGGTCATCGCCTGGGTGACAATGATGTCCCGGACACTCAGCACGGGGATGCCGCACAACTGACCGCGCACAGTCATGGTCACGAACATCGAAGCGACGGGCCGTTCGGCCATGCCGGCGATAGGGTGTTCCGTGGTGGCGCTCATGCCCGGACTCCTTCACTCATGGCGCGCCGAGGGGTCGCAGCGCCTCGGGTTGTCGCCAGCGCGTCGGCGACAGCCTCGAGCATTATATTCTTGTCGAATTTCGAAATATAATTGTCGAAGCCGGCTTCCCGCCCGGCTTCTATGGCCTTGGGCGAACCACTGCTGCTCAGCGCGATGATCGGCAGATTGGCCCACGGACCTTGAGAGCGGACTTCACGCACGAAGGCCAATCCGTCCATCTCCGGCATTTCGATATCCGACAGTATCAGATCGAACATCTGTCCGGCCGCCCGCATCGCCAGCGCGGCCAACGGGTTTTCGACGGCCGTGACATGATAGCCGTGGGCTGACAGCGCCGGGATGATCAGGCTGCGGAAGAACGCGCTGTCCTCCACCACCAGCAACTGCCGCAGGGTTGCCCGCGCGGTGGGGTTGGCACCGAACCAGTCCTTGAAGGCGCGCTTGAGCCAGAAACTGGTATCGAGGATGTCGGTCGCCCGGCCGTTCACCACCGCCGTGCCGAGGAAGCCCGTCTGGTCGGTCGAAAGTTCGACCTGCAACTGGTCCTCGATGACGTCGACGATCTCGTCGACCATCAGGCCCATCACCCGAGCGCCATCGGCGAACACCAGCACCGGCTGATTGCCGGCGGCGTCCTCGCGGCTTGCGCCGGTCATGCTGACCAGGGGCATCAGTTTGCCGCGATACTGGGTGACGGGCTGGCCGCCCGAGTATTCGATCGCGGCACGCTCCACCGTTTCGAGCCTGGACACCAGATTCAGCGGCACCGCCTTGCTGTGGGAATCGCCAGCCTTGAACAGCAGCAGTGCCATCTTCTGCTCAGAATTCTGCGTTGTAGCTGCCAATTCAATCCTGGCGTCGGCGCCGGCGCGACCGGTGCCTATACCGGTGGCGCGGGCGATGCCGTTTGGATCGAGGATCATGATGACGGAGCCATCTCCCAGGATCGTATTGCCGCTGAACAGCGTAATATGACGCAGGATCGGCGCGACCGGCTTGACAACGATTTCCTCGGTGTCGAAGACGCGGTCCACGATCAGGCCGAACCGGCTGGCACCGACCTGGACCACCACGATGTAGAGGCTCCCCGCCTCGACGCCGCTGGCCTGGCCGGGCTCCGCCAGTTTCAGCAGATCGCTCAGGTCGATCAGGGGCAGCAGATGATCCCGCAGCCTGAGGACGGGTGTATCGTTGATGTGCTCGATCACCGTGTCGGAGGCTTGCCGCCCTTCTGCTGATCCGTTGGCGGCGCCCGGTGTCTGGGCGCGTACCAGTTCAACAACGCTGATCTGCGGAATGGCGTAACGTTCACCCTTGACCTCGACGATCAGGGCCGAAACGATCGCAAGTGTCAGGGGGATTTTCACGGTGAAAACGGTGCCGTGACCCGATTCGCTGGTTACCTCGACCGTGCCGCTGATGCGCTCGATGTTGGTCTTCACCACGTCCATGCCGACGCCGCGGCCGGAGACCGAAGTAACGGTCGTCGCGGTGGAAAAGCCGGCGCGGAAAATGAACGCCAGAATCTGCTGGTCGGTCATGGTCGCGAGTTCGGCCTCGGTGGCCAAGCCGTTCGCGATGATCTTGTTCCGGATACGGTCTACCGGAAGGCCGCGTCCATCGTCGCCGACTTCAATGACAATATGGCCCCCTTCGTGGAAGGCGTTGAGTTTGATCCGGCCTTGTTCCGGTTTGCCCATGGCCCGCCGATCGGCCGGACTCTCGAGCCCATGATCGGCGCTGTTGCGGACCATGTGCGTCAAGGGATCCTTAATCAGCTCGAGCACCTGTCGATCAAGCTCGGTATCCGCCCCGAGCATGACCAGGTCGATCTTCTTGCCAAGTTCGTTGGCGAGGTCCCGGACCAGCCGCGGAAGGTTGTTCCAGGCGTTGCCGATCGGCTGCATGCGGGTCTTCATCACGCCTTCCTGAAGATCGGACGTGATGAGCGACAGGCGTTGCAACGGTGCGACGAAAGTGTTGTTGTCCTGCGTGCGGGCGAGCTGGAGGATCTGGTTACGGGTCAGCACCAGTTCGCTGACCAGCGTCATCAGGCCCTCAAGGACATCCACATTGACGCGGATCGTCTGCGTTCCGGGCTGTGCCGGCAGTTCCGCGGCGGGCGCGGTGTCGGCCTTGCGTACGGGGGCGGCAGGCGGAGCAATCGGGGCCGGAGTCACCGCTGCGGGCGCCGCGACCGGAGCCGGCTCCACGACGGCTGCGACGTCAGGAAATTCGGTGCCGGTATCGTTGCTGAAGTCGGCCGGCGAGCTGGCGTTTCCGTCGGCCATGGCGATGAGTGCCGCGATTAATGCGCTGTCGTCGCCTTCGGACTCCTTCCCCAACTGACTGATTCCGGAGGTGATTTCCCGAATGCAGTCGAGTGCGCGCAGGATCAGTGTTATTGAATCCGGCGTAACCGGAATGGTACCGTCACGATGCCGATCCAGTACGCTTTCGGCGGCGTGGGCAACTTTCTCGAGCCGGGACAGGCCGAGGAATCCACAGGTGCCCTTGATCGTATGGACGTGCCGGAAGATCGAAGAAATGGCGGCCTTGTCATCGGGTTGACGCTCGAGCTTGACAAGTTCGAGGTCGAGCTTTTCGAGGCTTTCAAGGGTCTCGGTGAGGAAATCCGGCAACAAGTCTTCCATCTGATGCTCCAGCACGGGCCCGGCGGCGGATTAGGGCGGTCATTGTTGGGATATAGGCCGGCCGGATTTTTTCGGACGCATATATGTCCCAGTATGGCTTTTCCCCTCCGTTTTTGACACTGGAGCAGCACTTGGCCGGTAAACCACCACGGGGCAATGGGGGTAGCGCCCCCGTGACCATTATCATTCGCCGTGACGAAGGCGAGGAGCCCGCGCATCACGGCGGGGCCTGGAAGGTCGCATACGCCGATTTTGTTACGGCGATGATGGCGTTCTTCATGCTGATGTGGCTGTTGAACGCAACGACGGAGATCCAGCGCACCGGCCTTGCCGACTACTTCGCGCCGACGAACCTGTTTGGCCGATCGGCCAGCGGGTCGGGCAAGCCGTTCGGCGGGCAGACGCCGAATGATGCTGGCACCAGTGTATCCACCGACGGGGTGCCCAAGGCGATCACCGGCCATACGTCGCCGCAGCAAGACGTCGATGAAGACTCGACCAAGACACCCGCCGCGCCGCTCGCGCAGGCGGATGCGGGCACGCCGGATGCCGATGACTCCAATCAGGGTTCGCAGGATGGTCAGAAGACCAACATTGCCAAGCAACCCGGCCAGGGCGCCCAAACCGAAATCCAGGGCGGCGACTACGCTGCTGCGCGCCTGACGCCGCCGCCCCCGGCAACGGCGGCACCCGAAACCGCGGAACAGGTGCGCCGCGCCGCTGCCGCCCAAAGCGACACCGATCGCGAACAGAGCGCGCTGGAGCAAGCCGGTTCGCAGTTGCTGAATGCCATTCGCCAGGACCCGGCGCTGAAGGACGCGGCGGGCCAGATCATGATCGAAGTCGTGCCGGAAGGGTTGCGTATCCAGATTGTCGATGCCGAGCGTCATCCGATGTTCGCGCTTGGCGATTCGGTTCCGACGACACGCATCAAGGGGCTTCTGCAGAAGGTCGCCCCTGCGCTAGCCGGGCTGCCCAACGCGATATCGATCGCGGGTCACACGGACGCTCTGAGCTACCGCGGCCAGGAGAGAGGCAATTGGGAACTGTCGACCGACCGGGCGAACGCGACCCGCCGGGTTCTTGTTGAGGCGGGCGTAGCGGACGACCGGATCAGGAGCATCACCGGCAACGCCGATCGCGATCTGCTGGTGCCCACTGAGCCTATGAACCCGGTCAATCGCCGGATCACGATTATCGTTCTGCGCCACGCCACCGCGGACAAGCCGCCCACCCCGGCGACACCCCTGCCGGCGACCCCACCAGCGGGTCCCTAACCGAGTAAGTGTGATACCGTTATGTTAGCCATCGGCGGCTTTATATTTACGATAATATGCGTGTTCGGCAGCTTCGCCCTGACCGGCGGCAGCGTCGTTGCGATTATGGAGGGGCTGCCGTTCGAACTGCTGACCATTGGCGGAGCCGCCATCGGTTCCTTCGCCCTGGGCAACAGCACCCATGTGATGAAAGCAACGATGGGCGGACTGAAAAGCGTCCTGACGGGATCTAAATACCATGAGAGCGACTATGAGGAATTGCTGAAGTTGCTCTACCGGCTGATCCGCCTGATCGCCAGCAAGGGCACGATGGCAGTAGAAAGCCATATCGAAAACCCGGCGGAAAGCTCGATCTTCAAGGAACATCCCAAGATCCTGGCCAATGCCGAGGTGACACCCATGATCTGCGATTACTTCCGCATGATCGGCATGGACGCCGACGACCCAAACCAGGTCGAGGATCTGATGGGACGCGAGCTAAAAAAGACCCTTGTTGAGAAGATGCACCCGGTGCATGCCTTGCAAGGCGTCGCCGATGCGCTGCCCGCGCTCGGCATCATCGCGGCGGTGCTGGGTGTGATCAAAACGATGAGTCACATCAACGAACCGCCAGCGATCCTGGGGGAAATGATCGGAGGCGCGTTGGTCGGCACGTTTCTGGGTGTGCTGTTGGCTTATGGCCTCGTCGGGCCGATCAGCGCCCGGCTCAAGCAGGTCGTAGAGGAAGAATCGCGATATCTCGAAGTCATCCGCGCGATCCTGGTTTCCCATCTACATGGGAACCCTCCGCAAATCTCGATTGAGACCGGCAGAAAGATGGTTCCGAACGAGTACATGCCGACTTTCGCCAGCCTTGAGGCAACGCTTGAAAAGTCTCAGGCGGCGGCGCGCCCGTGACAGTTATGCGTTGGCGGAGGCTTATGATGGGCATTTTTTCCGGTACCATCCGATACGCGGCAGCGTCGGTACTTGTTTTGTCCGGGCTGACGATGGCGGCCGTCGCTGGGGAGGGCGAGTCCAACGCGCAGCCGCCCGTTACTGCTTTGAGGGAAACCAATCCGGCCAAGCTCATGGACTCGATGTCCCTGCTGAAAGGTGCGCCGGACGCTTGGTCTGTCTCGCGGACGGACGCGGGATGCTATCTGTTGTCGCCGCATCGAAAGGACAGCAGCCGCCTGGCGATTGGTCGGCACCCGAAGATAGGTCTCGGAATCTTCGTCATTAACTTTGGCTTGTCGGTCCCTGAGGCCAACGAGGGTGAGCGCGTGGCGATACAGGCCGCGGGTAGCGAGATCAACGCGGTCGGTCGCCTCGTCGGCGTCAGGCTGCTGTACATGCCCCTCGACCGCGCTCTCGTCGACAGTAGTCTGCAGGAACTTAAGGATCACGGCTCGCTTTGGCTGTTGATAAGGCATGGCTGGATTGCCCACAGCGGCGAGGCGGTTTCGGAGGCGGTGGCGAAATACGGTGAAGACTGCGCCGGGGCTCCCGGGGGCTGACGCGACAGGGCTGGATAGCCGATGCCGATTCCGGGGCGTTCCCGCCCGGCCTGACGACTTCAGCGAGATCGCAACGAACTTCCGTCTGGTGCAGCGGCTTGTTCCGGTCACTTGCCATGACCGGGCTTGTCCGGGTCATGGCGTGAGCGAGACACTCAAAAGCGGCCGGCAAAAGCGGCCGCGGATTCCAGTCACTACATCCGCGAAAGAAACGCATAGGCCTCCGGCGGCCGGCCCGGCACCTGACTGCCGTCCGGCTGGTAAACCGGCGCCTCAGAAGCGCGCGCCCTCGGTACCGCCTGGGCAATCGTCTGCATCAGCCGCATCTGCAATGCCAGGCCGCGCTCAATTGCCGCGCGGTTTGCTTCTCCAAGAACCGCCAGACGTTGAAGGCTTTCTCGCAGCCTCTCGGCCTCTACGCTGAGTTCGGCGGACGTGGCAGCACGGCCGCTGACAAGAGCGGCCTGGAGTGCGCGAACCGCTTCGCGCTTGCGGGCTAGCAGAGCCCCGGCCGCGGGTAGATCAAGCGCGTCGAGCAGCGCGTTTTCTTCAGCCAATATCTGGTTCATGTGTTCGGTCAGGTCGACCAGTTCCTCAGTCACGCTTCATCTCCTGAATTCGTAATAGTTCCTTCATGACCGAGTCGGCGATGCCGATACCGCCGTTCTTCGCGATCGTCTTCGCCATTTCGTCCACCATCATCGGCTTCCAGGTCGCCTCGCCCTGACCGCCGCCGAACAGGCCTTTGGATGTATCAACGGTCTTGAACATCGGCTGCAACATTTCGCCCAGCGCCATGGCTTCGAAATCCTGAGCCGCCTGCCGGGTCTTGGCGATCTCGGCAGGCGAGAGGGTCCGCGTTGCCGGCGCAGCGGCAACCGATGCCGCCGACGCGTTTATTACGCCTGCCATCAACGCACCTCCAGATCGGCCTGCAGCGCCCCGGCAGCCTTGATCGACTGCAGGATGCTGATGATGTCACGCGGCCCAACGCCCAAGGCATTCATGTTGCGAACCAACTCCTGCAGCGTCACCGCTTTGTGCAGGATGCCCATTCGCTTGTCCTTACTGTCGTCGATCTGGATGTCTGTGCGTGGAACCACCACGGTCTTTCCGTTCGAAAGGGGTCCCGGCTGGCTGACCTGCGGCGTCTCGGTCACGCGAATGGTCAGGTTCCCCTGCGCGATGGCCACTGTGGAAATGACCACATTCGCGCCCATGACGATGACGCCGGAGGCCTCGTCAATGACCACCTTCGCGCCGTTATCCGGGTCGACCGGAAGCACCTCGATGCGGGACAGCGCCTCGACGACGTCGCGGCCTTGCAGGTTCAACGCGACGGTGCGGGGATCCGTCGCCCTCGCGATCCCCGCACCCATTTCCCGGTTTACCACAGCGGCGATGCGCATTGCGGTGGTCAGATCCGGATTGCGAAGTCCCAGCCGCGGTGTCGACATCTTCCCAAGGTCGAACGGGATCTCCTTTTCGATTGTGGCACCGTTGGCGATACGCCCGGACGTCGGAACCCCGCGGGTCACCGACTGTGCCGCACCTCTTACGGCGATAGCGCCGGTCGCAATGATGCCCTGACCGACGGCGTGCACCTCACCGTCGGCCCCGAGCAGGGACGTCACCAGCAGGGTTCCGCCGGTCAGGTTGCTGGCATCGCCGAGGGCGGCAACCGTTACATCGATGCGCTCACCGGGCTTGACGAACGGTGGCATGTCAGCCGTCACCATCACCGCGGCGACGTTCTTGGTATCCAGGTTCTTCGCCTGGTCCCGCGTATTGACACCAAGCCGCTCCAGCATGCTGACCAGCGATTCACGGGTGAACGGCGAGCTGTCCAGCTTGTCGCCGGTCCCGTTGAGGCCTGCGACGATGCCGTAGCCAATAAGCTGGTTGTCGCGCACACCCTCGACGTTGGTTACGTCCTTGATGCGGGTTTGCGCCCACACGAAATGCGGCGAAGCTGCCATCAGGCCAACGAAAAGCGCCGCCATGACGGCGCAGCGACATCCCCGCATCCGCGACGGCATGCGCGCTTCAGTCCAGTCGCCGTTGCCGTCGTCCATTCCGCGGAGGTCCCGTCTATTGCGCTATCGGTGCGACCGGGCCGTGCCCGCGCCGCTAATTGCGCCTGGATCGTTATATAAGAGACCACGCAAAAACAGGATCGTACGGTGGAGAATCCGGGATATATCGCTCTGTCACGCCTGATCGCCCAGCAGCGGGCGCTGGATGTCCGGGCAGCCAACATCGCCAATGCAAACACGCCGGGCTACAAGGCCGAAAGCGTGGTCTTCTCTGACTATCTGCTGAAGCAGACGGGTGTGACCGCTCCGCCGGGCGGCCAGACCGTTCAAATGGTCCAGGACCGGGCGACGTACCGCGACTTCAATGCCGGGCAACTGCTGAAGACCGGGAATCCGTTGGATCTTGCCCTGCAGGAAAGCGGCTTCTTTACGGTCAGCACCGCACAGGGAAACCGCTATACGCGGGCCGGACGGTTTTCGATGTCTCCGCTTGGACAGATCATCGACATCGCCGGGAACCCGTTGCTTGGCACGGACGGGCGTCCGATCACCGTGCCGCCCGGCAGCGGCGTGCTCACGGTAGACGGCGACGGAGGCATCAGCAGCGACGGCGCGCCGATCGGCAAGTTCGCCGTAGTTCAGTTCGACAATCCGCAATCCCTGAAGGCGGAGGGAGGCACACTGTTCAGCTCAACGCAGGCGGCTCGACCGGTAGCACAACCGAACGTCATGCAAGGTTCGGTGGAAGGCGCCAACGTTCAGGGGATTGTGGAAGTGACCCAAATGATGGCCGAAATGCGGGAGTTCGAATTCGCGTCTCAGTTCGTAGACGGCGAAGCGCAGCGGGAACAGACCGCCATCGATCGCATCGGACATAAGTCATAGCGGTGTGGCGGTTAACGCAGTCGCACCTATAACGTACAGCGAACAGACCCGCCCGTCGGCGGGAGAGGAGAACTGAAGCATGCGTTCCCTGGATATTGCCTCCACCGGCATGCAGGCGCAGCAGACCAATGTCGAGGTTATCTCGAACAATATCGCGAACATGAACACGACCGGCTACAAGCGCCAGCGCGCTGAATTCCAGGACTTGCTCTACCAGAACCTGCGCCGGGTCGGCACTACCAGCAGCGATACGGGCACCGTCGTGCCGTCCGGAGCGCAAGTGGGTCTGGGTGTAAAGACCGCAGCGGTTTATCGCATCGACGAACAGGGCAACCTGCAGCAGACATCGAATACGCTCGACATGGCAATCAGCGGTAATGGCTGGTTCCAGGTAACGCTGCCCTCCGGCGACACGGCGTATACCCGAGACGGCACCTTCGCGCTCTCGCCAAACGGGGAAATCGTTACGGCAGACGGGTATGTCGTTCAGCCCGGTATCACCATTCCCACCAACGCCACGTCCGTTACCATCAACTCCGATGGCGAAGTCTTGGCAACCGTCGCAGGGACGGTGGCGCCGACCAACGTCGGCCAGATCCAGCTGGCGGTGTTCCCCAACGATGCCGGATTGAGTGCCTCGGGCGGCAACCTGTTGATGCAGACGATCGCCAGCGGTTCGCCGGTTACCGGAGTTCCGGGATCGACCGGCTTCGGCAGCGTGATGCAGGGTTTCGTCGAGACCTCGAACGTCAACGTCGTTACAGAGATGTCCAGCCTGATCACAGCCCAGCGTGCCTACGAAATGAACAGCCGCGTCATCTCCGCCAGCGACGACATGCTCTCAACCCTTACGAAGCTACACTAGACGCTTTCATGCGGACGTTAGCCAAAACGGCTTTCCTGATATTGCTCTGTTTTCTCCCGGGCACGGACGGACATGCCGCTGCGCCGGCTCAACTTAAGCTGCAAGTCGAACTCGACGCCGGCGTCATCAAAGTGGACGACATTTGGGGCAACGCGGGGGCAAAGGCTGACACGGTGATTGGCATGGCACCCCCTCCCGGGCGTTCCATTGCCATCGAGGCCGGGCAACTTGCGTATATCGCCCACCTATACGACGTGAACTGGAAGCCGACTTCGGGTGTGGAACGGACGACCGTTGAGCGTGCCGGACGGCCATTGACGCACGACGAAATCGTCGCCCCGATCAAGCGCAGCCTCGTCGATGCCGGCGCCGCGGAAACGGTTACGGTGGAATTGGCGAACTTCGCACCGCTTCTGGTCCCTCCATCGTCTTTCCCGGCGATCGTGGTCGAGTCGATGGCATACGATCCGGAGGCGGAACACTTTGCCGCCGACCTGGTCGCGTCCGCCCAAGGTATGCAGACGCAGCGGTTGCGGGTGGAAGGCCGGGCGATGGACATGGTGACCGCGGTGGTCGCGGCGCGGCGCCTGGAACCCGGCGACCTTATTGCCGCGGGCGATGTCAGGGCCATGCAGATCGCGGAGCGGAGGCTGGCCGGTCCCGCAGTCGGCGACGTGTCGGCGGCGGTAGGACAGACGCCGAAGCGTACGATCGTTTCGGGTCAGCCGATTACAGCGGCGGACCTCGGGCCCCCGCTCATGGTGCAAAAGGGTGCCACGGTCGTTCTTGTGCTGGAGACACCCGGGATGTCGCTTGCCGCGCAGGGCCTGGCGCTTAGTTCGGGCGGTCGCGACGATCTTATTCAAGTTATGAACCCGCTCTCCCGCGCCGTGGTCGCCGCACGCGTGAGCGGCCCCGGCAGGGCGACAATCCTGCCTGGCAGTACACCCTTGGTGCCACCGAACCGCGCGGCCCCGCGGAGTTCAGAGGTCGCCAACTAATGTTCCGTCCATCCGCAATTTTGATCACGGCATCGTTGCTTCTACAGGGCTGCACCACGCTTCAGCGGCTCAGCGAAGTCGGCTCTCCGCCGCGGATGACGCAACCCAGCGACCCGACCAAGGAA
>Ga0302319_10004446_pt1 | contig 28780 bp, 27 predicted proteins | sample Bog_T0_2_FD_203319 | JGI IMG/M metagenome (GOLD analysis project Ga0302319, IMG submission 203319) | Peat permafrost microbial communities from Stordalen Mire near Abisko, Sweden - Bog_T0_2 | ecosystem: Environmental > Terrestrial > Soil > Wetlands > Peat | place: Sweden: Abisko, Stordalen Mire... | reverse complement strand
GCGACCGCTGGACCTTTCACCGGCTGCAGCGTGCGGTCGCCGCGGCGGCCGGGAACCTCACCGCTGCCGGAGTCGGCGTCGGCACCCGGGTGCTGCTCCTGCTGGAGAATTGCCCGGAGTACCTGATCTCTCAATTCGCTTTGGCCCGGGTGGGCGCCGCGTTCGTCACACCCAACCCCTACTGCACGCGGCACGAACTCGTCCGCGCCGCCGAGGCCGCGCAGGCCCGGGCCGCCATCTACGCACCCCGTTTCGGCGACCTCGTGACGGGCCTCGAGTCGGCCATACCGGTCGCCGAGCTGACCGCGCGCTCGGCCGCGGTCCCCGGCCCGGTCGACCGGCCTGAGTCACCGCGTTACCTCCCGTTCTCGTCTGGCACGACCGGGCTCCCAAAGGCCGTCATCCACACCGACGCCAGCCTGTGCGGCGCTGTCGGGCAGCTACGCAGACACTTGGCGCTGAGCGGGGATGACCGGCTGCAGGTCGCGCTGCCGCTGTGCCACGTCTTCGGCACCACGATCAGCGCGGCCGCACTCAGCGTCGGCGCCGAATTCACCCTGTTCCGCCGCTTCGAGCTGAACGAGGCTCTGCACCAGCTGCGCCGATACGGTGTGACGATCTGGCCGATCGCGGGCGCGGTCGCACACGAACTGACCGCGCGCACGGACCTGAAACCCGAAGACTTCGCCGCCCTGCGCTTCTTCATGTGGGGCGGCAGCGCGGTTCCGCATGAGCTGGCGCAACGGATCTTCACCGCCACCGGCGTGCGGTTCCTGTGTTCCTACGGCATGACCGAAGCGATGATGGTCACCTTCAACCCGGTCGACGACGTCGCGCAATGGTCGCTGGACTCCCCCGGTTACCCGACGGAGGGCACCGAACTGCGCACCGGCCCCTCCGGTGAACTCGAGGTCCGCGGGCCCAGTGTCGCGTCCGGTTACGCAGGCGCCGACTCCAGCGCTTTCGGTCAGGACGGCTGGTTCCGCACCGGCGACGTCGCCAGAATCGACCCCGATGGCCGGCTGTGGATCATCGACCGCATCAAGGACATGATCAAGGTGTCGGGGTTCCAAGTTGCCCCGGCCGAGGTCGAGCTGGCGCTTCGGGAGCACCCCGCCGTGCACGACGCCGGCGTTGTCGGGCATCCGGACGACCGCGTGGGTGAGGTCCCGATCGCCTATGTCGTGGCCGACCCGGAATTGACTGCCGCACAGCTGGAGTCGTGGGTACGGACGAGATTGGCGAGCTACAAACGTCCGCATCGATACCACTTCGTGGCCCGGCTTCCGCGCACCGCGGCGGGCAAGCTGCGGCGCGCGGAGCTACGCGGGTGGCACGTGGACGGTGGGACTCAGTTCAGCACCTCGACCAACGCCGCGTCGGACTGACCGACCATGAATCCCTCGACCGCTTCGAGGTGACGACGCCAATGTCGTTGCGCTGCAATACCATCATCCGCCTGCAGGAGCTTGACCAGCTTGCGGTAGGCGCGTTGCGCCTTTCGGTTGGCCGGCCTTTCGAAACCCGTTGGATGCGAGGCGATGAACAGTGCGTTGTGCGTGTCGATGATCTCGAAGAGCATCCTGGCCAACACGGCCAACGTGGTGCTGCCCGCGGATTCCACGACCGCGAGGTGGAACCCCAGGCTGTATTCCGCGAACGCCTCCTCATCCTCGACGATGCCGTCTCCGCGACTTAACAGGCCCTCGAGCGCCCGAAGGGGTTTCGTTCCACGAGCGCCGGCGATCATCCCCACGGCCGACACTTCGATTTCCGTGCGGGCCCGGTACACGTCGCTGAGCGGTGTGCCCTGATACTGCAACAGGGTGCCGGTGTATCGCGCGGCCATCGAGCCGTCGGGCTCCAGTACCTTCGCTCCGCCTTTCGGTCCACGCACCACGGTGATGATGGCCTCTGCCTCGAGGATGCGGAAGGCCTCGCGCAACGTAGGCCGGGACACCCCGAACTCGGCCATCAGACTCGTCTCGCTCGGCAGCGTCCGACCGGGTGCCAGCTCGCCGGTGACGATCCGGCGTCTCAGGTTAGCGGCGATGAGCGCACTGGCCTTTGGCACGGACACCACGGACGACTTTCGTCCTGGGGGAGCGGCGCCACGGGGGTACATATCGACAAATAATATAACGGATCACCGATATCAGCCGAATACGTCGACGATCCTATCGGTACCGCCGGCAGAACCGATCCGGGCTGCGGTCGCCCGGATATGCTTACGCCACAGAGCTTCCGCTGCCTCGGCGTCGCGACTCTCGACCAGGTCCACGAACCGGCTGTGTGCACGCGCACCCGCCGCGACCGCGGGGCCGTGCACCTCGGGTCGCGTGCCGGCCAGATATCGACTGGTGGCCGCGTCGATGATCTCGCGCACCATCGCGCAGAGCGCCTGTAGGGTGACGTTGCCTGCGAATTCGATCACCATCCGGTGAAAGTCGTTCTCCCGCTCCAGGAGAAGTTGCGGATCCGACACGCCCCGCTCTGCCGTCGCAGCGGCCCGCAAGCGATCGAGCTGATTCGGGGTGCGCGTCCGCGCCAGCATCGCTGCGCACGGGCCCTCGAGAGCCGCCGCCGCCTCGAACAGATCCGTGGTCGTCGCTCCGCGGTACTCCAGCACCGTGGCGGCGTAACCCGCGGCGGTCTCGACCCGCGGCACGCTGACGCGCATTCCGCCGTTCGCACCGCGGCGCACCGTCACGAGGGACTCCGATTCCAGAATTCTGATGGCTTGACGCAGCGTGGGTTTCGACACGCCCAGTTCGACCATCAAGTCGTCCTCGGACGGCAGCACGTCGCCCTCGCGGAGTCGGCCGAGAATGATCCGTCGGCGCAAGGCCGCCACCGCGACCTCGGCGGCCTTGGGCACGGCCGTTCGACGAACTGCCGGTTCGGTCATTTCTCCACAGTAGCGAGGCGGATTCAGGCCTTCGCCGAACGACTCGGTGCATAGAGGCCAATGAACCACGCATCGGTCATCTACCATCGGTAGGTCACTGATGCGAATAGGACGGAGTCTGCCGATCACTGCGAAAGAGGCCGCAGCGAAGTCGGCGTCGAGCACTGCCAAGCGAGGCAAAACGCCGACGTTGACCGAAGAACTGATCGTCGGAGCCGCGCTGGACATCATCCGCGCCGAGGGTCTGGACGCGCTGTCGATGAGACGGCTCTCCCGCGAACTCGGCAGATCGGCAATGGCACCGTACTGGTATGTCAACGACAAGCGGGAGCTGCTCGACCTGGTCGCCCGCAAGTTGTTGTCGGAAGTAACCCTGCCCGAGCCGGATTCGGCGCCGTGGGAGGCGCGGCTGCGCGCGGTCGTCACCGGCATCGACGATAGACTGCACGATCACCCGGGTATCGCCGGGGTGCTGCTGGAGCGCATGCGCAGCACCGACCGTCGGCTGATGAACGGCATGATCGAGATCCTGCTGAGCGCGGGATTTCAGGGTCCCGAGGTGTTCCTCTCCTATGCGATGATTCACACTTATTTGTTTGGCCGCTACCAGGTCGTGGAACTCGATGACCCCGAACCCGGTGACGGTGGCCTCGACGACAAGCTGGCAACCCTGGTGCCACACCTGGCCGGCCTGCGGGGACGCGACTTTTTCAACTACGGGGTCGACACCATCATCGAGGGTCTTCGTGCGCGACTGGCAGCCAAACCACCGAAGTCGCGCCGCCGCTAGAGCCCGGCGCACCAGGCCGCAAGCCGGTCCCAGAGCACCTCACGCGTGGTCGCGAAATTGTGCATGTGCGCCATGCGCTCACAGGTGAAGACGGTGATATCCGTCGACGCGCCGTAGGCGGTGGGTTCGGCATGCGGGTCGGGCGCGGTGTCCCGCTCGCCGAGCCCCACGAACACGGGCACCGACACCTCGGCGGCTTCGCGTTTGACGTAGCCGGGCGACAGCATGGCGATGACGCACAGCGGCAACGTCTTGCTCCCGAACTCGGGCGCCACGTCCCGGATCGGGTAACCGCCCGCGATGTCCGCCGCGACGATGTCCGCGGGCACATCCTCGTAGAAGAACGGGAAAAGGAACTCAGGGATGGCCTCCGACGCGGCCTCAAGCGAGAATGTCTCCGGCGTGTCGTCACGGCTGTAGTCGAACTTCTCGACGTACCGTTCGTCCTCCACCAGTCGCTGGGGAAGGACGGTGTGAATTGCGCTGTAGCCAAGCACGGCCAGCGCATCGAAGGTCCGATGCCGCCCCGCCATGATGATCGCGACGCCGCCGCCCATCGACTGCCCCATCCCGATGCATGGACCGACATCGACCGATGGATAACCAGATACCGCTTCAGCCTGGCGGAGCAGCCGCGAGATCTTGCGCACCGCCACGTCATTCGCGGCAGCTATGTCCTCGATCCGCAGTTCGTCGCAGACCTCCGGAGTGCTGTCCCCGACTCCGAGATGGTCGATGCTCACGAACACGAGGCCCCGGGCAACGTGATGCTCGGCCTGGCTGTATCCGGAGTGACCGGGAAACCGCATGTCGTAGTAGCCGCGTGAATAGCCGCCACCCGGCATGGCGAAGACCACTGCCTGCCGTTGCGCCAGCCGATCCGGTGGCGGCAGGAACACCGTCGCGACGATGTGCAGCGGTCGGCCGAGCGCGCATGCCTCGGTGACGTCGACGGTGATGTCTGCCCGCACGAGGACGGTCACATCGCTGGCCCTACTGGGGCGTGAATGTGATCGGCAGCTTGGTCACCGTGCGGACCGAGACATTGTCGTAGACCAGATCCTCGATCGCAGGTACAGCGAAATCCGGTATACGAGTGAATATTTCGTCTAGTGCGATCCTCAGCTCCATCCGTGCGAGATGGGAGCCTAGGCAACGGTGCGTGCCGCTGGCGAAGGCAATATGGCTCGTGCGGCCCCGGTCGAAGTTCACGGTCAGCGGGTCGTCGTAGTGGGTCGGGTCGACATTGGCCGCCGCCCAGAACGCGTGGATGATTTCCCCGGACTTGATCACCAGGCCGTCGCCCAGATCGATGTCCTCGGTGGCGAACCGCTGGCCCGATGGGACCGGGGATTCGTAGCGCAGGATCTCCTCGATGGCCGCCGGTATCAGCGACCGGTCGGCCACCAGGCGGTCGCGTTCCGCGGGGTGTTGGCCCAGCCAGGCGACGATGCAAGACAGCGAGGCGGTGACGGTGTCGAGGCCCGCAAACATCAGCAGGAACAGGATGTTCAGCAGGTCTAGCTCGGAGATCGGCTCGCCACCGACCTCCGACCGCAACAGCACGGCGATGACATCGTTGTTCTGTTCTGTCTCCGCGCGACGCTTGGCCAGGAAAGTGACGAAGTACTCGAGCAGCTTGCCGCCCGCCACCGCCATATTCGCATCCATCTCCTCGAACGTGTCGCCCTCGGGATGGATCACGCCTTGCTTGAAGTCCAAGAAGAAGTCGAGATCCTCAACGGGAGCACCCACCAGGCGCAAGAAGGTCAGCGACGGTAACGGAACGCAGAACTCCTCGGAGAATTCGGCTTCACCGCGCGAGGCGAACGTGTCGATGAGTTCTCCGGCCAGCTCCCGGATCTGAGCCTCCAGTGGCGCCATCTGCTTGGGACCGAAGATCGGGTCGAGCAGCTTGCGCCACTTCTTGTGGTCGTCACCGTCGATCTCGAGTGGGATCAAGGGGTTGTCGTTGCCGAAGCTGCCGCCCTGGCCGCCGTTACCCAGGATCGCGGGATGGCGGTTGATCTTGATGATGTCGTCATGGCGATAGAGGTTCCACACCCCGTTGGACCGTTCCGCGCGCACGGCGCCGGCCTTTTCGCTGAAGAGCCTTTGTGGCTGCGCCATGGACTTGACCTGCTGCGTAAGCGGCGCAAGTCGGGGGTCGAACTTCGTCGCTTGATCCATCACTCCTCGATCCATGGGGCTGTTGATAGGCGGGCTCGTCCGACAACATTACACCGTAACGTGACGTGGCACACCGGATTGGATTCAATTCCCGGGCAAGTTTCCCGCTGGTGGATGCGGCTCATCCCGTTACCCGAGTTCGCGGATCGTCTAAGACCTTGGCTTCATCGCTTCTTGCGACTCGAGTCGGATAATCCGCACCGCCGCTACACCGAAAGCCGGCGTGCCCGAAAGTGAATCAATGCTGGTGTCACTAACGAGCGCGTTGCGATTCACACCGTGCGCTTGCGCTGGCTCGCCTCCGTGTGGATCGAATACCCGCGAGCCCCAACCGTGGGCGAGGATCGCTACACCCGCCTGGGGGGCATCGCTGATCTCGGCGATACAGTCCAGACAGTCAACCGGTGATGCCACCCGCGCCACGTCGCCGGTCTGAATACCGAGCGCGTCGGCGTCCAGAGCGTGGAGGTAAAGAACGTTGGTCGTGTCGCGGCGCAAAGCGGTGGGCGTGTCGGTCAACCACGAATTCATGGCCGACTTCCGCCGTTGATTAGACAGCAGCATCGGCCACTCCGCACTCGTCGCTGCAGCGGGCCGGGCGAGCGCCTGGTGCAGGGAGTTCACGAAGTCCGCCGGCGCGAGCTGGACAGCACCGTCCGGGGTGGCGATCGCCTCCGTCAGATGGCCGTACGTCTTATCGGCGTAGATCAGCCCGTGGGGATGCGAAACCAGCTCGTCCCAGGTTAAGCGTCCGCCGCCGTCGACGATCTGCTTCCACAACGCCCGCGGCGTCATGGACGCGGTGTCCGGACCGAAGATGGGGAGCTCGAGCGCCAACGCAAGATCACGCCAGAACACCCATTCCTCCCGGACATCATCGGGTGGACCGACCGCCGCTTGCGCCAACTGGACGAAAGGCTGATCCTCGAACGACGAATAGACTGGCAGCAGGTCTTCGCGCTCGAGAAAGTGAGCGGCGGGCAGTAACCAGTGCGCATGGCGGTGGCTTTCCCGTTGCATCAGGTCGATCGCGACCATCAGGTCGAGCGTGCCCAACGCGCCGTCCAGACGAGCTCCCTGCGCCGTGCTGAGCACTGGGTTGCCGCTATTACAGATCAATGCCCGGACCTGCCCGTCACCCGGCGTCAGAATCTCGTCGGCGAGTTCGGCCAGGCTGCGGGCGCCCGCGATGGCGGGAAGTCCCCGCACGCGGCTGGGCTGCGCAGGCCTCCTCCCGAACATCGTGCCCATCGGCGTGTAGCCGGGTTCGACCCGGCGCCCGCCGACAGCATCGAGGCGTCCGGTCACCGCGTTGAGAACATGAGTCAGCCACTCCGCCAAGACACCTTCACCGTTATGGCTGACTCCGGTGTGGGCCACGCACATCGCGGTTCGAGCCGTGGCGAAATCGCGCGCTATTGCTTCAATGACGTCGACCGGAACCCGGCATCGCGCCGCCAGGTCGTCGATATCGGTATTGAGGGCGATCTCCTCGAGCGTTGCCATACCCGTGAGTTCGGGCAGCGCTGGCGGCCGGGCCAGCCCTTCACGCAGCACCGTGACCAGGATGCCCCACAGGAACGCCCAGTCCTGTCCCGGCCACACAGCCACGTGCTGGTCGGCTTTCGCTGTGCTCTCGGTGCGATTCGGGTCCACGACGACCACGGTGGCCCCGGCTTCTTGACGGGCCAAGGTGCGGCGCCACCCGTCGGGCACGTTGTGAATCCACCCGAAGGTGGACACCGCGGGATTCATTCCGACCAGCAGGAAGTAGTCGCACTCGTCAACGTCGGGGACCAGGGGGACCAACCAGCGACCGTACATGTCGTAGCACACGCGTTGAAGATTGTTCTGATCGACCGATGACACCGAGTAGAGATTCTTACTGCCCAGCGCTCGGGTAAAGGCACCGAACCAGGCGCCATTCGCGCCGTTGAAACCGACCGGGTTACCGAGATACGACGCGATGGCATCCACCCCGTAGCTGTCGCGAATCACTGCCAGGCGAGCAGCGATGTCCTCGGTCGCCTCGTCCCACGTCGCGCGTTGGTAGCCGTCGTCGGTGCGCCGCAGTGGCCACCGCAGCCGACGAGGGTGATCCACGACTTCCCCCGCGGAGCGGCCCTTCGAACAAAAGTCCCGCCACGAGTACGGGTTCTCCTTGTCAGGACCGATTCGCAGCACGCGCCCCTGCGCCACCGTTACGTCAATTCCGCAGCGGCACTCGCAGATGCGGCAAAACGTCGATACCGTCGCACTCTCCGCCGGCACACCGCGTGGTTTCGGGGAGGATTTGGCGTTGGTCACTGAATTTTGCCCTTCACACCGACGTGGTTGCCCATCGTTTGACGACGGGAAGCAGTGCCGAGGCGGCGTCTTCGTGCATCTCGGGCGATGGGTAGTACCAATTGCGTTTCCACTTAATCGTCATTCGGGGGTCGAGCACGGAGTTGTCCACCTCGACGGGTTCCCCGGTAAATCGGCTCTGCAGATAGTGCCCGTGGTTTCGCTTGCTGGTGCATTCCACATACGCGTCGCACTTGGCCGCGATCGTGTTGATGCTCGCACCTTCGATCATTTGTGGGAACGGCTCGAGCAGAGCCTGGGCATCCTTTGCGTCACGCGGCGGATCGGTGCCCTTCTCCTTAACCGAGTAGTAGAAGAGGACCACCGGAACCTCGATGCGAGCCAACAGCTCGTCGTACAAGTCGACCCAGCTGCGCTGTGCTTCCGCGATGTAGCGGTCAAGTTCGGAGCGCTCCTCGTCGAGGATCCGCTGCCAAGCGAGATGCGCCGGCACGTCATCGCCGTGCCGGCGGTCATGGACGAGGTCGGTGCCCAGTGATCTGAGGCGGGAGTTATCGAGTTGACGCGCCGCCATCACCTGCAGAACCAGGAACCGTCCCCGGTTGATCACCCCGAGCAGACGATCGTTGAGGAAGATGCTCGGTGCAGCCGACCCTAGGCCGAGGTTCACCGCTCGCATCCCCAGCAGACCTCCGAGGATGGCCGGGTAGGGATCGGCGACGAAGCAGCCGAAGGTCTGCGCCGCACCTGCGCACACGAAATAGGGCGTTGGGTCGTCTAGGTCGACCGCGGGCCCACGAAATGAGATGCCGGAACCGGGTAGCTCCCAGTACTCGTAGTCGACGATCTCTTCGTCACGTAAGTCGTAATGGGGCTGCCACAGATCGGTCATTTTGACTCCAAGGGGACAGAGAAACGGTTGATGTAGGGGGCGAAGGATTCGTGCACCTCCGAGGGGGTGATACCGAAATCGCTCGCCGTGTAGCGATGGCTACCAGGGGGGTGTGACCACTCCGTTGCCAGGTACTCCCGCATGCTGGATTCCAGCCGCTCGTCCTGCGGAAGCCCGACCCAGGCACGCAATTCGGCCACTTGGGCGATCGGGTCGGCCGCCAGTTCGTGCTGGTAAACGTGATGGCACGGAACTTCAGGATGATTGTCGAGAAAGCTGATGGGCCGCATAGCCGATTCGAACACCTGTCGCCGGGTCACTTCGACGACATCCGGCAGGTCGACCGCGTTGCCATTGGCCTGGTGGACCATCATCGCGTAGCTGCACATGGAGACAAACGCAGGCAACGGGTCGCGGTGGGTGATCACCAGGCGTGCGTCGGGGTAGGTGGCGATCAATGCCTCGAGATGCAGTGCATGCGATGGGAGCTTGAGCACCCATTGACCGCTGGCACCACCGGACTGAAGCACCTGAAGTGTGCGGCGGTGATGTTCGTAGGCGGAGCCCAGGTCGGCCTTATCGAGTAGCCAGTCGTTGTATGCCGACGAGCCGGTCGACGTTTGCCACGTGATGGACTTGAAATCCTGAGCGAGGGTGTGTACGCACTCGACCGGATCGGTCGCCTGCTCCATCCGGGGGAGGTATGTGAGCCGCTCGACCAGCGGAGCCATCTTTGCCACCTTCGCCGCGATCCTCGGGTCGTCGCGGAGGTGATGCCGCCCGACCGGCGGAGTCGGCTCGTCGATCTCCCAGTGCCAGATCACCCGGCACAGCTCGAGATCCAAAGCGATGAGATTCACCAGGATCGTGGTGCCCGTCCGGGGCATGCCGATGACGAACACCGGCCGCTCCACCGGGATTTCCCCGATGTCGGGGTGGCGGGCGAACCAATCGTCGATGCGGAGGCGGCTCATCAACGAACGGGTGCACTCCGCGATGATGCGTCGTTCGCACGCCTCGAATGCTGGATCGGCATTCACCAACTCCGCGACCACACCGAGGCCCTCGCGAAACGAGTCCGTATGTTCCTCGCGGACGCCTGTGCGATCCTTCGCGACCTCGATGATGTCCTCAGCGTTCATCTGCGACCTGCTGGCAACGTTTTGGCAGGTCATGGACATCCGTTCGCTCTTGAGCGTGACTAATCACATCCTCAGCATTCATTCGTTACCGTCCAACCGGGTTCGCGCGTAATCTTCGATGCCACCGCCGTGCAGCGTCGTTCCGCCGTCGACCGCCACATCCTGACCAGTGATCCAAGCGGCTCGCCGCGACAGCAAGAACACGATGAGCTCAGCGACGTCTTCGGGCTCGCCGATGCGTCCCAGGGGAATTCGGGCACTCAGCGCCAGCTCGTCGTCCTCGAGCATCTGACCCGTCATCTTTGCCCGTGTGACGCCAGGTGAGACCGAATTGACGCGGATGGTCGGGGCATACTCGAGCGCGGCGGCGGCCGTGAGCGCCACCACGCCGGCCTTCGCCGCGGCGTAGACGCTCTCACCGGGCGACGGCCGCCTTCCGCTGATCGACGCGGTGTTGACGATCGCACCACCTCCGGCCGCGAGCATCAGCGGCAGCGCGGCGCGCATGCCGTGGAACACACCGGCGAGGTTGACCCCAACGGTGAGCTCCCACAAAGACGGCGTCGTCTTGTGCAGCGGAGCGATCGCCCCGGTGCCCGCGTTATTGCACATTCCGGTCAATCCACCCAACGCTGCGGCGGCCTCGTTCACCACTCGGTCAACTTCGGCGCTATCGCGCACATCGACCTGGAATGCCACGCCACCGGTGTCCGCGGCGATCTTCTGTACTGTCTCGAGGTGCCGGCCGAGCACAGCCACCGTTCCTCCCTCACGTGCGATGAGCCGACACGTCGCCGCGCCGATGCCGGATCCGCCGCCGGTGACGACAACCCGCTCCCCGACCATCAACCCACTCAAGACGCGAACTCCACCGATGAAGGTGACGACATCGGCAGCACCGCAGTCATGTCGAACGAGGCGGTCACCGTATATGCCACCCCCATTCGACTGTTCAGCTCAGCGATCGAACGGGGAGCCTGAGTACCCATGTGACAGAACTATACGATTTATATGTATAACTGTATAGTGGATTTGAGGACGCCGCCGGTGTGCGACGGTCCACACCGTGCAGGTTGCCCTGCGCGAGGATCACTCGGCTACACGTCCCTGGAGCGTCGGCGAACGCGCGGCTATGCAAGGACTCCTTGCCGCCGCAAGTCGCTCCGGTGCTCCTTGAAATAGGGCCTTACGAATTACGCCGCCAACGCTCGAAAGCCGTTGCGCCGCAGGCTCACGAGTCTCCTGCTTTGGCGAGCGGGCTCGGAAGCTGCGACCTGCTCCTTGAATTCCGCAGTTAAGAAGGACATGCAGTCCTCGGCCAGCGCATACTCCAGCACGCCGAGCGCGGCCCTGGACGGTCGATCAGGCGCCCGAACATCACCATGCCGCCGCCGGCCGAGAACGCCTTGCCGACAACGGTCGTCACCACTGCGCGTACGCCGTCGTCGGCCGTGAGTACCCTCCAGATGGTGGCGAACGCATGGTGAACCTGCTCGTTGACGGCTTTGATCGCCTCCGGCCTGTTGATGCTCACTAGGTGGACAGAAAAGAGAAGGCGAGGGCCAATGACGACTTTGCGGGACAGCGGCGCGGACACCCATGGCGCACCGGAGATCGACTTTGCGGATTTGCCGATGGCCGCCGACCGCGGTGTCGGATGGGCGGCGCTGCGCGATGTGGGTCCGGTGGTGTTCATGAATGGCTATCACTACCTGACCCGACGCGACGATGTCCTGGCGGCATTGCGTGGTCCCGGGGTGTTCTCGTCGAAGCGGGCGTTCGACGTGCTTGCGAGTCCGTTGCCGTTGGTGCCGGCGGCCTTCGACCCGCCGGAGCACACACGGTTCCGCAAGATCCTGCAGCCGTTCTTCAGCCCGCACACCCTGAGCGCGCTGTTGCCGTCGCTGCAGAACCAGGCCGTCGACATCATCGAAGCGGCGGCGGCCAGGGGCAAATGTGACGCGATGGCCGATATCGCGATCCCCTACCCCAGCCAGGTATTCCTAACCCTGTTCGGATTGCCGTTGGAGGACCGTGACCGGCTGATCGCCTGGAAGGACGCCGTAATCGCGCTGTCCGACCTGCCGTCGCTCGACGGCGCCGACCTCACGCCCGCGCTGGAAATGTTCACCTACCTGACCGAGGCGATCAATAGTCACCGCCAGAGCCCGGGCCGCGACATTCTGTCGCAGCTCCTGACGGGCGAGGAACCCCTCGACGACGCCGATGCGATCGGGTTGAGTTACCTGTTCGTGCTGGACACCGTCACTTCGGCGTTGGGCGCAGCGCTGCTCAAGCTCGCGCAGAGCCCGCAGCTGCGGGCCGAGCTTCGCGCCGATCCTGAGCAGCTACCCGTGTTCGTGGAGGAGATCGTCCGCCTTGAGCCGGCCGCTCCGATCGTGCCACGGGTGACCACCGAAACCGTCACCGTCGGTGCCGTCACATTGCCCGCCGACACGCCGGTGCGGCTGTGCCTGGGCGCGATCAACCGCGACGGCAGCGATTAGATCTCGACCGACGACGTCGTGCTGGACGGCAAGGTGCACCGGCACTGGGGTTTCGGGGGCGGTCCGCACCGCTGCCTGGGGTCACACCTGGCGCGGATGGAGATGACGCTGATCGTCACCGAATGGCTGCGACGGGTTCCCGACTTCGAGGTCGAGCCCGGCTGCACGCCTCAGATCGTATTCCCGGCGCAGACGTTCGGGCTGCCGTCGCTACCACTGCGGTTTTAAACGCGTACGGTACGCACAGTCATCGGCCGGGTCGCCCAGGGCGCGGAAAGTACTGACCCTGAATGCTTTTACACTGTAAGATGCCTTTAGTCCGGCGCTACCCGCGCTATGCGGGAAACGCTTGAAGGGTACCGCGTCCATGGACGCGAACCAAGGAGGATTCGATGACGACAGTGCTTCGCGTCGAGCCGCGCTGGACCGACCTCGACCCAGCGGGACACGTGAACAACAGCGTCTTCCTGGTCTACGCAGAAGAGGCCCGGGCCCGCTTCCTGCACACCGCCCTTCCGGATACGTGTAGCTCGATTGTGGTCGTCCACAACGCAATCGACTACCACCACCCGGTCGTGCAATCCGACATTCTCGAAGTCTCTTCCGCTGTGGATGCGATCGGCACTTCGTCGTTCACCACAATCAACGTTGTCGCCACCGCGTCGCACCGGTGTGCGACGGTCCGCACCGTGCAGGTTGTCCTGCGCGAGGATCGCTCCGCTACCCGTCCCTGGACCGTCGGCGAACGCGCCGCTTTGGAAGAACTTCTCGCTGTCGCCGGCGCGGCTCTTACTTCTTCGACCGCGCCCGGAACGCGGCCACCCGCTCGATGAATTCCGGAGTTGTGAACGAGGTGTACTCCTCGGCCAGCGCGTACTCGAGGACTCCTTGAGCCGCCCGCGACAGATGCATGTTCATCGCAACCTTGGTGGCCCGCAGCGCCTGGGGCGGCAGGCCGGCCAGTCGCTCCCCGATCGCGAGCGCCTCGTCAAGCACGGTGTCGTCGGTGGCCACCTTGGTGACGAGGTTCAGCTTGTCCGCGATGGCCGGGGTGATCCGATCCCCAAGTAGGACAAATTCCTTGGCCTTCATCATACCGATCAGCAGCGGCAGCATCGCGGTGCCGCCGTCGCCGGCCACCAACCCGACCGCGACGTGCGGATCGGCGAGGTAGCTGCTCTCCCCCATGACCAGGAAGTCGCTCAGCAGGGCGATCGAGCAGCCCAGCCCGACGGCGGGGCCGTTGACCGCCGACACCAGAGGCTTAGGGAAGTTGATGACCTCCAGGAACACGGTGCGCGCCTCGGTGATCTGGAACTGACGGGCGACCGGGTCATCGATAAGACGCCCGAACATCACCATGTCGCCCCCAGCTGAGAACGCCTTGCCGACACCAGTCGTCACCACCGCCCGCACATCGTCGTCGGCCGTGAGTACCCGCCAGATGGTGGCGAACGCGTGGTGCACCTGCTCATTGACGGCGTTGAACGCCTCCGGCCGGTTGATGCTCACGACGTGGACGTTGCCGCGCTTCTCCACCAGCAGCCACGGCGCGAACTCCTCGTAGCCGGCCATGGTGGCGATCTCGGAAGTCGTCATGTGATGTCCCGTCAGTTCTTCTCGTTGGAAAGGACGGTGACCGCGGAGACCGCGGTCGGGCCGCCGATGTTGTGGGCCAAAGCAACACGCGCCCCGTCGACCTGATTCTCGGCTTCGCCGCGAAGCTGGTTGAACAATTCGTAGCATTGCGCGACGCCGGTTGCCCCCGGTGGATGCCCCTTGGCCTTCAGGCCCCCGCTCGGGTTGATGGGCATCGATCCCCCGACGTAATGTTCGCGTCCTTCGACGAGTTTGTAGGCCTCGAAGCGCTCGGCGAAGCCGAGGTCCTCGTAGCTGATCAGCTCGACCCCGGTGAAGCAGTCGTGGACTTCGGCGACGTCGATGTCGCGCGGCGTCACCCCGGCCATCGTCATCGCGGCTTTTGCAGCGCGCACGGTGGGCGGGAAGGTCGTCATGTCGGCCTTGTGCTGGTGCATCACCCGATCCATGCCCAGCCCCACACCCCGCACCCAGACCGGCCGGTCCGTGTAGCGGTCGACGACCTCCTCGGCGGCCAGGATGACCGCGGCGGCGCCGTCGCTCTGGGGGGTGCAGTCGTAGAGCCCGAACGGATCGACCACCATCGGGGCGGCCAGCGCCTGCTCGACGGTGATCTCATAGCGCAGTTGAGCTTTCGGGTTCTTCAGCGCGTGGAAATGATTCTTCACCGCCACCATCGCCATGTGCTCTTTGGTCGCCGGAGACTCGTGCAGGTACCGGATGACGTGCAGCGCGAAGTTCGCGGGCGCGACCAGCCCCAGCGGGTAGTCCCACGCGTTGTCCCGGGTCATCGCCGCCCAGTCCCAGAACGTGGACGTCGACGACGTCTCGCGGACCTTGTCGGCGCCGACCACCAGCACCACGTCGTAAAGGCCGGAGGCGATGGCCAGGGTTCCGTTGCGGATCGCGTCATTGCCGGTGGCGCAGGCATTCTCGACACGCGTGACGGGGATGTCGGTCAGGTCGAGGGTGTCGGCCAGGATGCCCGACGGGAACCCGTCGGTGGTGGACAGCTCGCCGAACCACGCCGCTTCGATCTCGGATTTCTGAATGCCCTTATCGACCCCGGCCACAGCTTCGGCGTAGGCCATCGGCACCAAGTCCTTGATGCCCAGTTCGAAGTGTTCGGCAAAGGGCGTCATGCCCGCGCCGACGATGGCGACGTTCCTCATGTCAGGGCTCCTTCGGCAACTTGTGTGCGTCCCGGCCAGAAGGCGTACCCATAGTCGGGGATGCCCGCGCGGGTGGCGACCTTTCGCAGCACCACCGCGCCGGACTGCCCGATAGTCGCTTCGCCCGCGGGCACGCCGGTGACCTTCAGCAGCACCCGGACAGGGCTGCCGTCGAGTTGCACCACGGCAATCGAGTACGGGCTGGGCAGGTCGGGTACCGGGATCCGCACCGTGGTGTGGGTGTAGACCGTGCCCGTCCGCGGCAGCGGTTCGAGCCGATATTCGGTCGCCAGCTGCCCCGCGTTGTTCACCCGCAATCGGGGCGGGAACTGCGGAGCGGAGTCGATGCCCGGGCTCTCATCGAAAATCGCCGCTTCCCAGCGAATCTTCGGCTCGAATGCTCGTGCGTACGCCGGCATCGAGATCGGAATTCCCACGCCGTCGGCAACGCGGGACTTCGGCAGCTCCCGGGGCGGGAACTCGTCACGGGTGATGCGTGCCGTTGCGCCCTCGAGTGCGAGTTCGGCCACGCTGATGGTGGCCTGTTCGACGGCGATCATCAGGCCTTGGTCGCCTGCCTCGATCGCGTCGGCCAGCAGGCGGATGATCGCTGCCGCTGAAGTGGCCGGGTGACTGTGGGCGCCGGTGGTGTCGAACTCGCCGCCGAGTTGGGCCAACTGCACGCCTGCCGCGGCGGCCACCGCCGGGGTACCGGTCAGGTTTAGCCGGGCAAGGGTGGAGCGCACCCCGACCTCGCGCTGCAGCCGGGGGTCGACGTAGGCGTGCCGGGTGCCGTCCTCGCCGCGGGCGGTCAATGGCAGGCTGCGTGTCTGGCGCGTCAGTGGTGTGAGCGTGGGGCCGGCGTCGCCGGTCAGCACCGCGGCGGCTCCTGTCGCGGTCTCGTTGTCGTCGGCGGCGATGATCAGGGTGCCTGTGGTGGCACTGGCGATCTGGTCCAGCACGGCGGGTGCACCACCGAGTGCCTCGGTCACCGGGACGTCGGCGGGCAACGACAACGCGGCCAGCAGCACCGCACCGTTGCCGCCCTCCAGTAGCGGAAAGTCACGCGACACCAGCACGACGCGTTGCGCGGTCGCATTGGGATCGGCTGCGCGACCTGCGGCGACCGCCATGGTCAGCGCGTCCTCGTCCGGTCCCTTGACCGGGTGGTCGCGCACGGTCCAAGGTGGCAGATAGGTGCCGATCGAGAAGACCTGTGTCATAGAGCCCCGCTTGTGTGGATGGCCGTGCGTTAGATCGCTCGGCTAATGATCTATATAGTTATACCATTCGAGCGCACAGCCAAGCTACTGACGGAAGGGTCAACGAACCGTGGGAAACACCCATCCTCGCACTCTGCGGGATAGCGTCGTTGTCGTGAGCCCGTTGCCGACCACACCCAGGGAGTATGTCCAGTGAGTTCCTTCGACGCGCTGACTGCCCGAGAGCCCGAGTTGGTAAAGCTGCGTTCCGCCGTGCGGGACTTCTTGCGCTCCGACCGCATCGAATACGGGTGGCAGCCTGGCGTCGACTCGTGGTTGGCCGGGTGGGACGAGGGATTCTCCGCACGGCTGGGCGCGGCTGGATTCACCGGCCTGACCATCCCGCAGCGCTATGGCGGCCACGGGCTCGGGTATCTGCACCGCTACGTCGTGACCGAGGAGCTGATCGCGACGGGCGCGCCGGTGGCGGCGCACTGGACGGCCGATCGTCAGGTCGCGCCGAGCCTGTTGACGTATGGCACCGAAGCTCAGCGTGAGCGGCTGTTGCCGCAGATCGTTGCGGGCAAGCTTTATTCGTCGATCGGCATGAGCGAGCACGGCGCCGGATCGGATCTTGCTGCTGTACAAACGAAGGCCGTCCGCACCGATGGCGGCTGGCTGTTGTCCGGCTCGAAGGTGTGGACCAGCGGGGCCCATCATGCGCACCAGGTCGTCGTGCTGGCCCGCACCAGCCCGCCGGACCCGGAGCACCGCCACGCCGGCTTCAGCCAGTTTTTGGTGCCGTGCCACACCGAGGGCGTCCGCATCGAGCCCATCGTGTTGATGTCGGGAGCACATCACTTCAACGAAGTTCTGTTCGACCAGGTCTTCGTTCCCGACGCCGACGTGCTCGGCGAGGTCGGCAACGGCTGGCACCAGGTCACCTCCGAGTTGTCCTTCGAGCGCAGCGGCCCCGAACGGATCCTGTCCACCGGTCCCCTGCTGTTCGCCGCGGTCCGCGCGCTGGGTAGCGGTACGGCGCCCGACGACCACACCGCCGCCGACGTCGGTGACCTTATGGCGCGGTTGATCTCGCTGCGGCAGCTGTCGTTGTCGGTGGCCCGCACGCTCACCGACGGTGGCGATGCGGCGAATCAGGCGGCACTGGTCAAGGACCTCGGTACCCGCTTCGAAGCCGAGTCCGTCGAGTTGATCGCCGACCTGCTCGAAGGGTCGCCGCCGAACCCGGAAATGGCGGCCATGCTCACCACCGCCTGGCTGCACAAGCCCATGTTCACGCTGCGCGGCGGCACCAACGAGGTACTGCGTGGCGTGATCGCCCGCGGAATGGGGCTGCGATGAGTGCCCTCGCCGGCGGGGTGTTCGCCGCGACCGACGCCCAGGACGACGACGCGCAGCTGCGCCAACTCGTCGACGACCTTGGGCGGCGCTCCTACGAGGCGGCGCTGGGCCACCGCGGGATCCCCGACCAGTTCGACGCCGAGCTGTGGCGCAGCCTCGAGGACACCGGATTGGCCCGCCTTACCAGCACACCGGACATGGGAGCCGGTCCGCACGAGTTGGCGGTCGCCCTGTACGGCGTAGCCCGCCACGCCGGTGGGGTGCCGTTGGCCGAAACCGACGCGCTTGCCGGCTGGCTCGGCCAGCAGGCCGGCATTGAGCTGCCCACCGGGCCGTTGACGGTCGCGATAGCCGATGCCGAAATCGACGGCGCCCGGGTCACCGGCACCGCGCACGCGGTGCCGTGGGCACGCGCGTGCGTCGCCGCCCTGCTGGCCGTCACCGGTCCCGACGGACTGCGGGTCGGCGTGATCCATATAGCCGCCAGCGAGCTGCAGGAATCTCATAACCTGGCAGGCGAACCGCGGGATTCGATCGCGTTTAACGTGCCGGCCGAACAATTGCATGTCGTGGACCCGGCGCTGGGCGCAGAGCTGGCTCGGCGCGGCGCGTGGTCACGCTGTGTGCAAACCATCGGGGTGCTGGATGCGGCCGCGGCCCTGTCGGTGCAGCACACTCGTCAGCGCGTCCAGTTCGGTCGTCCGCTCAGCGCCTTCCAGTCCGTGCAGCAATCGCTGGCCGGCATGGCCGGCGAGATCGAACGAGCTCGTGCGGCTGTGGAATTGGCCGCCGCCGCCGCTGCTGAGCATGGCTTCGGCTCCGCTTACACCGACTACGCCGTCACCGTCGCCAAGGTCGCGGTCGGTCGGGCCGTCGGGCCGGTCACCACCGTCGCCCATCAGCTGCACGGCGCGATCGGTGTCACCAGCGAGCACCCGCTGTGGCTGTTCACCTTGCGCGCCCAGAGCTGGACCTCGGACTACGGAACCACCAACGACTTCGCGCGCCGCCTCGGCCGGCTGGCACTGGCCGCGGAGGATCCGTGGGACCTGGTGACGGGCGATCTGACCCAACTCGAAAGCAACTGGAAATAAGGAGAACTGGTGACAGTAAAGCAATTCGACGGCGCGTCCGCGATCGTCAGCGGCGGCGCCGGTGGACTGGGTGAGGCGGCGGTGCGTCGACTGCACGCCGACGGTCTGGGTGTGGTGATCGCCGATCTCGCCGCCGACAAGGGCAAGGCGCTGGCGGACGAGCTCGGCAGCCGGGCGCTGTTCGTCAGCACCGACGTGACAAGCGAGGAGAGCATCCTCGGCGCCGTCGAGCAGGCCAACCAGCTCGGTCAGCTGCGATACGCGGTGGTCGCGCACGGCGGCTTCGGTGTGGCGCAACGGATCGTGCAGCGCGACGGCAGCCCGGCGGACTTCGGTGGCTTCACCAAGACCATCGACCTCTACCTGAACGGCACCTACAACGTCGCCCGGTTAGTGGCCGCGTCGGTCGCCGCCGCGCAGCCGCTGGAGAACGGCGAGCGGGGCGCCCTCGTGCTGACCGCATCGATCGCGGGCTACGAAGGCCAGATCGGCCAGAGCGCCTATGCCGCAGCGAAAGCGGGCGTCATCGGGTTGACCATCGCGGCCGCCCGCGACCTCAGTTCGGTGGGCATCCGGGTCAACACCATCGCGCCGGGCACGATGAAGACGCCGATGATGGAGTCGGTGGGCGAAGAAGCCATCGCCAAGTTCGCCGCAAACGTACCGTTCCCGAAGCGGCTGGGCACGCCCGACGAATACGCCGACGCGGCAGCGTTTCTGCTCACGAATGGCTACGTCAACGGAGAGGTCCTGCGCCTCGACGGCGCCCAACGGTTCACTCCGAAATAGTCAGAGACGGGCAGTCGGCTGGCGGCCCGTCATTCACCGACGGGTATCGGCAGATCGTCAGTGGCGATCTTCGGTACGGCCGCCATCACCATTCCGAAACTTCGCTTTCAGTAGCAACAGGACTCGAGCTGAGGTGACGGCGACGAAGCCAGCCACAAAGCACATCAGAAGTGTATCCATTCACAACCCAAGCCCCGCAGGGAGAATGCGGCCCAGCGACGAAAAATACGGGTCCACGATGTCGTTCTGCAGACTCAACGAGGGTGCCGGCAGGCCGTAGCGAGCAATCTCCTCGTCGATCACGGCGTTGGCCACGCACTCCCTACAAGTCACGCGCGCCTCTCCTTTGTCATCTGCGACAATGCAGTGCGGACGCACCCTGAAATCGATATCCGCCATGTCGCGTTCAACTTCGTCGCGGTCTGCCTTTGTCATCGCCCGGCCGGTGCATTACCGGACCGCCGTGGCCAATCTACGATCCTATAAATATATACCTGATTACGTGTGGCGTGGGCAATGGTAACCGCACTGATCTAGGGGGCTCCAGACCGCCTCCCAATGGTGAACAGAATCGTCATGGCCCGCAGCCTGAAGCTACTGAGCGTCGCCGGGCGACCCGTCGCGACGCAGATGCCGGGCAAGCTCACCGAGCGCCTCGATCGCGGCGCCGACTGCATGCTCGACATCTTTTGTGTGCGAGATATATTCGCCACCCGAGTCGTCCCGCGCCTCCAGGCTCGGTACCATGAAATGACGGAATCGACGCCGCACCGCGTCCGCCGACCGGTCCAGTTCCTCCGCGGCCAGATACGTCTGCTCGACAAGAAAGTCGACGAGTTCGCTGACCGGCAGATCGGTACGCACTTCGCCGGTCCGTCGACCTTCCTCTAGTACGGGACCCATGACGTCCATGGCAACCTCGTGCACCCTCGGGTCGTGTACGGACGCTGAGTGCCGGGCGATCAGCGCCGAAATGGTCGGATCGGTTGGCAGCTCCCTGGCGGTGTAGACCAACGCCGCCTCGATTTTGGAGAACGCCCCGGTTCGCTGGGCCATCAGCGCGTCCACCGCAGCCACATGGCGCCGGGCACGCAGCAACGCCACTTGGACCAGCACTTCGGAAATAGTGCCGAGTTGCCGGAACGCGGTGGCCCGGGAAACACCCGCGCGTCGCGCAATCGCGTCCATCTGCACCGCGGAGATTCCGCGTGCGGTGACTTCGGCATCGGCGGCCTGAATCAGCCGACCGCGGACCGTGCCGTCCTCGGGGGGAAACTCCGCGACTACGGTCATGACCCCATCGCAGCCCTAATGGATCGCACCGGCGATTTTCAGGTCGATCAGTTCCTCGTCGCCGAGGCCCAGTTCGCGCAGAACGTCGTCGGTGTGTTCGGCGAACTGCGGCGCCCGGATTAAGCTCAGCGCCGCGTCGTCGAACTTGACTGGATTCGCCACCAACTTCTGTGTATTGCCCTCCGCGTCAATCACATCCACGATACGCCCGTTGGCAATGAGCGCCTCGTCGTTGGCGATCTCCCAGGCGTCCTGCACGGGAGCCCACTGACCGCCGGACTGGTTCAGCAGCCGCTTGCATTCCTCGAATGTGCGGCTGCCGATCGCGGCGGCAACCAGGTCGTAGGCTTCGTCGGCGTGGGTTGCCAATAACTCCAGCGACGCGAATCGCTCGTCGTTGGCGGCGTCGTCCAGGCCGAAGAGCCGGCAGAACTGCGGCCAGTACCGGATCGGCTGCAGCATCGACAGCTGAACGAAGCGACCATCGCAGCTACGGTAGGCACCCGTCAGGGCGTTGCCTGGTGCCTGCGTCCGGCGCTCGATCTTGGGCAGTGGGCACCCGTAGAGCATTGCCAGGTTGACGCTGAACTGTGTGGTCCAGGCGCCGACCGCAAGGAGGGAGACGTCGATGACCGACGATTCCCCCGTCGTCTGCCGGCCGTACAGGGCGGCGGCAACCGCGCCGGCGATGGTGATGCCACCGATGTTGTCCCCATACGCTCCGGCAGGCATGAACGCAGGCATCTCCGCATCCGGGGCGGTGACACCGTCGGCGCTGCCGCCCCTCGCCCAGAAAGCGGTGGAATCGTAGGCGCCGGCGTCGCGGTCTGGCCCTTGGCTGCCGAATCCGCTCCCGGCAACGTAGATGATGTTCGGGTTGATCCGCCGGATCTCGTCGACGTCGATCCGCAGTTTTGCTTGCGCGCTCGGCAAGTAATTGGTCAGGAAAACGTCACTGCGCCTGACGAGCTCTTCGAACACCGGGCGCGCCTCGCTCTGCGCGAGCGACAATCCGACGCTGCGCTTTCCGCGATTGGGGGCCTCCATAATCGGCGCGAACGACGATCCAGGCTTGCTGGCCGAGCGGCCCAGAACGGTGACCAATCCGCGTTGGGCATCTCCGGTGATCGGGTTCTCGATCTTGACGACGTCGGCTCCCCAGTCGGCGAGGACGGCGCCGGCCGCTGGCACGAAGGTGAACTGGGCGACCTCGAGGACCCGGACGCCGGCCATAGGTTTGTGCATCTACTCCACGTCCCAAACCAACGGCAATGAGTGCAGCCCGAGCTGGCCGCCGCTTTCCTGGAGATCGGCTCCGTCGGCCACCCGGTAGTTAGGGATTCGCTTGTGCCACTCCTGCAGCGCGATTCGCAGCTCGACCCGCGCTAGGTGTGATCCCAGGCAACGGTGTGGTCCTGCCCCGAAGCCGATGTGACGGTTCGGCGTTCGCGTTATGTCCACTCTATCGGCATCAGGAAATGCCTTTTTGTCACGGGTGGCAGCGACCAGCGGGATGTTCACCATGTCACCCGCCTTCATCGGACATCCTTGAATCTCGATATCTTTCATCACCTTTCGCGCTGGGATAACGATCGCGTAGGCCCGCAAGAACTCTTCTACCGCCGAGTTGATGACGCCAGGGTCGGCGACGATGTGTTCGCGGTCGCGGTCGTTGCGCGCCAGGTGCAGAAAGATCCAGCCGAGTGTGACCGATACGGTATCCAGCCCGGCCATGAACATGAGCAGACAGAACGACAGTAGGTCGGCGTCCGTAACGGGCTCGCCGTCGATCTCGTAGTGCAGGGCTTTGCTGATGATGTCGTCTTGTGGCGTTTCCCGCCGCTCGGCGATGATCTCGGAGAACCGGCCTACCGCCGCCATCATCGCGGCGAGCTGCTTCTCTTGACCTCCTTCAGTGCCCAGGTCGAGATGCAGGATGTCGTGCTCCCAGGCCATGAATTGGTCGAGCTCGTCGACCGGCAAGCCCATCAGCTCGAGAAAGATAGTGGTTGGGAAGCGTTGCGCGAATTCGGTCATGAAGTCACAGGATCCGCGATCGGCGAACGATTCGATCAGGCCGATGGCCCGCTCCCGGATGGTGTCCTCAAGGCTTTCGACTGCCTTCGGCGCGAACAGCGGGCCGAGTTGATTACGCCATTGCTTGTGCTCGCTGCCGTCGAGCATTTCCGGTATCCACTTGATTGCCGGTTCGGGATCGAGTGCCGTTACCACACTGTTGGAGAACACCTCAGGGTTCTGCATGATCTGCAGGATCCCCTCGTAGTTCACCACGGTCCAGAAGCCGGGACCGAACTCGTTGCGGAACCACGGGTACTTCGCCCGCAAGTCGTCGTACGTCTTCATCCAAGTGCCGGCTGGCTTGACCTCGGTGTAGTCGAAGTTCAGTACCGGGCATGTGCCGGTACGTTCTCCCGCAGTGGTCACACTGGCCTCCTTGCCATGCGATTTACTTAGGTCGTCGGCTCATTAATGCGACTAGTATCGGTCAGAGTATCAACGCGCACGGCTCCTGTCGAGACCTGGATCACACCCCCGCGATACCCGCGAACGCCGGTTCGGGTGTGCTGCAATGGGCCGGCAAGGTCCTAGCGCCGCACATCGCCCAGAGCCCGGCCGACGGCGCACGCTCGACCCTCCAGGCGGTGACCACGACGCTGCCCAGCGGCACCTACATTGCCCCGCGTGGCCTCCTGCACCAATGGGGTAAGCCCAAGCCGACGAAACTGCTTGCCAAGGCGCGCGATGCCGATAGCGCGCGACGGTTGTGGGATCTGTCAGCAGAGTTGACCGGCTGCCGATGGCAGGACGGCTGACGCGCCGGTCGCGAGCCGGATCGTGCGAACGCGTCGAGCAAGTCGTGATTCGCAAAGAGCACATTGGCACAGGCTCGGGAAGCCGTTGTCCGACAATGGATACCAACTCAACCGCAGGCCGGCGATGCTCATCAGGCGTGGACCGTGAGGAAGTAGACGACGACGCCGAGTAGCGCGATTCCTGCCACACAAAGACCGAGCAAGCGGAGGGTCTCAGAGATCAACGCGTCTCGGGTGGGTGGCGGCAGGTAGCTCGCCGGTTTGCCTCCGCGGTCATGCCGAGTCATGGGATGTACACGCTGTCGTTGCCGGTGATCATTCGCATCACGACGAGGGGCACCACCAGCAGCAGGAAGAAGCTGACCTGGAAGACGGCGAACCACGCGCCGAAGCGGGCCAATTCGAACCTCCACCGCGGGATCGTCACCTCGTAGTCCAGTAGATCGTCGAACTCTTGCCGCTTGGTCCGCGGTCCCGCCGTCCGGACCGCGGTCACCGTCGCGGCGGCGGTGATACCCGCCGGAGTAGGCGCTGAGGCTCCCTCGGCGCCAGGTGTTTTCGGCCGCGTGAAGCGCTCAAGTCCGAAGAATCGCTCGAAGTGGTTCAGTCCGCGGATGGGCGGCTTTCCAGCCCAGTAGGCGATGAGGTTGGGCCAGAAGCACATCAGGCCGATGGTCCACAGCAACGTGATCTGGCCGCCGTTGGCGAATCTGAGAACCGGTCCCATGCCGGGGTCATACGTCCACCAGCCCATTGCCGCGGCGACGCCCTCGACGAAGAAGTCCCAGGCGTAGTTCACCGGAATGGCCAGGACAAGAATGGCTTTCAGCATGCTGCAGCCGAATTTCCGGGCGACCAGCTGGCCGAGCCACAAGATCACCATGGCGTGTACCGTCCAGTACACCGCGTAGGCGAACGGCATGAAGAGCGGATCGTTGGGGGTTTTGAGCGGTAGCCAATCGAGTGCGTGGTGCCGAATGAAGGTGGGGCTGTAGACCAGCTCCTGACCCCAGTCGCCGGTGCTCTCCATCCAGTACACCAGCATGCTGTTCATCAGGAATAGAAAGCCCCAGGTGAGCCTGCGACGGCGGATCGAATCGGCGATTGCCAGGAGAATGACGAGGCCGCCGGCGATCGGGATCACCCAGTTGAAGAACCACGTACCCGACGGGTCGACCAGCGCGGCCGGAGTGGGTGGTTCGGCCAGGTAAACGGTCATGTCCACCCTCCAAGATAGGGGACCACATCTATAACCTAGTTCACTTTATCAGTGGGGGCGGTTGGATAGAAGACGGATCCCTGGCGGTTTATATGTGTCGGATCGCATCCGCAACCTGCTGTGGCGCGTCCAGCATGACGTACGTTGAGCTGTCGGGTATTTCGATCAACTCCGCGTGCGGGAAAGCCCCCTGCAGCCGCCGGCCGTGGGCGAGCGGAAACAGTTGATCCTCGACGCCCCAGGCCAGGGTGACCGGTTTGTCGAAGGCCTCGATCGCCGGGGCGGCGCGCAACGTCAGGGCCGGGTCCAACGAGGCCGTGAAGCGGACGGCGTCACGGCGGGCGTCCGTGCTGGTCGCGAATGCGCCGAAGATCTCCCGCTGCCGCTCCGGTGACGGGGCGTGGCGACACACCGCCTTCAGGAAGAAGCTCTGTCCCGGGCCGGTCGCAAGCAGGCGCAGGACCGCCCCGCCGATGCGGGGGCTGAACGCGCACAGTTTCACAATCTGCGCGAAGGAGCCGGGTGGAAAGTGTTCGTAGCTATCGCAATTGGTGAGGACCAGGCGCCCGATACGCGACGTGTCTAGCGTCGGGTCGCCGAGTGCGGCTAAGACCAGGCCACCACCGGTGTCGTTGGCGACCACGTTGACGTCGCGCAGATCGAGGGCTTCGATGAAGTGCACGATGCGCCGGGCGGCCGCCCTCGCGCCGAGGTCGGCCCCGCCGGACGGCGTGCCGTGTGCCCCGAGCGGCCAGGTGGGAACAATGCACCGAAAGCCGTCGCCCAGTTCATCGACTACGTCGTTCCACAGCGCACCCGTCACGTACACCCCGTGCACAAACAGGACCACCGGGCCGCTACCGGCGTCGATGTATGCGATCTCCAAGCCGTCCACATGGACGCTCTCAGCAGCCAAGGTCGCTCTCCTTAGATCGCTTCGGGTAGTTCGAGGGCTGCACTGTCATCGCAGCTCCAACGGTCCGGATTCGACGACGATGCCCAGCAGTCCGAGGTCGGCGCCCGCCTCGCCGGCGGCGGCCAGGCACGCCGCAACGTCTTTGCGGAGAAAGGGTCCCGCGAGCTCGGCGAACCGATCGATGCCGCCGATGCGTTCGGCGTGTGCCGACACTTGACTTCCTCCGCTACAGACCTGCAGAGCCGACAGCAGCGCGTCGGGGTCGACGCCCAGCTTCTTGCCCAGGTCGACGGCCGCGGCCAGAAGCTGCCCGTTGGCCGCGAACAGCAGGTTGTTGACGAGTTTGATGGCCAGCGCGCTGCCAAGATCTCCGGCAGGAACAATCGGTTCGGCGTAGGCGGCCAGCACCGGTGTCACGGTGTCTACGGCCTCTTGCTGACCGCCGATCAATACGGTCAACGTTCCGGCGGCGATATCGTCGGCGGTGCCGCTGACGGGCGCGTCGAGGATGGCCGGGGCGCCGGGGCTGCTATCTCGCAGCGCGGTTAGCGTGGATAGTGTGCCGGTGGTGTGCGAGACGAATACCGCTCCGGGTTTGGCGTTGGCAATGAATCCATCTGCGCCTAGGCCTGTTTCGCGAAGCTGGTCGTCGGAGAACAGGCAGGAGATCAAGATGTCGCTGCGCCGGGCGAGATCGGCCACCGAATCGGCCAGCGAGGCGCCGTGAGACTGCAGCCGGTCGCGAACGTCGGCGCGGCGGGCATGGACCCGAACATCGTGGCCGGCGGCGAGCAGCCGCAGGACCATGGGCTCACCCAACTGTCCTGCGCCGACGAATCCGATAACGGTGGTCATCTTCCGTGCGCTCCGTTCACTAGCTATAGGCAGATAGCTAACCAGGTTATCGAAGTGAGAGACTCAATCTTGAGGATGCCACTGACGCTCGGACTGGGCAAGGAGCACTGATGACCGATCTGGACGCACTGACCACCATCGAGTTCGATCTGACGGACCACGTCGCCACCGTGACACTCAACAGGCCGGACAAGTTGAACAGCTTCAACAAGACGATGGCCGAGGAACTCTGCGCGGTGTGGGCGCGGGTCCGCGACGACGAGGACATCCGTGTCGCGGTGTTGCGCGCCAACGGTGACCGCGCGTTCTGCACCGGCATCGACGTCGGCGAGGGACGCTGGTGGCTTCCTCAACCGGTCTTCAACGAGGAGGACCCGGGCGCGTTTCTGGGTCCCAAGGCGCACCGGGTGTGGAAGCCGGTGATCGCGGCGCTGCACGGCATCGTGGCTGGCGGCGCCATGTATTTCGTCAACGAATGCGACTTCGCAATCTGCGGCGAATCAGCCACGTTCTTCGACCCGCACGCCAACGCCGGCATCGTCTCGGCACTGGAACCGATGGGCATGCTCGCCCTCGGCGTGCCCTACGGCGAGGTGATGCGCTGGGCACTGCTGGGCAGTGAGGAGCGTCTGACCGCGCAGACCGCACTTCGGATCGGCCTGGTGACCGAGATCGTGGCAGACGACCAGTTGCGATCCCGAGCAACGGAATTGGCGGGCGAGATTGCCGCCCGCAGGCCCGACGGCGTACAGGGCACGGTGCGCGCGATGTGGGAGGCGCGCGACCTGCCGCCGAGCATCGCGGCGCGGCACGGGATGTCCTACACCCATATCGGAAACGACTACTCGGGGAAAAGCGATTCACGAACCAACAAGCGGCGTCCCCGGACTCGGTGAGCGACTCGCGGAGATGACATGGCTGCAGCGGATGTCGGCGGTGCATGCCGACAGTGATCGGCCCGCGGTGGTCGATGATTCCTCGGTTGTCAGCGGCCGCGATTTGATCCGAAAGGCCGCGTACGCCAGCGACTTCCTTGCGGAACTGGCCATCCCCGCCAACTGTCCGGTGCCCGCCCTGCTGACGACCAATGCCGACGCACTGGCCCTGCTTTTGGGTGGGGCGGCGGCCGGCGCGCCGGTGGCGCCGCTCGGGCCGCGACTGGCCGTCGGCGAGCTGGCTTCGGCCGTGCGCACTACCGGTTCGCCCGTTCTCCTCACCGAACCCGCGTTTCTGGGGACGGCCCGGGCCGTAGCTGATAGCACAGACGTGCGTGTCGTGGAGGTGGCCGGCTTGGCAAAATCGGGCGCGCAGTTGGCGCCGGCCACCACGGGACCCGCTTTCTATGTGCACACCTCGGGAACAACCGGGGCGCCCAAGGCCGTGGCATTCACTGAAGCGGTCCTCCAAGCCCGAGCCGAGTTACTCACCTCACTCATCGCCATCGGCCCTGATCACCGCTATGCCACAGGTTCCCCGATTCATCACATCGGCGGGCTGGGCAATATCCTCGTCGCGTTGCAGGCGGGTGCGACGGTGTTGGCCACGAGCAGCTTCTCGACTATCTGGTGGAACAGCCTGCATCGACTGAATGCGACCCATTGCATGCTGGTCCCGTCGATGATTGAAATGCTGCTCGCTGCCGGGGTGCTCGATGCCGTGCCGCTGCGGACACTGATCTACGGGGCGTCGCCGATCTCGCCCACCACGCT
>Ga0302319_10004445_pt1 | contig 28790 bp, 22 predicted proteins | sample Bog_T0_2_FD_203319 | JGI IMG/M metagenome (GOLD analysis project Ga0302319, IMG submission 203319) | Peat permafrost microbial communities from Stordalen Mire near Abisko, Sweden - Bog_T0_2 | ecosystem: Environmental > Terrestrial > Soil > Wetlands > Peat | place: Sweden: Abisko, Stordalen Mire... | reverse complement strand
AGGCTACATCAACAAAGCCGGGGAAACTGTCATCCGGACACAATTCCGGCAAGCTCGTGGGTTTTATGGCGGACTAGCCGCATTCGAGTTAAACGGTGTCTGGGGCTGCATTGATCAGACGGGCGAGGTTGTCATCGCCCCGCAGTTTCAACAACTAGATGTTTTTCTGAAAGCGGACTAGCCTTACCGGGCTTCCTTGTGCTGGCACCCGTAAAAGCGGACTATGAGAAACGTCGTTTTTTGATGTTTCCGTGGAGGTCGGAGACCGCAACAGCGAGAAAGCAGTTCACCGATAGGTTTGAACCAGCTTCGCTGCAATTGGAAGGCATCCGACGATGCAATTTCGCAAGCAATTTCTCTCTTTACTGACTAACTATCGCTCGATCTTCGAGAATACATATAACCCTATATTTATCAATAGTATTTAGGGATTCAATTAGTCGCCGAGAATGCCGTAAAGGCGAATTAAACGACTCGAATCCAACCCCACGGTTCAGGCAGAGTCGGATTCCTTGTATATCGATTGCTCAAATCCCCGCCGTATCACCCACCTATTCTCTAATAAATAGGTGGGATACGATACGACAGAGGAAATTTGCGATACGAGCATAAGTGTTTTGATTTCTTGTGTTTGTTGATCCCCTGCCTTTCGCGCGATACCGATATCAGTAAGGCCGTCGATACGCTGGAGATACAGCACTTGTTGAACCGTGGAGCTATAGCAATGTAGCGTCTCCTAATTCGTTTTCGCCCCTCAGCGTAGCTGTTCAACATCAAATGAGAGAGTGCCAAGCTACAATATTCCGAAGGTAGCTCGAACACAAATGTGCTAACCATACCTAGGGAACCCTGTGGGGTATGGTTAGCATGATTATTTTTCTTCAATCTATGCCGCCTGATCAAACTCTACCGGCTTCTTTGGCTTCCTCCCGCGCTTCACCTTGTATAGGGCTGGACCGTCGGCCAGTGGAGAGAACCCAGCTCTAACAGCGAACTCATCCGCCAACCTAAGACGAACGTATCTAGCCGTTGGGGTAAGGAAGCCCATCTCAATCGCCCTCCGCCTCCCGCCATCTAAAATGCACTGGGCATCCTGATTCGCCTGGCGTTGCTCCATCGTTGCATCGCTTGCGCCGGGCGAAGGACCGAATCAGTTTGAGGGCACTAGCCTCTTGCGCGCACTCGCAAGGGGTTGTTGGGCGTTACGGAAATCGCAGCGGAAAAACGCAGGCTTGTCCTGCCTTCGCGCTGCGTCACGGACGAATCCACTTCCTTGTCGCCGCATGTCACCAGGAATTTACCGTCCCCAGCTCTGAGGGATGCAGAAGTCTCAACCTGTTTCAAGGAAAGGCTTCCGGCGACTGCCGATACTGCCAGCTCGCCTGCACCCAGATCGAATCGGCCCCATGCGGCGGGCGTCGACCAGAAGGATACGAAGGAACCATCCGTCACTATCGGAGCCAGCTCCATACGTTGAGTCCTTCCGTCATAACGAAATCCGGAGGAGACTGGAATAGCCGCCCAGCTGGCCATCGCGCGCGCATAGTGGCGCCCATATTCGGTCTCATCGTAGGGATTGGCCTTTTCGCCATCGTAGCGCTTTCTGATGTTGCCAATGCACTCGATTCCTTCCTTCACCATGCCATGCGAAAGCATCAGCACCGCGGCAACGTACTCGAGTCCAGTGAAATTCTCGGCATAGTAAGGCATTGGCACTTCAGGCAGCGTGCCCCTGGTGTAGTCGCAAACTACCAGGGCTGCCTCGTCGTTGAGGGAGTAGACACGCTGCACTGACGCGTGATGGGACAGATTGCGTTTGTAGTTGTACTTGTAAATGGATGCCAGCGCCTTGCGAATATGCTCCGGATCGAGCAGGTCACCCAGCCCAGCTACGGTCGCCATGTACTGACCCACAAGCTGGTCCACCAGGCAACCGTCTCCCACCTGGAACTCGGGATGCATGGTGTCTTTGGTCCCCATGCCGACGCGAAGGCCGCTCGCAATCTTATCCTGAGCGATGCCGCGAATCTGCTGGATGTAATACTCTCCGTTGAAAAGATTCGCATCGATCCAGCGGCTTCCCTGCTCGCGCATGCGTCGGCAGTCCGCTGCAAGTTCCGCGTCTCCCATCGCATCGGCCATTCGCGCGGTGGCTTGCAATGCGGCCAGGTACCAGGTGCCGCACATCGGGTTTGGCCCGTAGAACTCGACGTCGTAGGTATTGTGCTGCACGCCGTCCATCACGCCGAACTTGCGCTCATCCCATCCACCGGGCCGCCACGCGTAAGCAAGTACCCGCTTGGCTGCGGGCCATTGCTGGCGCAGCCAGGCATCGTCGCCCAGCATGGTCCAGTCAAAGTAAAGCTTCACGATCTGTCCCATCTGGCCGTCGGTTGCCGCGGAACTCCAGCGCTGGTTGCTGGGAGGAAGAAAGTGGCGAAAGTCCATGTGGCCTTCCGCATCGGTCGCGTAGCCAAAGCTTGTCTCCCGCATCGACCGCGCCAGGCTGGGAAACAAATGCTGCGTGGCAACTTCGTAATTCCACACATGGGTACAGGTTCCGAACCCCAGCCCCCAATGGTCTCCACAACCCTCGAAGCCCTGAAAGCTTCCATCCGCGATGCGGAAACTGGTATTCGACACCAGCGTGGAAAGGTTCGCGCTCGCAGCCTCTTTCACCACATCGGGAAGCGTGCTGTCCTTCAGTGTCGCAACGAATGCCCGTGTCCCCTGCTCAAGCTCGTCCAGATGCGACGCAACAGAATCGGCGACTGCCCGTGCGTCCCCAAACCGCGTGCAGTAGTAGTTGCCCAGCAGGGCTTTCTTCTTCCCCTCCGGCGCATCCCATCCGCACCGCTCCGGAGTGCGATTGGGGAAATGCCAGGTGAGCAGAAATCGAAATCGGTGCGTGGCGCCGGCAGCGATTGACTTGCGAATCGAAACGGTGCCGACAGGAGTTGAGGGCTCGGTGGGTGTACCCAGGTCGCCCGTTTTGGCGAAGTGACTGAACCAGAACTCCTGCGGGCCCACCCGCCAACCGCTGCCGCCGCGCCACGATGCCAGTGTTGCAACTTCATCGTCCGCACCGGGCAATGCGGCCAGCACAAACGTTCCCTGCTGGGGATCTTCAGCAGAGAGACCCGGGTCAGCCATCAGAATGCCGGCGAGCCCGTTTGCTCGGAATGGCGTGTTCGTGCGTTTGTCGGAACTTCCGACCGGGTTGGCAAGCGACCATGCGATAACGACCTCCGCCGCTTTCGCCCGAGGATTTCGAACCTCATACGTTAGAACCGCGCAGGGTAAGCCGGAGAAATCCGCGTCCAGCGGCTGGAACGGCGAAAAAGCATCCAGCGCTACCTGAACCGGGCAGCTTGCGTCTTCAAACTCGATGCGCGAAGTTGGGAAGGACCCAAAGAACTTTGCTTCCGCGAATCTAGGCAGGCCGGGCACGTTTGCAAATCCAAGTCCCTCCTGAAAAAGATCGTAGGGCGGAAAAAGCCGCCGCTCAATCACCGCGCTGAACGGTTCGGATCCGGCCTTCTTTACCCAGATGCCTGGAAATGCATACTCGGGCACGTTGCCAATATCCGGTCGATTGAAGATTTGCCAGTCCTGCAGATTGCCTCGTCCGCCAAGCCCAATGCCTCCCGTGCCAATGCCGCCCAGCGGACATGAAATTCGGCTCAATTTCCGGCCGGTATGGACGCGGGGAAACGCGATGTGCGATGAATCTGCATCAAGCTTTGGAGCAGCGGCGCCGCTCTCGGTCCGCTCTGTCTCGGCGGCGGGCGCGCGTGCCTTTTGAGCTTCCCCAATCACTGCGCGAACGTTCAGCGTTGCAGCCAATGCAGCCTTTACAAAATCCCGCCTTGAACCTTCATTTTTCATTTCGTCCTCAATTGTGAATCAGGCAAAAGTAATCGCTTACAATTAGTCCCGTCAACTTGGATCACACCCGATTGAACTTGGGCAAAGACCAGGAAGTGACTCGCCACACCAATGTGGGTAGTACAAATTCGTTGCAATCCGTTGAATTGTTCCGGAAGACCATTGGATACACAAGCCCTGTGGCTGCTAAATCCTGTCGGAAATCAGGATTCAGTGAAGTTTGACCGAATGGGAGTAACTCTATGAAGTTTCGTTCCGACTTGTGGATGGCCCTTTTGTCTTGTTCATTCGCCGCATGTGGACAAACTCCAACGCCTCCGCCCGCCAAAATCGCTCTGCCGCCTCTTGCCTGGTCTTCCTGGAACGGGTTTTCCAATACGATTGATTCAAATGTGGCCATCCAGCAGGCCAAGGCGCTGGTTTCTTCCGGACTTCAAAAGGCGGGTTACGAATATGTGAATATCGACGAAGGCTGGTGGCTGGGGGACCGCGATGCAGATGGGAATATAGCTGTCGACCCAAAACGATGGCCCGCCATCGCTCCAGGGGACCGGCCTGGCGACATGGCCAATATCGTGCGCTACATCCATTCGCTGGGACTGAAGGTGGGCATCTATAGCGACGCAGGAATAGATGGCTGCTCATCTTCTCCCGATCTCGGACCCGTGTATATGCACGTCGGCAGCGAAGGCCACTACGAGCAGGATTTTCTGCAATTTGCCAGATGGGGCTTCGACTATGTCAAGGTCGATTGGTGCGGCGGATTCAAAGAAGATCTGAGCGCCGCAGTGCAATATGCGGAGATCGTCCGGGCCATGGACGGCGCGGAGCGGATCACGGGTAGGAGACTTTACTTATCCATCTGCAACTGGGGCAAGCAGAGTCCTTGGTCCTGGGGGCCTGGAGTGGGCGGAGCAGCGCAGAGCATCTGGCGCGTCAGCGGTGACATCGTGGCGCCCATCGTGGCCAACAATATACATGCAGATCGTAAAGTCTCTTTTGAAAACATGTTTCGCAACTTTGATCAGGGCGTTCATCCGGAAGCGCAGCACACGGGCTATTACAACGATCCGGACATGATGGTGCTGGGTATGTCCGGACTCAATGCCGAGCAAAATCGACTGCACATGTCCTTGTGGGTTATCTCTGGCGCGCCCCTCATCATTGGCGCGGATTTAGCCAGGATCGACACCGAGACCGTATCGATATTCACCAATTCGGACGCACTCGCCATAGATCAGGATGCGCTGGGACTGCAATGCATCAAGGTCAAGGAGCCATCGCCCGGAATTCAGGTATGGTCAAAGTTTCTTTCCGCCCCGGGGTCTCGCGCAGTCCTTCTGCTGAATCGAACCAAAGCTCCTGCACCCATTTCTGTGGAGTGGCCTGACCTCGGCTTGAGCAGCGGTTCGGCATCGGTTCGCGACGTTTGGACTGGCAAATATCTCGGAACAATCAACGGGCCATTCCAAGCAGTGGTTCCAGCACAAGACGGGCTCCTGGTGATTGTGAAAGGCCACGAAGGCAAATTTGATCGTTATACATCAGCAAAGAATGATAAGACCGAACTGGCGGATACCACGGTGTTTGATCATCTCGCCGCAGGATCTTCCCCTTTTGCTCAAATCAAAATCGCGTACACCAACCGAAGCCCACGGACAAAGATCGTGGCGCTCCACATCAATGAAGAGACGGGCACCCGCGTCGCCTTTCCGCCGACCGGCACAACACCTCAAGTGATCTGGGTCCAGGCAAAACTGCTTCGCGCCGGAAATACCAACAAGGCTGTCCTCTCGACGTCGAATTCATCCGACCTGGCCATCCAGTCGATCGAGGTTCACGCGGCAGAAAGCCGCTGACAGTCGGTGGGCGCGGACCAATCTGCCTTAACCTGCGACGGAAGAACTGCGACTGTATCGCCGCAAAGTGTTACCCTCCCGCCGGACTGGCAGCACAGGCAAGCCTTCGGCGGTGTATTGCGTCTCCCCATTTGGTCTCACGGCATCACTCCTGTGTGCCATTGAGGGATGTGGGCGCAGATGTCACGATTCGGGGTATGCGAGTCAATCTAATTTCCCAATCGACCAACCGCTTCGATCCGAGTGCGGGGACAATGCCGCTCTCGCTGACAATTCGCCCGGCCTGCGGCTTACCCGGCGACTACGAATATCCAACAGACAGCAAAACACTGCTTCACATCCTTCGCCAGCAGACAGATCTTCCCGCTGCCGTCATTCAACGCTTCGAGCTGACCCTGCGCACCGCCCCCGAAGCTCGCCTTCTGGGAGTGGAGTTGAGTGAAACCACCCTCACCGACATTGGCTATTTCATCGACTAAGTCAGTCCAAAGCAGTTGCATTTGCGGATCCGGCTCGCAATCCCGGACGATTATCCGTTTCCCCCCGTCGGCTTGTCTCCGCGCGCATTCTGTGATGCAGACCTCGCGCGGAAACTGTTTTCACCAAGGCATTTCCCGTCACCAGGTCGCGCGCTGAACCAGCGTCCTGGACCGGGTTCGGGTCAGTTTCCAATCGCTGGTATCCGCGGTCCCTCATAAACGTCCGTTCCCATACGTTCAAAACAAAACACACATTGCCATCCTGAGCATCTCCTCTCGCATTTTGCGAGTCATGTCTGGAATGAGCCTACTTTAGGACTGGCACAAATCGCCCCGTGCCCCGTTCTTGCGCGTTTTCCAGCGCAAGGGCGGGAGCGTACCGAGCCCCTCTGCCGCGCAAGCGGCGCCTGGCCCACCGCAGGTGGTAGTTGACCAGGCACTCGGTTTCCCGTAGACTAGGTAATTGCGTGGGATGCGGATCGTGTTGCATTCTGACCCCGCATCATCCCCCCTGACCTGGGCTCTCGAAAAAGCCCATAAGATACAGGGCCCAAAGAGATTAAGGAAGAACAATGGCAAATCATGTTTCGTCGCTCAAGCGCGCCCGCCAGACCGTAACCCGCACTGAAGTCAACCGCGCCAATCGCAGCCGCGTGCGCACCAGCCTGCGCACCCTGCGCGAGGCCCTCGTCAAGGGTGACGTTAAGGTTGCCCAGGCCCAGTACCGCGAGACCGTCTCCGTCCTCGACAAGAGCGTCCAGAAGGGCATTCTGCACGACAACACCGTGTCTCGCTACAAGAGCCGCCTCAACGCCCGCCTCAAGGCCCTAATCCTCGGCACCAAGACTCCGGCCGCCGTCAAGGCCTAGGCCCGCTCTAAGAAACACCATTAGCTTTTGGACAGCCGGGATCGCTCCCGGCTGCTTGTGTTTCTCATTTGGCGCCGGGATCAAATCGCAGCCTTCTGGTGTCAAACCAAACAGGAGGTGAGCAAAGGCACGCCCCAACTCGCCAACCCAGCCCTAAACGCATCCCTTGTAAGGCTCTGGCCGCATCGGGAGCATGAATCGAACGCCGTCAAAAACCTCTTCTGTTGCACCGGCCTCCACCGCTGGCGTCAGCTCGATTTGCGCGAGCTCTATCCCGGAAGAGAAGTTCGATTCTGCTTCTGGTGCTGCAAAATCAAAGTCGACGAGCCGTAGCTTCAAAGCCGCTCAAAAATCCCCGCCGCCCCCATCCCACCGCCCACACACATCGTCACCATCCCATACCGCACCTGCCGCCGCCGCATCTCCCCCAGCAGCGTAGCCGTCAGCTTCGCCCCCGTACACCCGAGCGGATGCCCCAGCGCAATCGCCCCGCCGTTCACATTCACACGCTCCGGATCGATGCCGAGCGTTCGAATCACCGCCAGCGCCTGCGCCGCAAACGCTTCATTTAGCTCAATCAGCCCAATCTCATCCAACGTCAGTCCTGCCTTCTTCATCGCCGCCGGAATCGCCGACACCGGCCCAATTCCCATCTCTTCCGGCAGGCAGCCCGTCACCGCAAAGGCCACCAGCCGTCCCAAAGGCTCAATCCCCAGCTCCCGCGCCTGCGTCGCCTCCATCACCACCACCGCCGCAGCCCCGTCCGAGGTTTGCGAGGCATTCCCCGCCGTCACGGTTCCCTGTGCGGCGAACGCCGGCTTCAGCTTCGCCAGCGCCTCAGCCGAAGTATCCTCCCGCGGCCCTTCGTCGGCTGCAAACACGCTCTCCGTCACCACCGGCTTGCCCGCCTTCTTCCCCGGCACTGCCGATATCACCGTCACCGGGACCAGCTCGTCCGCAAACCGTCCCGCCGCCTGCGCCGCCAATGCCTTCCGGTGACTGCTGAGCGCAAACGCATCCTGATCCTGGCGCGAAATCTCATAGTGTCGCGCCACCCGTTCCGCAGTCAGTCCCATGGTCAGCAGCGCCGCCGGATAGTGCTCGGCCAGCCATGGATTCGGGCTCGGCTTCAGCCCGCCGAAGGGCAGCATGCTCATGGTCTCCGCGCCACCGGCCACCACCACCCGGTCGCCCCCGCCCCGAATCCGCTGATCGGCCAATGCAATAGCCTGCAGCCCCGACGAGCAGAGCCGGTTCACCGTCATCCCCGGCACAGCAACCGGCAATCCGGCCCGCAAAGCCGCCATCCGGGCAATATTCCAGCCCGACTCGCCCTCCGGCTGCGCGCAGCCCAGAATCACGTCGTCGACCTCCGCCCTTTCCAGGCCGGCAACGCGATCCAATGCCGCGCCAATCGCAATTGCCGCCAAATCGTCCGGGCGCGTGGTGGATAAGGCGCCTTTGGGCGCGCGGCCCACCGGCGTGCGAACTGCGCTGACGATTACCGCTTCCGGCATTGAGACCGCTCCTTCAGAACACTTTGCAGAAAAACCTGGTTCGCCTACTCAAGCAACATCCAGGCGCTTTTGGAATAAAAGTGAAAGACAGTTCCCCCGTCCACAACCGAATCGGCCAGCGCATCGTGGTCCACCCGCGCCGCCCGCTTCTCCGGGCCCATTTGCGCGTCGTGAACCTGCTGCGGAGAAGCCGGATCGATCCCCCAATTAAACCCCAGCACTGCACTTCCCGAATGCGCCTGCAACCGCTCCTTCTCCTGGGCCGTAACCAGCACCGTCGCCTGCTGCGCCTTGGTCTCCGCACCACCGTCAAAGAACACCAGGAGCGACACCGTCCCCTCCACCGAGCACAGCACCGCCCAGTCCGACGACCCCGCATGCTCCAGACTTGCATGCACCACGTTCTCCGGCCGCCGCGCCTGATAAGTCTGCGGAATCGTGCATCCCCGCCGGTTTAGCACCTCCACAACGCTTTCCGGAAGTTCAGGAAACGAGCTCACCGGCAGATGCCGAATCAGGTAGGGTGTCGACCGCCCCTCAACCATCACCTGCCCCTGCACGTTCAGTTGCATTGGTTTCGACTGCGCTGGCATCAACGCTTCCTGGCTCAGGATCGGCAAAGATCCCAAAGCAACCATCGTGCCTGCGACAATCATGGAAAAGACTTTCATAGCTAATTCCGCAGCGGCTTTCCTGTTTTCAGCGTGAACGCGATCCGCTCCTGCGTCTTTCGTTCTCCACAAAGCGAAAGGAACGCCTCCAGCTCCAAATCCAGCAGGTACTGCTCGCTTACCAGCGAACCCGCCGTCAACCTCCCGCCGGCCAGGATGTACGCAGCCCACCGCGCCACTTTCTGGTCGTGTTCCGAAGCAAACCCGGCCTCGCCCATCATGAATACGCCCGTCTCCAATAGCGCCAAAGCCGACGTACCCGGCGCAGGAATCTGCGTCCGTGGCTGTGGCGCAACGTACCCAGCCTCAGCCAGCGCCGCCGCCTGCGCCTGCGCATCCAGCAGTAGACGCTCGCGATTCAACGTAATCCGATCCGAAGTGGCCAGCATGCTCAACGGCCTTGCCTCCGCCGCCGAGGTCGACACCTTGGCCAGCGCAATCGACTCAAACACCTTCTTCAACCCCGTCCTGAACTCCGCAGACTGCGCGAACCTCGACGGCGGATCCCTTGGGTCGAGCGGAGCCAGAGCAACCGCCTGGTCCATCGCCCTCAGCAGCATTTCCTTGGTCCCGCCGCCGGCCGGAATCAGCCCCACACCAGCCTCAACCAGGCCGATGTAAAGCTCCGCATGAGGCTGCCGCCGCGCAGCGTGCAGGCAAATCTCCGCGCCTCCGCCCAGCGTCAGTCCAAACGGCGCCGCCACCACCGGCCGCGGGCAAAACTTGATCGCCGCCGTCATCTGCTGGAAAGCGTGAATCACCGCGGTCACTTCTTCCCACTCGCCCTCCTGCGCAGCCATCAGCAGCTGCATCAGGTTCGCTCCTACTGAGAAATTCTCGCGGTCGCTGGCAATCACAAATCCGGCAAAGTTCTTCACCGCCTCCGAATCCGGCTTCAACACCGAAGAAATCATTTGCAGCACATCCCCGCCAATCGCGTTCTTCAGCGAGTGCAGCTCGATGCAGCCGATCCCATCGCCCAAATCAATCAGCGACGCGCCCGGATTCGTCTTCACCACCCCATTGCGGCGCCGAAAGTCCGCAACCCGCGCATGCCCGGCGTGCTTGGGAATCGTCTCCCAAACCTTCGTCGTCGGGTTGTAGCACTGCGGCCCATCCGGCGAATACCACGAAACCGAAGCTGATTCCGGCCCCGAATCCAGCAGTTCTTCGACAGCCCGGCTCACCGGCAACCCGAGCTCCCGCATCCGCCCGACCGTCTCCCGAACCTCAGCCGCATCCCACATCTCAAACGGTCCAAGCTCCCAGTTGAACCCCGCCTTCATCGCCCGATCAATCGAAACCGCGTCCCCCGCAACCTCGCCAATCCGGTCCGCCGCATAATTCCAAAGCGTACTCAAAAACGGCCACAGGAACCTCGCCGCCTTGTCCTTCACCGGATCGTTCGCCAGCAGCAGCTTCAACCGCTCCTGCACTGTCGCCGCATTCTTGGCCATCTCCAGCGCCGGCAACGCCGCTTTGCCCGCGGGCCGATATTCAAAGCTCACCAGGTCCAGAACCTGCCGAACCTCTTTCCCATCCGCCGCCCGGCTCTTCTTATAGAAGCCCTGCCCCGCCTTGTCCCCTAGCCAGCCGCGTTTCACAATCTCTTGCAAGACCTCGCCGAACCCTCCCGGCGTTACCCCACTCGGGAAATTCGCGGCCACATGTGCCAGTATGTCGATCCCCACCATGTCTGCCAGCCGAAACGTCCCCGTCCGCGGCCATCCAATCGCCGACCCGGTCAGCGCGTCCACATCCTCAATGGTCAGCCCCTGCTCCAACATCAATGTCGCGGCCGAAAACATCACCGCAACCCCAATCCGGTTGGCGATAAAGTTCGGCGTATCGTTGGCTTGCACCACCTGCTTGCCCAGATTCCGGTCCGCAAAGGCCGCAAACGCAGCAACCACCGCGGCATCTGTCTCCGCCGTCGGAATAATCTCCAGCAGCTTCATATACCGCGGCGGATTGAAGAAATGCGTCCCGAAGAATCTGTTCCGATGGCCGCTCAAACCAGCAGCAATCTGCTTCACCGGCAGCCCTGAGGTGTTGGTCGTCAACACCGCCTGTGGCGTCAGGTGCGGCACCACCCGCTCCAGCAGCGCCGTCTTGATGGCCAGGTTTTCGGCGACCGCCTCGATCACCCAGTCGCACCCGGCCAGCTTCGGTAAATCGTCCTCAAAATTGCCGGTTGACACCATCCCCGCCAGCGCAGCATCGTAAAACGCTGCCGGCTTCGCCTTGCCCAGTGCCTCCAGTGCGCCCTTCGCCAACCGGCTTCGGTCCCCATCGCCCGCGGGAACCATATCCAGCAGCAGCACCGGAATCCCGGCGTTTGCCAGGTGCGCAGCGATGCGAGAACCCATCGTCCCAGCCCCCAACACCGCCGCGCGGCGCACCAGAAATGGCAAAGTTGAACTGGAGGATGGCTTGACGAAAATCCCAGTTGCGGGAGCGACAAGCGGAGCGGTGGTGCTCATACGGAATCTCCCTCAAGCGGCTTTGACTCGCGAAATCTCCACCGCGCGGAAACTCTCGCAGCATACGGAACCCCAGTGGCAAGGGTCAAGGCAGGCGCTCAGCGGCCAGCCCAGGCTCGCGTCAAAGCCTTTTCCTCAGCCGCTCAAACACCAAATACCCAATCCCCGCCGAAACCAGCGCAATCAGGGAATTCGTGCCCGTAAAAATATCCCGGATCGCAAACGCCCAACTCTTCCCCGACCCGTTCACCCCTGTAAACTCCCCCATCAGCAGGTTCGAATAAAACAGAAAGACGATGAACGCGATCTCCACCACCGCGCGCCAAAGCGGAGTCAACCGGTTGCGATTTCCTGAATTCGGATCCATAGAGTCTTCAGACTAACAACAGAACGCCATCCGGCTGCATACTATCCGCATGAACAACCGCTCCGTCCCCTCCACTACCCTGCTCCCTCATCTCGTCTACCGCAACGTCGCGGATGCCGGCGCATGGCTCACTCGCGTCTTCGGCTTCACGGAACTCTATCGCTACGGCGACCCTGTCAGCGGCATCCAGATGCGCCTCAGCAATGCCGTCATCATGGTCTCCGGCCCGCGCGATGGCCGGGAAAGTCCAGCCGTCGCCGGTTGCTGCACCCAGATGCTCACCATCTTCCTCGACACTGTCGACACTCATTACGCCAAAACCCGTCTGGAAGGTGCAATCGTCGTCGAGGAACTGAACGAGACCATCTACGGAGAGCGCCAGTACGGTGTCCTCGACCTGGACGGTCACCGCTGGCTTTTCTCGCAGCATATCCGCGATGTCAACCCAACGGAATGGGGCGCAACCCCCGCGCCGCCTGGCTGCTGAAGACCCGATTCAAGCGGCCCGCAGGGTAAGGATCGTAATCTCCGGTGGACAGTTCAATCGGAAGGGCAGCCCAATGGTTCCAATCCCACGATTGACATAAAGCTGCAGCGCGCCGAGCTGGAACAGCCCTTCCGCATATTTCTTGCCCATCTCCGGCAACTCAACCGCTCCAAGAAACGGCAGTCGCACCTGTCCCCCATGTGTGTGGCCGCTCAGCATCAGCCCTACCGACGCGCCCGACTCATGCTTCAGCAGCGTATCGGCATAGTCCGGTGCATGGCATAGCAGGACAACAGGCTCATCCGGCAGGTTGCGAATCGAGTAAGGAATCGCCTGATCCAGATTCGGGTGACCTAAAAGCGGATCGTCAACCCCAGACAGCCAAATCTTCCCGCTGCCGCGCTGCAACGGGACGCATGCATTGCGCAGTACCGGGATCCCATTGTCCTTCAGCGGTCTGACAACGTTGTACCTTCCTACCCCGATGTCGTGGTTGCCCAGCACGGCATATCTTTCATTGCAGTGGAGCCCCGAGAGAACCTGGGCGCATTGCCGCGCAGCCCCATGCTGGTAGTTTTTAGTGCCAAACCCGTCGGTCGCAAAGTCTCCCGTCAGCACCACCACGTCCGGCTGCATCCGGTTCACCCGCTCAACCACTTCGCGCAGAAAATATGGCTCGGTCCACCCATCGAGATGAAAATCGCTCAATTGCACAATCCGCAAACCATCAAATACACGCGGAAGCCTGGCCAGCGAAATATCGCGCTCGACCACCTCGACCCAGTGGCGCGCAATCTCGCCTGAATAAAACGCCAGTCCGGCAGCTCCGAAAAGCCCCGCCTTCAGCAAGCGCCGGCGGCTGGGAGAATGATTCTTTAAGGAAGAAAAGAAGGCCATAGTCAATCGTACACATTCCACATACGCCAGGCGCACTGGGTGAAAACACGGCGCCGATTGGCTGCGAATCCGCGTCTGCCCCACCGCAGTTCGTTTGACCCCCTCCGGTCAGGGGAACTAGCTTGGAAGCAGGCGACCGTTGCCTTTTCGCGCGACCCGGCGTCGAAATCTTGAGAAGCAGACAAGACCGGGCAAAAGCACACAAGGAGATTGGATGCAAAGCAGAATGCGAACCGTGCTCCTAACTTTCGGGATCGCGTCAATTACCCTGGCCGCCCCGTTCACCGGAAAATCCCAGGATCTGAAGAGTTTCGAGCAGAAGATCACCACCAAGGTGCTGCCCAATGGGCTGACGCTTATCCTCTGCGACCGGCCCGATGCTCCGGTTTTCAGCTACGCCACCTTCATTGATGCCGGCGATGTCAATGACCCCTCCGGCCAAAGCGGCCTGGCGCACATGTTTGAGCATCTCGCCTTCAAGGGAACAAGCGAGATAGGCACCACCGACTACGCCGCCGAAAAAGTTGCCCTCGCCAAGGTGGAAGAAGCCAACGCCGCCTATGAGGCCGAATTCCTCAAGCCCGTCGGCCGGGATCCCAAGAAGCTCGAACAGCTGCACAGCGCCTTTCTCGCCGCCCAGAAAGATGCCGAAAAGTTCGTTGTCCCCAACCAGTTCACTGACATCGCCGAACGCAACGGCGCCGAAGGCCTGAACGCCGAAACCGGCCTCGACAGCACCCAGTACTTCTGGTCCATGCCAGAGAATCGCCTCGAACTGTGGGCTTACCTTGAGAGCAGCCGCCTCGCCGACACCGTTCCCCGCGAGTTCTACAAGGAGCGTGACGTTGTCATCGAAGAGCGCCGCATGCGCACCGACTCCAACCCCGAGGGCCGCATGTTCGAGCAGTTCCTCGCCACCGCTTATGTGGCCCACAACTACGGCCGCAGTTCCATTGGGTGGCCCAGCGAAGTCAGCCAGATCAACGCCACCGAGGCCATGGAATTCCACAAGAAGTACTACGTCGGCTCCAACATCGTCATCGCCGTCGTCGGCGATATCAGTGCTCCGGAAGCCATGCCCATGCTGGAGAAATACTTCATCCGCGTACCAGGTGGCCCCAAGCCGGAAGAAATGACCACCGTCGAACCCAAGCAGTTTGCTGAGAAGACTGCTGTCATTCACGACCCCAGCCAGCCAATCTATATGGAGGGCTACCACCGGCCCAACTTCCGTGATCCCGATGCTGCCGTCTACGACGCGATCAGCGACATTCTCTCCAACGGCCGTGTTTCCCGGCTCTATCGCAGCCTGGTTCGCGACCAGCAGATTGCCGCTGTGGCCGAAGGCGCCAGCCCCTTCCCGGGTGACAAATACCCAGGGCTCTTCGTCTTCTTCGCCGCACCCCTCCCCGGCCACACGCCCCAGCAGATGCGCGACGCCGTCCACAAGGAGATTGAAAAGCTCAAAACCGCCGATGTCACCGACGAGGAATTGGCCATGTTCAAGACCCGAAGCCGCGCCGACCTGCTCCGCGGCCTGGCCGACAACCAGGGCCTCGCCAACGACCTGGCCGAGTACCAAACCCGCTACGGCGACTGGCGCGAACTCTTCCTTGAGCTCGACAACGTGGACAAGGTGACCAAGGCAGATATTCGCCGGGTGGCCAACGGAGTTTTCATTCCCACCAACCGCACTGAAACCTGGATAGAAACCGATGCCCCTTCCGCCGACGAGAAGCCCGCTGCCGCAAAGGGAGGCGCACAATGAGCCGGCCCAATGTAAAGCGTACAGACCCAAGCCTGAAGGGTACGGGCTTCAGCCCGTGCTCTAAACACGAGGGAAAAAACCGGGCCTCCGCCCCCAAGGCAACCCCCATCTTCAAATCCATCTTCGCCTTTGTTTGTCTCGCAGCCCTGGTAGCGCCCGCCGTGTCAGCCCAAACGCAAACACCCTGGGACAAAATCCCCATCCCCAAGCTCCACGACTTCAAGCCCCAGCAACCCAAGCGCATCGAGCTCAAAAACGGCATTGTCCTCTTCCTCCAGGAAGACCACGAGCTGCCCTTCATCTCCGGCTCCATCCTCATCCCCTGCGGCTCCCGTGACGAAGACCCAGCCAAGACCGGCCTTATCGGCCTCTACGGCCAGGCCTGGCGCACCAGTGGCACCGCCAAAATGGACGGCGACGCCATGGACGACTTCCTTGAAGCCAAAGCCGCCCATATTGAAACCGGCGGCGATGATGACTCAACCGCCTTGTCCTGGGACTCGCTCAAGGGAGACGCCGACCAGGTCTTCTCTCTTGCCCTGAACCTGTTTCTCCACCCAAAATTCGACCAGGAAAAGCTCCAGCTCGCGCAGCAGCAGGAAGCCACCGGGATCGTCCGGCGCAACGACGAGGAGAACGGAATCGCTGGGCGTGAGGCCGCCAAACTGGCCTATGGCCCCAACAGCCCCTACACCCGTCAGCCCGAGCTGGCCACCATCGGCGCCGTCACTGTCGCCGACCTCCAAGCCTGGCATGACCGGACCATCGCCGGCAAGCTCATCGTCAGCATCAGTGGCGACTTTGACCCCGTCGCCATGGAAGCCAAGCTTCGTAGCGCATTTGAGGGCATGCCGCCCGCCAAACCGCTCCCTGAGCGCCACGATACCTTCACCTCCGCCCCGCCGGGTGTTTACTTCATTAACAAGACAGACGTAAACCAGTCCGAAGTCGAAGTCGTTGGAATGGGGATCGACCGCCATAATCCCGATGTCCCCATAGTGGCCATCCTCGACGAAATCCTCGGAGGTGGATTCAACAGCAGGCTCTTCCAGAAAGTACGGACCGACTTGGGTCTGGCGTATGCAACCGGAGGCGGCATCTCCTTCGGCTACGACTATCCAGGAACCTTTCACGCATTCGCGCTCACCAAGAGCGCCACCACTGTGGAAGCCGCCAAGGCCATCCTTGCCGAGATTTCCGGTCTCAACTCCCGGCCATTCACAGAAGAAGAACTCGCTCGCGCCAAAGACAACATCCTCAGCTCGTTCCTCTTCAAATACGACACCCGAGACAAAGTCCTGGCCGAGCGCGAACGCCTCGAGTTTTACGGCTACCCCGCCGACTACCTCGAAGCCTACAAGGCCGCCCTCGAAAAGGTGACAGTTTCCGATCTCGAAGCCGCCGCCAAGAAGTACATTCACCCCGACAAATTATCCATCCTGGTAGTCGGCAACGGCTCTGAAATCAAGCCCGGCCTCGACACCCTCAACCTAGGCCCCATCCGCCCCATCGACATCACCATCCCGGGGGCGCCCAGCCAACATACCCCGGCAAGCGCCGACAACAACTAAAACCTGTCTACAATCAGACTGTCATCCTGAGCGAAAGGGGCCCCAAACGCACTTCAGTTTGGGCGTGGTGAGTCGAAGGATCTGCGGTTGTTCTTCCAAGAACTTCGCAGAAACCACGCCATCGTTCGGAGGCGCGAAAAGGTAACCGGAGCACGTAATGCAAAAAAACGTCGACTTGTCGACTGATAATCTCGCCATCGTCATCATGGCAGCCGGCAAGGGAACCCGCCTCAATTCCCGCCGTCCAAAAGTCCTGCACCAGATCGGCGGCAAGACCCTGCTCAGCCACGTCATCGCAGCCGCATCCCAGATTGTCCCGCCTGCCAACATCTTTGCCGTCGTGGGCCACCAGGCGGAGAAAGTCAGAGCTTCTGTTGCTTCCACCGGCATCAACTTCGTCGATCAATCCGAGCAGCGAGGCACCGGCCACGCCGTCCAGTGCGTCAAAGACGCCATTGCCGGCTACGAGAATATCCTCGTCCTCTCCGGCGACGCCCCGCTCATCACCCCGGAAACCCTCGCCGCGCTCGTCAACTTCCACCAGTCCCAGCACGCCGCCATGACCCTAACCACCGCCGAGCCAGCCCAGCCCACCGGCTACGGCCGCATCATCCACTCCGAACCCGATTCCCCTAAAGTCATCGCCATTATCGAGCAAAAGATGCTCACCCCCGAGCAGCTCAGCCTACCCGAAGTCAACATGGGCCTCTACGCCTTCAAGACTGCCCCGCTGCTCGCCAACCTGGCCAGGCTCACCTCCGAAAATCCCCACGGCGAGCTCTATCTGACTGACATGGCGCAAATCCTCCACGCAGCCGGCGAGCGCGTCGTGGCCTTCAAGGCCTCCGACCCCGACGAGTTGCTCGGCGCCAATACAGTTGCCGAAATGATGGCCCTCGACGCCAGCCTCCGCTTCGCCACGGCCCGCCGCCTCATGGACTCCGGAGTCACCATCTTCCGCCCCGAAACCGTGGTCATTGACGCCTCCGTCGAGATCGCCCCCGACACCGTCATCGAGCCATTTGTCCAGTTGCTGGGTACGACCCGTATCGGCTCAGACTCCCATATCCGATCCTATTCGGTCATCGAGAACTGCACCCTGGGCGAGGACGTTCTTGTTCGACAGAGCTGCGTCCTCGCCGACAGCACCATCGCTGACGGAGCACGCATCGGCCCCTTCGCCCACCTTCGCCCCGGGTGCGAGATCGGCCCGGACGTCCACATCGGCAACTTTGTCGAGACCAAGAAGGCCAAGCTCCACAAAGGCGTCAAAGCAGGCCACCTTACCTACCTCGGAGACACCGAAATTGGGGAAAACACCAACATTGGCGCAGGCGTCATCACCTGCAACTACGACGGCGTCAACAAGCACAAGACCGTGATCGGCAAAGATGCCTTCATCGGCAGCGATTCCACGCTCGTAGCTCCTCTCGAAATTGGCGACCAGGCATATATCGGCGCCGGCTCCTGCATCACCAAGAAAGTGCCGGCCGGCTCCCTCGCCGTTGCACGAGCCCTCCAAATCACCAAAGAAGGCTGGGCAGCCAAGCGCAGCGCTCGCCAAAAGGGCAAGAGCGAGTGAATTCCAGAGACTGCAGCAATGTTTTCCATTTGTCAGGCCTTCTTGATCTCTTTCCGGCCCACAAAGCCTGCATTTTCGGATGCGAATCGTGATAAACTCCGCAAAACACCTATCACATAGCTGTCCGCGTCATTCTGATTCCCCCGGCATTGACTGATTTCCGGCAGATCAGTTCCATCGCTGCGTCCTGGAGGCCGCCCAGTCACGTCAATCCAGGAAACCGATTGAAGCTTTCAGCCTTCGGGCCATAATAGACTCTGTGATTTTTCGCGCGAGGTGAAACCAGAAAGGTATTCCCCTTCTTGGAAACTGAGAGTAACCTTCATCTAGAATGACTTCAGGTGGCCTTTCCGAGGATGAAAATTCATCGTGGTTTTGTTACCCAAGTTTACCCTTACTGAACCGTAACTGTAACACTGGTTTGATTTTGTCCTGACTTCTATCTGCAGGAAGCAACACCGGGCCCTACCGAGTATCTAGGAATGTGGAGCCATTTGGTCGTCCGCGAACAATTTCGCGAAGTACCAAAGTAACCGGTTCCTCTCTTGTCAGTTAGTTTGCTGCGTCTGTTTCGCAGATTTGAACAGGGCATTGTTTGATGCAGCCGAGGTATCCGCAGCCGCTCGAGGGGCATGCATGCGCTCGGAGGGACGGGGAATGTTGGACCTGCTGATGCGTTTGCCTTTGTAGCCTATACACAGGTTGCCAAGGATTGTGGGAGGATCTGGGATTGGCATCGAATCTGGCACGATCGCAGGGGTTGACCCCTGTGCCTGGCTCTCGCACTGATTCAGACGCTCGCGCCTCAGCGAGGCAGCGCCGATCTGCTCGAATCCTCGTCGTCGACGACGAGCCGCACGTCCGCACCATGATCGGCTCTGCTCTTGAGCGCCAGGGGTACGACGTCCAGGTGGCCTCCAGCGGCCGTGAAGGCATCGAAATGCTGGAACGCAACGCCTTTGACCTCGTCCTCACCGACATCGTCATGCAGGACGGCAACGGCATTACCCTGCTCGAACGCATCCATAGCCAGCAGCCACAGCTTCCCGTCGTCATGGTCACCGCCATCCACGACATCAGCGTAGCCATTGATTCCATGCGCCGCGGCGCCTATGACTACCTTCTCAAACCCTTCGAGCGGGAGCACCTGGTGAACACCGTGCAGCGCGCGCTGGACCACCGCCAGGCCCTCCAGGACAGCCACAACTACCAGCAAAACCTCGAGCAGGTTGTCCGTGCCCGCACCGAAATGCTGCGCCAGGCAATGGAGAACCTCGAGCATTCCTATGACGTCACCCTCGAAGCTCTCGGCGACGCGCTCGACCTCAAGGACTCAGAGACCGAAGGTCACTCCAAACGTGTAACCGCTTACACCATCGCCCTGGCTCGCGCCATGGGCATCGGGCCCGCTCAAATCAAGATCATCGCCCGCGGAGCCTTCCTGCACGACATCGGAAAGATGGCCATCCCTGACGAAATCCTGCGCAAACCCGGGAAACTCTCCCCGGAAGAGCAACTCGTCATGCGCGAGCACTGCGCGCGCGGATACAACATGCTGCGCAAGATCCCCTTCCTGGCTGAATCGGCCGAAATTGTCTATGCGCACCAGGAGCATTTCGACGGAAGCGGCTATCCGAATGCGCTGACCGGGCCTGAAATTCCGATCGGCGCGCGCATCTTCGCCGTCGCCGACACACTGGACGCGATCACCAGCGACCGGCCATACCGCAGGGCGAGAAGCTTTGACGCCGCCCGCGAAGAGATCCTGCGCTGTTCCGGTTCCCAGTTCGATCCTGCAGTCGTCGAAATCTTCCTCAAGGTGCCCAATGAGCTGTGGCACGAACTCCGCTCCGAAATCACGGGCCAGAACAAGCGCTTCTCCACCTTTGACATCGCTCCTGTCCCCCACCCGTCACAAGGCTGAGTATCCCGCAACGGCCCGTTTTTCTGAATTCCCGGGCATCCTCTGACTACCGTCCGACGGCAGTTTTTTCTAATTGGAATGGATGACATGGAGGGAACCATGCACGCTCTCACCAATCAGCAAATCGCTTCCCTGCTTGAAACCGTGCCTGAATGGCGCATCGAGGCCGGAGTGCTTGTCCGCGTCTTCCAATTCAAGGACTTCATGGGCGCCATGCGCTTCGTCAACCAGGTCGCCCAACTGGCTGAGGAGGCTGGCCACCACCCTGACATCGATATCCGCTACAACCGCGTCCGGCTGGTCCTCGTCACGCACGACGCCGGAGGCCTCTCCGACAAGGACTTCGACCTCGCCGTCAAAGCCGACAGAACCGGTTGACCACCCGGTAAAGCCAGATTCCTAGAACTCCTCGGGGAAGTTTTCTTCAGGAATCCCAAAATGTGGATTTTGCGTGTGTTCTTCTGCCTGGCGCAGCTTCGCAATGGTCTGACGGTACCACCACACGGCTAGCAAGCCTCCGGCAAACACACTTGCCGCTGTCACCAGCCCTACCTTGACCCAGCCTTTCGGCTCGCCTATTTGTGCTGCGGAATCGGCGGGACCCGAAGATTCAAAAGAGTTTGGCGTCTCCATAAAAACCCCTGCCTACCTTTTCTTAGCCGCGCTTCTGGGCGGTCTGTGACAAACCATTCCCCTTGGTTAGATGCGAGTCCACCTAAAAAGGCTGCGGCCCCAACTGGGTAATTTAATTTCGATTTTTGTATTTGACTTCACCAAAATCTATGCTATGGTGTATATATTCCATTGAAGGAGCCGGTAGAGCTTGCCGCTTCTGAGTTGGAAGTAAGTTGCGTCACTGGCCTCCCGGCACGAACAGCTAGACCGTTCGTGCCGCCTTTTTTTGCGCCGAAGACGTCTTTTTCCCTGCTTCCAATTCTGTCAATTCACCTTCTAATAGCTAGCACGAACCGGTTAAGATAGTCCCAGAGAGACCTCGAATGAAGAATTTCATGAAGCACCGGTGGCTCGTCGCCCTCGGAGTGTTCGCGCTAACTGCCGCAAGTTATGCTCAGTTTTCCAACCCCGCGGACGAAGTGCCTGCCTACCATCCCTCGGCTCCCCTCACGGTCAGCACCCTGCCGCCCATCCTTGCTGGCGCCAAGCTCACCGGAGATCAATTCCGCTATCCATGGCAGCGCCACGTCTATGAACAGGTAGCCAAGGTTTCCAGCGTCGCCTACCAGCTTCCCTGCAATTGCCGCTGCGACCGCGCCCTGGGCCACACCAGCTTGCGCAGCTGCTTTGAGGGCCTGCACGGCACCGAGTGCTCCACCTGCGCCAAGGAGGGCTTCTTCGCCTACCAGCAGACCAGGCTCGGCAAGACTCCAACCCAGATCCGCGAAGCCATCGCCCGCCACGAGTACGAGTCAATCGACCTCGACAAAGAATAGTCAAGCTTCGAGAACCTTAACCATCTCTCGGATTGACGAAAACTCGCTTGGGATCAGCTTTAGAGGCTCTGTAACTGGGCATGACTTCAGTCGTGCCGAAAAGGCCCACGAAATGAATGTTGGGCGTTAGCCACTGCGGGCTTTTATCTGCTGAAATACCTGCTGCATCCAATGCCTCCGCGGTCCAAGGTCCGGCTCATCTTCGGGCCTTTCTTATTTTGCTTGACGTCCGCCCGAATACTTGTTTACTCTATGCCTGTCGTAAACAAGCCTATGACTAACTCCAACGCTCGCGATCTTTTTCCCGGCGCACTCGAGATGATGATTCTTGAGTCGCTCCGCCGTCAACCGGCTCACGGCTATGCTCTCGTTCAGCACATACAGCAGCGATCCAACAACCTGTTGCAGGTGGAAGAAGGGTCGCTATATCCGGCCCTGCAACGCCTGCTGAAGGCAAAGCTGGTCAAAGCGGAGTGGGGTGTTTCCGCCACCAACCGCCGCGTCCGCAACTATCAAATCACGCCCACCGGCCTGCGCCACCTTGAAGCGGAGATCACCAGCTTCGAGCGCATGTTTGAAGGCATCGCGCTGGTCCTCAACGCCGGCAAATCCACTGCAAACTAGCGAGGTCCCATGAGTTGGATCAAGGATATCTTCCGTCGCCGCAGCATTTATGGCGATCTCTCCGAAGAGATCCGCCTCCACATTGAAGAACGAACCGAGCAGTTCATGGGCGACGGTATGAGCCGTAAAGAAGCTGAGCAGGCTGCCAGGCGCGCATTTGGCAACCGCACTGTAATTGAAGAGCGTAGCCGCGAAGTATGGCATTGGCCAGCGCTTGAGTCGATCTGGGTCGATGTGCGTTTTGCGTTGCGGCAACTTAGGAATTCTCCCGGCTTTGCCATCACGGTCGTTCTCTCGCTGACTCTGGGCCTGGGCGCGAACACGACCATTTTCACGTTTGTGAACGCCCTCCTGCTAAGGGCGCCTGCAATTGCGGATGCCGGGCATCTTGTGGAAGTGATGGAGCACAATGCGAAGGCCTCGGGGATCGAGGCCTATCAGCCATTCAGTTATCCCGGATATACGATGATTCGCGACCATAACCATACCCTCTCCGGTTTTGCATCGTTCGATGGGGACCCTCGTACAGTGAGTTGGAGCCACGACGGACAGGGCCAGATGGTCTTCGGCCAACTTGTCTCAAGAAATTTCTTTTCCGTGCTCGGAGTCGACCCGAATATTGGGCGCTTCTTTGCGGATAACGAAGATAAAAACGGCCCCGGCCAGCCAACGGTGGTGATCAGTTATTCGTTCTGGCAGCGCCAGTTTGGCGGTGACCGTTCCATCCTGGGGCGCGCGCTGGATCTCAACGGCGCCGGCTATACCGTCATAGGCGTAACTCCCCCAACCTTCACGGGCATCCTCATCGGTTCGCGACCCGATTTCTGGACTCCGCTTGCGATGACACCCACCCTCATTCACGATCCAGATCGGATGGGAAGCGATACCTCCTACTGGCTTTTGGGAATTGGCCGGCTCAAGCCAGGAATCTCGAAGAACGAAGCGCAGGCGGACCTGACCGTTCTTACTCGTTCAATGAATTCCTCTAACCCGAAGGAGCCTGCACTGGATGCAAGTGCGTTCCCTGTCCAGCTCGTGCCAAGCCCCTTCCGCGGCTACGTGGCTGCGTTTACTGGATTGCTGATGGCTGCGGTTGGCCTCGTACTGCTGATTGCTTGCGCCAATGCTACAAACCTCGTGCTGGCCCGTGCAACGGCGCGCCGCCGCGAACTTGCCGTCCGCTCGGCTCTGGGCGCAAGCAGGTTCAGAATCATTCGCCAGGCGCTGACTGAAAGCCTGATGCTCTCCATGTTGGGCGGTGCCGGCGGCCTCTTCGTCGCTTACTGGTCCATTCCGGCGTTGCTCAGCTTCAAGCCTGCCACCATCCCTGTTTCGATCGAGGCGCCGCTCGATTGGCGTGTTTTTGCCTTTGCTTTTGTTGCTTCGCTTCTGAGCGGAATTGCCTTTGGCGTCATTCCTGCGCTGCGCAGCACGCGGCGCGACTTGATTCCTGGTTTGAAGGACGAGCGTCAGCTAGCCGGCCCGCGGCGCTCGCGGTTGCGCGGCAGCATTGTGGTCGCGCAGATCACGGTTTGCCTCGTGCTGCTCATCAGTGCCGCACTTTGCGTCAGGAGCCTGCTCAACGCTCGCTCCATCGACCCCGGATTCAGCACGCACAACATCGCCGTGGCGCATCTCGACCCCGGCAGCCTTGGCTACACAAAAGCGCAGAACCAACAGTTCTACCAGCAGTTGCTCGATCGCGTCCGCGCTCTGCCTCGGGTGAGATCCGCCAGCCTTTCAGACTATCTTCTCCTCGGCACCAGTCGCCTGGTTCACGATGTTCAAATCGAAGGAGTCAACCCGCCTCCAGGGCAGGACGCCATTCCGTTGCAGGTTGCCTATGTTGCGCCGGACTTCTTCAATACCATGGGCATTCCGGTTCTCAACGGCCACGAGTTCTCGTCCCAGGACACCCAGCCAGGCGTGCGCAAAGTAATCATCAATCAAGCCATGGCAGCGCACTACTGGCCGGGACGCAATCCCATCGGGCAGCACTTTAAAGATGAAAAAGAGTCCGTGGAGATTGTTGGCGTCGTCAAGACCGGAAAATACCGTAGCCTCGGCGAGGGTCCGCTTGACTTCATGTACCTGCCGCTCGGCCCGCGATCGGAGGAGTTCCTGGTCGTGCAAACACGTGCCGGTGAAGAAGCTGCTCTACGCGACATTCGCCGCGTGATTCTCAACCTCGACCCGAATGTCGTGCCGATGGAGATGGAAACAATCTCCCAGTACATGGCTCTTCCGCTCTTTGCTGCGCACACCTGAGTGCTGCTGGCAGTGTTTGGATCGGTCGCGCTGCTACTGGCCGCCATCGGTCTTTCCGGCGTAGTGTCCTACTCCGTAAGCCAGCGCACCAACGAGATTGGCGTGCGCATGGCGCTCGGTGCGGACCGATTCGATGTCGTTCGGCTGATTCTGAAACAAGGGATGCGTCTCACCGGGATCGGCATCGTCCTTGGACTCGTGCTGTCCTTCGCAGCCACGCGCGTGCTCGCGGGGCTGCTCTACGGAATCAAACCGGGTGACCCATTTACCTTCGCCGCCATCTCGCTGTTCCTGTGCGCTGTTGCATTTATCTCGTGCTACGTGCCTGCGCGCCGTGCTGCGTGCGTCGACCCCATGAAATCACTGCGAGCCGAATAGGCAATTCGATTCCAGATCTGCTTTAACCGTTCAAGAATCGCGAGGAATGAGATATGAGCTGGCTCCACGACATCTTTCGCCGTCGCCGAATCTACAACGATCTCTCCGAAGAGATCCGCCTCCATATCGAAGAACGATCCGAGCAGCTCATGCGCGACGGCATGAGCCGCAATGCAGCAGAGCAGGCCGCCCGACGCGCGTTTGGCAACCGCACCTCCCTGGAGCAGCGGAGCCGCGAGGTATGGCAATGGCCCCTCGCAGAGTCGATCTTCGCCGACGCGCGCTACGCCATGCGGCAACTTCTCAAGGCGCGAAGCTTCGCCGTCACGGTAATTCTTACCATGGCTCTGGGCATCACCGCCGCAGTGGCCATCTTCGCGTTCGTTGAGAATGCCCTCATTCGCCCACTGCCGTACAAGGATCCGTCGAAACTCATGGTCGTCTTTGGCAGCATTCCGCTGGGACCCAAGTTTCACCTCTCCTTTCCCGACTACTACGACCTGAAAAAGATGAACAAGGTCTTCTCTTCATTTGAGGCCTACGATGCCAACGGCTTCATGCTTACAACGCCGACGGGTGCTATCCAGGCCACCGGCGCACGCGTAACTTCAGGCTTCTTCAGTACGCTGGGGATCTCTCCATTGCTGGGGCGCGATTTTGTCGCGGGAGAGGACCGGAAGACGGCTCCCCGAACCGTGATCCTGAGCTATGGCGCGTGGCAAAAGCTCTACGGTGGACGCAAGGATGTGCTCGGGCAATCAGTTACCCTTGACGGTGAGGCGAACACCATAATCGGCGTGCTGCCGCACAGCTTCAGCTTTGCTCCTGCTGAGCCGGCGGAGTTTTGGACCGCGGAGCACGATGAGGGCCCATGCCGCGGATGCCACTGGCTATTTGGCCTGGGACGGTTGAAAGACGGTGTATCCATCGAATCTGCTCAAGCCGACATGACTGCAATCGCTCAGCAATTGGCAAAGCAGTATCCTGACTCCAACCGCACCCAGGGTGAAGCTGTGTTCCCGATCAGCGAAGTTGTGCTGGGAGATATCCGCCCCATCCTTCTTCTGCTCATGGCCGGCGCGGCCCTTCTGCTGCTCATTGCCTGCGTCAATGCCGCCAACCTGCTCCTCGTCCGCACCCGCAGCCGCATGCGGGAGATTGCTGTCCGAGGTGCGCTCGGGGCCTCCCGCAAAAGGCTGGTGCGCCAATTCGTCACAGAGGGCCTCGTGCTCGCGGCGGTTTCAACCGTTCTCGGCTTGACGATTGCCGACACGGCCATGCACCTGCTCACGCGACTCATACCCGAGGAGATTCTTGCCGGCATGCCCTATCTGCAAAGCCTCACGCTGAACCTTCCTGTGATTGGTTTTGCGCTGTGCATAGCGATTGCAACGGCAAGCATGTTTTCCATGGTTCCCGTTTTGAGCCTTTCCATGGAAGAGATGCGACTAGGCCTCACCGAGGGCGGACGCGCCTCCGCCGGCACGCTTTGGCGCAAGCTGGGCGCCAACCTGGTCGTCATTGAGCTTGCCACTGCAATGGTCCTGCTCGTCGTCGCTGGGCTGCTTGGCAAGAGCCTTTACCGGCTCCTCCAGGTTGACCCGGGCCTCGATCCGAACAATCTGGCCACCCTATCGGTATCCGCGCCCAGAGCCAGCTATGACGGGAATCCGAAAGTCACCGCGCTCGAGCACGAAGTCCTGAATCGCATTGCCGCTCTGCCAGGTGTACGCATGGTGAGCACGGTCAACAAGCTCCCCGTGGGCGATGGCGACTTTACATCCACGTTTGTGATCGTCGGCCAGGCAAAAGACAACGTCGACCACGAAGTAGCCATCCGGCTGGTCTCCCCCGACTACTTCGCCACTCTGCAAGCCCGGCTCCTTGAGGGGCGCTTCATCACCGCGGCCGATGACGCATCCAAGCCGCACGTGGCGCTCATCAACCATGCGCTCGCCCAGAAATACTTCGGCAGCAAAGACCCTGTAGGCATGCAGATCAACTACGATGGCGCACCGCCGACCTCGGCCATGCTCGTAGTCGGGCTAATCCAGGACATTCGCGAAGGCCAGCTCGATGTTCCGGCGCGGCCCGCGTTTTATGTACCCTTCGATCAAAATCCCGGTGGCGATTTCTCGCTGATTGCCAAAACCTCCGTCGACGAGGGATGCGTGCTTCCCTCCATGGCTCAGACCATCCACGGCATCGATCCCGGCATCGCTGTCTCCGGCGCAGCCACCATGAAGCAACGCATTCACGACTCGCCGGCGGCCTATCTGCACCGCGCCTCCGCAACCCTCGTTGGGGGCTTTGCTGCGCTCGCTCTGCTGCTCAGCGTGGTCGGTCTCTACGGCGTCATTGCCTACTCCGTCGGCCAGCGAACAAGGGAAATCGGCGTGCGCATGGCCCTGGGTGCGCAGAAGATCGCCGTCTACAAGATGGTTCTGGGAGAAGCCGGCTGGCTGATTCTCATCGGCATCGTCATCGGGCTCCTCGGATCGATCGGGTCGTCAACCTTCCTGCGTAAGCTGCTCTTTGGCACCGAGGCCTGGGATGCGTTCACGCTGCTTTCGGTTGCAGCCGTGCTAGGGGTCTCCGCGCTCGCGGCCAGCTACTTTCCCGCCCGCCGCGCCGCATCCGTCAACCCCGTGGAAGCGCTTCGCGCGGAATAAACTCGGCGCTGAGTCCACACCACTCTCACGAACCGGGCCTGGCGCTATCTGCCGATCCCCAGCGCGTACTCGAACACCACAGCCCCAAACCCAGCGGCCATTGCACGGACAGTCGCCCCCGGATCGCCATAGAATTCAAACCCATCCACCGTGCAGACCGCGGCCAGCTTCGGTACGCCCTCCTGCACTGCTGGACCCGTAAAATGCGCCTCCACCGCGGCCGCATCCGCATAGGTCTCCACCAGCCGATAGCGCTTTCCGTCCGCGCTGACAAACCATTCATATCCCAGCGTGCCGGGTTCCGTTTCGGTTCCCTCCGTCATCGCCGCCGCAATCCTCTTGAACTCCTCCAGCTGCCCCTCGTTCGGGGTCAGATTCACCGTCAGCCGAACCACTGTCTCGGTCATGGGTCTATCCTCTTTTCGATCTTCGATATCTGCTACCCTGCCACCCTATCACCCCTGCTCCGCTCCCTGAAACTGGAATTGGCGTAGAATAAATGGAGCAGCGCGGGCCAGTACTTCCGGTTCGAGCTCAATGCAACAAGGGGGCGTCACGGTTTCGACGGGATCGATTGCGGCATAGGAGACATGTCAGGGTGTGGGCACCTGTAATCGCCTGCAAAAACAAAGTTGCCAACGACAATCTGGCACTTGCAGCTTAATTAAATAAGCTGCCGTCTTCCTCGGCTTCGCCTACGGGCTGAGAGCGGACGTCATACAGTAGGCTGGCAAAGGCGGCCCGGTCCGAGCGGCCAATGCGAGATCAATCGGACTAGCTGACGGCGCATCTTGTCCGTTCTGAGTGTCGGCAGCGAAACCAAAAGGAAGCGGACAAAGCATGAACTCTCCTGGCTGACTACGATTTCGGACGCGGGTTCGACTCCCGCCGCCTCCACCAACTCTAAGTTGCTTAATATCATCGACTTAGAGATTCAGACGAAGAAATTTGGGTCAGACTGTACAGTCGCTGTACAGTCACGCTCCAAAACTTGCCCCAATTTGGCGATTCGAGCACAATTTCGCTGAAGTCGGG